>Ga0210239_100668_pt1 | contig 29916 bp, 25 predicted proteins | sample ChrtobMetP5a_0mM_FD_155451 | JGI IMG/M metagenome (GOLD analysis project Ga0210239, IMG submission 155451) | Chrysochromulina tobin associated microbial communities from unialgal haptophyte culture, Seattle, Washington, United States - P5a_0mM | ecosystem: Host-associated > Algae > Haptophytes >... | reverse complement strand
GCCGCCGTCGCCAACTCCGCCTCCGCCACCGCCATCGCCGCCACCATTGCCGCCACTGCCGTTATGGCCCCTGCCATCGCCTCCGCCGCCATCGCCATCGCCGCCGCCGCCATCGCCGCCGCCGCCGCCGCCGTCGCCGCCCCCGCCGTCACCAGCAGCACCACCACCGTTGCTGCCGCCACTATCTCCGCCGCCACCTCCGTCGCCACTACCCTCGCCGCCACCTCCCACGCCACCTCCACCCTCTGCTGAGCCATCTCCTCCTCCGCCGCCACCTCCTTCTCCGTCGCCACCGGAGCCCTCTCCGCCACCTTTCTCACGGGGTTCGCCGTCACCGACTCCACATTCATACGACCCACCCGAGCCGCACCTGCCTCCACCGCCGCCTCCCTCGCCATCCCCTCCTGAACCGTCGCCACCGCCGTCACCAATGCCACCGTTGCCACCCCTCCCACCATCCGCATCGCCCAGCCCTCCTCCACGTGCACCTGAACCATCCACCCCTCCGCCCCCCCCGCCCTCCCCGTCGCCTCCAGAGCCGTCCCCTCCACCGCCGTCGCCGAGGCCACCACCGCCATCAAGCCCTCAGACGGAACTTTCTCTAGTTGTGACGTTCCAGATTGCAGGCACCATTGAGTCCTTCAACGCAACCCATTTCACATTGCAGCTGGCTCGTGCAACTGGCGTTGCAGCCTCCGCCATTGCGCTCAACATCGTGTCAGGATCGCTCACAGTCACCGCGTCCTTCTACATTTCGAGTGCATCAGACCGTTCGCGCGTCGTAAATACCTTGGATCAGCCGCCATCGGCTCTGTCTGCCACACTTGGAGCGACGGTCCTCAGCACGCCCACCATTCGTCTCGTCGAGCCGGCGCCACCGCCAAACATGGGCAACTCGGCCGCAGCGCTCCCGGCCAGCGAGAGTGCCTCGTCGTCGTCCTTGCTCATGATCGCTTGGATCATGGCTGGAGCTTTCGCGGCCGCTTGCGCGTGCACGCTACTCGTACTTCTTTACATGATTCGTCGTCGCAATCAGAGGCAATCAGCCGCAATCCGAGGAGCCTTCGGCACCGGCAATCAGAGGCAATCAGCCGCAATCAGAGGCAAGCAACTCGCGGAGCTAAGGCGTGGCGAGCGCAGGCCCCGAAAGAAGCGGGATGTCGACAGCGGCGTCGAAATGACCGAGCACGGCGAGACAGCCTGCCGTGAAGTGGTGCGGGATCATCTCGAGAGATGGCACGCCTCACTCCCCGTGGGCTCTGCCACCCTCGCAGCCCGCCCAAGTAGCAGCGCCGCGCATGCCACGCTCCAAGCAGCGCGGCTGACGGCGGTGGCGACACCGATCACGCACCATCCCGCAGGGCGATGCTTGGCCTGCTGGGACTCCCTGGCCGCACAGTCAGCGCTGCCAGACGACTGCTTCGAAGTGCGAGGCACGATCACCGAGCAGATGACGCAGGGCGTTCAGAACCAGGTTCTCTCGCAGCTGCCAGAGGGCGTGCAGTTCGATGACTTTTATCCCGAAGCGGTGCTTTCGTACGCGCGAGCCCGTCGCAGACTCCGCGCGCTACGCATCCTTGCCAAGCGTGCGGGATCTGGCACAGAAGATGCTGGTGACGACACCGCTTCTCCTCTCCAACGAATCTAGATGTTTACTCTGTATACGGGGGGTGGGCGTTTATTCGAGGTAGTACTCAGTACTTGTGTTGACCGAGGGGAGCGGAGCCGTGGTGCCGTCCCCTGAGACGGTGGTGTGTGGTGAGCGCGGGGGGGGGCGCGATGAAACTGACTGACTGACTGACTGAGGTACATGTACATGTACCGGGTAGTCAGCTCGCACTCATTAACTTATCATCGCAACATAATACGTCATGTTTGAGCGCGGGGGGACCGCGACGAAACTGTGATTGACTGAAGTTTCCTATTCATATGTGTCAGAAGTCACACAGACACACATTCACATTCACACACACGCATTCACATCATGGCGGGACCGCGCTGAGTGCCGAGCCTGCGAAAGTCATGGCACAACCCTGCTTTCAACTACCGCAGTTACCGCTGGGTGCAGCGCCGACATCGTGCACAGCGACCACCTTCGCATGCTCCCACTGCCAGAGGACCTGTGGCTTCTGCATTGCAGTCAATGGCAGCTCGTGCGAGGACCGTCTACCTGCGACTGAGTGCGAGAGGGTTCTGACCAACCACCCGGCAAACCGTGTGGTGAGGCGCGTGAATTCGAGCGTCGCGCACGGGTATTGCAATGCCGTCATCGCGCCATCTTCGCCGCTTCATTGGTCACTCTCAGATGGAAGGCTCACCTTCTCGGAAGAAAACTTGGCGCACGAGGAACTTGGCCGCCATGTGCCTGGGTGGCCGCCACGTAGCCTCGCTGGACGCACCACTTATTTCATGGGAGACTCGAATACGCGTTACCAGTACCTGTCGCTCGCGATGATGCTGAGCTCCGGGTCGTATCCGAGGTCACCACGCGACGCTGCGTTCAGCATATGCAGCGAGAGCTCCACGAACGTTTCGGTGCCACTGAGCAAAACGACAGTCCCATGGCGCTCCAACGATTTGAATGCGAGCCACGCCAAGTGGCTCGCACGGCGTGGCGTGCACTCAACGTGGCTCACACTCAAGTGGGCTGCCTTTCACAACCAAAGCACGACTCTGCTCGAAGGCCGCGAGGTCTGCGAGTGCAACCAGGAGCGCGGAATGGAGAACCGCTGGTTTGAGCTCGGCAGTGCTCGACTCGCCTTCCTGAAATTATCCGGCCCGAGCCTGCTGAGCCTTGTGCGAGAGGAGGACACGACGTGGTCCAGAGGCTTTAGCGCCGTCCGCCGCGCCGCTGGCGACGCTTGTGCCAGAAGCCTTCTCAGCCCGCAGTGCAAGGCAACGCCGCAAGTGTTCAACGGCTGGACCAATGTGACTGGACGGATGCGCCACCTGCTGCGCGAGGGTGACGCGCTTGTCCTTGGGATGGGCCCATGGTACACGCCCGCCGACAAGGACCTCGACGAGCTTCGGCGGTTCATGCATGCGGTGAAGCAGCTGGTGGGCGCGAGTGGTCACGCGATCTTCAAGAGCTGCCCGCGAGGGGCGGTGAGTGCATGCTGATTGCCACTGATTGCCACTGATTGCCCGCGAGGAGCGGTGAGTGACAGGGCAGTGCCCAGGTTGACGTGAAGGGGAGTTGCCACTGATTGCCACTGATTGCCCGAGAGGAGCGGTGAGTGACAGGGCAGTGCCCAGGTTGACGTGAAGGGGAGTTGCCACTGATTGCCACTGATTGCCCGAGAGGAGCAGTGAGTGACAGGGCAGTGCCCAGGTTGACGCGAAGGGGAGGGCTGGGCTGCGGCCATCCTCGGTTATTCTCGCACACGCGCGCGACCGCGCCATCACGCGCCTGCTGCCATCGTGCAAGCGTGGCTGCTCTAGCCTGAGCTCGCATGGATCTGGCCGGAGCTCGCATGGATCTGGCCGGAGCTCGCATGGATCTGGCCTGAGCTCGCATGGATCTGCCTCCCATGCACACTCCTGAACGCACGCCCATATTCTCATGCGCACCCTCACCCTACCCAACACTCGCCCAGGTCTTCTCTACATCAGACACGGTGCGCGAGACACGCGGTTGCTCCAACGGCCCGAGCTGCGACCAAACGTGGCGCGACTTGCTCAACGAGACTGGCTGGGAGCTTCTTGATGCCTTCCGTACCACCGATGCGCTTTGGGCATCGTCGCTCGTGCTTCCCTTCAGACAGAACCAGTCCGGCTTCCAAGATCTGTTGTTGCGTGAGGCTTCACCGCTTGCGGGCGATCCGACGGGCACGGCGAGGCCGCACGGCTACAAGCCGTACACGGACAATTTTCACTATCGCTGTGAAGTTTACGAGGCGCTCAACCGCCAGCTGGTGAGCATGCTTAATCGGCGGGATTGAGTAATATATCGTTTTTATTTCAGCAGAAATCATTTCGACCGGGGCTGGACCCCATTGCACACACAGGACAGTCATGAGGACATCAGTACGGTACGGCTGAATGAGTAAAGAATGAGTAGGCGGAGGTACCTGAGTCGAGTCGCACAACCACACCTCAGTGGTGAGCTTGATCTCTTGCGAGAGGCGGGACAGGAACGAACGAAGTTCTCTCTCCGTGAAATATTAAAAATATTAAAGAAACACGCACACCATCGCACGACCTTAACACCATGCACCATGTGGTACCGTCGTACTCGTAGGCGGATCGACGGATAGTGCGTCGGTCGCAAAGTACCGGAAGAAAGCATCACAACGCAATTCCTAGCCGTCCGCTACTTCCGAATTTAGCGCCCATTTTATCTCGCGTCCGACCTCGGAGCAGGCCGAGCGAGGTCCACCGACGTGCATTTCAAGTTGAAGTTCGGCTGTAAAGGCTAAAGATAAGCCGGACCGGCTCAGTCGCCCATGGCGTCGTCTTCCTCTTCAGCCGCTGCTCCGCCGCCTGCGTCGTCTTCATCCTCGTCGCGCAGCCCCGAAAAGGAGTCGTCCGTCCCCTCCGCTTCGGCCTTCGCATCTCGACGCGCGAGCTCGGTCGCCATCGATACGGGCTCGCCCAATGGGCTCGCCCAGTGCTGGGCCCATGGCACCCCCGCCTGCCCGCGCTCCTTGGCCCACCGAAGCATCGCGTCGTCCCGTTGGCGGTGCTCCTGCACGCCTGCAGAAGCGAGTGTGAGCGTTGCAGCTGGCCCTCCGCCCGCGGGCTGTGAACATGAATACCCACCGCCCGCGGGCTGATCAGCAGACGTTGCAGCGGGCGGAGCGGCGCTCAGGGCTGCACGTTGTGCCTTTGCCGCAGCAAGTTGGAGGACGGTCGACGCTGTTGCGGTCAACATGGAAGTACGCTCGTTAAGGCGACGAAGCTCTGCAACCAAAACGCCATCCTCACACGAAGGCTGTGAGTCGTCGAGGACTGTTTCGCACATCGGGCAAGTGCCCTTCTGAGTATACTTAGGTAGGCATAGGTTGCAAATCTGGTGCTCGCACGGCCTTAGCTGCATGGGGATACGTTTCGCGAGGTTATAATGCTTATGGCAATACGGGCATTCGAGCTCGCAATACCCTTCCTCGCAGATTGGAGCTCGAGATGGGAGATTGGAGCTCGAGATTGGAGCTCGAATGCCCGTATTGTCATTGGCACCCAGCGCAGCACGGTTTGGGCACTCGTCATCATCGTCATCACTGCCCTCTTTTTCAGACCCAAAAGTCCACCGCTTACGTGGGCACGTTGATGCACCCGGATCCACAGAACAACTAGCTTCTGCAGGTCGTTTACGGGGGGCAGTTTTTGACGATTCATCGAGCGCGGTTCCACTGCCACTGCGATCTCTGAGGCTTCTGCGGCTTCCTCCGTCGTTGTCTCGATTTGCAGTCGCTGAACTGTCCACTCCTCCCAAGTCATTTTCATGTATCCCTGTGTGTCGGTCTTCTTTCATGCAGCTTGTCCCCACTGCCCAGCACACCGTCCCAGTCACCCATCGATACGGTTGGGCACCTTGTGGCAGCGACGAGGGATCTTGCCCTGCATTGGCCAATCCTGCTTCTTCGAGCGCAAGCTTGCGCATCGACACGAGCAAGTTGTCGGGATCTCTTTGTAAATCCACCCAGAAGGTGTTCGATGAGGCAACCCGATGCAAGTCACGACCTTCAATACGATGGACTCGCAGATGAGGATTGAACTCGACCACCTTGCACTTCGTCCATAGATCGCGTGCAAAGATGCTAATAGTTCCTGCTAATAGTTCCTCGCCAGGCGTCTTTGACATCAAGTCCTCCCGCTGTGAACGTCGAGTTGATCGCATCGAGTTGAGCGCGCGACTGGGAGACAAGCTTTTGAAAGGTTCTCGACAATATGGGCAACGACTTGGCTGATGGACATCCTGTGAGTCGTCATCTGAGGCGACGGCCTCCTCGAACCCCGCCATACCCGGCTTCCTGAAACACTTGAAGCAAATCAAATTCGAGCAGCAGGTAGTGTATCCAAGACGTCCGGCATCTTCGGGATCACAGATGATACACTGCTCGAGGTCTGGTGTCGATAGCGCCGCGGTGGCAGCGGCGGCAGCGACGGCAGCAGTACCATCTGTCGCCGGAGTGCTCGCAGGGAGCCTCATCTCTCCGTTCGATGAGGTGTTCGATGAGGCCTTGGAGTGAAGCATCGACTCAACCTCGGCGACGGTACGAGCCACGCCGCCAAGCATGAGCGTCCACTCGCCATCGGAAGCGCGGCGCTGCCAGCCTGGACGCAGCTGCAGAGCATTCACCTCGTGCGTTATTCCATAGCGCACGGCGAGCACGAGGCTTTGCTTCTTCTTTGTCCGGCAGAGGTACTGAACCTCCCACCAGCCGCCTTCATAGAAGAGCTCGACCTGGTCGCCCTTTATAAGCCGGCGCGTCCACGCGGTAGGCGTCGCGGGATGCGCGGGTCGTAGCCGATTGAATGACACCCACTTCTGGTCTTCTCCGGGGTACGCCGTGTAGGTCACGAGAGCGCGCGGTCCTGTGGGCTTGCCGGCGACGGCGTCGGCATCGCCTTCCTTTTCGAGCGCGACAATCTTGACCTCATCCCATCTGTCGGGACCCCATCTGTCGCGCTCCTCTTCCATCTGTCGGTCGGGTCGACATCTGTCGAATAGTCCCTCGTCAAAATAAGTGAGCTCCATGCGGTCGCCGACCGCAGCTGGTGGCCCCTCGGCCGGTGAGATGGGGATCGGCTGTGCGGCGGGCAAAGCGATAGTCGGCGGCGCATCGGTGGCAGTGCCAGCCTGACCAGGGTCTGTTAGTCCAAGTATAAGATTGACCGCTCGCTCGCCCGCCTCCACTTCCCCATCCGCCGCCTCCGCCTGAGCCCTGGCTGCCCGTGCAGCCTCCGCCTTGGTGGCCTCAAGCGCTGAGGCCCGTGCCTTCGCCTCCTCGGCCTCCTTTGCCGCCTGCTTAGCCGCGGTGGCCAAGGCTGCCGCCTTCGCTTCAGCTGCCTCTGCCTCAGAGCTCAAGGCTGCCGCCTTCGCTTCGGATGACGTGGTGGGTATCATCTGCTGACTCGTCAACTCCGCTTCCGACTCCGCTTCCATCTCCGCATCGGCCGCCTCTGACTCCTCCTCCCCCTCTACCGCCTTCACTGCATCCGCCACCGCTGTATCTGCATTCTCAAGGTCTTTCTGCGCAGGCGGTGAGGAGCATGTGCGTGGCAGCTTGCGGCTGCCGTTTAGGGGAAGCTCGTCATCATCGCTGTCCAATCCCGCTCCGACCAAAACATCGTGACCTGAAGCCGGCCTGACGGCAGTGGCGGGGGCGGGGGCGGAGGCGGAAGCTGCAGCGGGAGCGCATGCAGGAGGCGGCGCTTGGGCGGCGGCCGGCTCTTCTCCTGATGACAGTGGTGCACTTCCTGCTGAAGAGCTCTTCGCAATTGCCTCGCGACCGCACTGGATCAGATCGGCCTTGTCGGAGGTGGATTCCGAAGCGATAGCCATCGGAGGCTGGCGCTCCGGCAGCGCCGCCAGCGCCGGCGTCTTCGCTGGGACTTCGGTGTCCTTTGTGGTCTTGTCCATCTCCCCCACCACCGTGAGCCGCAGCACGGGTGGCGTGGCCTTGCGCGCGAGGCCGACCGCCTCCTTTTCCGCTTGCTCAGCCTCGGTGGCCAAGGCTGCCGCCTTCTCTTCGGCTGCCTCTGCCTCAGAGCTCAAGGCTGCCGCCTTCGCTTCGGATGCCTCTGCCTCAGCCCTCAAATATCCGAGGTTCGTTGACGTGGTGGATACGGCGTTCATCGACTCCGCTTCCATCTCCTCATCGGCCGCCTCCTCCTCTCTCGCCTCTTCCACTTCCTCCATACCAGCTGCCTCCGCCGCCTCCGCCTCCGCTGTATCCGCATGTGACGGTGCGGCACTCTCAAGCTCTGATGAGGTGGTTTTTGAAGCGATCGCCATCGGTGTGAAAGCATCAGGAGGCGCAAGGGCGAGATCCCTAGCCTCAGGCGCGGCAGCTGGTAGAGGCTGGCTGGCCGCAGCCTCGGGTACGGTAGCTGAGGAAACGGGTTGAGAGGTCGTGAAAGTGGCCGGATGAGGCTGGTTCGGGGCAGCCTCAGGCGCGGCGTGAGGCTGGCTCAGGCCGGGGGGAAGGCCCAGGGCCTTTCGTGCTGCCTTCTCTATCTTCCTAAAGTGTGCACTCTTGTTCCCGGTCGACTCCCGAAGCGTCTTCATCATCTCGTTGAACTCTTCGTCATCGCCGTCGATGAGCAAGAGTTCATCGTAGCCCGCGGCTTCGAGCGCAGGGCCATACAGATTGCCAAAATTAGGATAGATTGTATCGAGCCATTGCCGAATGGGCAAGTTTAGAGCATCAGGTGGAGGCTGCCACAGTGATGGTAGTGGCGGTGGAGGCGGCGGCGGCGGCGGCGGCGGCGGCGGTGGAGGCGGCGGCGGCGGTGGAGGCGGCGGTGGAGGCGGCGGTGGAGTTGACGGCGGAGGCGGCGGTGGAGGCGGCGTTGGCGGCAGCGGTGGTTGTTGCTCGAGGTCGCGCTCGGGGCCTAGTTGCTCACACCGAGTTATATTTGGCGCCGCCACGGGCCCCAGAGTGGAACCCAAATCGCAACCTTCGCCTTCGCTGTTCATCGGCTCGGCGTCGGCCTCCGCCTCGGCCGCCTCTTCCTCCGCCGCCTCTTCCTCCGCCACCTCCTCCGCCGCCTCTACTGGTACCCACCCAGCCCTCGGATCCCACTGCTTCCCCCCAGGCGCACGCCCCGGGGGCCGCTTGAGCAAGGGTGGCCCGGCCGCGCTGGCCTCTTCACGCGTGAGCGGCTGTGGCACGGTGCTCTTTTCCTTCGGCGCACTTTGGTACAGCGATGGCAGTTGCCAGGGGACGGCGGCAGCGCACACTCTCTTATCGGCGTCGCCTGAAACGTCACGGACCAGATCTGCCCGCACGCCAACCTCACGATCGCCGTCGTCGTACTCGATATCATAGCACGCTGATTCGCCGGGCGCCGTATGCACTGCGCGCACCACGCCAGGATAGAAGCGGGTGGGCTTGCGGACGGCGGCGGCATCAAATCCATAGCGTGCCATTACGCGTTGGCCGACATAAAACGGCTGCGGCTGACGAACTGTAATTGGCATGCCATAGCATGCCTCTTCAATGGTAGCTTTCTCTATCTGAAGGCAGCGGCCAGCTTTTTCAACAGCCGCAACTGCTGCCCGCCGCTTCGGTCGGCTAGCACTCTCTGTTGAAGCCAGCGCATTCCTTTTCGCATCCTCATCAGGAAGCTCCTTTGGGGGGACATCATCATCCCGCGACACAGAACCTCCCCTCTTCTTCGCCGCCCTCGCCGCCTTCGCCGCCTCCAACGCCGCTTGCTCCGCCCCGATATGCCTCGCGTAGTGCAAGGCCGCCTCTTCCGGTGTCGCAAAGATGCCGAGATAGCGCAGCTTGTCTTTGTTCTCCCAGACCTGCGCTGTGTACTTGCCATGACTCCTGGTCACGCCCTTGAAGCCCGTCTCACCTTTCGACGAAGGCACCAGCTCGAGCCCCTCGGCCGCCGCGGCCGCCCTGGCCTCGTCTGCCGTGAGCGGCTGCGGCGCTGGGGCTCTCGCCGTCTCCTCGGCCTCCTCCTCCTCCTCCGCCTCCTCCACCTCCTCCGCCTCATCCTCCTCAGCCTCCTCTGCGTCGGGGCCAGGGACGCTTCCAGCTCGCCAGTGGCCACTCGAGAAGCGCCACCGCGGCCGCAACGCATCCACGCCAACCCAGCGCTTGGTGCGGTACATGTCGTTCCGGACCAGATAGTTGATCTGCGAACTGCTGCCGCGCTTGATTTCGTGCAGGGTCACCTCCCACCATCCATCTTCATGGAAAACTTCGAGTGGCATGCCAACGCACAGGCTCTTGGCAAAATCGGCGGGTGGCGGTGGCGGGCGTGGTGTGATCTGCGCGAATGATGCGTTCTCGCGAAGTGGTGCATCTGCAGCATCATCCTCAAGTAACTGCTCGTGCTCAACCCGAGCCTGCTTCTGGGCGTGGTCAACAGACAAAATGATGGCTGGATAGCGCGAGCCGACCAGACCCTCGTCCTGCATGACGATTTCGACGGCCGCTTCCGGCGCCAGCCAGTCAGCTCCAGACGGTGCGCGTTCATTGCGCCTCGGCATTGCTTCTCCTTCCGTCGTCCCTCTGCGGAGGAGGGATGAAGGGCGAGGACTCTGGCAAGTTTGCTGGGACGCGACAGTGGGACGCTCGGTTTTCCATTCCAGACGAAGCATGGAGCACGTACCGGTAGACCGTTACTTCGCGATTCTTGAAGCACCGCTTCTCTACAGGCTCGTTTTCGATTGTGTTCTCGGATGGGTGCGACGGGGCCGCAAGGCATGTCCCGGAAGGTCGTCCAACGCGACCCGGACTCTTTAAGAGCGTGAATAGAAACTCGCGAGTGCGCGAGAATGATTCGTACATTTTCCCGTATGTGCTCGCCTTACGAATTTGATGGAGGCGCCGTGGTGAACACGGCGACGTGCCTGAACAAGTGGCCGGACCCGACGCTCGCGCGAGACACATGGGCAAGAAGAAGGCCCCTGCGACCACCTCGCCGACCTCGTCGCGGCCACGCCCCGAGGAGGCCGCTCTCTCTGGGCCGACGCCCAAATTTGGCCAGGCGCTGGCATCCAGCGACAAGGACGTTCGCGACAAGGCCGTCAAAGCGCTCGAGCGGTACCTGCGGCGCGCGCACGACATCGAGGAGCTCGAGCTGCGAAAGATCTGGAAGGCGCTCTTCTACTGCATGTGGCACTCGGACAAGCCCAAGGTCCAGGCCGAGCTCGCCGACAAGCTCGGCGGCCTCGTCCACTCGGTGGCCCCAGGGCGCGAGTGGCTCTTCGTGCGCGTCTTCTGGCAGACGATGGTGCGCGAGTGGACCGGCATCGACCGGCTGCGGCTCGACAAGTTTTACAAGCTGATCCGCCGGTCGCTCGTCCACTGCGTCGCGCGCGTGCGCGAGTCCGGCTGGTCCGACGACGAGCTGCAAGCGTTCGCCGCGGCACTCTCAGCGGGACCGTTGAATGTCGAGTGCCCTGCTTCGATCCGCTTCTTCATGGCAGACTACTTTTGGGCGATCGTGGCGACGGGGCGCGAGGCGGCCGACGGGCTCACCGAGAAGGCCGTCTGCGTGCTCCTCGAGCCCTTTGTGGCGCTGCTGGGCGTCGCGGAGGATTCGGTTGTTATCCAACGGGTGGTCAATGGCGTCCTTGAGCCTCTGACGCGGCGGCGGGGCAAGGCGGACGGGAAGGACATGGAGGAGGACGAGACGGACGAGAAGGAGGACGACGAGGACGACGAGGACGAGGACGACGAGGACGACGAGGAGGTGCCGCTGCCGCGACCGTTGGGGTGGCTCGCTGAGCGTGTCTTCGACTTGGCCAGCGCGAAGACGACCCACGAGCGTAACCGGAAGCAACTCTACGAGCTGCAGGTACGTTGATGGCCTCTGATGACCTGCCTTGCATGCGAGTGCTCACCACAGCGCCCTCGGGAAGCAACTCTACGAGCTGCAGGTACGTTGATGGCCTCTGATGACCTGCCTTGCATGCCAGTGCTCACCACCGCGCCCTCGGCTCTACGCTCTGCAGCAACGGCTTGAGAAGGCGGCGGCGATCGCGAAGGAGGAGGCCAAGGCGGGTGTGAACGTGAAGGAGGAGGCCAAGGCGGGTGTGAACGTGAAGGAGGAGGCCAAGGCGGGTGTGAACGCGGGTGTGAACGTTCCCACCAATGCCAAGGCGGGCGTGACGCCGCAGGTGGGCAACGCCAAGGCGGCAGCGGCGAAGGCAGGCGGCAGCGTCAATGACACCAAGGCAGCCAGAGCTGGCAAGGGCAGCGCCGACGCGGGCGCCGCCGCCGCCGTGGCCAGCGGCGCGGGCGCGGCGTCGTCGCGGGCGTCTGCACCGGCGCCGCAGCAGCTTGATGCGGTGCGCAATCTCCTTACCAAATCAATCAACAAAAAAGCAGCCAAGGCCGAGGCGGCGCTGAGCAAGAGCAGGCTCAAGGCGGCGGCGGCCGCGGCCGCGGCGGAGGCGGAGGCGGCGGCGGCGGCGGCGGAGAAAGCGGCGGCAGCGGAGGCAGCGGAGGCGAAGGCGGCAGCCGCGGCGGCGAAAGCGGCAGCCAAGCCAGCCAAGAAAGCCAAGGAAGCCAAGGAAGCCACGCCCACCGCCACCGCCGCCGCCAGCACGAGCGCCGTCCCGAGCGCCACCGCCGCCTTCGTCCAGGCGGCCAAGTTTGGGGGCGCTCGCATTGGGTACGTCTTCAAGCGTGGGGCCCAGGGGTTGGGGTACTACCTCGATGCAAAGCAGCAGCAGCAGCAGCAGCAGCAGCAGCGGCGGCAGCAGCAGCAGCAGCAGCAGCAGTCGGCAGCGCCGCCCCTGGCGCCTGTGGCCGCAGCAGAGCCTGCGGCGCCCGCGGCGGCGCGTACCGGTAAGGATACCGGTAAGAAGGCTCCCAAGCGCGTCGCCGAGTTTGATGCGCAAAAGGAGCAGGCGCTCGCGGATGCCATGTTTGACGAACCCGAGCCGCCGCCGCCTGCCGGAGTAGGCAAGAAGCGCAAGGCAGCCTAATTCGTCAAACATGGAGACAGCGGCCTCGGCGACAGCGGAAGAGGTTGTGTCGGCACGGGGGCCGGGGATGGCCGCGGCAGGTGGCGGGCTGAACGCCAAGAAGGGCTTATTAGGAGCCCGTGTCGTGTTTGGCTTCGGCCTTCTCGACCTTATCTTGATCATGGGGGTGCCCCTGTAGCAGTGGAGATACAGAGAAAAGGTTGCTGTATGGCCTTGGCGTGCCGTAATGAGGCGTTGGAGAGTGTCGCCCATGAGCTTTGTCGGGTTCGCACTGTGCGCGTGGCACGTTATTCAGCACGTTACGTACACCCGGGGGTAACCGCGGGGATTGATCATTGAAAACGGATTGAAGTTTGAACGGATCTCGGATGTCGATAACAATTATGTGGTCTGTGCCCAACCATCCCCGTTAGGACCATCCCGTGCGGAGGGGCATGTTTGGCGGCGCGAGGGGGGAGCGGCGGGCCCCGGCCGCGCGGCCGGAGCGACGTTGTAGATGGACAGTCGCTCGCGAGCGCGTCGTCCGTCTCGGCGGCGCCCGCTGCAGCGCGCGCTCTATTGGCACCGCAAAAATCTGGTCTATGTAAACACACGCAGAAAGAAAGGCGGGGCTCCTCAGCCGCAGCCGACTACACGCGCGCGTCGGTGTGGCGTGCTAAACACAAGATGTCGATGATAAGTAGTGGTGAAAGCCGTCCCTCGAAGCTGCATGGGCGCCATACAGTGGGCACGCGCCACTCGAAGCTGCGTGGGCGCCATGGTGGGCGCGGGTGTGCTGCAACCCCGCGCTGTGTGGTGCCTCACCCCGCCATGTCCGTATGTCGTCTGTCGCCGTGTCTCTGATCTCGCGCGGTGGGGTGCCTCGACCCCCCATGTACCGTAGTCTGTCGCCGTGTCACGCCATAATGGGCGCTCAGAGCACCGCGAGGGGGCGGGGGCGCCACGCAGCAGCCTACTGCCGCCTACTCCTTGGGCGGGCTGATGTGCTGCATCATCGCGCCGCCGCCCTTGAACGAGTTCGCCGTCTCGGCGAGGCATTTGTCCTTTTGCTCACGCGACCAGCCGGCCACTAGCGCATCGATCTTGGTGCGGAGCCCAGGCAGCAGCACCTGATCGACGTCGCCGTCCCACTGGTAGAATTCGAGCGTGTGCCCGTCGAGCAGCATGCCCGCCATCCGCTTGCCGATCATGCGGCCGCCGGCAGTGTGCGCGAAGTAGAAGTTGTAAAAGTGGCACACGAAGCGCTCCAGCTCGCCGTCCGCGACCATCTTCCGCAGCTCGGCTGCGTACGTCTCGCCCTGCGACTTGACGGCCGGCTCCTTCTCGCCGTGGGTTGCGGCAAACCATGCAATGTCCTTGTCGAGCGCCGCGCCCCGCTCCAGCCCGGACGCGCGGAAGCTCGCGAACATCTCCGTCTCCTCCACGATCTCCTCGAGCGTCCTGTAGACCTTGCGCGAGTCGACGAGGAACTGCAGGTAGTCTGCGCGCGTCGGCTGCCAGGAGCTCATCGGCCGCTGGGCTGGCTGCTTGCCCTCGCGCGGCGCCTGGTCTCGCGTGTGCAGCGCCATCGCAGCGCCGCGCATCTCCGTCTGGACAAAGGACGGCACCTCCCCAGTGGCCGCCGTCATCGCGAGGCCGTGCGCCGCGCGCAGCACGGGCGAGGGCGCGTGCACTGGCATCAGCGCCACGCCGGCCGGCCGGAAGGCCGCCGCCGCAGAGAGCGCGCCGCAGAGCGTGTACAGGCCCGTACGCATTTCTGGAGGCTGATAGCGATCGATGGCAATCGGTCGCGGCAATTGGTCGAGGGCTGCATCTCGCGGGATCGGCGCAAGTTCTTAGTTATGCCAGTCTTCAAACAGCTGTTTCCCTTCTGGTCACGCGATTGTGCTGTGAAACCCTTTTTTCGGCCCCATCGGAAGTCGTTTGTGCATGGAGGGCGGCGACATGATGGACTCGGCCTCCAACAGCGTCCGTCTGGTGGATTCCTCCGGATACGAGCTCGCCCGTGCGTGGCTACACGCTCATTCGGCGGTCATGTCCGGAGGCAGCAGCACCGCCCCAGCTCCCACGCTTCGGCACATCAAGTTGCCCCCGCTCGGTGAGCCTACGGCGGCGCAACTGCGGGCGCGTCGGCCGCTGCAAACCACCAAGCTCCCACCAGGGCAGCACTTGTACCTGCGCGAGCAGCGGGCCGTCATGGATCATCAGGAGGAGGAGGAGGACGACGACGACGAGGCAGAGGGAGCAGCACCCGCAGCGGCGGCGGCGGCGAGGATGGCCACAGGCGACCAGGACAATGACGAGGACGAGGGTGCCGATGGTGAGCACGATGGCGAGGACGACGGCGGCGGCGAAGAAGGCGAGGAGGAGGACGACGAGGACGAGGACGAGGAGGAGGACGAGGAGGAGGAGGAGGAGGAGGAGGAGGAGGGCGAGGACGAAGAGGCGGAACCGGCAGGTGCGCTGGCAGCGGCAGCAGCCGAGGGACGTGGAGAGGCCGAGGGTGCGGAGGGCATGGATTGGACGCGCGACGAGCTGCTCAGGACGACGCGCGACGAGCTGCTCAGGACGACGCTCGACGAGGCGGCGGACGGTCGTGATGGCGCACCGGTCAAACGGGAAGTGGTCGCCGCGAGCGCCGTCGCGAGCGCCAACGCGGGAGGCGAAGCGAGCGCCGTGTCGATGAGCGCCGTCGCGAGCGCCGTGTCGATGAGCGCCGTCGCGAGCGCCGCGCGCGCCACGGCGGCTTCCGACGGCGCTCGCGACGGCGCCCCCACGTATGGCTCGACCCAAATTCCGATGATCTGGGAGCATGCAGCCGCTCGCGACGGCGCCCCCACGTATGGCTCGACCCAAATTCCGATGATCTGGGAGCATGCAGCCGCTGATGACGCCCCTACTCAGGAGCGGCAAGCAGCCGCTGATGACGCCCCTACTCAGGAGCGGCATGCAGCCGCCCCTGCGTCCGAGGACGGCCATGGCTCTTCACATTCACACCCGGAGGACGGCCATGGCTCTTCACATTCACACCCGGAGCTGCACGGCAGTCCAGACGACGACGACGGCGGCGGCGGCTTCGGCGCGGGCGCTGCAGCGACCGATGAACTCGCCCGCCGCCCGGTTGGAGGGTCACGCAGCGATGGGGCGGGCGGCAGCAGCAGTGAACCGGGTGGGGGTGCCTGCGACGGCGCCCGCGACGGCGCCCTCGACGGCGATCCGGGCGGCGTGCGTGAGAGGCGTCAGCGCCGACCGCCTTCGTGGAGCCGCGAGCCACCGCAGGTGCTGGCCGTTGATTGCCATTGAGTGCCACTATGAGGGCTAGTGAGTGCCTCTGAGTGCCTCTGAGTGCCTCTGAGTGCCTCTGAGTGCCTCTGAGTGCCCCTGATGGCCACAGGATGTTGCACCGAAGCGCTGGGCAGCAACGAATGGCGTTCCACAGGGCAGGCGCAAGGTGGCGGGCGGGAGCGCGTGGACCTCGGCGCATCTCGATCCAGATCAGATCTGGCTCGGGCATCGGATCCACTACGGGCGTCTCAAGAGGCATGCTGATTGCATGCTGATTGCATGCTGATTGCATGCTGATTGCATGCTGATTGCCTCCGTCATCTGGCTCGGGCATCGGATCCACTACGGGCGTCTCAAGAGGCACGCTGATTGCATGCTGATTGCATGCTGATTGCCTCCGTCATCTGGCTCGGGCATCGGATCCACTACGGGCGTCTCAAGAGGCATGCGCGTGCACAGTTCCGCGCCAAATCCTCGACCCTGATTGCATGCTGATTGCATGCTGATTGCCTCCGTCATCAGGCATGCGCGTGCGCAGTTCCGCGCCAAATCCTCGACCCTGATTGCATGCTGATGGCATGCTGATTGCATGCTGATTGCCTCCGTCATCAGGCACGCGCGTGCACAGTTCCGCGCCAAGCTCGCGCGCCACCGCCCGCGGCTCCTCACGCTGCTCGGTCTGGCCGCCGAGGCTCGTGGCGAGGCACAGGCTGAGGGGGGAGATGCGGCTTAGGTCGTACACGCCACCGGAAGCGGAACACGCATTGCTTCGCAATCGCATAGTTACACACGACAGCTATACCGCAAATCTCAAAGTGCGGCGCGCCGGCGTGAGCGCGGGGGCGGCTTACCTCGCTCCGCGCTTCGCGCGTCGCTCTCGGACCCCGCGCTCCCGCGCGGGCTCCGCAAAAGCCTCTGTCCGCGAACGCGAGCGGACGACAGGCTGGTGAGAGGTGCAGAGTACGTCACGTCCAGACGAGCCCGCGCCCACGCCCCACGGTGATCCGGTGTGTGTCGATGACGGTGTGAAACTGTGGATCTGTTCGTAATGACACTGTCATCTGTCTGGCAGTAGGCCAGTACTTTGATACTAACTACGTGTAGCTCGAATTCATTATTCAAACTTGTCATTTCGTAGCTGCCGGCTATTCGATGTTTCGATCGAGTCGTCGAGAGCGCCCCGCGTTCTTTCTTCTTAGCGCCCGGATGGCCGCGAGCCGCGATGGGGTGCGGGTGGGCTAGTCCCGTAGCGGTTATGTAAAGAAGGAAACAACGCACTCGATTCGAATCCCTAGCAATGATCCCTAGACGCTAGAGCCGCCCCCGTCCGGACATTTTTCGTTTTTTCATTCACCTTCCACGCCAGTCATAAAAATTCACGTAACGAGCTTTCTCTCGCGCGGAACTCGCCGGTCGAGGTATGCGTATCGAATAGGGTTCGGTACATGTACATTGAAATGTATCACGAGTGACTACGCGCCCGCCGTCGGCCTCATGCTCATAGGCTCTACGACAGGCACCAGGCTTTATCAATGGTAGATACGCCCGCGGTCGGCCTCACAGGCTCATCGACAGCGGCATCATCACATCATCCCAGGCCACCGCCCCACCCGCACCAGGCTTCATTCACACCACACCACACGATCCCACATACGAACACGTGTGCCAGCTTACGCAAATGGCGGGGGGCTGGCGTTGCCACAGGGGGCTGGCGCTGCCACAGGGGGCTCGTTTTCCTCGGCCGCGACTTTGACCCAGAGGTGCTGGGGCGGCCAGCGGACGTGGTGGTGGCGCAAGCGCCAGCGCGGTCGTAGCTGGCCTGGTTGATGTTCTGCCGTCGGCAGATGCGGTAGGGCGTGCCGCCGACACGGTCGGCCGCGTCGCCTTTATCGACAGCCGTTTCAAGGTTGGTGTATGTTGAGGTTGCGCCAAAACTGGAGATTGCGCTGGATGTGCTCTCCGATTTGGTCGGTCTTCGAAGGCGCAGCAGTGGGCCGAGAGGAGGATGCTTCAGCAGTGGGCCGAGAGGAGGATGCTTCAGCAGTGGGCCGAGAGGAGGATGCTCCAGCAGTGGGCCGAGAGGAGGATGCTTCAGCAGTGGGCCGAGAAGAGGATGCTTCCACATGAGTGGGCCGAGAGGAGGATGCTTCAGCGTGACCATGAGCATGATCCTCTGAGATCACAGATTGCGGCTGCTTGCCTGATCGCACGCAATGGGCTTGCATGCACGCTTCGAGCCTCTCGAGCACGGTGCTCATGATCGGGCGGTCCTCTGGGCGCTGCGCCCAACTCTCCTGCATAAGGTCTGCGAGCCCATGGAGATTGGGGGGTAGCGAGATCGGCGGCCGCTGCCCCCGCATGGCGCTGAGGCAGGCATCTATCCCCGACATCGCCTCAAAGGCGCGGCGCTCATGCAGGAGCTCATAGAGCAGCAGTGCAAAGGCATAGACATCCGTGCGGTCCGCGCAGCTGACGAGCGTGCGGTGTTTGGAGCTGACGCTGCTACAGTCGCCACGTTCGAGGCTCGCATTGTTCGCCTCCACGATCTCAGGCGCCAGATACCGCAGTGTCCCTCCCCCCCAGGGGAGGCCTGCGCCCCCCCCGGTACGCCTCACCTGGTTCAGGGAGAGTCTCGCCAAGCCAAAGTCGGCGAGCTTGCACACGGTGAGGGTCACGTCGAGCAGAGCATTATCCGTCTTGACGTCGCAGTGCAGGATGCCGTTCGAGTGGAGGAAGCTCAGCCCGCTTGCCAGCTGCACAGCAAACCCAAGGTGCTTGTCGAAATCAGGGGTTGCTGGACGCGGATACCGCGGCGCCTCCTGCAGTGTGTAGCCGTCGGGCGCCGCTTCACGTGCGGAAACGGACCTCGCCCCACTCGTGACACGATGGTACAAGGAAGCCAGGCTCGAAAGCCCCCGTGAGAACGCGTCGTGCAGGCCGGTCTGGACATGCCCGTTTGACGTCGGAGAAGGCTGGAAAAGGTACGCGGCGAGCGAGCCGCCGGCCATGTACTCGAGGACGAGCGCGGGCTGCTGCTCAAACCGCATGTGGCCGAAGAGGGCGCAGATGCACGGGTGGCGCAGACGACGAAGGATGGCCACCTCCTGGAGCGCCGACCCGTCAAAGTTCTCATTCGCCACGTGAAGGACTTTGACAGCCAGGGTCGTGCCCTGCCACCGTGCCATCCAGACGGTTGCGAAGCCGCCCTTTCCGATCGGCCTGGCCATCGTGAGCGTCGAGAAGTCCACCACCTCGAGGTGCGTCGACTCGTCGGAACTCACACTTGGGACTGCCGCGTCGGAGCTTCCGCCCGAACTCTTGAGAGGATCCCGCAACTGGGCCAACGGAAGGCTCACACCCTCATCTTGCTGGGTGCACATGTGATTGTGCCATAGCTGCCGCCGACGGCGACGGCGACAGCAGGCAACCGCCAACCAAAGTCCCACGAGAAGTGCAGCCATGGAGAGGAGGGCTGCCACGATCTGTACCGGTATTACGGCAGGCGCTGCTGCAACCAGACTCGCGGCTGCATCAACAGTCGAGCACGTGGGGCCAAAGAGGCCGTCATACGGAGCGTACGAGCCCGGGGAGCAGTCGACACAGAATGTGCCAGCCTTACCTTGGCGCTTGCCGCGCGGGCAGGCGGTGCACTCCGCGGCTCCCACGGAGCGATCGCTGCCGGGCTTGCAGGAGGAGCATTCGCCGCGGTAGTCGAGCTCCGTGTGCTCTTCACACTCGAAGCAGATATCAAAACTGTCGTCGCGGCGTGAGGAGGGAGCGGGGCAGCGAACACATCCGTTGCCGAAGCGGCTGCGTGCAGTGCCAGGCTGAGAGCATCTGATAAAGGGCAGCAGAAGGCTGGGACCGCCTTCGTTCCCGAGCAGCACGTCCAGGTCGCCGTCGCCGTCCACGTCCGCTAACGCGATCGACTGCGTGTTTGCGCTGCCGCCGGACAGCTCGACGCTCGTCGGGAAGGTGCCGTCGCCCGCGTTGAGCAGCACTACGCTGGAACTGTCATCGTTCCCAAGCAGCACGTCGAGGTCGCCGTCGCCGTCCACGTCCGCCGCCGCGATCGAGAACGTGTTCGCGCTGCCGCCGGGCAGCTCGATGCTCGTCGGGAAGGTGCCGTCGCCCACGTTGAGCAGCACTACGCTGGGACTGCCATAGTTCCCAAGCAGCATGTCGAGGTCGCCGTCGCCGTCCACGTCCGCTGCCGCGATCGAGAACCTGATCGCGCCGCCTCCGGGCAGCTCGATGCTCGTCGGGAAGGTGCCGTCGCCCGCGTTGAGCAGCATTACGCTGGGACTGCCCCAGTTTCCAAGCAGCACGTCGAGGTCGCCGTCGCCGTCCACGTCCGCCGCCGCGATAGAAAGCGTGGTCGCGCCGCCGCCGGGCAGCTCGATGCTCGTCGGGAAGGTGCCGTCGCCCGCGTTGAGCAACACTCGGCTGGGGCCCTCGTTTCCACCAAGCAGCACGTCGAGGTCGCCGTCGCCGTCCACGTCTGCCGCCGCGATCGAGTACGTGCCCCCCACGCTGCCGCCGGGCAGCGCGATGCTCGTCGGGAAGGTGCCATCGCCCGCGTTGAGCAGCATTACGCTGGAACTGCCAACGTTTGCAAGCAGCATGTCGAGGTCGCCGTCGCCATCCACGTCCGACGCCGCGATCGAGAACGTGTTCGCGCTGCCGCCGGGCAGCTCGACGCTCGTCGGGAAGGTGCCATCGCCCGCGTTGAGCAGCATTACGCTGGGACTGCCCCAGTTCCCAAGCAGCACGTCGAGGTCGCCGTCGCCGTCCACGTCCGCAGCCGCGATCGAGGTCTTTTCCCCGCCGCCGCCTCCGGGCAGCTCGATGCTCGTCGGGAAGGTGCCGTCGCCCACGTTGAGCCCGTTGAGGAGCACTTGGAGTCTGAGATTGCCAACGTTTACTAGCAGCACGTCGAGGTCGCCATCGCCGTCCACGTCCGCCGCCGCGATCGACTTCGTGCCCCCCGCGCTGCCGCCGGGCAGCTCGATGCTCGTCGGGAAGGTGCCGTCGCCCGCGTTGAGCAACACTCGGCTGCTGCCAGAGTTCCCAAGCAGCACGTCGAGGTCGCCGTCGCCGTCCACGTCCGCCGCCGCGATCGCGCTCGTGTACGTGCTGCCGCCGGGCAGCGCGATGCTCGTCGGGAAGGTGCCGTTGCCTGCGTTGAGCAGCACGCGGCTGGGATCGCCCCAGTTCCCAAGCAGCACGTCGAGGTCGCCGTCGCCGTCCACGTCCGCCGCCGCGATAGAAAGCGTGTTCGCGCCGCCGCCGGGCAGCTCGATGCTCGTCAAGAAGGTGCCGCCGCCCGCGTTGAGCAGCACGCGGCTGGAACTGCCCCAGTTCCCAAGCAGCACGTCGAGATCGCCGTCGCCGTCCACGTCCGCTGCCGCGATCGAGCGCGTGACCGCGCTGCCGCCGGGCAGGTCGATGCTCGTCGGGAAGGTGCCGTCGCCCGCGTTGAGCAGCACTCGGCTCGGACTGCCATTGTTTCCAAGTAGCACGTCGAGGTCGCCGTCGCCGTCCACGTCCGCTGCCGCGATCGCGTACGTCATCGCGTACGTGATCGACTTGTTGCCCGTGAGAGTAGAAAAGCTTGAAATCAGTGGCAGCTCGATGCTCGTCGGGAAGGTGCCGTCGCCCGCGTTGAGCAGCACTACGCTGGAACTGCCCCAGTTCCCAAGCAGCACGTCGAGGTCGCCGTCGCCGTCCACGTCCGCCGCCGCGATAGAAAGCGTGGTCGCGCCGCCGCCGGGCAGCGTGATGTTCATCGGGAAGGTGCCGTCGCCCGCGTTGAGCAGCACTAGGCTGGGATCGCCGTCGTTCCCAAGCAGCACGTCGAGGTCGCCGTCGCCGTCCACGTCCGCCACCGCGAGCGATGTCGTGGACGGGCTGCCGCTGGGCAGAAGCTTCCTGAATCGAAGTACAAGTCCGTCACCATCAAGCAGCTCGTGCCCCGTCCTCGCCAACGGCTTTGGAAGGCGCAGGCACCCCGGCTCGGAGGACAAGGTGCACGTAGGTGGCAAGAGCGCAGCTCGAACGCCTTCTGCAGGCTTCGCACGGGCCGGCTTCGGCATCGCAAGGCAGCCCACCCGCCCTCGTGCCGAGCAGTTGGGTGGTGCGAACGCCGTCGGGTGGCCGCCCGGCTGGAGCTCCTGCGCATAGTCCCGTGGGGGAGGGTAACGCCTGCGGCCCTGGCGCTCGACGTGCCAGCCAGGCTGCGCTGGTCTGGGAGGCTTTTTAGGCGGCAAGGGCGGCGACGAAGGCGGCGACGCCAGCGGTTGCTGCGGTGGTGCAAGATTCTCTCGAGGCGGCGAATGCAGACCGGCGAACAGCACTCGGCGTGCATGCGTCGGGGCGACGTGCTGGTCGAGTGACTTTGCGCTCTCGGCGCACGCGCCCAGCAGGGCGGCGGCAACGAGTAATTCCCACGATGTTTTCATCCGCGCCCCGGGTGTTGCTGCGAGGAAATCGCGAGTGAAGGTTTCTTGTTCTGCCCTGCAGCATTCTGTGCAGCCGTCCTTGCTGCTGCCTGTTCATGTGAATGAGACAAGTTCGGCCACAACTCCGTCCATAGCGATAGAGACTCTCGTGCTTGGGGGTCCGGAGCTTGCGCGTTGTGTTGAACAGCATCAGCTGGATTCCTGCAGGGGCCGCTAACAGGATACATTCGGTTCCCTGTCGGCGCGACCAGGGCCCATGATTTGGCTAGCCAACGGAGCCAAGGTCGGTACTCTCGTTGTCGTTAAAGACCTTTCTCGTCTGATGTGAACATTGCTCCCACCCAAACCTAATTTAGAAAGGCCCTCGAAAGTCAAGTCAAGTCAAGTCAAGTCTATACATAAACAACAGACAACCATACGGAAGCCTATCGAATGTGCTCCGGAAGCCAGCAGGGGAGGACGGGAGTAGGCGGAGATGACGAAGGGGGTCCATCTAGAGGTGACACGTCATAAGTGCTGACATACGTGCCCTCGGAGAACAAGTAGGTGAGAAGTAACGGGCCGATCTCGAGCCGATGAGCGCCACTCTTACGCCGAAGTGAGGAAATCGGCTCGAGATCGACCGTGGCGTCGAGCATAAGATGGGGGGACTGGGGGAGAGAAAGAGGGGATAGGCGCCTGGCTGGCCGCGTCGACCGAAGAGCTCGTGGTCTGAAAGCCCGCTCGCGGGCCCAGCCTGTCGTCGGCCAAGAAGTTCTCGTAGTCAACAGTGGTGTTGCAGCGCGGCCTGTGCGTCAGGTCACCTACACCAGCGGCAGCACGCAAGGGACCGGCCCCTGTCGGCTGCACTCGCTGGATCGGACCTCGCCCGCCGACGCGTCCCGAGCCCCGCCATCACCCGCCACGGTATCCAGTTCGTAGAGCTCCCCACGCCCCCGAACCGCCGCGCCGACGGTGGGCGCACCTGCTCGCTTCTGGACGACGCCGAGGCTCTCATGCGCGCGCTTCTAGTACTTGTCCGCGTTGAGCTCGGAGAGATCCTAACGTGATGTCGGCCGAGGTGCTCGAGGTCGGCTGGCGCCGCGTCACGCTCGTCGAGATGACCAGCGCAAGTGAGAGGGCCCGTGCTGCAGCGCAATGAAGGCGCAGTCCGATAACCCTCTCCCTCACGCCGTTCAGCTCAGCTCACGCTCGCCTCGTCAGCCGCCAGTCGTCGCTCCGCACTCGCCAACGTCTGCAGCTCTCTGCGCGCGCGTGCACTCTCTCCATGCGCGCATGCACTCTCTCCATGCGCGTGTGCTCATGGCATGCACACAAGCGGGATGCGCGCACGCAGGACCGAATGGCAACATGGCATACTGAATGGCATGGACACAGGGATGGCATGGACACAAGAAAGTCGAAGGGCAGCAATGGGTTGCGGCGCTTCATCACGAGCACCGGCGGAAGGCGCGGAGCATCAAGCCCCTGTGAGAGAAGCCACACCCCATGCGATCCTCATCGAGAAGGCTCAGAAGCTCAGCCGGGACGTGGACATCATGGGCCCTGCCGACCCGTTTGTCATCATTCGGCTGGGGCCAGTGGGCGCAGCGTGGAGCGCCAAGGCGCGCGAGACGGAGCGTGTCTCTGACACGTGTTGGAACACCGTGTCCCCGACCTGGAACTTCGCCTTCCGCTTCGCTGCTCCGCCTCCTGGCGCCGACTGGGAGCTGCATTGCCGCGTGTTTGACAAGGATGACCTGTCGAGTGATGACTTCATGGGTGAGTGCATGGTGCCGTTGGCGGCGCTGCGGGAGCACGAGGACGAGCGCCGCGAGTACCCGATGCGCGCACCGGCGCAAGGCAGCCTCACTATCATGGCCGGCGCCCGCGTGTCGGCAGCGCTGCTCGCGGAGCTCACCACGGCGCTCGAGGCAGAGCTGCGCGACGAGGAGGAGAAGGCTGCCGCAGCGGAGCGTGGCCTCGGTGCGAGCCTGCTGGCGCCGCTGGGCTGGCTCACCTCCAAGCTGAGTGGCTGGTTCAACGAGCAGGCCGGTGGGGCGCTGTACTACCGCAACGTCGCGGCCCTCGCGGTCGCTTGGAACCAGGAGCCCAAACCTGGTGATGACGCGGCGTCCAAGTGCGTCTCCAGCCGTTCACATTCACAGCGTCTCCAGCCGTTCACATTCACAGCGTCTCCAGCCGTTCCCGTGAGCGGTGGGAGTGTCCAGCACTGATTGCCACTGATGAGCGCTGAGTGCGTCGCTCATCAGGTACGTGCTCAGCCGTTCCAATGAGCGGTGGGAGTGGCAAGGTCCCTTCGTCGAGGACTGCATCACCTACTGCTCTCATCGTGAGGTGGTCTGCCAACTGCGAACTCATCAGATCTGAGTGCACATGATTGCACATGATTGCACCTGACGACCTCCGATGGCGTGCCTCATCAGGTGGTCAGCCAGCTGCGAGCTCTCGGACACAAGCTCGGCACTAACGACCACGACGGCACCGCCGAGCGCCACAACTTTCTGGGGGTGATGGCGTTGAATGAGCACATGTGGCCCGAGGTACCATGGCACGGCATCGCACTCTCCGCGCCGACGGAGACGCACGCGTGGGCACGTCCAATTCTCGTCAGGCGTGTGGCAACTGATGAGCACTGATGAGCACTGATGAGCACTGATGAGCACTGATGAGCACTGATGACCACTGATGACCGCTGATGACCGCTGATGACCACGTCCAATTTTCGTCAGGCTGTGTGGCCCGTCTTGCCTCGATGCCCTTGGTGGCTTGGCATGGCTTGAGGCGCGCGCCGCCGCCTTCCTCGCCGGACGTCGCACACTGCGCGTCGGCGCCGACACGAAGATGTTCGTGTGCCAGCTGCAGCACGAGGTGATGCTTGGCATCCAGCTACTGGTCACTGATTGCTACTGATGACCGCTGACAGTAACTGATTGCCACTGATTGCCACTGATGACCGCTGACTTTCGCGAATGGGATCTGATTGCCACTGATGACCGGTGACAGTCACAAATTGCCACCGATTGCCACTGATTGCCACTGATCGCCTCCGTCCTCAGGTGATGCTCGGGATCCAGCTGACGGACGCAGAGGCGCTCACGTTTGCGAAGCTCCAGTCACAGATCCTCGTCGCGTTCAGTGTGCCATCCTCGGCCATGCCTGTGCTGCGCGCCACGCTCGGCGTCGACAAGACACTTGAAGAGAAGGCCTCGTGGCTCACACGGTATGAGGCAGCGCTGCACAAGATCTCGCCGGACGAGATGCGCACGCTTGGGCCGGCCAAGGTGACACAACTGGCGAGCATGCTCATGGACGCGCTCCTCTTCGCGGGCGGCATCTCGGTGCCCAACGTCATCGCGTACGCCCTCGCCCTCCACCCTAATTTGGAACGCCCTCGCCCTCCTCCCTAATGAGCTCTGATGACCTCTGATGACCTCTGATTGCCTCTAATTGCCCCTAATCAGGTACGCCCTCGCCATCCCGTACTCTGCCTGGGGAGAACGGCACCTGCCACAGGGTTTCTCGCTCGACCAGCCGAAGGACATCGAACCGTACGTTGCCTTCCACGGACGGCCACTGGTGGCCGCGTATCACTCGATGATGACCTTATTGTGGCCTGATCATGGCTTGATCATGGCCACAGATGGACACGGGTGGTTTTTTGAGGGCCACCGATGGCCAGTGACGACCTCTGATCGCGTGCCTCATCAGGTACGTACTCGAAATCATTCGGCTCTTCTCGCCGGTGTTCATTCTACCCTTTTTCGAGCGCTCGGATGGCAACCGCCCACCGCGCTGCGTCATGCTCAACTTGATGCAGGCGTCACGTGATCCCGCCGTCTGGGGCGATGACGCCGAGTACACACTCGCCACGCTGATTGCCACTGATGGCCACGCTGATTGCCACTGATGGCCACGCTGATTGCCACTGATGGCGCCCGATGCGTCGAGAACGCGCTGCCGTGGCCACAGAGATTGCTGCTGGAGGCCATGCTGATTGCGCCTGAGGAGCACTAAGTGCATGCTGATTGCGCCTGAGGAGCACTAAGTGCATGCTGATTGCGCCTGAGGAGCACTGAGTGCATGCTGATTGCGCCTGAGGAGCACTGAGTGCATGCTGATTGCACCCTCATCAGATACTTCAAGCTTCGAAGCGTCGCCGATTACCATCGGCTCGGTGTGAACTTCGCGGACTTTGCGCTCGCCCCGGACCTCGCGAGCCCTGGCTCGCACGCGTGCCCCGGCAAAGAGTTTGGCTTGCAGACCATCTTTGCCTTCCTGCGCGCCTTTGTGCGCGCCGCCACGCCGTACGGTGGCGTGAAGCGCCTCTGGTCAGCGCACAGATCCGCTCCCAAGGGCAGCAAAGGCGGCAGCTCCACACCTGCGATGCCTCCCGAGGAGATCAAGGTCACCTACTTCAACTCAACGCCCTTTGAGCTGCAGCAGATGACGGACACGCTCAACGGCCGCGAGCTTGCACGAGCCGACGCGTGGCTGCGGAGCGAGCGCAGTGCTGAGGAGCGCACGAACAAGTTCTACACGTCTACGAATGAGAACACACAGCTCATGATCTGGGCGGTGCAGAAAGTGGTCGATCCAACCACGGTGGGCACTTCGGATAAGATTACGGCCGAGCTGCTGCCCAAGCAGGACTACGCGGACGAGTGGATCCACATGCCCTTTGGAGGAATCAAGATCATCTCTCGGGATGAGGACCAGCCGCCCGCATGGCTCAAGGTGTGGGCACGTCACTGATGATGGCCACTGGGGACCACTGATTGCCTCCTTCATCAACGCCCGCATGGCTCAAGGTGTGGGCACGTCACTGATGATGGCCACTGGGGACCACTGATTGCCTCCTTCATCAACGCCCGCATGGCTCAAGGTGTGGGCACGTCACTGATGATGGCCACTGAGGACCACTGATTGCCTCCTTCATCAACGCCCGCATGGCTCAAGGTGTGGGCACGTCACTGATGATGGCCACTGAGGACCACTGATTGCCTCCTTCATCAACGCCCGCATGGCTTAAGGTGTGGGCACGTCACTGATGATGGCCACTGGGGACCACTGATTGCCTCCTTCATCAACGCCCGCATGGCTCAAGGTGTGGGCACGTCACTGATGATGGCCACTGAGGACCTCTGATTGCCTCCTTCATCAACGCCCGCATGGCTCAAGGTGTGGGCACGTCACTGATGATGGCCACTGAGGACCTCTGATTGCCTCCTTCATCAACGCCCGCATGGCTCAAGGTGTGGGCACGTCACTGATGATGGCCACTGAGGACCTCTGATTGCCTCCTTCATCAACGCCCGCATGGCTCAAGGTGTGGGCACGTCACTGATGATGACCACCGATCGTCACTGAGGACCACTGAGGACCACTGATTGCCTCCTTAATCAGGAATGGGCGCGAGAGGCCCTGTTTGCATTTTCGACCACACTGAGCTTCGAAAAGGACGAGGCGCTTGAGAAACTCACGTATTGGGGTGAAGGGGGTGATGGCAGATCGACGTCGGCAGCAAGCCGCGCCGAGGCGTACGCTTCGATCGAGGCTGTCTTTGGCAAGTACCTGCCCCAGCAGTACAAGACGTGGGATGATCTTGATACGGACGCGGGCATCGCCGAGTTGTGCATTGTCGGCGTTGGCAGTTGGTACCTAAAGGCGGCGCGCTCGGCTGCGGCAGCGGGCCACGACGTACCGCCGGAGTCCGCGTTTGAATGCAACATTGAGTACATGTCCAGGTACGCTGTGCGCTCGACGTGGTGCCGATACGGCGCGAGCGCGTACCTCGGTACGGTGCCGGCCGATGGCAGCATGCCGCCCCTTCTCGGCGTGTGGAGCTCTTCACACTCGAAGCTCTTCACACCGTCGGACGCGCTGTGGGGGCATGCAAAGGCTCTGTTCAAGGCCACTCTCGGCGCGTCGCTCACCTTGCGTGATCATCTGTTGCACACGCATTGGATCCTCTCGAATGGCCTCGACTGTGCCGCACGCACGACGCTCTCGCCGACGCATCCGCTGCGACGTCTGCTCAAGCCCCACTACTATGGGGCCGCTAAGATCAATTCCGCATCCATGGACCTACTCATGCCTGTCGGCGGCTTTGCCCATCGCACCTTTGCTCTCACCGCTGAGTCGTGGACCACTTACTTTGCGGACATGGCCCGCGAGTGGACGTACGTTCCAGTCCGCGAGCCGAACTGATGGCCACTGATGGTCACTGGTGGCCACTGATGGCCACAGATGACCTCTCTGATGGCCTCTGATGGCCACTGATGGCCACTGACGACCGTAAGGCGACCTTATGATGACATCTGAGTGCCTCCCTGATCAGGTACGTGCCCTTTCCCGAGCGGATCGCCGCGGCCGGCCTACCCGATGCCTTCGTCGCGCACTGGCCGTTGGCGGTCGACGGCCTCGCGCTGTGGAATGCGATCGGGGCCTACGTGCGCGCGTTCCTCGTGCCCTTCTTCCCCGACGATGCTGCAGTGCATGCCGACGATGAGCTGCGTGCCTTTTGGGCGTCGTTTGAGGTGCAGTTCGATACGCCATGGCGGCTGCCTCCACTCGGCCTCAGCTCGCTCGTCACCTTGGTAACGGCCGAGCTCCTCTCGAACCGCTGATGGTCACTTGATAGCCCATCTGATTGGCGCTGGATTGCCTCTGACTCCAAGAGCAAATTTGTGATGGCCTCCGCAGGTGACCGAGCTCATCTTCAGCGTGACGGGGCGCCACGAGCTCGTCGGCAGCATAGTGGAATACCTGACCTCGCCTGTCGGCTTGGCGCCAAAGCTCGCCAACGGCACGGTCGAACCGGATGTCCAATCGCACGCCCAGGCGCTCGTCATCATCGCGCTCACAGGCATGCGTCTAGCCGCCTCTGATGGACCACTGATGGATTGCTGGCTGCCTGATAGCAACCAATGGCAGCACTGATTGCACCCCTCATTGCCATCTCGACACAGGCGTCCGCCAGCCGCCTCTGATGGACGAGTATTCACACCTCTTTAGCGTGAACGAATGGGAGACGGCGCGCAAGCAGCAAGGCGTGCTCGACGCGGTGAGACGTTTCCATAGGCCTTATGAAGCTTTGATTCTAATCGACTGCCACTGATGATCACTGATTGCCTCTGATTGCCTCCTGCATCAGGTGAGAGGCTTCCAGGTGGCCCTCGAGGCGCTAGCGAAAGCAATCGACGAGCGCAACGTGCGCCGCGGCGCCACGGGTCACGAATTTGTTGCGTTCAACCCGCGCATTCTCGAGACGTCTGTATCCATCTGAAGTGCTCGCGACGCGCACCAGCGTGATGTGTGGGACGAGATGTCGGTCTCCCAGATGAGATGTCGGTCTCCCAGATGACACGTCGGTCTCCCAGATGAGATGTCGGTCTCCCAGACGGGACGCGCGCGCGTGCAATGGTCGCCAGCGCGCGCGACTCACTCCACTTGCGTGCGCGCTTGCTTTGCTCGAATACACCATTATGCCGAACCGTATGCCGAGGAGCAAAGCTTTCGACGCGGGCAAGAACAAACACGATCCTC
>Ga0210239_100666_pt1 | contig 29940 bp, 27 predicted proteins | sample ChrtobMetP5a_0mM_FD_155451 | JGI IMG/M metagenome (GOLD analysis project Ga0210239, IMG submission 155451) | Chrysochromulina tobin associated microbial communities from unialgal haptophyte culture, Seattle, Washington, United States - P5a_0mM | ecosystem: Host-associated > Algae > Haptophytes >... | reverse complement strand
CGTGTATCTTGGACTCTTCATCACGATACATCTTATGATACATCAGGATACACCGAGATACAAAATCACGATACATGTATCTTGGATGCGTCATGACGAGGTACGTATCTGAGATGCAAGATACATTTGGGATACATGCGAGATACATGTATCTGCAAGGGTGATCAAGATACATGCGGGATACATCCAAGATACATGATGAGATACATGTATCTCAAATGCATCCAAGCGCCCCCGCAAGTAGGGCTCGAGATACGTATCCTCGAATGTATCCCTTTGTATCTGACATGTATCGTGCATGTATCTTGTGTGTCATGTATCTGAGGGTTAAGATACATTGTATTCTAAATGTATCCTTACTGTATCCTAAATGTATCGTAAAGAAGGATACTTATCCGTAGGTAAGATACATTTCCTATGATAGCCAAAGTGACAGATACAAATGTATCTTGTTGTATCTCGATGTATCTCGATGTATCTTGACGGGACACATCAAGATACATGCACGATACATGCACGATACATATTAGATACATGAGATACGTATCCTGATAACAACCCCCCCCAAATTCGATACATGTAACAAACCCCCCGTCACCCGATTGCAGACGGCTTCTTGTAGTCTCTGTGTCTGATTTGAATTTCTCGAGTTGATCATCGGATATTTGAGTGCATAATGCCTTTAGCTTCACAATTATTTCGTTGATTTGAAAGCCAAGAATAGACATCCTTTAAATTCAGCGCGCGCGCCTTAAAATAGGAACCGCCGCGCTTCATAATTATGTGTCTCGATTTCTGTGTACGAATCTGTCTGTGACCGGATGCTCAGCGATGGTCGCCTCACCGACGAAGGTGCTCGGAACTTGGCGAAGGTGCTCGGCTTCTCGGCGAGGCCGCCCACGAGCTGGGCGGACACAGCCGGCCGGCCGCTATCGCTGCCCGAGGTCCCAACGCAAGGGCTCGCCGCATGCCTCGAGTTCATCTACACGGGGAGCTGCGCAGTCGCCGATGAGGCAGAGCTGATCGTCGTGCTCGAGGCGGCGGCCTATCTGCAGATTCGACCGCTCGTGGACGCCGCGGCCAAGGCGATGAGTGCACACCTGAGCGCGACCACTGCCCTCGCCTTTTGGGCCGTCGCCGGCCGGCAGGGTCTGAGCCAGCTCACGGCCGACGCGGTGTCAGCAGCGGCTCGCCACTTTGAGCAGATCGCAGCGACGCCCGCGTGGCTGAGCGCGCCGAAAGAGATGGTGCGTGTGCTGCTCGCCTCCGACCGGCTCAAGGTGGCTGATGAAGAGGCTGTGTACTCGGCAGCGGTCAAGTGGCTGCACGCCCAGGCGCCTCCACCAGCCGAGGACGACGCGCTGGCACTGCTTCGGCTGGTGCGCTTCGCGCTGCTGAGTCGCGAGTTTGTGCAAGAGACGGTGCTCAACGAGCCGCTATTGAGGACGTTTGCTGGCATGCAGATGCTGAACAATTCTTTTTTCGGCGCACTGCACGGCGACTCGGCGCGTCGTCGTATGGGCGTCGTTGAGAAGCTGACGTAGAGGTTTCCAAAACTAGGAACCAGACCGGCGCGGGATCACATCTGACCGTCTCTTGCTTTTCGGACAGCTTTTGAGATTTGAGACTGCTGTATATCCCAAATTTATCACAGCACGCTCAAAGTAAGATCTCGTGTCGACTTCCTAGATCCTACAGCCCAGTCCGTCGGAAGAGGACGCGCAACAGTCCGGGCAGCTCGGACACGCTCGGCCGCATGAGCTCCCGGACGTCGTCGTCGACGAACACAGCCTGTACCGGTGTCACTCGCTCTGGTGCACGCGCCGCGTCGTCGTCGTGGGCCTCGTACGGCGATACTCGCGCCTGCTGGCTGCCCGACTTCAGGCTGGGCAGCACCTGGACCATCACGTCGGCCTTCGAGGCGCGCTTGGGCACCACACACACGCGCGCAACAGCTACCCCCCGCTGCTCGAGGAACGTGACGATCTCGGCCTCGTGCGGGTTGCGAGTGACCACGTACACTGGGTATGTGGTGCACAGGCTCGCAAGCTCAGGGTCGACATTGTGCAGCCCCAAGAGTGGCGAGCGACCCGCCTTGGTCGAGCACAGCGTGCGGTCAAAGTCGAGGAACACGGCTCGCAACCCTCCGCCGCCTACGCCCGCGAGGCCGCCGCCCGTGCCGCCGCCGCCCGCGAGGCCGCCGCCCGTGCCGCCGCCGCTGCCGCCGCCGCCGTCGCTGCCGTCGCCGCCGCCGCTGCCGTCGCCGCCGCTGCCATCGCCGCCGCTGCCATCACCCGTCTCGAAGCCCATCTCGAGGCCGATCTCCGCACAGATCTCCACGCATCGCTCGCCGTCACCACGTGCGAGCCGGCAGAGTGGGCACGGCAAGAAGCCACTGTCGCACACGGCGCACTTGCGCTGGTGAGCGCAGAAAGCATGCGTGCTTGCGGCACGCCCATCCCGATTCGATCGGGCGCTGCTATCGTATGGGCACGCGCCACGCGCGCGGATGGCCCCCTCACACTCCCAGCAGACGCCGCTGAACGACCAATGCTTAGAGAAGCGCCGGTTGCAGCTGTGGCACGCGAGCACGCCGCCCGTTTGCACTCGCGTGCGGCGCGCACAGAGCGGCGGCGGCCATCCCTCGCTTGCTATCTTCTCGTGCATCATGCCCGCCATGTCGCGCGCCGCTGTGTCGGCAGCCGTCAGGAGCGAGCAGAGCGCTGAGAATTCTGGGGGAACGAAGAGCGAGCGAACGCCTCGCGCGCCGTCCCCGGCGACGAAGCAGCGGCTCAGTTGCTCAGCAGCGCCCTCGTCCTCGGCTGCTGGCTGCTCGGCTGTGGTGGATGCGGTGGCGGCGCCGGGCGCCGTCTTCAGCAGCCGGATCATCGCGAGCAGCAGCGCATTCGCCTCGCGCACCCCGCTGAGCAGGTTGAAGTGCTTAGTCACGTGAACTTCGCGAGAGCGTAGCCTGCTGAGCTCGATTGAATCTGCCGCCGTTGCTTTGGGACCACTCGCCGCCGCCTCGCCCGCCGCCGCCTCGCCCACAACCGCCTCGCCCACAACCGCCTCGCCCGCCGCCGCCTCGCCCACCGCCGCCTCGCCCACCGCCGCCCCGCCCACCGCCGCCTCTCCCGCCGCCTCCTCGCCACCCTCTGCCGCCTCCTCGCCCGCCTGTGCGCTGGTCGCCCCTCCTTCCACAGCCCGTCTGGTCCCCTCGATCGCATCTGACGCGCCTCTCGCCTCCTCAAGCCCTTCCACGCAGCGAGCGAGAGCCGCTTCCGTACGTCTCTTGAGCCGCTCCAGCGCACGCACGACGCGGCATGTGCGCACATACACCGCATAGAGCGCCCGCCGATAGCCCAAGAAGCCATCTCGAATCGAGATCGCCTTCGATCCGCCGTGGGCGATCAAAGTCTTCTCCACCAGAGAGGTGACGTGCGGAGGCCACGAGGGCAGCATGGCGCGATGCAGTGCCATCAGCTCGTCCACACCGCGACGCATGAAACCACTCGGCAGCGGCGCCACCACCTCGGCCGTCCGCGTCTTAGTTAGCGTCTTGTCTGTGTGCCGCGCTGCCAGCGCCGCCGCGTCATCCCCATCCGTCTCCCCCTCCAGCACCTCCAGCACCTCCAGCTCCTCCCCGTTTACTTCCTCCTCCGCCTCCTTTGCTTCCTTCATCGTCTGCCCTGCCTCTTCCCCCACAGTCGCCAGGAACGCCTCTGCCTTAGCAAGCGCGGCACTCGCTCCAAAGGTCATCGCGCGCAGCCGAGGGTCGATCTCCGCGTCCTCGAGATCGGGGTGCCGAGGAAGGAGGCACAGGAGCTTGAGCAGCCCGCGAGCGTCGTGCACTGCGAGCAGGAGCCCCTTGGCGCGCTGTCGATGGAAGCACGCACGAGCGTACGCAGCGGCGTCCTCGCTCGGTTCCAGCCGATGCCGGTCGCACTCGCGGTCACGATAGAAGAAGAGCTCCATCCGCATCAGGTCGGCCTCGAGCTTCTGCGCGTCGTGGAAGACGAAGAGCAACGCCTTCTTGAATGCCACCAGCTCGCGACGCAGCTCAAACGCGATGGCCACGCCTGCCTGGCGCAGCACGAGCATCGAGAGTGCAGCGGCCGGTGTGCCCAGGGCCGTCACCAGCCGCTGCTCGACATACCCAAAGTGGCCGCGGGCATAGTTGTGGATGACATTGACGGACACATCAAGCACGCACGGCTCCAAGCGTGCGCCCGAGGACGCGTGGCGAGCGCGTACCGCGGTGTCAAATGCTGTCGCACTCGCCCACCACGGAGGAAAGCCTGTGCCCGATGATGCAACGTCCACTACGGCCGTTGCTGCGGCCGTTGCTGCGGCCGCTACAGCCTGTGCTGCGGCTGATGCTGCGGCTGGAGCTGCGGCTGATGCATCAAGGTCCTCGTCGGGACTCATTTTGAGCAACCTGAGCCTCTTCACATTTCGCGTCGATCCGCATGCGAAGGACGTCAGAAGTGTGAATGTACTTTTTCTGCAAACTTAGCGAGAATGAGAATAAAGAGATTTGTGTGTCTACGAGGTGTGATGTCGGAGGTATAAAGGATTCACATTCACGATGAGGCTCGCGCGGGGCCTTACCTCCGATGTTGATGGCTGCGCTTGTCGCTACCGCGGTCAGTCTCATTCTCCCGCCTTTGCAAGCGAATCGAAGAGCCGCCATTGTGGGGGTTGCAGCCTTGTCGTCTGGCTGTTCTTGGCCTGGCGCGGTGGAGGCGTTTGCTCCTGCAGACAAAGTTGCGACATCATGGGCGTTGCCAGGAGGCGTGGTGATGCCAACATTGGCGCTCAATACCGCCGGACTGGACGCCGAAGGCAGCGAACGGGCACTGATTGAGGCATACACTGCTGGTTTCCGCCACGTCGACTTTCATCCTGGCATTGAGCGCGACGGCGTCGCCCGCGCGCTGGCCTCAATGCCAGCTGCCGATCGGAGCCGCCTATTCCTAACCACCAAGATCCGCAAGCCACCCGTCGGAACGACTCCGGACGCGGCATACGCACTCGTGCGTTCAGCCCACCCCCAAACTCATGCCGGTTATGAGCGATGATCTAGCTTTCTGATGACCTCCCGATGACTTCCCTGATGACCTCCACTGATGACTTCCCTGATGACCTCCCCTGATGACAGGTAGGGAGCCAGCTCGCCGAAGACCTCGGTGTCCTTGGTGTCGAACGGATCGACCTCCTCATGCTACGCGACAGCCCCGACTGCGCCGTGATGCAAGCTCAGTGGCAAGCTATGGAGGCGGCACTCGCTGCGGGTCGCACCCGCTCAGTGGGAGTGATTAACTACTGTGAGGCCTCCCTCCGGTGCGAGGCCTGTGAGTGCCTGATGGCTACTGATGAGCACTAGGTACCTCTGAGTGCCTCGATACTGATTGATACGGATGACTGATGTCCCTCAGATATCGACGAGTGCCGTGGAGAGCCGCTGATGGCTGCTGATGCCCTCTGATGACCGCTGATGACCGCTGATGGCAGCTGATGGCCGCTGATGGCTGCTGATGGCTGCTGATGACCGCTGATGGCAGCTGATGGCAGCTGATGGCCGCTGATGGCTGCTGATGGCTGCTGATGCCCTCTGATGACCGCTGATGACCGCTGACGATAACTGTCGCCGCCCAGGTGCATCCTCGCGAGCGCCAAGACGCTACCGGCGCTGAACTACATCATGCAGGCAAGTGCCAGGATGTCACTGATTGCGTGTGATGTGCCTCTGGGCGCCACTGATTGCTACAGAGCTACTGAGAGCTACTGATTGCGACTGATTGCGACTGATTGCGACTTGTGTGACCGTGCAGCACGTGGGCATGGGCGTCGACGCCCTCGGACTGCGTGCCTTCGGAGAGAGCCGTGGCCTGCGCACCTTTGCCTACGGCGCCGTGGGCGAGCCTGGCCCTTCGATCGAGATTTTGACGAACCCGAGCCTCCGTCGGATTGGGCGCGCTCGTGGGCGCGAGACCGAGGAGGTCGCGTTGCGATGGGCGCTGCAGAATGGCTGCGCGGTGCGCTTACCAGTTTGCCTCCCTTGTGAACTGACTTGCGATGCTGGCCTCTCAATGGCTTCCTAGGGACCTAGGCTTGGCTCTAGGCCTCTGATGGCCTCTGATGGCCTCTGATGGCCTCTGATGGCCTCTGATTGCCTCTGATGGCCTCTGATGGCCTCTGATTGCAGGTGAGCGTGAGGCCCACAACGGACTTTGGTCTGGGCCGCAGCACGTGCCTTGCGGGCGCGGCATGCCGTGCTGGCCTGCAACAGAGGGCGAAGGCCTTTGAGTGGTCGCTCACGGCGGCGGAGATGGCCGAGCTCGATGCGCTGCGAAGCCCCCCAGGAAACCCGACGCTCTTCTCCAGTACGTTCTGCCCTGACAGCTTCTTTGCACAGCAGCAGGCCAAGCACTGATAAGCCTGGGCGATTCCGGCTGCATGTCCAGCTGGCAGGGTAAGGATTCCGATGGTGGGCGGCAGGCGGAGTTATGTTCGAGGCTAACTCTGGAACAGCTGCGGCCTGCGCGCTGCGACTTCGCGTCGTACACTTGAGGTCGAGAACCTTAATTAAGTAACATGGTAGGGTTCTTCACGAGGCGCGTTCTTCGAAGACGTCCGACTGTCCGGATCACCTAGTAGCTAGTTCAAAATATCCAGTGATTAATCACAGATCACCTTTCAACAGGACGCCGCCGCCCCATACTTACCTGATCGACTCCAGACTTGGCAAGGCCCAGAGTCCATCGCGCATCGCTCAGGCTCTCGAGCAGCGCCGCCGCCTTGGCCTTCGTCTGCGCAAAGTACTGGGAGCGGTCCTTCTTGAGCAGGTCGAGCGGCGCTTTGGGGCACTGGCGCGGCTTGCGCGCGCCCACACGGCAAAACGCCGCGCCCGACTGCGAGCCGTGACAAAGCGAGCTCTGTTCGAGGCGCGGACTCCACATGTCTGCGAATCGTGGGTTGAGCGCCATCGACTCGTTCTCGGCGCGCGTGAGGAAGGCGTTGCAGCCTGAGCGGCAGCGTACCGCATACTCCTGGCGGCAATGCGCTTCCAGCTTGAAAGCATGCGTCGCCAAGAAGCGCTCGAGCTGTTTTCCCGCCAGGTGGTTCTTCACGTGTACTACCACTGCCGGCGTGCTAATCTTGAGTCCCCATCCATCGGAGACGAGGGTGGCGTCGTCGCGCTCCGAGAGGGCGACGTAGCTGAGCGCGCGCGCGGGCGGCTGCCGGAAGAGCAGCGAGCCCAACCAGATGTCCTCCATCACCTTAAATTGGGTTGTGCCCGAACGCGTGGGCAGCGTGCTTGCCGCCGCGAGAGCGCGCACGTCCTCAGCGAGCTGACGCGACCCAATGAGTTCGGCCGCGAGTGGCGTGGCGAGAATGCCCAGGTAGCCCGAGGCGAACGGGAACGGGCCCACGCACGCGCCGCAGCCGCGATGCCTGCAACGCTCCTCTGCCTGCGTCACGTTGCGGCAGCTGGCACCCAGGTGCCAAGACATCGTGAACGTCCAACCAAAGCCCGAGCGCTCGAAGATCTTCTCGTACCAGTGGAACCAGCTCATCGGGCCCATGTACAGCGACTCGGGGCTCGGCACCGTGCCCAGCGCCTCGCGCACTAGCACCTCCAGCCCGGGCAAGTGGATGTATGCGTCGTCGTCGAGCTTGGCGATGCAGCGCGCCGACGAATGCGCCCGCACGGCGTGCGTGAGCCAAGCAGCGACGCTCAGTACGGGGCCGCGCAGCCGTGTCTCGTTCCAGAGCACGTCGACGCGAAGCACGTCGCTGTGGTCGTGCTCTTCCTTTTCAATGACTTGCACGACACTTGGTGGCGCGTCACGCATGCGCACGACGAACTGCGCACGGAACGCGCAGCCCGCAGCGCAAATATTGGGCCATGTGAGCCAGGTCGCGCGCGAGCCCGCGCGCCGCTCGATGTACTCGGGCGCTGAGACGATGCCGAGCGCGACGAGGAGGTCTGACGCCATATTGATTCACACGCTGTCGAGCTGTGAAGGTTTGCGAGGTATTCACAAAAACCACCATCGATCCCCAATGTTATTCACGCCGCTATTAAATGGCGAACGGCGAAATCCGAGCGCCCCGCGACGAAGCCACCGCGAGGGCGGACAAAGCCCAGCGTCCTCTCAGGACCATCGATTGCATTGATCATGCGCGTCGGTTCCATCCGATGTCGCCTGTGTATGTGCGCATTTATCTCCGTGACCTGCGGCCTGGAGAGCCTAGTTCCAGCGCCTTACCGCGCAGCTGCCACGCTCAATTCCGCGATTGCAAAGCAGCACAGTTCCACCGTTGCCCTTGTGCCGCCCGAGGAGGTATGGCCCCAGGTGCAGGCGGCGCGCAAAGCTTTGCGCGACAAGGGGCTCTACCGCTGGCCGCCGCACATGAACCTGCTCTATCCATTCGTGGCGCCGGCGCACTTTGGCGCCGCCGCCGCTCTGCTCGCCTCTTCGCTCGAAGCGCTGGCAACACCAGTGATCACATTGGACGCGCTAGCCTGCTTCGGAGGGCGCTCGCGCGGCGTGCTTTACGCGTGCTGCTCTTCCACCGAGGACACCGAGGCGCTTCAACGGATGCAGGAAGCGCTCCAAGCCTCGACGACCAGCAGCGAAAGAATGAAGGGGGGAAACGCGGCAGCTTCACACCGCACATGACACTCTCTCATTTCAGCTCGCGAGAGGAGGCCGAGGCGGCCAAAGCGCTGCTCGCTCCGACGTGGCAGCCTCTCACCTTCAGCTGTGCCCAGGCCATCCACCTTATGTATCGTGAGGGCGGCGGTGGACAGTTTGAGCGCGCTTGCACTTTGAGCTTCGGTGGCGAGGCGATGTCCACCTTCTTCTCACCGCCGAGGCGATGGGAGAGCATGCCGGCTGTGGAGGAGGAGTGGGTACGCGACGCGCGCAAGAATGCGTACAGACGAGGCATAGGCGGAGGGCGCGGAGGCCAACGCTCTCGCCGTCCACGGCGCAGCCGGGAGGAGCGTGAGGCCATCCAGGCGAGGACGCCCGAGGAGATTGCGGAGATCAGAGCTCAACGGGCCGCCAAGCGAGCGCGGCTCGAGGCGGGAGAGTTGTAGCAAGACGGGGCGACAAGCGCTGAGCGGCGCGAGCGGCCACGGCGGGCAGCGACCATACGGTATCCAGCGCCTCAGTTTGGCGCTTACGGAAAGGCACGGTAGTGAACGCTTACGGTCGGCTCCTGCGGCAGCCGGCCTCAACCGGCCTTCTGTCGATGATAAGATGAGATACGGTAAGATCTCGACCTTCTGTCACAGAATGTCGTTAATACGTTCACGTGAACGACCGCAACGACGCCTCTACTTTGCACTTCATGGTGATCCAACGCGACCCGTCCGTCACGATGCTGCCGACGACCACCTGGCACGCCCAGCATGCTCGTCTTGCCGCGGTCGCCGAACGGGCCGAGAAAGTCCGACCTTATGCGCTGCGTAGTCTTGCGGCTGGCTGTCCAGCTGGCTCGGCGGAGTGGCTGTGGTGGTGCTTTCCCGGCCTCGCGGAGCGCTGCGGCTGCCGCAGCAGCATCAGCCAGAGGAGTGCGCAGGGTGTCCCGCTGGGGCCGAGTGGAGCCGATCTGCAGTCGGCCTCCGAGGGCCTTGCTTATTTGCGGAACGCGGCACTGCGCGAAGGACTCATTAGGTGTTTCGAGGCCGTGCAGCAGGCCATGCAGCAGCACAAGCTGAGGCCGCCGTTTGCCGTGCTCGACGCTCACGTCGAGGGCCGGACACCCGACGGCGAGTGGGCGCGTGGACCGCTCGGCTCTTTCCGGCTCTTTTGCAGCGCCACCCTGTTCGCGGCGCTGGCGCACATTGAGGGCGACGATGAGGTCAAGCGGGCGGCTGTGAAAACGTTGCGCTACTTTCGCCCGGAAGACGCGCTCGTGTACCGCGCGGGCGCACCCGGTACGGCGGGCTACGACAAGGAGGAGGTACGGCGGCACACGGCCCTGAGTGACGCGGACTGGCCCAGCCTCGAGCTGTGTAGCCGCGAGCTCGATTGGCCAGATACACTCGGCTTCAATGGAGCCTGTGCCGACCACGTCTTCTCATTGATACGCACCAAGGCGGCGGGCGCTAAGAAGCTGCTGCAGCAGCCGCAGCAGCCGCCGCAGCCGCCGCAGCCGCAGCAGCCGCCGCAGCCGCAGCAACCGCAGCAGCCGCAGCAGCCGCAGCAGCCGCAGCAGCCGCAGCAGGCCTCCGTGCCCGGGTACTATCCTGGCGCGGGCCATGCTGCCTTCCGGCCGCCTTCGACCCCCAGTGTGCTGCCTCCGGGCTACGACCCGGCAGCGGCGGCGGCGGCGGTGGCGGCAGGCGCGCCGCCCTTTTACTTTAACGGCCAGGTGCCTCATGCGCTCCCTCATCGGCGCTCACCGGCACCCTACCCTGAGCAACAGTCGGCAGCGGTCAAAAGGGTGGAACAGAGGGAGGCGGCGGCCGAGGCGAACAAGACGGCCGAGGCCACGGTCGAGGACGCCAACAGCGGCGGCTCGACCCCGGTCAAGCTTCACACCTCCCCCCCTGCCAACAGCGGCGGGTCGACCCTGACCCCGGCCGAGGCGCCGCGGCCCCAGAGCCGCGCCGTGACCGCACCGGTCAGCCCTGGCGCTCCGACAGCGGCCAGCGCGCCAGGTGATGCTTCCTCTCGGGGGCACAACTTGAACGGCGCGCTCACGCGCGAGGAGCTGCTCGCTGCTCTGCTCGACTCCGGCCAAGAGCCCGATACAATCGCCGAGCTCTTCCAGCATCTCCAGACTCATGACGAGGTGATGGTGACACCGATGGAATGGCAACAGGGGTTCGAAGCTAACCTGCGCGAGGCTGAGATGGAGCGTCAGGTGGAAGAGGCTCTCGAGCGTGAAAGAGGGAGCCGTGTCGAGCACCTCGTCCAGCAGGGCATCAAGCGATTGACGAGACGGAAGCTCTCCCTCAGCTGGAGCACGTGGCACGCTATCTGGTCAGACGAGGTCCACCGATGCAATCTGCTCAAGAACTCGGCCGTTCACAAGCTCGCCCGAGATGCCGAGGCCGCACGCAAATTAGGGGACGAGCATTACGCGGCGCGCGCGTACACGGCCGCCGCCCAAGCGTACACGGTGAGCATCAATGCGCTGACGGAGAGCGCGGGATTGGTGCACACAGAGCGTTTACGGAAACAGCTCCGCGCGGATCGAATGCATACGCTCGTGAACCGGTCGGCTGCCTGGTTCAAGCTGGGGCAGACGGCGCGCGCCGTGCTTGACGCCAACGAGGCGCTCGCGCTAGTCGACGAGGAGTGCGCTGATCTCAAGGCCGCGGCTTCCTTCAAGCTGGCTCAATTCCAACGCGCTGTGCAAGATGCGGACGCTGAAGCGGCGGTGGCGGTGGCATTCGAGGAGGCGGTCACGACGGCAGTGGAGCAAGCCGTGGCGGCGGTGGCGGCAGAGAAGGCGGCGGTGGCAGAGAAGGCGGCGGTGGCAGAGAAGGCGGCGGTGGCAGAGAAGGCGGCGGCGGCAGAGACGGTGGCGGCGGCAGAGACGGCGGCGGCGGCAGAGGAGGCGGCGCGACGCGCAGCTGAGGAGGCGGCAGCAGAAGCAAAGAGGCAGCCGAGGAACCTTGGAAGGGGGGTTACGGTCGTCAAGACGACGGTACTTGGTGTGCTCGATGGAGTCGACTCGGCGCTGGCTATCGTCCAGGCTGGTGCGCAGGCTAGCGTCCTCGCAGCTAAGCAGGCGCAGGACGGCACCTTAGCTGCCGCCGGCGCATTAGGGTCCGTGCCAGGTCAAGCGGCGACAGGGCTTGTTGGCATGGGTTGTGCGGCAACCGAGGCCAGCGTGCTCGCCGCCAAGCAGGTGCAGGATGGCACCTTAGCTGCCGCTAGCGCATTGGCGTCTTTATTCAGCTGGCAGCAGACGCAGGCGCCGCCTGCAGAGATCGTGCCCGAATTGTCGGACGCGGGCTCCTTTAAAGACCCGCTCGAGGCAGCGGCTGTGAAGGCAGCGGCGGAGAAGGCAGCGGCTGAGAAAGCAGCGGCTGAGAAGGCGGCGGCAGACAAGGCAGCGACAGACAAGGCAGCGGCTGAGAAGGTAGCGGCAGACAAGGCAGCGGCTGAGAAGGTAGCGGCTGAGAAGGTAGCGGCTGAGAAGGTAGCGGCAGACGAGGCAGCGGCAGACAAGTCTGCGGCTGACAAGGCTGCGGCTGAGGCGGCAGCGGCTGAGAAGGCTGCGGCTGAGGCGGCAGCAGCTGAAGCGTCAGCTCCCTCAGCAACCGTGGTCACATTTACACTCAAGCTCGCAGGCGAATTGTTCTCATTCACACCGGACGTGCAAGTCGAGATCCGCAGCGCGATCGCTGCAGAGGCGGGCGTCCAACCCTCGTCGGTGGAGGCGGCTGTGTCGTCGGGCGAATTTTCGGGAGTCATCGTCGACGTGAGCATCCACACGCCCACAGCGACGGCAGACTCGGTGCAGTCAAAGATGTTCCGCGCGACGAGCAGCACGAGCAAGGCGACCACCGTGCTCAGTAGCGTCACCAGCATCGACATCGTGGTGCTCAGGGTCACCAAAAGGGCACAAGCCCGGCCACACTCTGACCCCTCTCAGGCATACTATGTGTCGAGCCGCTCCCGTTAGACGCTTAGACCTTTGTTAGGCGTTCGGGTCCTGACAGTACGCTTGATAGGGGCCGCAGAGGCAATGCAGGAGATAGGACGATAGAGCAGATCCAGAGGTGCTTCCTCGAAAAACGCAGGCATCTTCACAGCCAATGTTTATAATTCGACACCCAAGACACCGGACCGGCGTCTTCACACCTCGAACTTCGCGTTTTGAGGGTCTTCACAAGCTCTTGTCGTCGTCACCGACCGGCGAGAGAAGCGCGATAAGAGCGGAGGAAGAGCAGATGCCCCTGCGCTTGGCTGTGGACGCATCTGCCCTGTGCTGACACGGGTATCTGGAGGGCGTGTTCGTCAAGAGTCTCCAGTCGCAGATTGTCAAGCAGTCAGCAACGGGCCAGATTGAGGTCGTCACTGAGGGTCCAGTCGACGCATTTGTGAAGGTGCCGCCAGCCCATTTGATGGAAGATAGGGCGGCGCGCACCATCAAGGCATGGCTCCGACACTGTGGCCAATCGAGTGATGATGCATCCGCGGCAAAAGCTCTTCCGAAAGGAAAGCCGCGAGCCTGAGGTATCTTGATGAGCCAACAAGTGACTTTCGTTTGCTCGTGACACCCTCCACATGTGATGAGAGTAGAGAGCTCGCTGCAGGCATGTGGTTGAGATTGAATGAGAGAGTAGGCTTTGTTTCGACTTCGTCACTTTAAGCAAACGACAGACCCGCGTGTCCTCGCGCGCGTGGCCAGGGCGCTGTTGGGACCCCCGTCGACGCGACCGCGGCGGCATTGGCCGCGCCGCGTCCATCGGCGCTGCCCGCGACGGGCGTGGCGGCGGCGGCGCCGCTGGCGAGGGCGGCTGCAAGCTCTTCAGGTGTGAGGCGTTGCAGCTCTTGCGCGGCGGGTGCGGGGATGCGGTAGAGCGACATCGTCAGCGCACGTGTCTCGTCAGCGGTGGAGGTGCGCGTGGTCACGATCGCATTGCCGCCAGTGCAGTAGACCTCAAACGCGATGAAGTCGGAGGTTGCATGCAGCTGATGCACGAGCGCGTACATATGGCGCAGGTTGAGGACCGGATGACCGTTGACGGAGATCACCTGTCTATCGGCCATATGCGTGTAGCCGGCGGTGGCTGTGGAGGGGAAGCATCTGGAGAGCACTACCGGTTGCTCATCGATACCTGCGCGGGAGCTCAGGGGTCCGAAGGAAGGTGAGAGGGAGGAGCTGGAGGCACGGCTCACCTCCGCAGGCGCAGATGAGCTTCAAGAACGGCCGCTGCCGCCCCCAGCACGCGAGACACTCAGGTAGCGATACTGAATGCTTCTCCTCCGCACAGCGCGGCGCTCGCCGAGGCGTTTGCCGGCTCGGCTGAAAGGGCAAACGTCTCCTCATAGTGGACTCGCGCGAGCGAGGAGCCAGCGGCAGCAGCCGCCAGCCAGCAGCAGCCAGCCAGCAGCAGGAGCAGCGGCAGCAGCGGTGCCGGCCGAGGCTGGGCAGCAGTGCGCGCGGGCGGTGCGCGCGCGTACGATGCTGTACGCCGGTCATTGCGAGGTGGACAAGATCCTGAGGAGCATCCGACTGCCAATCATCCCCCCACTCGTGCAGGTACGGCTCGGACAGACCAACGAAGGCGAAGCCGCCGTACACAAAGTAGGGCTGCGGCATATCGTAGACGGTGGCGGGCACGAGCCGGCGGAGGGGCTGCACGGGCACTGCGAGCTCGAGGGCCTGGCCCGCACGCAGCACGCGCAACGACACCGTCTCCCGAGGGAAGCGCACGTGGATGAGGTGCTGGAACGAGAGCCGCTCCTGCGCACCCACAGCGAAGGAGCCATCGTTGGCTATCGGATTGCCCTCGAGCGCGAGCAGCACGTCGTCCCGTTGGAGGTAGTCGGACGCGGCGGCGAGTGGCGCCACACCACGCACGAGCACGCCCGTATGGGCTGCATCGTCCAGCTTGTAATAGGCGCGCAGCTGCTCGTTCTCGAGCGCCTGCCAGTAGATGCCGAGCGAGCAGAAGCCTTCACACCGCTCCGTGGGCGTCATCGAGCTGCTCACGGGCGGCGTCATCAAGCTGCCGTTAGCGCCAGCGGGAGCGGCGGCTGCGGCGACGGCGTCGGCGGCGTCGGCGGGCACCGTGTCGTCGAGAAAGTGGGAGATGGTGGGCACGGGGATCATGTACCCGATGTTCTGCGAGTCCTGCTGGTTTTGGAACGCGACGCCGATCACCGCGCCGTTGTCGTCGAGGGCAGGCCCTCCAGAGTTGCCCGGGTTGATGGCGGCATCGATTTGGATCGCAAGCAGGTTGGCGCCCGAGTGTGCGTACCGCTGGATCTCGATGCGGCTCACCACTCCCACCGTCACCGAGACGCCCTCGCCGCCCTCAGGGTAGCCCACCACGGACACCTCGTCTTGCAGAGACGGTACGCTCCCAAAGGTGAGCGGCGTGACGCCCGTCCAGAAGCGGTCGTCGTCGACGGCGAGGGTCGCGAGATCGCACTCGTGCGAGACCTTGATGCGCGTCGCCGCGTACTTGCGTGCGTCGCCCGACTTGCGCACCTCGACAAACGTCGAGTCAGCAACTACATGTGCGTTCGTCATGATGCAGCGACGTCCGCCGTGTTCGATGGCAAACCCGGAGCCGGTCGACTCCTCCTGAGATCCGACCGTCCACGGCAGTTGCGGGGACACAGACGAGTGCACCGCGTATACCTTAACCACGGCTTCAGTGCTCTGGCTGCCTGGAAGCACGGCCGACTCGTCGGCGCCGTCGCTGCCGCCGACCACGGCCGCCCGGCCAAAGATATCGAGAGGCGCGTCGGGATCAAGCTGACCCACGGCGCGGCGCGCGCGTGGTAGCGATGGGATCGGGCGAAGGACACCCGCGTGCGTGTGAAGCGCGCCCACGAGTCGCAGTGTCAGCAGCGTCACGCTTCGTCGTGGCAACATCGCGGCCGCGTGGCGCCTCTCCTGATCTCGCGTGAACCGCATTTGGACTAAGTTCCTGCGTCGGCGAGACATGAAAGCGTAGGGCATGGGGGGGAAAGGGGGAGAGGGGGGCTTTTGCCGCCACTGCTGCGCTGCCACGAGCTGGGAGAGCTCATGCATCTCGAGCGTGCTCGCCAATCGAGGCGCCAGGTCGATAACATCGTCCTGGCGCGCACTCAAGTATCTACGACGATTCGCACTCAAGTATCTACGATCTTGAGTGCGCGCGTCCAGGCCGTGCCGTTCTTGTCATTGTGGAGTGCGTCCTTAACCACCTTGCGTGCCTCCTTGCCTGCGAAGGCACGTTGGAGTCGGCAGACACAGACGGCTGACGGGGTGAGTGCGGTTGGGCACTTGGGAGGGCGGAGGCCGGCCTCAAGTTTGTAAAGGTCCCAGGGATGGGGCATGCGTTTATTGGACGGTGCCGTGGGCAGGATTCCGAGGCGCCTCCCACGATCCAACGGGCTCAACATCGGTGTGCTTGCAGGAAAGCCAGCCGATGGATTGGGGCGAACCCGTTGGGCGGCAATTGGGAACCAAAGAACCACGCTCAGTTCTTGGCGCACGTCGAGGCCGTCGGAGCGATCGGAGGCACGGCGGCCGGCAAGCTCCGCCATGTGGATCTCGGGGTACCCCCAGAAGACGAATTTTGCAGCCCTGGGTGGGGGCTGCTGGCCGGCTGCGGCGCGTTGCAACAAGGTTGTCCCCGACAAGCACAAGCTGTGCACAAGCGTTGAAGAAGCCGCTAGGCCCGCCCATGCCATGGATAACGTCATTGAAACTAGCATCGAGCAACTTGGGAAGTAGGTCCACCATGGACATCTGCTGTGTCGGGGTCTCCATGAGCAAGGTGCAACGGCATGAGCCTCGGCTGTCGTCATGGGGTCCTCCTCGTCATCCTCCGGACCTTCTTTATGAGCCTGTTGCACAAGCCCAAATCGACAAGCGCTCAGGAGGTCTGGAGTGGGCGCAGCATGGAGTGTAGCCAGAGTGCCCGATGGATCGGGGCGAACCCGTTGGGCGGCAATTGGAAACCAAAGAACCACCCTCCTCGAATGCATGTCCCTTGAGGACGGGCTGCCAGCCAATGGGGTTGTTCCAGAGCTCATCGTGCACACGCTCGCGGCTCCCCGCACCGACCAGGTGAGCCAGCCGCCACATGGCGTAATCCTCGGACAGCTCGTCCAGTACGCCGGCCTCGCGCAGGCGCGTCAGGACATGCCTTCGGTACTCGTCTTCCTCCTCGGCAATGCTGGGCTTTGCCCGATCCAAGAGCATCTCTCTCGAGATTCCTTGCTCTTGGCAGAGGCACGGTCATCAGCGATCATCAGAGGCAATCAAGTACGAGGCGCTGCGCATGTACATGGCGTGCTCGAAGGCCGTGCTCGTCGCCCGATGCTCCTCGGGGATGCCACTCGTGTTCTCCTCCACGTGCTTGTACCAATGCTCGTCTCCTTCCCTGCCGTCAGAAAATGCATCCCGCGACTTGATGACGCCGAGCTCGCCGGTTACAGCAGGGTACACGTGCCGAGGATGCCGCTCGCACCGCCCTTTTTGCGGTTCTACTTGCCCTTCTCTTGCAGGCGGCTGACCGCCTTCTTCGTCGTCGGCATCGCACCGATCGAGACGTCGCGCTCGAATCTGGCGCTCGACGGCGTGCTGTTTTTGGTCCTTTTTGTCTGCCACAGACAGCTTTCCACGCCACCGCAGACGGCCGCAGACGCCAGACGGCTGTTTCCTCAAAATCTGGAATCACGAGCCGAGGATAACTACCCGGTACCCGACTACCCCGACCGCCCCGACCGCCCCGTCTCGGCATGTGCTTTAAAAAAAGCACGAAAAAAATCGACAACGCCTATCTCACAAGTAATTTTCAGGTGCGATGAAAAATTATAGGGGCGAAGAAAATCGCTGCTCAACGCGGTGTATCATTATCCTGATTCGCTTGATTTCGACAGACTGCGCTGCGGGTTCCGCTTCCCGGGCGGGGGAACGACCTGCGGCGGTAGCCGGTACCTCCATGGGCGGTACCGGCTCGCGCCGCAGGGCGGGGGGCATGTCCGGCATGAAAAAAATGATCGGTCCCGGCTTCTTGTTTCCCATGTTGTTTCCGTCCGGGTGCTGTACGACACGCAGGCTCGCCGCATCCGGCACTGCCGCGAAGGAAGAAATCAGTATGAAGCCGTCACACGGCCCAAACTCCAGCACCCGGCGACCCGGCGGAACACCGGGCATCTCTCGGACGCCGCAGGTACAACGCCGCGATGAAGGCTGCAACTTATGCTTTGGCCGCTCCCGGTAGCCGGCGGTCTGGAGGGCGTTCTAAGACACAAGGTTTCAATGAGCCCATCCAATTCAGCGCCCAGGGTAGCCGCCAGCCCATGGTGGGCGGCTCCACCCACTTCGCACGCCGTCGACACGCTCCGGCAGCACGATCTCGCGGAACGTCACGCTGCCGCCTGGGGATGCTGCTGCCCGGGCCGTGTCTAGCAATGTGCCGGCTGCTTGCGAGTCGGACACCTTGCGCAGGGGCCACGCTCGGCACATGGGGCATCGCGAGAGCTTCTTGAAGCAGTGGCCGTGGAACGCGCGACCGCAACAGCCCGTCCAGCAGACGGCAGCAGATGAGGCCGGAAGACTTCGAGATAAGTCGCCGCCGCACAGCTCGCGCAGGCAGATTGGGCACTGCACCGCCGCGCCCTCCTCATCCACGAGCGGCTCCAAGGTCAGTGACGGCGGCTCTGCTACTTGTCGCTGCTGGGTCATCGGACGCGTTGGTGTCAGTGCCTGTGGCAGCCGCACTGCCATAACCCGCTGGTGCTCATTGCATTTTCCATCGAGGTATTTCATACGCGCGCCCATGTCAAGCCACCTCAACGCAGGTGTGGCCCGCACTTCGTCCGCACTGTAAAGCTGGCGCTCCGTCGCCGTAGTTCCATAGTACTCATCATCAGCCGCTCTCACCTCGGCCCTCAGTGCTAAGAGCCGCTGCTGAAATTCGTAGCGGTTGAAGAGCTTCTTAGTCGTGCCGGGGGGCGGTGGCGAGGGCGCAAGCGCTGCGGCAATGCGCTGATGGTCGCTGAGCGGAGAGGGCGCATCCCACTCCATGGTCAGGAGCAGGCCAGTGTTCGCCACACTGTGTGGGTGACAGTTTCATATGAAGTCTATCTAAAATCTCCGAAGTTTGGCTCGCTCGGTACGACGAGGTACCCTACTTTGTCGATCACTCAGTACTCGGCCACCCCGGCACGCCTTGCCTCCGTGCGTGCGCCTCCTCGAGTCCTGCTGGTGCTGCCGGCTCGTCGAACTTGCCGCCGAGGGTACTGGTGCCGTGGCTGCTGCTGTCATGGCCCTCGTCCTGCGCCATCTCGTCCTCCACACCGTCCTCGACCTCATACTCCTCCTCCTCCGCCGCGGCCGCACCCTCTTCGTCGTCGCAGGCGCCCTCCATCGCTCCCTCCTCCCCATCGCCCTCGCCCCCATCCGCCTCCTCCTCCTCCTCCTCCTCCTCTTCTTTCTCCTCGTCCTCGTCCTCGTCCTCGTCCTCGTCCTCGTCGTCCTCGTCGTCCTCCTCCTCCTCCTCCTCCTCCTCCACCTCCTCCTCCACAGCCTCCTCAGCCTCCTCAGCCTCTTTGTCTTCATCCTCGTCGCCCTCATCGTCTGCATCCGCCGCCGCCGCCGCCGCCGCCGCTACCGGCCGCTGCCCTGCCGGCACGAGAAGGCAGTGGCCTCCCCAACCCTTGTGCTTGTACCCCCGCGTGCAAAGCGGGTTGCGCTCGCACTGGTCCAGCGCCGGCGCCGTCTTGGGCGCGCCTCGACTCGACGCGGGCGCTCGACTCGGCGCTCCACCCACCGAGCGCTCGACACGGCGCTTCCGCTTCCCCGCGGGCACCCCTGCGGGGGGCGCCGCGGGCAGCGCGGGCGCTCGGCACGGCGCGTACGAGCACCTGCCGCCCCAGCCGCAGTGTCGGAAGCCACGCACGCAATTGGAGTCACGCTCGCAGGGCTCGAGTGAGCCGTCGGCCCGCAGTGGCACGTCGGTGTTGCGCCGGCCGCCGCCGCCGCCGCCGCCGCCGCCGCCGCTGCTGCCGCCGCTGCTGCTGCTGCTGCTGCTGCTGCTCCTGCCACGGCTGCTGGCGGCGACCGCCGGGCTCCTTTTGGTGCCACCACTGCTACCGCCGCCGCCGTGGCCGTTGAGCGTCGAAGCGCTCGGCGACGGTCGGTGCGCCTTGGGCGTCGTCGTGGGCACTTTGGGCGCCGTCGTGGGCACTTTGGGTGGCTCCGGCGCGGCGCCGGCGAGGGCGAGAGGCGGGAGGCGGAAGAAGGGGTCGAAGTCTCTCTGCGGCATGCTCGAGCGCAGGGGACGCATGCTTGGGTGCGGGACCGGAATGATGCATGCACGGTCAATCTCGGCAAAGCGGCGCTTGTCGCGCTCCGACTTTTCGAGCATCGCCGTGCTCATGAAGCTGTGCGCGGCCCACGGCGTCTCGTCCTCCTCCTCCCCATCCTCCGACCAATTGGGTGTGGAGGGAGGCGATCGCGGCGGCGGCGTGGGTGCAAAGCGCACCGTCTTGCCGCTCGCCCGCCGGCGTTCCCGTGCGAGTTGGTGCGCCTCCTCCTCCTCGGCCGTTGGCGGCGTCACCTCCCCACCCCCCGCGTTGATCTCGAGCAGGCGGAGATAGCGAGCTCGCTTGGCCGAGATGACGGTCGGGCGCGTGCCGTCGGGGGTGACGCCCGCGGGGAGTGCGCAGTGGCCGCCGCGCCCACCGTGCTTATATCCGCGCGTGCAGTGCCGATGCCGTTCACACTGGTCCACGTGGAGGCCCATGGTCGAAGCTTCGATGCGCCGGCGCTGGTCGGCAAACCACAGCTCTGTCGTCCTATTGAGTACCACCTTCTTCTCAGCGCCGCCGGAGACCGTCGCGGCGGCCGAAGTGATGGTTTCGGGAGCTGGGTGTTTGCTGGCTGTCGGCACAGGCGCTGATGCCTCTTTGTTGGCAGGACTTGCTCCCTCCTCGGCCTTCACCTCCTTAGCCAGAGGTGCGGCGCCGCCGCCTTGATGCTGCACCGATGCGAAACAAACGAATGAGAGCCACGTCTTCACATACGATTCTTTGTGGAGATCACACAGGATCACTTGTGAAATTGTTCACACCTCTGAAGCCCTCCCTCGGTTGGTGTGTGGGTGAACAATGTACAGGGCGTGCTTACGCAGGGCGTTTGAAATTCGCACAATGAACCTTCACTGACTACAGAATGTAGACTCACATTCACAGTTTCATTGTGCGCATCTTAAATGACGAACAGCATTGTGTTAAATTTCATACTAGGAATCCTACGTAGCATCGGTTGTCGCGTCTGTCGTGGTATCGTTCACACTTGGATCGCAAAAGCGATGTATGAGGACGTCGAGTTTCGCCTTGCTCGCGTCGCTCTCCACGGCCACAGCGCTTCGAGCCGCCACGCTCAGTGCAACTGTGTACACAGCCTTGCAACGGTCGTTCACCATGTCTGCATCTGACCAGAATCCACCCATCATCATCGCCGGAGCCGGCCTGCACGGCGCTGCGCTCGCATACTACCTCACGCGCCGCGGCGAGAAGCCGCTGCTCATCGACAAGCACTCAGTAGCGGCCGCCGCGTCAGGTAAGGGAGGTGGATTTCTCGCGCGCGACTGGGGCTCCGGGCCCACTGTGCAGTTGCACCAGGTCTCATTTGCCCTGCACGCGGAGCTCGCTGAGGAGCTCGGCGTGGCCTCGTACCGGCGCATCCCCGTAGTCGCCGTGACGCCGGGCACGCGGCGCGCGGGCACCCAGCAGCTGGTGCCGTGGCTCGACGGTGATGGCATCGAGCAGACGCGCTATATGTGCCAGGACGGCGGCGCGCAGGTGGCGCCGCTCGAGCTGTGCACCAAGCTCGTCGACGCAGCAGTCGCCGCGGGCGCCACGTACCGCAAGGGCGACGTGCAGGGTCTTGAGAAGGAGGGGGGGCGCGTGTGCGCTGTGCACGTGGACGGAGAGGCGCTCCCGTGCCGTGCCTTTGTGTGCACCATGGGTCCATGGGCTGCGTGCGCGCAGGATTGGCTCAACATCCCTATCCCGATGACAGGTGATTGGCACTAATGGACACTGATGGAAACTGATGGACACTGATGGACACGTGCTGCTGTGTGACCATTGATCAGGGATCAAGTCGACCTCGATCGTGTTCCAGGCGGCCGAGGGTCAGCCGGTGGAGCCGTACGCGCTTTTCTGCGGTGAGGATGAGCGTTTCGGCACTCACCTCGAGGTCTACCCGCGTAGCAGCGGCGAAGTGTACCTGTGTGGTATCGGCGGCTCCGAGAACGTCGATGGCGAGCGGCTGCGCGCGGGCGAGTACCCCCCGGGCGACATTCATGCTGATCCGGCGCGCGTGCAGGCAGCGTCCGCCGCGTTCGCGAGCATGTCCAAGGTGCTCGGCAGCAAAGCGCCTGCCGTGACCCAAGCATGCATGCGCCCATGCCCGCCCGACGCGCTACCATACATGGGCCGCGCGCCGAGCCTCGAGAATGCGTACATCTCGGCCGGCCACAACTGCTGGGGCATCCTATGGGCTCCCGTCTCGGGCAAGGCGATGGCCGAGCTCATTCTCGACGGCGAGGCGAGCTGCGTCGATCTCACACCCTTCAACCCGGCGCGCTTTGCGAAGACGAAGGCGGGCGGGCGCGGGCGTAAGCGAGGCGAGGAGCCCGTGGGCGAGCAGTGGTGATCGAAAGCTCGCACCGGACACCGGTTTGATTGCGATCTCATCTTCAGTCGATGGCGGATCGATCAAGATCCGATTCAAGATACGCCCGCCGCCCCCGCCCGATAATGCGAAAACCGGGCCCGAGCGTGATCGGATTGCGGGGTGAGAGAGATGAGAGTTTGGACTGTGACAGTTAGAAATCTTTGACGGACCGCCGATCCGCCTTCGTAAATGTTACACAGCTTCAGGTGCACAGGTCTTCGAACGCCGTGAGTCGCGTCGTTGCGAACACCTGCCGCAATACGGCGGCCCCTGCTTCTCACGGCCTGAACGCCCCAGCCGCGATCGCCGCTCCCAGTTGGAAGGCGCGCCGCCGCTTCGCCTCATCCCTCGAGTACTCTCCCACTGTGCCGCCATCGGCGAATGCCTGCTGCGAGGTGATTGTGGGCCGAATGCCCTTCCCTACGGGCTTCTTCTTGCACGAGCGCTGGTGCACTGGCAGCCGATCAGGGAAGAAGGTGCGATGGCACCACTCGCACGGCACGAACAAGCCGCCGTTGGTCGGGTCGGCAGCCTCCTTGGGCATGCAGGCCTCGCAGGAGCGCTGGTGCTGCGCGAGAAGGTGCGGCAGGAACTTGTCACCGCAAGCACATGCCTCGAGGCTCGCGGCGATCCTTTCGGCCTCTTCCTTTCGGCGCATCGCTTCGGCTTCAGCTTGGGCCTTCTCGTTAGCTCGCACCTCGTCAGCAGCCTTGCGGGCTGCCGCCTTGGCTGCCGCCACCTCCTCGGCAGCACGATCCGCCGCTTCCTTGTCCCTGGCTGCTTTGAGCGCCGCCGCCGCCTTGGCGGCCGCGACGGCAGCTGCGGCCGCGGCGGCGGCGGCAGCCGCATGGACGGCGGCGGCAGCCTCCGCCTCCTTCACTGCCTCTTCGGCGTCTCGCTCCTGCTTGAGGCGCTCGTATAGCGTCTCGAGCGTTGCGTAGTATTCCTTGAGCTCCGCGAAGGAGATGCCCTTGGAACGGTCGCGGTCGGCGGCCGCAAACTCGGCCTTCACATGCGCCTCGTTCTCGTCACACTGCTCCGGGAAGACTTGGTGCAGGAGCTGTAGGAACTCGTGCTCATCGAGCACACCGTCGCCGTTGGCGTCGTGCACGTGGAACATTTTGGCGAGCTCGTCGAACTCCGCACCGCTCGCGAGCATCATCTCATAGAAGCGAAGGAACTCATGGAAGCTGATCGTGCCGTCCCCGTTGACATCGGCCCCTCGAATCTCCGCGGAGAGCTTCTTCGCGTCCTTTGCGCGCGACGGGAAGCACTGGCATAACAGCGTGGCCAACTCGCCCATCTGGAGCTGCCCGTCACAATCGCCATCGAAGCGTTCGAAGAGCATGCGGAGCCACTCGATCATCTCCGCCGGCAGCGCCTCGGCTCCCATGTCCTTGAGCACTGCGTAGTAGCGAGCGAGCTCCGCGAAGCTCACACAACCCGAGCCGTCCTCGTCGGCGAGTTGGAACTCGGTGAGCAAGCTGTCGACGTCCTTTACGCGCTGAGGCACGCACTGCTTGAGTAGAGCGGTCATCTCGGCCTGATCGAGCGCCTCGTTCTTGTCAGCGTCGTGCTCGTCAAACAGCCCACGTAGCCTCTCAAGCTCTTCCTTGCTCAGCCCGCTGCCAAGGTCGTCAAAAGCCTTTGGCAGCACCTGTGGCAGGAAGTCCAGAAAGGAGGGCTCCTTCTTGGGTGGCGGCCCGGTGCCATACTGCTTGCCATCCGTCACCTTGCCCCAAGGAAGCAGTCGCTTACAGCGCTTCATGTGTGGGGGCAGAGCAAACTCGCCATAGCGCTCGCCGCAATTCGGGCAGCGCTCCCAGTCGGCGTTCGGGTTGATGGGCCGCGGGCCCTCGAGTTTCATGAGCTCCTCGATACCTTTCTGCTCCTCGATCAGCTCTGGCTTCATGCGGCAACTCTTCTGGTGAATGGGCAGCGAAGCTGGAGCGAACTTCTGATTGCAGTATTCGCACACTGGCCAGTTGGCCGGTCCGCCTCCCTTCCGGGCCGTCCCTTCCTGGGAGCCTCCCTTCGGGCTCTTCGCTCGGGCGCCGCGCGGGCTAGGAGGGCGCGTCTCGCGCGGGCTAGCAGCACCTCGCGCCTTCGCTGGGCTCGGCGAGCGTTTCGGAGCCATAGATTTGGTTTGGGGCCTATCCATCTATCTGCTTGCTTTTTTGCAGCTTTTCCACAGGTTTTGCCAAATAAAGAAGAAGGACAGACGAACCTCACAACTAACCCAACCCACCAACGATGACCGGCACCGCCACGGCGCGGGTGAAGCTTCAGGCGCGGCGGTACCGGTAGTTTGGATGTCTCGACAAAATTTGTTGATTTTTCTCGCGCCTCATCATGCAAGGTTACCTAGAAACGATGACCTGATGGTCTGATCAAACCCAGAGTCGGACCGTGTGTTATTACTGTGATATTACTGTGACGTGCGGCGCGCCGTCCGTTGCAGACGCCCTCCGTCAGGGAGCCCCTCGATGCGCTTGGCGGCGCCGACGCGCTCGTCCAGAAGCACACGTAGCTGCACAGGGTCGGTGAGTACGGGAAAGAGGTGCCCTTGTCCTTCGCCCGAGGTGGCCGTTTCAGCAAAGTAGACCAGGATGGGCATCTCCGGCGAAGGGTACATGGCCCATTCGAAAATATCCTCGTAACGCCAGCGGTTTTGCCCGCCAACTGCAAAGTTTTCGGGTCGTGTACCGCCCTTCTCGTCGAGAATCTCGATCGCATCTTCGTCGAAGGCAAAGCGCACCACGTCCGTGCGTGAGCCGAGGAAGGCGGACAGTGCTCCAAGGGGCAGAGCCACTGGCAGGCCGAGGCCGAGTGGTGCGAGCGCTGCTGCTGCGCCCACTGCTCCCAGGCCGTTGCGAAGGCGGTAGTCTGCCGGCAATACGACGCGCTCAAATGACAGCGCGACTGTGGCGGCACAGGCAAGAACGATTGCCGACAACATGGCGAGTTTGGTCCCAGGACACGTCTGGCTCTGTGAACGACGGTACGGCCCTGTGATTCAAACACATGTCGATTACATGACCGAACCCGGTAACTTACCGGGATCGCGCCGGCTATCGCCTATCCGCGAGTTTTTCATGAAATTCTCCGTTAGTACCGTGTTGCGCGGCGGTCTCTGGGGTCAGCAGAACGCCCTACTACGGCGCTACTCGCCCTACATTACGGCTTGACTCGACTGAGTACGGTCGGGGTCGCGTCCCCTCCTACCCCACCGGGTGGGGCGGGTGGCGGCGACGGGGTATCATCAGTATCATCGTAGGAGTAGAAGGAGTCGAAGGAACTTCCGACTGTGTCGTACGGGTTGGAACCGGGCAGCAGCTGGTTGGCGCTGCGCTCGACCAGCCCTCGCTTCGCGTGCGGCGCGAAGGCGACCTTCCAATCAGCCTCACTCCGGCACACGACGAGAGGCTCGGCTTCGTCATTCACCACGTACTCCTTGAGCGTTGCGCGGATCTCATTCGACCCATCGTCGACACTCACGCCCAGGCATTCGACGTGCGCTATGCAGTGCCGGTAGGCGTCAGCACAGTCACGCTCTTGGCAGACGATCTCGCAGCTATCTGGACGGCTTCCTTCAGAGAGCGCGCAGCCGAAGTCGTGCCCGGCCGAAGGCGCCCATGAGAGGGCGACTGCTCGCGGCGGCGCGCCGCTACTGAGCTCGCCGCCGCTGCCGCTGCCCGCCAAGTGCTCAAGCGCCTGTAGCTGCTGCCCCCACGCCGACTGGGCAAACGGGACGAGAGCACGAGCGTTCGAGTCGGTGGCGTTGGCCGCGAGAGACGCAGCTCGATAGGCGATGTGCCACTCGGACACGTTCGCAAGCCGCTTGCTGCCGCCCCACATCGAGTGCCCCGCGCGGTTGGCGAGGGCCGCCGCCGCAACGAGCGTGGACGCATCCCACTCCGGCGCCGTCTTGAGCGTCGCCCAGCCCAAATCGGGTACCTCGAGCTCGATGGCCGCGCACTGCGCGTGGGCGATGCATGCGGCGTACGCCTCGGTGCAATGGGGCAGGATGCACTGGATGCGACACGAACTCTCGTCATCGTCATCGTCCGAGTCGGGGCAGTGGAAGTCGGTCGCGTTCGCGAGCGCGGAGCCCAGCGTCAGCCACAAGTCACGGGGCCGTCCGTCAAAGTGAGAGCTCATGTTGCTCAGGTACGAGCGCCAATCGGCGGCCGAGTTGAGCTCAGCGGCCGACGGCAGAATCGACGGATACAGGTAGCGCTTGAGCGTGGCGAAGCTCAGGTCAGCGTTCATCGCGAGGCCCGAGCACTCAGCGTGCGCGAGGCAGAGCCGATAGGGCTCGTGGCACGGGAGCGGGCGTACGCACTCGATCTGGCACGCGAGGTTCTTATCGGGTCCGTCGCTATCGTCGCATGGGTAGTCGGCGCCCGCCCCGTTGCGCATCGTCACGTGCATTCGCTTCGGAGGGTGCGCGGCGTCGTGGAAGGCCATCGCGGCGGCCGACGCTGAAGCCGAGGCGGCCGCCGTCGCCGTCACCGCGGAGGAGGGGGACGAAGCCGAGGCCGAGGTGGCGCTGCTGGCCGCACTCGGCGGCTGCTGCGCCCCGGCCTGCTGCGCCGCGGTCCCCTTGCTGGTCGCACCGATGCAGACGAGGCTTCCGTCGACGTTGGCGTAGCCAAACAAGCACTCGGCGAGAGGCACCGGCGCGGTGGACGCGACGTGCGACCCGTCATCTCGTGCGCAGCTCGCGCATGAGAGAACTCCAACCTCGACCGCGCAGCCACCGCATCCAGACGAGTAGCTGCCCATGGGCAAGACCTGGCGCGTCTCGCGCTGCCACCAGGCCTGCCAGCAGCTCAGCGAGGTGCAGGTCGTGGTGCTGGCCGAGGCCGCCACGTGTCCGTATAGCCCACGCTTGAGCGTCGCAAAGGTCAGATCGGCGTTGATGGAGATAGCTCTACATTCCGGGTAGGCAAGGCACAGACGATACGGCTCAATGCACGGGCGACCGCAGCGGATCTGGCACGCGGAGGTCTTGTCGGCCCCGTCCGCATCATCGCATGGGAAATCATTGCCCGAGTGCGACGCCATAGTGATCTGCAGAGCCTTGTGCTGGCCAGGATGATAAGCGGCTGGCAGCATCGCCGAGTCCGCCATGGATTCGAGTCCACGCCCCACGAGGTAAAGGAGGATGAGGGCAATGAGGCAAACGAAGGCGAGCGTGGTGCCGCGTTGCTGCTGTTTCTGCGCGCCACGCTGCGGCGAGAGCGGGACATCTGGGTCTGTCCTGTCAGCATACATTTTCGCGAGTCCTTTTTAGGGAAGAAGAGTTGGTGGTGTGAACAGGTACATGTAAGCAAGTAGCTCTCTCTTATCTCGCGCGTTCCCTCAGGAGTCAGGTCGTCCAGATTGCAATCTCAGCTTCGCAGCCAGCGAGGGCGCATACGGCACATTACGGGATTGTGCGAGATGCGACCTTTTACGCTTAGCAGCATCGTGGCGGGGCGGCAAGCAAGTTCGGTCAAGGCTAGCTTTCGAGCGAGACGTGCTGCTCGGTGGAACTAGTCTGCACTCGGGCCGCCGACAGTCGGCTCCAGACAACGCAACGCACGCCGTCCTCGAGCCATGAGTGCTCGCCCGTGCGCGCGTTGCCAGTGTACAAAAACCAAGACGAGCCCTCGGCATGAGGTGAGAGATGGGGCGAGCACTGGCCGCTCTCGCAGCGTCGATAAAAGAAGCCGCACGCCGCGCCCGCCTCACTACGCTGCTGGGCGTGCCACAGCCCATGCTCGCGGTTGAAAGCGATGCAGCGCTGCCGATCCTCGCAATGGAGCCAGATCGGTGCTCCATTGACCTGCACGCCCTCGTCAAGCTTGTAGAGGCCGAGGAAGGCCCGCGCCTCGTCGCATACCGTCACGTCCTTGATGCCATGCCGAACCAGCCGCGTCATGTCGGGCAGCTCCCAATTAAGCTCGAGCTCGAGCAGCCTCGGCAGATCGCGATCACGCACCTCCGCCCTCGAGTGCGCATGCAAATCGGCCATCCGATCGAGCTCGCGTGCCGCCTCGGCCTTCTGCCCACGGATCACACTCGCCTCAGCCTCGATGGCCGCCACTTCCAGCGAGAGCGCCGCCATCTCCGCTTCGCTCTGCGCGAGCGAGCCTCGGGATTCGTCAACCAAACGACGGGATTCGTCAACCATGGAACGGAGCCTTTCGCACCGCTGCCGAGCAAGGTGCTGCTCGTGGAGGGCACGCTTCGCACTCGCGAGCTCCTCTTCGAGCCTCTGCTCTGTGGCTGCGAGCTCGTCGCGTTCCGCCCGCGAGCTCGCGAGCTCAAGCTGCAGCTCGGCCATCGAGATCTCGAGAGATCTCGACGAGTCACGCAGAGTTCTACCCTCGGTCCGCAGGGCCTGCAGCGTGAGCTGCGCCGTCTCGCGTGCGCTCTGCATTTGCACCAAGGCGCTCTTGGCGCTCTCGAGCAGCCCGAGCTCCTCCTCGAGCTCCTGCTGCGTCGCGGCGAGACTGCCCACAAGACGTGTCCGCTCCTCATTGAGGATGGTCAGAGCTGCCTGCAGCTCAGAAAGCGTCGCCTCGAGGGCGCTCGTCTTTGCGTTCAGCTGGGATATGTCCGGAGGTAATTCCACAAGCATGCGGTGGTACTCGGACTCCTGTTTGGCAAGCTCATCGAGCTTGGCCATGGGGCTGAGTCGCTCGGGCCGGACGAGGACCTCGTCAGCACTCAAACCGTCACGGTTCATGCCACCATGTTTCTTTGCCTTCTTCTCCCGCAGCGGCGTCCTTGCCCGAAGCTTTTCGATAGTCGCGGCGGTGCTCGGCACGGTCCATGGCACCGGCGCCATCGGTGCTATTGTGCTCGGATTCCCACCAACGCTCTCTGCGGATAGGCGGGCCACCGCAAAGCGTGGCTGATGTTGCAGCGCTGAAGTGCAGTATGGCGATCGAACCAATGGCCATGTGCTATGCAGCGCTGAAGTCGCCGTCAACAGCGCCGCCAGCATTGAAGTGAACTAGAGAAGAATGGTTGCGTCCATTTTCTCGACGGTTTCGATTTCCTATCTCAGCACACACAGGTTCGCAGCACTTTCGTCAATTACCCGGTATCGGTAAAAAGACACCGGGGGGAGCCGGGACATCGGTAAAAGACACCGGGGGTGCCGGGTCCCACACGGGACACACACGGGACACACACGGGACACGCGGACGCACAGGCACACGGACCACGCAGACGAACCGTCAATTATCGGGGATCGGTACCGGTGTAAGACACCGGGGGAGCGGGAGCCGGGACACACAGACACACGGGACACACAATAATGCAGTACCCGTATGTCATGTCCTCCCGCTCAACACAATCCGACGCTCAGGGACTCGCCTTTTTGTTCACAAGCCACCAAACTCTGACTGATTGACCCTTCGTTGACCCAAGGGGGAGTGGTCTACTATTTTTCATGTTTATAAGGCCCTAACCCCACACCTGTTTGGGAACTGAATGGTTGACCCAAGGGGGAGTGGTCTACTATTTTTCATGTTTATAAGGCCCTAA
>Ga0210239_100632_pt1 | contig 31010 bp, 13 predicted proteins | sample ChrtobMetP5a_0mM_FD_155451 | JGI IMG/M metagenome (GOLD analysis project Ga0210239, IMG submission 155451) | Chrysochromulina tobin associated microbial communities from unialgal haptophyte culture, Seattle, Washington, United States - P5a_0mM | ecosystem: Host-associated > Algae > Haptophytes >... | reverse complement strand
AGTGCGGCAGGAATTTGAGTACCCGCGAAAAGAGGCGTTCATCGGGGTTGTCGGCACACTCCTCGCAGCGCGGGGCCGGATCGGGTTCATCGTCGGAGCTCGCGCTGTCGGCGGTATCGGTCTCGTACTGGCGGGCGCAGGTGCCCGAGCACCCGGGCACGAAGTCTGGGCAACGGGTGTTGCTCGGATCAAAGTCGGCGGTGGCGATCCCAAGAGCGGCGGCCAGGGAGAGCTCGTCAGGGGATGGCTCGACGAGCTGCACGACGCCGTCAATGACCTTGGTCTTGGCAACATTGGCGGAGTGCGCGGCCTTCGTGGTCTCGCTCCAGTGCACGACCTTCGAGGGCGCGGCGGAGTTGAGGAAGCCGGAAAGTTGGGCAAGGAGGGCGCGCTCGTCGGTCGTGTGATCACCGGAGATGGTCACCGTGGTCGTGGCGCCGACCCCTCCGCCAGCGGCCACGAGAGCCGAAGTTGGTGCGGCCGCCGGCGCGGCGTCGGCTGCGAGGGCGGTCTTGGCCTTCTCGGCGTCCTTCTTGGCCTTGGAGGCGTCGAACCAGGCCTTCGTCTTCGGGTCGGGGCAGTCACGATAGAGGTGCTTGCCGCCGCACTTGCAGAGGTCCATGCCCTCGACCCACTTGATGAGCTCGCCCTTCTTGCTGCCGTCGGGGCGGCGGGGCGGCCTGGTCTTCTTGGTCTTCTTCTCGTCGCCGGGCTTGTTCTTGGTTGGGTCGCGGTCGGCGACGGTCGCGTTGCCGGCTACAAGGCCGAGCTGCTTGGCGCCGCCGGACAGTGCGGCCAGCTTGGCGCGCGCTGCTCTCGTGCGGAGGATCTCCTCGATGAGCGCGACGGCGTTGTCCATGTTGGAGGGCGCGCTGGTGCCCAACGCGGTCATCCGGAGCTCATACTGCTCGCAGATGTTGGGGTCGACCTGCGCGAGCTGGTTGATGATCTCGAGCCTGGTGCCGTCGGTCTGCTGCTTCCTCATCTTGCTCGGCAGCATGGCCTCGAGTTGTTTGTACTTCTCGACGAAGGCCGCGAGATTCTCCGCGGTGATCGGGGCCCCGTGGAGCTTGTTGAGGACATGGGCGTTGAACGTCGCTTCCACGAGGGCCGTGTCAGCTGGCTTGGCCTTGGTGGACTCCGTGCGGAGGAGGTTGAGAAGGGTCCGGCCGCTGCCCTTGGCGGCGGTACGGAGGCGCCCGGCGATGGTCTCGTTGGGGATGATGCTGAGCACGGTCTTGAGGAGCTTGTTGTCCTCCGCCTTGCACATCTCGGGCGAGACGATGAACTGGGTGTCAAAGTCGGTCGGCTTGGTCGTCACCTCGGCGAGCGCGTTCTTCTTGCCGGCCGGGGTCGCGTTGTACTTGGCGACGCTCTTCGCGGCGGATTCGTACGGTTCTGCGAACGAGCCCACGCCTGCCGCGTAGGCCGGGTCGGCGAGAAATGTTGCGGAAGTGAAGGAATCGACGGCAACCTTGCCATTGCGCAAGAGGACCGCGCCGTGCGTGAGGAGCGGCTGGAAGAGGCCGTTGTTGATGAAATGCTCGTTGAGGGCCTCGAGGATGCCCGTGAGCTCGGCGGGATTGCCCGTGTAGAGGATGGGCTCGCCGTTTGGGTAGGTCGGTGTTGACGGTGACTCATGGTCGTGCGTCGTTGCAGCGGATAGCGTTGACATTTTCGATCGGTCGAAGTTGGATGGGCAGGAGGTAGTCCGGGCCACCACCGATACCACGTGGGAAAGAGTGACTACTTGAGTAGTAGTGAGTAACCTTAGACGTCGCACGCGGAGTGCGCAGAGAGCTACAACAGGCGAGCAGCCCCCGACTCACGCTTAAGGAAGAAAAGCGCGCTCGCGGAAAGCGATCGCAATTCCCCTAAGTGAAAGGCGAACGCGCGCCCGATTAGGAAATCGGGGCGCGGTGCCACGCTCCGGGGGCCGCAAGCCAGGACAAGGGCCACACACAGGGGGCACACACTAGCACAAGACGGTAGGGACCGTCTGACAGGGCAGCCTCCGAATAGCCTCAGGCATTTCCTTCGGACGCACCACAGGTCCACAGCTGGCTTCCGGCTGCTGTATGGCCTGTATCGGGGACGTACGTCTGTTCCTGGTCTGTTCTGCTGTTTCGGACCTCGTCCCGCCGCGACGTGGACTTGATCACGCTTCATGCACCTTCTTGATATTTGTGTGGATCAAGCGCGAAGGAGGGCAATAAACGCGCCATGAAGAATGAATGAATGATACGTTGTACCGGGTACACGGCTTTTTTCTCAGGAAAGTACTCCAGAATAACCTCAAGAGCTCCCTAACCCTTGCGCGGATACAGTCCATTTCCGCACCCGTGAAACCTGAAACGGCCGCACGAACCGGAACGGCGCGAAACTCCGGCCCGGTCCCTCGTCCCGACGATGCTGCCTTCGAGCACCTCGTGGAGACCAAGCGCGCCGGAGGTGTATGCCACTTTCTATGATGATGGACCTAGCACAGAGGACGTAATGCCCGCGCTGGAGGTAATGGCACACTCCCTGAACCGGAGCGGCACTACACGTCCGCTCGTCGTGCTCACCACCACCAAGACCATCAGCGCACGGCTTGCACGATTGCAGAGGTGCCTAGGCGTGTCGATTGTGCGGGTTCCTCCGATTGCAAATCCACGGGGGCGCTTGCCACGCAAGAGCTACAGCGTTACTTTCAGCAAGCTCAACATTTACCGGCTGCCTGTGCGCCGCGTCATCTACCTTGATGCCGACACGGTCGTCATGCGCAACATCGACGAGCTTTTCGACGGCCCGGCTTACCGTGCATCCATCGATCATGGGTGGGGCTGCCGCGACGCCGCGTGCCGCAACCTCCACGCAACCACCAGCGTCTACAACTCAGGCGTCATGTCAGTGACGCCTTCTCGACCACTCTTTGATGAGATGATGGTCGCCGCGCCCAAGCCACAGTTCCGAAGCCCGGACGGTTGCGACCAAGGGTTTATGAACGTGTTCTTCCCGGCGACAAATCGTACGTGGAGCGAGATCTCCGTCTCATTCAACACTCTTTGCATCATCGAGAGATACAACTCGTCGCACGGCAACAACTTTTCTCTCGATGACGTGCGTGTCATCCACTTCTCTGGGCACCCACGACCGTGGCAGGGCAACAGATTTCATCTTATGTGCGTGCAGCGAATGCCGCTCTGCACGCAAGTGTTCGATCGTGCCTTGAGTTCCTTCAATGCATCATGCGGCATGCTTAACGCCACCGCTGCCAACGCAACGGTACACGAACTTGATGTTGATGAGGCCAGAGGTCACCCAACAGGCGCCGAGGAGGAACCATTTGGTCTTCCGCGGACTGCCCAACGGCCCGATAGCCAGGGGGCATCGCAATGCGGAACCCATGACGTGAATGGCAGTACCAGCAGCACAACGGTGCCGCGGCTCCTCTTCCAAACCACCCACTTTAATCGCACCGACATACCCAATCTCTTGGGCCGATTCGTCGGCGACTTCGACCAGCGTATCTTCAACGATTCGGCGTGTGCTGAGTTTCTGCTCCGTTATTGTGGCGCGCGTGAGGAAGCGGCCTTTGCGGCGCTACCCGGCGCCCACAAGGCCGACCTGTGGCGCTACGCCATACTCCACTCGCAAGGTGGCGCCTACCTCGACATCAAGACGGTGGCAGCGGCACCCTTCGCCGAGGTATTCGGCGAGAAGCACGAGAAGCCAACGCTGTACACGGTGCTGAGCTCACCGAATCATGGAGGAAGGCGGTGGATCCATAATGGAGTCATCGCTGCGCCACCACGGCACAGGCTGATGCTAGAGGCCATCACGGCCATCTTGCGCAGCGGGCCGCGGCACAAGGTCACGCCGGAATATGTCATCCAACTGCACAACATACTCACAAAAACGTTTGGGCGGCTGCATCACGGTGGCGTGTACGAGACTGCGTCGGAGAGGCTCGTCCTCTTCGAAGAGCGCTGCTCCAGGCAACTGGGCTCGGTCGAGTGCAACCTGACGAGCGGCAAGTTTGACCGCTACTGCAAGTGCTGCGCAATCTACCGCAACCAATCGTCGACAGTCCCCCTCTTTCTGACGCGCGATGCCTCATACCCGATCGGTTGGGGAGCAGCAGGGTCGAATCTTACGGTCAACCCCAAGACGGGCCAGTTATGGGCGCGGTGTCGAGTGTGATGCGACCCTCGTCTGCAGAGAGAGTTCACACCTCATCCTCAAGCGCGGTCACGACGGTCGTAGCGCGTTCGTTCACGGTACTGTACACTTTCCTTTTTTGGAAGGCGGCCGAGTTTGTAACGGCCCAGTTCACACCTTTTTATCTCGTCGAGGCGAACGCCGGACCGCATGATGAGCGCGACACGCGGCCGCGTCACGATCCTCTTCGGCTCGCAAACGGGCTGCGCCGAGGAGGTGGCGCACAGACTCGCGGCCGAGGCGGTGCGACGGCGCTACACGCCGGTGTGCTGCTCCATGGAGGATTACGACGTGCGCGCCCTGCCCACAGAGGCGCTCGTCGTGCTGATCGCCTCAACGACGGGCGAGGGCGAGGTGCCCGACGCGATGCGCGGGTTCTGGCAGTTCTTGCTGCGCAAGGACCTGCCACATGGATCGCTCGGGAGCGTGCTCCACGCATGCTTTGGGCTGGGTGACTCGTCCTACCCCAAATTTTGCTTCGCAGCAAAGCGCTTGCATCGACGCATGGAGCAGCTCGGCAGCACGGCGCTGCTGCCCATTGGTCTGGGCGACGACCAGGACGCCCTTGGCATCGATTTCGCCCTCGAACCGTGGCTCGCCACGCTGTGGTCCGCGCTGGGCGCGCGCTTGCCGCTGCCTGCGGGCTGCGAGGAATTGGCCGAGTCGGCATGCCCTCCACCGCGTTACACTGTGGAGGTGCTGCCAACGTCGTGCGAGGGCGAGGGGCGGACGGCGGAGGACATGGTCGCTGGACACGAGGACTGGGGTTTTGCAGGCGACGCGCCCGACGTGCCGACGCCACCAACGCCGACCGTGGCCGTGCCCGCCGTCGTGCCGGCCGCCTCGCGCGAGCACCCTTTCCGCGCGCTAGTCCTTGAGAACACGCGGCTCACCGCCTCCGGCTGCGGTCGCGACGTGCGGCACATTGCGCTGGATGTGTCTGGGTGGGGTCTTGCATATGAGGAAGGTGACGCGCTGGCGGTGCAGCCGCGCAACCCAATGGCGGGGACGCGTGCGCTCGTGTGCAGCCTCGGCCTCGATCCATCCGCCCGAGTGCGCGTCAGCCGCGCTCAGCCTCACGCCCCGCCTCTGCCGCATGCCGACTGGACTGTCCTTGAGCTCTTTGTGCGCCGCCTCGACGTGTACGGCGTGCCGCGCCGCTCGTTCTTCGCTTTGCTCGCATACTTTGCGACGGAGCCACTGCACGCGGAGAAGCTTCGGGAACTCGGTAGCGCGGCCGGCGCAGCCGAGCGGCGCGAGTATGCGAGCCTCCCACGGCGCACCTGCGCCGAGGTCCTTCTCGAGTTTGGATCGGCGCGTCCGCCCTTGGCCTACTACCTGGACCTGCTGCCCCCCCTGCGTGAGCGCTACTTCTCGATCGCCTCGTCACCGCGCGTGCACCCAAGCACAGTGCATCTGTGCGTGGCGGTCGTGCGTTATCAGACCATGCTCTCAATCCCGCGCTTCGGGGTGTGCTCCTCGTACCTTGCCGCCCTCGAGCCTACCGCTGCCGAGGGAGCTGCCAAGGGAATCGCCGAGGGAAGCGCCACCGAGGGAGGCGCCGCCGACGGGGCGAGGCCCCCTTCAGTGGAGGTGTCTACAGTGGAAGTGTGGCTGCGCCGTGGGTGCATCCGCATGCCGCGCGGCCCAAGCTCCCCTCTGGTCATGATCGGACCTGGCACGGGCGTCGCACCCTTCCGCGCGTTCACGCAAGCGCGCCAGGTGCAGCGCGCGCAGGCGGCAGCGGCGGGTGAGGCGGCGTCAGTGGGTGCGGCGATCCTCTACTTTGGCTGCCGCCGCCCCGACGCCGACTTCCTCTATGCGGCCGAATGGGCTGCCCACCAGGCAGAGGGGACGCTGCTCGCGCTGCACACTGCCTTCTCGCGGGTGCCGGGACAGCCCAAGGTCTATGTGCAACACGCCATGGTGAGCCCCCCGGGGGCGGCACAGCTATGGACGTTGCTCGCCCACCCACAGTGCCACGTGTACATCGCGGGCGCCTCGGGGGCAATGCCGCGGGACGTGCGTAAAGCGCTGCGCACACTGGCCAGCGAGCACGGCGGGTTGGACGAGGCGGCGGCCGCCGCGTGGCTGGCCAACCTCGAAGTGACGAAACGGCTCCAGTGCGAGACGTGGTGAGATACATCTCGCCGCAGTTCATCTTAAGTCCACGACATGATTGTATGACATGTATGATATGATGGAAGTCCACTGCGCATGGCACGGACCTTTCTACCAAAACAATACTACCCGACACTCACGTGACTTATTCCATTCACCTAATCGGCATGTCACGCCACGCAGCCCGGGGCTAGCCCCCGGGCCAGACCGCCCCCAGGGCGGCCAGCTCGAGCGCGTCGACTCTCGAGTGAGCCCATCTTCGCAGTCTGATTTGTGTGGCGGCGACTCACCTCGTGGGCGTGCTCGTCGATGCGGCGGTGACGCTGTTGCACTTGGCCTCGACGGGAGAGACACGGCAGCACTCCCGACGGTCTCCGTCGCGCTTGGCGAGCGGATAGACGAACGGTTGGGCCGCTTTGGGTGGGCGTGCCGCTGTGCCGGGCACACGGAGTGAAGCAGCCGCCGCTGGGCGCGAGAGCGCGGCGAGTGCGCGAGCGCCGAGAGGGGAGTGCGTGGCGCCACCGGCCGCCGCGATGTCGAGCTCAAGGGCGCTCACCGTGCTGGTGTGCGCGCCAATGGCCTCGTCGTCGGCGTCCTCGCCCGCGGCGGCTGCGGCGGCGGCGCGGCTTGCATTGCGAGCGGCGTCGCGGCGGAGGACGCGGACGCGCTGGCCCTGCCAACGCACGAGCGAGGGGCGGCAGTTGAGCACGCACAGTTTCTCGAGCTGCGCCACGCACAGGAGCGAGCCGTTGACCACCGACAGGTTGACCGCCTGTGCGATGGCGGTCTGCGCACACCAGCCGGTGCGGTAGTGGTACTTGAGGTGCACACGATTCTCAAAGTCGGGCCAGCACGTCTCGCCGATCATCCACGCGTGCGGCGCGTGCCCGTATTTCGTCACATCCGTTGCGCCCGCCTGCGTGCGCGCATATGTCGTGTGATGAACAAGGAACGCGTCCGGCAGCACCGCGAAGACGAAGCCCCGCGCGGCGAGCTCGTACGTAAACGAGACCCGATCCTTGCCGTACGCGACGAAGAGCTCCCACAACTTGGGCGCGGCGCGCCGGTTGTACACGAGGTACGGTTCACACCCGAAGACGTACGGCGTCGCGTACGGCGCGTCTGCATGCAGCCAGCGCGCGCTTCGGTCGCATGCATGTCCCATCGGGTACTGCGCAAACGCAAACGGCTCGGCGCGCCCGGCGGCCACGCGCTCGGCGAGATCGCGCTTGGTGCGCAGCTCGGGTTCCGGCGGCTCGGCGGCGCCGCCCGGCTTCAGGTCAAAGGCAGGCAGCACGAGCGCCAGGTGCGGCGTCACGCGCAGCACCGGCAGCCAGCGGCGCAACTTGGCGGCCGCGGCGCATTCGGCGCACCCGAGCGATGGCGCCGGGTAGGCCACAAAGTCGACGTCGACAAGGCAGACGAAGTCAGCGACGGAGGCGCTCACGGCCACGTTGCGCAACAGGTTGAACGGGAACCTGTTCCGTGGCGTGCGGTACCCGCGGTCCTCGACGACTGAGAGCGTGAGCAGCCCCTCATGCGGCACGGGCGTGCCCTCGAGCCGTAGCAGCTCGAAGCCTCGCGCAGCGTCCTCCTCGAAGCGGTCGGCAAGGTAGGCAACTGAGAGCAGATGACCCCACGAGCGCGCCAGACGGTGCAGCGACGGCACGCGGTCCGCCGTCATCAGCGTGCACAGGCACACGTCGGAGAGCACCGCGGGCGCGACCCAGCGGCGCCAGGCAGCGATGCGCCGGCGCGGCGAGCGTTCGCCCGTCGGCTGCCGGATGGTGCGCACGCCGCAGTCGGAGCAATCCATGCCCTCGCGGCATGCAGTCGACGATGTCGGAGGCAGCTGCTGCTGCTGCCCGCCGGCGCTGGCGCGGTCCTCGCAACGGCCGTTCCGCGCGCGCCGGCAGCGGTTGAGGCAGAGCTGCAGCGTGCGCGGCGCCGGCGCGCCGCGCCAGTGCGCGTGCACGCGCGCCATCGTCGCGCTCGTCACGTTGTCCATTTCTAAGGAGTTCAACATCACGATAGCCATTTCTAAAAAAGTCAAGTATCGATTTCCATTTTAGGATCGTGTTTCCATATTTGAAAACACGACAGAAGGGTGAAGTACAGGCCATGAACGACTCGACAGAGGTATAATTGCGCACGATATTCCGCAGATTTCGAAACCGCGTATATTGATTCTTGCATCCCTGCAAGACGCTCGCTGCATAGGAGCGCAGTGCGACGCTGACGAGGCTAGTCCAGCGGACGCTCACCCAGTAAGATGCAGAAGATTGACTTTTACGACACCGTGCCCGACCCGGACAGCGAGGTACCCAAGGAGATCCGCGACGAGTTCTTCAAGCGCATGAAGAGCAATCAGAGTGAGAGGGTGCGCCGCCTGGCCTTCCCAGCGACACAGCTCCTGCTCCTGGGCCGCGCGCAGGGAGATTGCCGCGGCTCCGGTGCACCACGCGCTGCACAGTCAGCTCTGAGTGCTCTCCAAACACGCCGCGCCGCGCCCTGCTCCGCTGAGCTGAGCACGCGCATGCCACTCCTTATCCTCCAGGTCTGCTTCGACTGCCCGGCCAAGAACCCGTCGTGGGTGTCGGTGCAGTTCGGTACGCTCATGTGCCTCGAGTGCTCGGGACACCACCGCCGCCTCGGCGTGCACATCTCCTTTTGCCGCTCGTCCGATATGGACAAGTGGACGTTCCGGCAGATCTACCGCTGCGCCGTCGGCGGCAACGCGCGCGCGCGCATGCAATGGAAGAAGGCGGGGCGCGACCCGCAGGAGAAGATCGACTCCAAGTACTCATCCAACATCGCGATCCAGTATAAGGCAGTCCTCGATAAGGACGTCAACGACGCCATCCGCCGCGGCGCGGTGGCGCTTCGCGAGGGCGCGGGCGCCGGCATGGGAGGCTCGGCCGCGGCCGCGGCGCCGGCGGCCGCGGTGGACCCGTTTGCGGCCTACCTCAACGGGCTCGGGCCGGCCAAAGCTGCGCCTTCGCTCTCGGCCAACACGGCCCCCAAGCCCGCCGCGCCGCTGGCCTCCGCCTCGTCTGCCTCCGCCTCCGCCTCGGCCGCGCTCGCCGCGGCGCTCGCCGCGCCGACGCCCGCCGCGCCGACGCCGGCGAGCGCCGCCGCAGTGCCGGCCGCCGTGCCGGCCGCCGTGCCTCGCCCTATGGGCAAACCCGCGCCCAAGAAGGGTGGCCTCGGCGCCGTGCGAACCACGAGTGCTGCCTCGGCCGCCGCCGAGACCGAGGAGCTGCCGTCGCCTCCAGGCTCGGTGCCGCCTCCCGAGCCGCCGCCGCCGACCACGGCGGTCGCGCCCAAGACGCCTGCTGCCTCGGCGCCCGCGCCCGCGCCGCCCGCCGCGGTGCCGCCTGCCGCGGCGACTCGCGCCCCCGCGCCGCTCAAGCCGCTCGCGCCGCTCCCGCTCAAGCCGTCGGCTGGGAGCGCAGCGAGCCTCAGCTCGGCATGGGCTTCGCTCGAGGCGTCTGCAGCCGCTCCCGCCAAGAAGACGTCGCGGCTCGGCTTGCCGGCAGCGCCCCCGCCCGCCGCGCCATCCGCCGCGCCCGTGCCGCCATCCGCGACCCCCGTGCCGCCGCCTGTCGCGCCTGTCGCGCCTGCGCCCGCGACGGCGCCTGTCGCGCCTGCGCCCGTGGCGCCGTCAGTGGCGCCCCTCTTTGGTGCGTCGGCGGCGGCGCGCAAAGCGAGCGCGGCGCCCAAGAAGAGCCTTGCCAAGGTGGTGGGTGGGGCGGTGGGGGCGGGTGGTGGTGCCTCCGACTTTGGCGACTTCGGCTTTGACGAAACCGAAGGCTCGGGAGGCTCGGGAGGCGCGGGAGGCGGAGAGATCGCGAGCGGGAGCAGCGGCGCCAAAGCCACGGACGACGAGTGGGGCGGCGACGACGAGTGGGGCGGCAAGCCGAAGGCGCCCCCAAAGGCGGCCACGGCGCCGCCGCCCGAGGACCCATGGGCACGCGAGCCCAATCACGTGGGCTCCTCGCTCTTTGCGTACGACTGCGCCTCGCTCCACGCGAGCGAAGCGCCCGCGCCTGCGCCTGCGCCCGCGCCGCGCGCCGCGCGACTGGCGCGCGCGCCGCCCGCGCCGACCACGCCCGCACCCGCCCCCGCCGCGCCCGCGAGCAACGGTGCAGCCAAGTTCGACACCCTCGCGCGCGAGCGGTTCGCCGGCGCGACTGCCATCAGCTCGGATGCCTTTGACGGCTTCGACGCCGAGCCGATGCCCGCGCTGCCCGTGCTCTCGGCGGCCGAGCTGGAGGCTGCCGAGGCGGCCGAGCGCCAGAAGCGGCTCGATCAGATGTGGGGCGCGTCGGCCATCTCGAGCGCCGACCTCGCGGGCGTCGGCGGCGGCACCTCGCCTACCTCGCTCGCGAACAAGGTGGCCGAGACGACGCTCTCCGTCGGCAAGATCGCCGCCATGGCCGCCGTCAACGTGCTGCGGCGTACGAACAACAAGGACGAGCTGTGAGGCGCCCCGTGCTGAAGGAGGCCTCGAGCGGATGTATGGGTGCAACGGTGCGCGAAAATAGGAGAGGCGCGTCAGTCGTCACGGTGGTGTGTGTGTGAGTCAGACGTCCGGTCAGTGAAAGTGAATAGCGTCCCCGTGAGCGGTTCGATCGAAGCCGCCACTGCTTTCCTCACAAAGGGTGTGTGAACGGACGGGAACGAGATCGGCGCGAATGTCGATCGACCCGTTCAAGCTGCCAGGTCTGATCGAGAAGCGCGTGGTGATCAACCCGGCCGACATCTCATCCTCGGATGACGAAGGCACATCGTATGCGCTCAAGTCGGGCAAGGAGAAGCAGAAGGCGTTGCGCGAGAAGGAGCGGCTTCGCAACCTGCGTGCCCAGGCAGAAGGCACGAAACCGTCGGAGCCACCGGCGCCCGCCGCGCACGTGCCGAGCGCCGATGTCACGGAGGTTGAGCCACCGCCCTCAGCCAGCAGCAACTCGAAGCGTAAGGCGCCGGCGAGGCGCGGCGGCCGCGGTGGCGGTGCAGCTGCGTCGAGCGCAGCGGCCGCTATCGAGCTGAGTGACGAGGACCTGCACGATGAGGACCTGCACGATGAAGCAGAACAGATCAAGTGCAAGGAGGCGAAAGCGCTCGAGCTCAGCCGCAAACGCGCCAGCGACTTCGACCTCGACGACGACGAAGACGGCTCGCCCACGCCCGCCACCCGCGGCAGCGGGCCGAGCCAGCGGCAGCGCGTGGGCGCCGCCGCCGGCACCGCCGGCGCCGCCGGCGCCGCCGGCGCAGCTCGCCAGGCCCTCGTGTGGATCAAGGTGCGCAGCGTGGACAGCGACGCTGAGCATCTGATCAGCTGTCCAGCCGAGGTGAGCCTCGCCGATGCGGGGCTAGCCAGCAAGGCAGCGAGCAAGCATGGGCTGGATGCGTCGCGACTGCACTTGATGCACTGCGACGAGGCGATGTGCGGCAGGCCCACGCCGGGCGCGGCGCTCGACCTGAGCAAGACAGCTCGACAGCTCGGGCTGACGGGCAGCGAGGGCGGCACTGCACGCGTGTGGGTCGAGGAGCGGGCCGAAGTGCTCATGAGCCTCAAGCTGCGGCGCGGCCAGGGGACGGCCGTAGAGCTGCGCGTGCCGCCGACGATGAGCTTCGGCGAGATCAAGCGCCGCTGGCTGCAGCAGCACGGCGGCGGCCTCTCGCCCCAGCAGGTGCGACTCGAGATCGACGGCGATCCGCTGCCTGACGAGGGCACGCCGCGCGATGCCAACGGTGAGGCGCTCGAGGATGGCGACTTGCTCGACGTGGTGGTCCAGTGAGCACTGGGCGCCGTGAGCCGCGCCCTACGAGGGCGCGCGCGGGCCACACAGCAGGCTCGTCGGCACGCGGCGCTCACTCGAGAAGCTCATGCGGCATGTACGGATCGCGGATCGGCCGCGTCACGACCGCGACCACAAGCCGACCTGCACGACCAACGCATTCTGATTCTGCATTCGTCCGTCTAACTCCGTCTCTGCGGCGCGCGTGGGTACCCCGCCCGGCACTCAAAGTCTCTCGCATCTCTTACACAGCTCCTTTGTGGTGACATGGTTTGGCAAACGTGTGACGCGCACCATTCTTTCAACTTTTGAGTAAATGTGTACCGACATCTTTCGCGGTCGCGACGGCCGACGGGGCCCGAGGGCGAGGCGGTGGAGGCGTCCGGTGCGGCGCACGGCGGGCGCGGGGCGGCGCGGCGGTCCGTGCCGCCGTGTTTGGATCGTTCGGCGGCAATCGGCGGGGGGCGGATTCGTTCCCCGCCCGCAGCGTGCGCCCGACCGACGCGAACCGCACGCAGACGCACAGCACGTCCCGTCTTATTGTAATTACCAGCACACGTCGCAGACGGCGTCACAACATGAAGAAGAGCACGAGTCCAACTCGCCTCTTGACCACCGGGGCCGCATGCTCAGCCGCATGCTGTCGCGCAAGGGGCCTATACGGGATGTCGGCTAGAAGCCCTCGAACTCGTTACACCGACGGTCATTATACCGCGCCCACTTCCCGACGCCAACGTCCTCGTAATGCTCAAAGTTGGACGTGTCGGTCGGGTTCCTGATGCGCGGCGTGAAGGGCGCGGGCTCAGCCTTCCGAAGGAGGGCAGCCCAGTCGAGCTTGCCAAAGAAGGGATGGGCGGCAATGTCGCGGTGGCCGCGCTTGAGCGAGCCTAAGCGCTGCGCGGGCATCGTGACGAGCAAGAGCGTGATAAGACCCTTAGCTGCCTTGGACATGCTGTGCGGGTACGTCACCCGATTCTTGAGGATCTTGGCGTAGATGTCCATCGGGTCGTCGGCACAAAAGGGCGGCTGGCCGACGAGCATCTCGAAGATGAGGATGCCAAACGCCCACCAGTCGACAGGCAGGCCATGCCCCTTGTTCGAGAGGATCTCGGGTGCGAGATACTCGGGCGTGCCGCAGAGCGTCCACGTGCGGTCGATGATCTTCTTGGCGAACCCAAAGTCGCACACCTTGAGGTAGCCCGACGCATCGAAGAGCAAGTTCTCGGGCTTGAGGTCGCGGTACGCAATGCGCCGGTCGTGCATGTACGCGAACGCGGAGTACACACAGGCCGCGTAGAAGCAGCTCTGCGGCTCGTCGAAGCATTCGAGCTCGCGCAGCAATGAGAAGAGCTCTCCGCCCAGGGCGAGCTCGAGCAGCATGTAGATCTCATCCGCATCCTGGTAGGTGGCGATCAGTCGCAGGATGAACGGGTGATCGCACTGCTCAAGCAGTGTCTTCTCGTTCATCACGTGCTCCACCTGCTGGAGCGCGATCAGCTGCCCCTTCCGCATGCATTTGAGCGCGTACACCTGCGCGCCGTGCACGACGAGTCGCACGCGCCCAAAGGTGCCCACGCCCAGGATGGGGCCATGCTGCAGCTCGGACATGTCAATCTTGGGGCGCGACGCCTTCGTGAGCTCCGTCCGCCGCTTCGCCGCCTCGTGCGCGAGTAGCGGGTTCTCGTCGCCCAGCAATTGCTTGAATGTGGCGCGGTCGAGCTTCATGCAGATGGTGGGCGAGGTCGCGGTGACCGTGGCCATGCGCGTTTCGTCACTCATCAGCGCCATCTCGCCAAAGTAGTCAGACGGGCCGAGCTTGTCTTTAATGAGGATGACCTCGCCCTTGTCGTCGAGCCGGGTCACCGTCACAGCACCCGTCTTGATGATGTAGAAGGCGGACGAAGGGTCGAGCTCTTCCCCTTGACGGATGATGGGCGTCCCCTTGGCAAAGGACGCCTCCCGCAGTGACTCGACGAGACTCTCCCTCTGGCGCTCGCTCAGCTCCTTGAAGATCTCCATCGAGCTAAGCACCTTTTGATTGAAGTTGAACCTGATCACCTCTTGCAGCTCACCTAACAGCTCGGTGAAGTTGGCACGCGTGAGCTTGAGCATCGTGACCTCGTCGGCCGAGACGATGGTCGCTGGCCACTTCTGACCCGGCGCCTCGAGCGTATACTCTCCGAGGCACTCGGGCTGCCGCATCCGGCAGAGCTCCTTGCCGAGCGGATTGCCCAAATCCGACTGATACACGATGCACTCGCCCGACTTGATCAGGTACAACGAGTCGGCCTCGTCGCCCTCGTGCACGATGGTCTCGTTGGGGGCGTACTTCTCGACCTCGAGCACCTCGCCCAGGGCCTCGCGCTGCGCGTCCGTGAGGGCCGAGAGGAGGCTCACCGCCTGCAAGAACTTCGCCGTCGTGTCTAGCGCCTCCTTGGCCGCCGCCATCAGGATGCCGCGGAAAGAGTGTTGGTCGAGGGCCCAGCACGCGCTGTCGGAGGTGGCGACGACGGAAGCGGCGCGCGGGCTGTTGTACATGAGTGCCAGCTCGCCGAACATGCCACCCACCGCATATGTCTTCACGGCTTTGTCACTCGCCTGCTGCAGGTAGGCGGCGTACTCGCCGCGCCCGACGACGTAAAAGTTGTCTCCGACATCGCCCTGCAGGATGACGGATTGGCCCGCACAATGGGTGACCTCCTGCATCGCGTCGACCACTTCCGCCATCTGGGCCTCCGTCAGGCTGGCAAAGAGCTTGCTCTCCTTTGTCGCCGCGGCGATCATTGCCTTGGCCTCGTCGGACTTGAAGTACACAACCTTCTTGTACACCCGCGCGGACGCCTCGGCGGAGATGCCATGGCGCCGGTGGATATCCGCCTTGGCCGAAGCGGGCGTCATCGCGCTAATGGGCGTCGACACACCGAGCGTGATCTGCTTCAGGGCGACGGTCACGGTGGTGCTCTGTGCGTGAACATCCTTGCTTCCCGAGCAGCCCATCGCAGTACCCAACTTGCCGTCGTCGGCTTGGAGAACTCCGAGCAGCAAAAGATACCGGTAGCAATGGCGAAAGCAAAATACGCTCGAATTCCTAAGTAAAGTTGCGGAACTTGTAGAGCGACGGAAGAGGAAGTGCCCCGCAATAAACTCATGTTGGCTGAGCGAGCTCTCCTGCTTTCACGGGCTGTGGGAAGACGAGATCTTTGCACACTCTTTGCACACACGCAGCATGTCCTCGCCGCGATGCGCTGGCTGCTCGGCCCTCCGGGCGACTTTCGGCGCCTCGGCGCCTTCGGCGTTTTTGGCGGAGCCGGCATCATTGGCGCCGCACTCGGCTTTCGGCAGAGCCATCTGCGCTCTTCGCCGATCGTAGATGCGGCCGCGCAGCAGGTGCGGTCGGCAGAGGCGGTTCGCACGTTGCTCGGCGGGCCGGTGGCCTCGACCTCGGGCATCGTCGCCGGCTACATCGATCTGATGAACGGAACCGCCGTCATCACGCTGCCCATCGTCTCTGAGGCCGGCGTTCGCGCGGAAGCGCGTGTCGAGGCCGAGGCAGAGTGGGTCGTTCTAGGGGCCGAGGCGCGGGCCCGCGGCGAGGAGCCGCCGGCCGCTCCCGAAAACAGGGTTAGCTCTGACTGCCGATGGCTGCTGCGCCATCTCGAGGTGGAGCTCCTCGACGCGGCGCTTCCCGGCACAGCCGCTGCCGCCGGCGGCGCTGCAGGTGAAGCCTCCGCCGCCGCCGCCTCCGTCACCCTGTACTCGGTGCCAGCGCACGTGCCCCTCTCGCCGTGGGCGCCGAGCCGCGAGCCGTCGCGGCTGCCGCGCTCGGTGCGCGCCCTGCTGCCCAACCCTGCGGCGGTGCGCGAGGACGCGGCGGCGGGGCGCGTGATCACCGTCGCCGGCGTCGCCCTCCTAATGCATCTGGTCGCCTTCCTAGCGTTGCGCCGACGTACGATCGACGAGCGCGCCATCAGGCGGGCCGAGGCGCTGCTCACGTTGCCAGAGACGCCCGCACTGTCTGCGCTGCGTGATGCGGCCGTGGCCGCGGCCAATTCGGCGCCGCGCGCCGCCGCGGACGCGGGCATCGTGCGCCAGCCGGGAGCCGCCCTGTATGGTCGAGCGCTGCCACACGAGGTGATCGGGTACACGGCGCTCGAATCGAATAAGGAACTCTTCTTCCGCGCCGAACGCGTGGCCGTGCGCCTGGGGGCAGGTGGCGGCCTGCGCGCGCGTCCTGGTGGCATGGCGTACGAATGGGTGCTCACGCATCTCGCTGTCGAGCCTACCGTCCTTTACTCGTCACGCCTCGCTAAACTGCCCGAGGGAGCCTCGGCCGCCGAGTGCCTCGCGGCGCTGCAGGCCATTCAGGCGCCCCCCCTCCACCTGGGCCCTGCTGATCAGCGCGTGCGCCTACCCGACGGCGCAAGCGTCGAGGCAGTGGGTGCGGCCGCCGCAGCCGCGAATGCGTCGACGAGCACGAGGACTGCTCCGCGGTAGCGCCGGGCGGCACAGTGGCGGCTCGTGCCTCAGGCGTGAGGACGCGCCGGTCGGCCGGTGTACGCACACCGCTCGTGAAGGGTTGTAGCTGTTCGACCTGGTTTTCGAACGAAACGCCGTGTCGTGCACTTTTGGAAGAGCCAGGGGGAAACACGGCGACGTGACGAGAGAGGCTCGTCTTTTGACGGAGATCCGGTTTTTCTCGTGTCTTTCTTGCGGCACAGCCCATGCTCGGACGCACCGTGGCTACTCAGGCTAGGCGTGGGCCTCGACGGCTGCTCCCTGCGTACGCGACCGCGCTGCCGCCGCCTGCGGCTCTCCGCCCCCGTGGTACCATCGGCCTGGCGCCAATCGCATCAGCGCTGGCAGTGCTACGGCGCTCGCTCGTTTCGACGGCGGCTGCCGAACCTGCTGCTGCGTATGCCGCCGAAAGGCCGGCGCTGCGGCGCCCGCTCGTCTCGACGGTGATTGCGGAGCAGGCCGCTGCGACGACGCATAAGGGTGACGACTTTCGCAAAGAGCACCAGGTCGAGCTGCACGGAGACCTTTCCGACGTGGACAGCGAGCCGGTGCTCGACTTTTCGCAGCTGGTGCGCGTGGACGAGCACGGTGGGCGCGAGCCGTTGCCTACTCGCGTCCAGCGCTTCTTCGCGGATCGTGGGTACAAGGCGCCGTCGGCGGTGCAGGCACAGTCGTTCCCGCTCGCTCTCGCCGGCCGCGACGTCGTGGGCGTCGCGCAGACGGGCTCGGGCAAGACGCTCGGCTTCCTCGTGCCCCTCTTCTGGCAGGTGGCCGCGGCGCGGCGCGAGGCGGCGCAGAAGGGAGAGCGCGGGCTGCTCGGGCCGCTTGCGGTGGTGCTCGCGCCGACGCGCGAGCTCGCGCAGCAGATTGAGAAGGAGGCTCAGGAGGTGGGTGCCGCCTTTGGGTGCACCTCTGTATGCGTCTTCGGAGGGCAGGACAAGCGGCTGCAGGAGCGCTCGATCGCGAAGCTTCGCAAGCAACTCGACCTTGTGGTCGCGACACCCGGCCGGCTATGTGACTTCATCCAGATGCGCGTGCTCCCGATGCACGCGGTCCGGTTCCTGGTGCTCGATGAGGCAGATCGCATGCTCGATATGGGCTTTGAGCCGCAGCTGCGCGAGGTGGTGGAGACGATGCCCGAATCCAGTGCGGGCCGGCAGACGCTCATGTTCTCGGCCACGTGGCCCAGGGAAGTGCAGCAGCTCGCCGCAGAATTTGCAAGCCGGCCGGTGCGCATCAACATTGGTGGTGGCGACGGCCACCTCGTCGCCAACAGGGACATCGCGCAGCACGTGGTCGTTCACACAAGCACGCTGAGCAAGCTGGAGGCACTCAGCGGGCTGCTGAGCTCCGGGCAGGCGCGTGCGGTCGAGGCCTCCGGAGAGGTTGGCATGCGCGGAGGCGGCATGCGCGAGGGCGGCATGCGCGGAGGCGGCATGCGCGAGGGCGGCATGCGCGGCTCACGCGGCGCGCCCGCGCTTGGCTGTCACTCGATCGTCTTTGTGACCCGCAAGCGAGACGCAGACATGGTCGCCGCCGACATCCGCGACTCGTGCCAGGGTATCAACGTGCAGACGCTGCATGGCGACCTATCGCAGTCACGGCGCGATCAGGTGCTTAGCGACGCAAAGACAGGGCGCGTGCACGTGCTCGTCGCGACCGACGTGGCCGCGCGCGGTCTGGATGTGAGCACGATCAGGCAGGTGATCAACTTCGACATGCCGACCAACATGGAGGACTATATCCATCGCATCGGGCGCACCGGCCGTGCGGGCAACAAGGGCGAGGCACACACCTTCCTTGACGTTGAGAAGGACACGCCCCATGTGCACAAGCTGTGCCAGGTGCTCCGCGATCACGAGCAGCCTGTGCCGCCCGATCTGCAGCAGCTCGCCAACTCTCTGCGTAAGCGCGGGGTGCCCGAGTCGCGCTACCAGCGAGGGCGCGCCGGCGGCGGCGGCGCGCGCGGCGGCGGCACCGGTGGCTGGCGGGGCGGGGGCGCGCGCCAATCGCAGAGCTTTGGGAGCGGCCGCAACGGCGGCTATGGCGGCAGCGGTGGCTACGGCGGCTACGGCGGCGGTCGGGACTTTGAGGGCGGGCGCGGGCGCGGGCGCGGCGGCGAGCGTGATTACGAGGACCAGGGATTCGGGCGCGCTGCTGGCAGCGGACGGCCGTACCGTGGCGCAGGCAGGAGGCCAGCGCGGGACGAGCTCTTTGACGATTGAGTGAGTGCGGAACGAGCACTTTCTGGGCGAAATCGCCACAGCAGCGGCCGCGCGTTGGGTCCGCTTGCATGCGCCGTACTCGTACATACAATCTCACACCCCACGCGCGCGCGCAGAACCTTCGCGCGCAGAACCTACGCGCGCGCGTGCCGCTGTCCGTCTGTCCGGGAGCCTTGGTGGGCCTGAGGAGGCGGGCTGATTGCAAGATGCGCTCTAGTGCGAACGTGGTTCGCGCGAGGTGAGCGGGGACAGCGGGGTGCCTAGAGTGTGGCTCAGGCTGGGTCCGTGGTGCTGGTCGGTGCGCACTCAGTCACAAGGCGGCCATGCTGGCATGCACCTGCATGCTGGGCGGAGCGAAGCGTGTGCCTCCGTGTGGTGTTTCGGTGTCGTCGTTCGTGGTGGGGTGCAGCTTTGTATCAAAAAGACGGCGGGGAAGGCTAGGCTCCGAGCCCCGGTCCGGAGGCAAATGTGGAAATATCTAATATGCTTCGATTGCGCCGCCGTTCGATCGTATCGCGATCTTAATCGCGATCGCGGGTCACGCTAAGACCTTTCGCATCGTGCGGTCGAGGCCGGCGGCGCGTCAGTGAAAAGGTAGCCCGGGCCCGGAACGTCACCGCCGCCCGCCGCGCCGGTTATTTATAAAAAAAAATCGTACGACGCGCGTTAGATGCGCGCGGCGCCGCCGCATGGCGGCGGCGGCGCGATACATCTTAGGTACTTCGGTACGACGTACGAGGTGCCACGTCGCGCATCTTGTGTGGATCGTGCTGTGCGTGTGTGTGGAGGTGCCGCTGTGTCGCTGTTATGAGTGCGGAGTCATCCTCAAGCCCCACTTCTCCACCATGCGGGGAGTGCCGGCGTGTGCACAATTTCCAAGTTGGTTGAGCAGCGACTCCCACACATCATCCATTCTCCCAAGCGCGCGTGCGTTGACGTGTGCGCGCCCTCTCTCAGTGGGTCGGACTCTCAGCCGCGCCCCATCCTTGCATCATCCGGAAGGCGCGGTGGCGAACGCCGTCGTACCGAGCGCGCGTCTCGCGCGCCACCTTGACGTGGGCAGACGGGCTGAGCTTCTGCGGCGGCGCGCTGCTGTCAATCAGCCGCGCGCCAAACGTCGCAGCCTCTCCGCGCAGCAGTGGCGAGCCCATGGACGCGATACCGTTGAGCGTCTCGGCCAAACCGTTGGCTTGCAGCTGCGTACGCACCTCGGCATTGTTCACCTGCAGCACCTCGAGCGCGCCGAGCGCGCCGAGCTTCTGCATGTCGCTGCCGTACGAGGCCATATCGAGCAGCGGGGCGACGGCACCCTCGGCTGCGATCATCGCCTGGCATGCCGGGTTCTCGGCGAGCGCCGACAGCGCACCAGTCGCTGCATGCTGCACACCTGGCTCGGCCGCACTCAGCATGCGAACGAGCGGCGGCACGGCGCCCGCCTTGCAAATCTCGAGCTGGTGGTCATTGTCGTCCTGGGTACTTGGGTCGTCCAGCGCAAGCGCGTGCAGTGCGGTCGCGCCGAGATGCTGCCGTCGTGTGCTCTCCGAGCTGAGCGCCTTGACGACCGGCGGCAGCGCCCCACCGGCCACGATGGCAACGCGAAAGGCGACCGCCTGCTCCCTGCCGGCCTCGCCCGTGTGTACAGCCAGCTCGACGAGCCGCTCCAGCGCGCCCTCCTTGGACGCATCCGACCCGTGCTGCAGCACTGCCAGGATGTCCTTGAGCGCGTCCCTCAGCTCACTCTCGAGGAGCGGCTCGACGCCTCCATCCGCGGAGATTTCGGAGCGCAACCGTTCGGCGCCCTTTTCTTCGGAAGCACCCTTGCTGCCGCCGCCGCCTCGCACAGACACGAGTAGGTAGAACAGCGCGCAGAGGAAGAGAGAGCGCATGGTCGGCGAATGGTCGCGGGGGCGGAAAAGTGGGCTTCGCTGTGACATTCATGTTAATACACACACACACGTAAGGAGGACAGCTGTGAAGACAATACAATACAAAGTGACATTCACAGAACTTTCACAACGTGAGATGACCTACTGGTGTGGTGCAGGGTACCAGACAGTGAGGGGGCACGCTCGTCGTTGCGGGCGTTGCTGTTGGGGGTCTTTATACTGCAAGCCTTGTGGTGTGGGTTCACGGTTCAGTTCAGTTCAGTTACAACATAAACAACAGACAACCTAACGGAAGACTATCGAATGTGCTCTCGAGGCTAGCAGTGGACTGAACTGGTGTGGGGTTTGCTGACTTGAGCTTGACTTGACTTGACTTGACTTACAAGCGAATTTGGGAAAGCAGGGCGGTCGACGCTCGGTCGGGGCGGACGGTGCTCACGGCGCCTGGCGCTGAACAGCCTAGTCCGGAGACGACGATTCGCCAGTCTGTTCGCGCGGGCCGAATGCGCCCGTCATTGCTCGCGATGTTCAAAATCTATCGCTCCGTGCTGCCTCGCTGCCTAGGTTGGGTTAGCCTTGTCGGTGCACTGGGCGGAATCACGGAAGGAATCGGCCTGGTTGTCGGAGGGTACGGATTCTGGACGCACCCGAATACACTGCAATACTTGGCGGCAGTGTTGGGTTTCGCGCTCGTCATGCGCATCCAGATCGCGTACAGTCGCTTTTGGGAGGCCGCGACGAACAGCTACCAGGCATCGACAAGGTGGGCCGATGCATGCATGCAGATCTTTGCGTTCGACGAGATTTCAAAGGACGCTTGGAGCGACGAAGCATTCGCATTCAGGCTGCAGTTCCTGCACTGGGCCTCGCTCATGCACGCGTGCCATCTCGTCGATCTGCGCCAGGATGATGTCCACGGCCCAGGCATGCCGACTCTCTCGCGCATCGACCGTTACGTCTACCGGCAACATTTGAGTCGGAACGGCGGGCCGGTGGGGAACGGGTGCCCAACGATTCTCTTGGCAAGCAGTGGTTTCGCCTCAGCGCCCGAGCTTACCGGCAGCAGCACGATGAGGGACACCACGATGCTGTTGCAGGCGTTGCCCCGCGCGCGCAAGGCGCTTAATCAGGAGCAGCGTCAGGGCGAGATCCACTCGTTCGCGTTCACCGACACAACAGAGCATGCTCTGTTCTCCACGGCCATAGAGGCGGGGAGAACTGCTCAGCAGCAGCAGCCCGCCGCCGCGCGCGCGAGGGAGGACGCACTGCCGCGCACCCGTCGCGTGAGCCGGTGCCAATACATCCTGTCGGTTATCTTCGATTGCGGCTCGGCCCATACGGAGCGCGAGCTCGCGATCTCGAACTCGCTCGAGGTCCTCGGCGGCGTGTCGGAGAGCGAGGTGGAGATGCTGCAGGCCGTCCCCCCAGGCGACCGTACCTTCCGCGTGCAATCGTGGCTTGTGCGCTTGATGACCGACCGGATGCGTGTGGGTGGCCTCAATGTGGCTGCGCCGATCCTCTCGCGCACGTACCAGGGGATGAGCGAAGGCATGACGGCCGCGGAACAGGCACGCAAGACCTCCTGCGTCGAATTCCCTTTCGCGCTACGCCAGCTCATCGAGCTGCTGCTGATTGTCTTCTCGGTGCTCCTGCCTATGTGCGTTTCGGCCTTCGTCGACTCGGTCGGAGTAGTGGTATCCGTCTCGTTCTTTGCGGTCCTCGGCTACGTGGCGCTCAACGAAACAGCGCGTGACCTCGAGACCCCCTTTGGTCGCGCAGCCCATGGCCTGAGCACCTCTAGATGGCAGAAGGACTTCAACACAAAGCTCGCGAGCATGCTCGACCTCTCGGTCCCCGTGCCCGGCTACGGTAGTGCCTCGAGCCTGATCGGCGTGGCGACCCCTCCCAACCTGTCGAGCATGCCCCTACGACGTCCGCGAACTGCTTCAGCCTCAACCCCTGCAGCACCTAGCGCGCTCATTACACTGGAGTGCTAAATCACCTGCCGGAGCGCAGAACTCAGTTTCTGCGTCGAGGTGCTGCCCTTACAATCTCAGATCCCACCTACACTCAGAACCCCACCTCAGAACCCGACCTCAGCAAAAGCCGTACTGCAACCGTCTCATACAATACTGTGGTCTGTGCGTATACGGATACAGGCTCAAATGGTAAAGATGTTTTCCTCGAACGAAGGAAATCGCTTTGAGCTGACCTTTGCGAAGTTCTCCACTTTACAGAACTTCCAAGGTTGCAGAGCTTGCGGGTTGCAGAGGGAGCCAAGGGGTGTGGCGACGGACGCTGCGTGCCGACGGGACATCAGCAAGCATTCCTTTCCGCCGTGCTCGATTGATCACCACCACACGGATTAGTACAAGTTGATGGAGGCCGCCCTCTTCCTTGCGACTGCCGGTCTGTCCGCCGCGAATCAACTGTCCGCGGCGCAGTTCTTCAAGGTTCCTCTCAAGCAAGATTTTGAGCCACCCATCGTTCCCAAGATCGAGGCCAATCAAAAGGCCCGCGGATGGGACGAGAGCCAGCCAGTTTACCCCATGCCAGTGGTCGCTAAGCAAAAGACTGGGATCGTGCCTGTGGCGGAGTCGCACCCCATCGATGTCAAGGCAGCATCGCGCCGCCTTCAGGCTTCGTGCCCGTCCCCACCTCCTCCGGCGCCGATCATAGTTCCGAGCACTTGCCCGGCCTATCCGAACCTGCAATTCCTCAACGCATCGATGGGCTTTTCGGGCATTCCGAGCATTCCCATTCTGCTGCCTGGTCAGCGGAATGCCACAACCGGCACTTACATCGAGTCAAGCGGCCTCTTCGAGTGGACGTCCGATTGCCCGGTGGCCATCAATCTTGGCCGGAACGAGGACCTGTACACCAAGGTCTTCGTCCAGCCCCGGTGGAAGCTGAAGTATGCCTGGGAGACGTCGCAGACCTTCATCCTGTTCCCCGACTGGAACCGGATCCCATTCTTCATCCCCGCGGGGGCGAACAGCTTCAACACCTACAACTGGTTTGGCACCCTGAACGCCGAGTTCACGTTCCAACCCATTCCGAATACGTTCCAAGACTTTTACCACCGCTCAACCACCTGGGTACGCGCGTCCAAAGGCCCCCGCCGCGCGTGCTGAACGAGCGCATGCTACTCGCGCTCAACCCCTGAACACGCGCGAACTCGCGCACGAGCCCCACGATGATCCGACCGCCTGCGCCTTTGCTCACCCATCTCTCAGGGATGGTGTGGCGAGGCCATGCCTGCCACAGCGCGGGTCAACTGTACGGCAGGGAACTTCGGTCTCGCCAACTCGGGCTACGTGTACCTCACCATCCATGCCATCGCGTCCGAGTTCAAATTTCCAGAGTCTCGGCTCACTGGCCGCATCACCGTCTCGACGATCCCCCCGACCCTCACGTACATCAAGCCCGCGCAGCTCAACGCCCTTCGCGACATCTATAACACCATGTGCAAGCCCACACAGGACCAGCTGCCCATTTGGAACCTCAACGCGATCCCGAGCAGCATCAACCGCCACTGGAGGCGATCTGAGTACCAAGCCGGCGCGTACTCGCACCGCAAGCCGACCCCTGGCTTCCTCTACCTCGCCAGCTACAACAGCACCGGCCGCGAAGAGGATACGGACGAGGTTCCCTATTGCGATTGGCTCTTCACGACCCGCCTGGACTCGGTCCCCGCGGACCGCACGGTGGTTCTTGACACGCCGCCCGGTCTCGCTGGTGCCGGCAACTGCGAGCGGATCGACTACGTCTTGTGCGATGCAGCTGGCGACGTCATCGAGATCGACCTCGACAGTCTAGGCCTGACGGGCACGCTCCCAGCTTCGTTCGTTGCGTTCGATAAGCTCAAGAATCTCTACCTGCGCGAAAACAAGATCACCGGCACCCTCCCGTCATCCATCTTTGCCTCGCCTTTCCTCGAGCGCGTCTTCCTCGGCAAGAACTTTATCACAGGACCCATCCCGTGCCCCATGCACCGCGAGACCGCACTGACGATGATCTCACTCGAGCGCAACCTGTTCACTGGCACGCTGCCCGACTGCCTGTTCACGGATGCACCTTACCTGCAGAACCTCGATCTGAGCTACCTTGACCTCGATACCACCATCCCCAGCACCATTGAGGAGGCCACCCAGTTGACCTCGCTCACCATGCGCCATGCCGGACTCGGCGGCAACCTGCCGCAGTCGATGAGGTGCAACGAGAAGCTCATGTGGGTGTCGCTCGAGCGCAACAAGATGTCTGGCACTGTGCCCAGCGACGTGGTCGGTGGCATGGGTGCCCTTTATGAGCTCGGACTCTCATACAATGACTTCAGCGGCCCGATCCCCACGATCCCGAACACATCCTCGGCCTTCCGACACCTGTACCTCGACCACAACCGATTTTCGGGGCAGTTCCAGACGCAGCTGGAGGGGTGGACTGCCAACCTGGACGCATCAACAAGCTCGCGGCTCTACCTGGACCACAACGACCTCAGTGGTCCGCTGCCCTCCTACCTGTACGAGCTGATGACCGACGCGCACGGCATCAAACAGATCCAGATCAACGAGAATCATTTCCTGTGTGACCAGCAGCGTGGCGACTGGCCGGCATGGGTCTTCCGCCGGGGCACGGAAGAGTTTGGCGTGTGCACCCCTCTGGCCATGGTGACCAGCGCCACCGTCCCCAACCCCGGCAGCATTGTGGTCACGGGCACCAACTTCCTCCCCAGCACTGAGCTCCAGTGCAAGATCATTAACTCGGTGACCTCCGTCGAAACGATCATCAATGCTGGATACCGCTCGCCGACGGAGGTAGAGTGCCTTGCGGGGACGGCGGCGGTTCCGACCTTGACCTACGTCGTGCAGGTGGCCAACTATGGCACCGACTTCTACTCGCCTACCCTCGCGGGATCGGCATACGTGATGCGCACCGTTGTGATCCCAGCCGATCCTGCACGGACTTTGACGACTTCATTCGTAGCCTCGGGCGACGTCTCGTCCTACACCGCGGCCCGCCAGGCAGTTATGCGCGCAGCCTTCGCGGCGCAGGCGGGTGTCCCTGTGGACTGCGTGATCATCTCTGTCACCGCCGCGTCGGTGAACATCGCCGTGGAGATCGTGTACCCCACTCCGGTCGCGGCCGTGTCGGCCGCCGTTGGCCTCACGGCCCCCGGCGGTCTCTTCCAGAGCGCTGCATCGCTTGAGCAGGTGCTCCAGATCGCGGGCGTGCCGGTGACCGTCACGGAGATTACGGCTGCCCCGCAGGTGATTGCGCAGAATCTATCGCTCGGCGAGATCAAGGAAGTGCTCTCGGTCGGTGCTGTCATCGCCATCGTTGTGGCGGTGGTCGCCGCGTGCTTCATGTGTATCTGCTGCTCGCACCTCATCCAACGCGAGCGTGCCGGCAAGCCCGTCTTCAAACCCGTGGGTGGCAGCGTCGGGGCTGTCACGTTGCCCTCCGCCACCACGCTGTCGAGCAGCAGCGCTGCGGCCTTTCGTGTGCACAAAGTCTGAGCGGCACGCTTTGAAGTCACACTCAAGGCCATGCGGCGATGAGGAGCTCTCCGAAGACCATCTGCGAACGAGCTCCATGTGCAAGACCTGAAAACGAGCTCCAAGGATCAGGATGGAGGACGCGTGTCATCGATCTAGCTGAGATTCAACCCCAAAGCACCGCTTGTGAGTCGGATGTCCCAGGAGTGTTGCCCGCATGCTTCCAGCATGAAGGCATGAAGGGGCAATGCGGCAAACCGACCTGCTGGGTAAATTTCGACCAGCCGGCAGGACTCGCGCATCTTCCAACTAGTTTGGTGAACCTCTTTTATGTACGAGCTCGGTATTTTGTTAAGGATAGCGGTCAGTCCCCTCCCACGTCCTGGATTTTGTATTAGCGGCTCTTACCAGCCTCCTTCATACATCATACATCATAGGCTAACTAAAACCCTAACCCTTGTAAACCCTATTTTATTAGCGGTTGTAGATCGCGCAGTGGCTGTGACGTCCTGTCTTACAGTTGTTTACCAATATTTTGGACCCGGCTGCGGCTCCGGCCCTTGCTTTCGATCATGCCCTCAGGCACGACCGCACGGGAGACATGGTGTGAGATCGCCTGGGAGTTCTGGTCAAGCTTGTCGAGATCGCAGCGGTTGTACCAGCTGCAGTCGTTGGCCTCCCGGGAAAAGGAGACATAATTGCATCGTGCGCAGAAATGCAGGCACCAGTCTGCGCACGTCTCGAGCGAGTGCACGTCGCCAAATCCGAAGCGAGTGTCGTGGAGTGCGAGTGTCCCCTTATCTCCAAGATTGCAGTCGCCAAGGCCGTCTTCGACGTCGGTCGCTTCGCAAAAGCCTTTGAGGCCCTCGTCGGGCGCAGCGTGCAACGTCGCCGGTCGGATGCGCTTCATGAATGGGGTTTCCATCTGCGCGCGCGCAGCGACGCGGGTCGGGCCGGCGAGGAAGCGCGCGAGGTGGAAGACACCCCAGCGGCCCGGGCGATCGTAAAAGGGCGACTGGTAACTCGCCTCGCCGTCGAGGAAACCGCCCTCGTCATAGAAGATGCGTGAGATCACACCCTTGTATTGGCGAGTCAGCCGCGGAAGCGTCTTCATGTCCGTCTTACAGTGCGTGTCATGCGCAACGTAGATGGTCGCATTGGTTTCCGTGCGCGCGTGGACTGCGAGAAGCAGCTTTAGCCACTTCTCGTTTTGCGCCTCTGCGTCCATTGGCCACCAGAAGTACACGTTGCACTTTGAGAGAGCCTCTGGCGTCTTTTGAGCAACATTCTCGAACGGTTTGCACAGCACACGGAAACCGCGAGCGCGCAGCTTCTTGCAGTAGGCCGCGTCAAGCTCAATCGCCGTCACGCTCGCTGCGTGGTGCGACACGCACGACATGACATCACCATTTCTCGTACCGATCTCGCAAAAGTGTCTGCCGGCCACGCGGTTGGCGAGGAAGTCGGCAACAGCGAGTGGTGAACGAATGGGGTACTTGTCGACCGTCGTGAAGTTAGGCAGGTTCCAGCAGTGTGATGGCGGCGGGTGCCAAACAGGAATGGAAGGCGGCATGATTCGCTTTCGCAAGATCATTGCGGAATCTGTGTGTGAACGTTAACACGACAGACGCGACAACTATTACGGTGTGTCCTCCCGGCTCCCCCCGGTGTCTTTTTACAATATTACCGGTGTGTGTGTCCCGTGTGTTTATACATGTAGAGCGGTCTCACGGCCACGAGATCGCGGGGCTAAATTCTACCTAGCCTGGGGGGCTTGATTTTAGGACAGCGCTTCTAGAGTGCTCCAGGCATATCAGGCACCTCCACTGAGTGTGTGGATTCGTTCTTGAAGCGCCTGGCTCATAGTTATTACGTGGTTCACACACAGGTCGTTCTCCATTCACAGTCCGTCGATATCGGTGAATTTACTGTGAAAATCTTCATACTGCTCACGTCCCATTCTAGACAGTACGGGTCCCGGGGAGGGAGAGGCACGACAAACACGCGGTGAGAGGGCGGCGGCGGCGAGGGCGGCGGCGGCGAGGGCGGCGGCGGCGAGGGCGGCGGCGGCGAGGGCGGCGGCGGCGAGGGCGGCGGCGGCGAGGGCGGCGGCGGCGAGGGCGGCGGCACACCGTGAAGCTCACGAGGACGACTCGACTTTGACCACTTTCTGCTTCTTGGAAACATGAATGAGATGGAGTCCAGCACTCCTGAACGTGCCCGATAGCCCGAGCGGCACTGGCTGCGCCGGACGCGCGCGTCTGGCACTGCCTTGGCGTTGAGCACCTTGCGCAGGCCTGCCTTTGCTGCTGCCTCCTTTTGCTTGCCTCCGCTCGTGGCGCCCGCAGTACCTTCCGCACCAGCGCTGCACCCCTCCCCTTTCTCCTCGACCCCCTCTTCGCCTTCCTGCTCTAATTGATCCTCCGCTGCACAGAATAACTACACTTATCCCACTATGTCGGCATGGGAAGGCAAGAGGGTAGCGCGCGGAAGATGGGCACGCGGAAGATGGGCATCGGCTCCTAGTGGAAGGTCAGGCGCTGCAGCAGCTTGCGGGATCGCGACCTGCGCGCCTCGCCCAGCTCCGTGGCGTGCGCGCGCTCGAGGTCCGCAGTCAAGAGATTCAGATGCGAGGCGCGCTTCCGGTCAACCTCGACCGCGATCATGTCCTCAAAGTCAAAGAGCAGCTGGACGACATGCTTCCTGTCGCCCCCCCCGGTGAAAAAGATCTGCTTGGAGAGCAGCAGCTTCTTGCACTCACGGAGGAGGCGCTCCGGCGACTGCGCGACCTCCACCACACGCGGGGCGCCGGTCACGTCGATGTTGATGAACTTTGGACCGCTCTCCTGCGCCTGCGCGATGAGAGGTGGAAGCGCCAGGCCACGCCGCGTGCGCTTCGTGGGGTGCGCAAGCATAATCGACTGCGCGACCTCCACCACACGCGGGGTGCCGGTCACGTCGATGTTGATGAACTGTGGACCGCTCGGAAGCGCCAGGCCTCGCCGCTTGCGCTTCGTGAGGTGCGCGAGCATAATCGAGGCAGCGGCCGTCTCAAAGGTCGGCCACCCACGCGAGCGGTACGGCCGCAAGTTGTACAATGGGTCCACCTTGCGATCCTTGCGACGAAGCGGGTAGCCACCCTCTTTCAGCGAGCGCACGGCGCGTGCCGCCGTCTCGCCATCGACACGCACCACTACCGCACCCCACGGCCCCTTCTCCCAGGCCAGTACGCCGTCGCCCAGCTCCTCGTGCAGCTCCTCAAGCCAGCGACGGCGTGCTGGCTCCTCGAGGGACTTGTCTCTGAGCGACACGACGAAGACGGTCCCCGTATGCTCAGAGACAAGCTCGCTCGGCGCGTCGTCATGACCGAGAATGCCAGGCGGGTCCGTGAGCTGCAGCACACAGGTGCCGGTGGCGGACGCGTAGAGGCTGCCCATGACAGAGAGGCCGCGCTTGAACTTGAGCTCATTCTCGAAGACGTGCTCGCCCATCAGCTGTGGCTCCTTGCCGCCACACATGCGCTTCAGGTCGGGATCGCGCCGCGCCGCATTCGCGTCGCCCGCCGTGCGGAAGCGCACGTAGCCTTCGGCAAAAACTGCCTCGTCGAAGCGGTTCACGCCCCCGAGGTAACGGTACAAGCGGTGCACGTAGTCATTCTCTTTTTCTTCTTCGTCGGCAGAGACTCTCTCGTCGAAGCGGTACTCGCCGGCGACGTAACACCCATGGAAGAGCACACCGACGTGGCCGCGCGAGCGCAGGCCGAGGCTCTCAATGTCCGCAAAGGAGGTCAGCTCCCAGCGCTGTTGCTCGCACAGGGCGACGAGCTCATCGACGCAAACCTGCGCCTCGTCCTCCGTGGCGACGCGCTCCCACTCAAACTTGAGCACGGTGAGCGGGCCCTCTCTTACCTCGGCGCCAAAGCGCCGCGAGATCGCCTCCGGGGCGTGCCACGACGGCAACGCAAAGAGCTGCGGGAGGCACGCAAAGTCCACAAAGAGACCGCGGTCGCCGTCTCCGACCCTTACAACCTTCATTAAGTAGCCGCGGATCTTTTCGAGCGCGTAGCCATCAGGGTCAGCCATGCCAGCCATGCGCCAGCAGTAGCTGAGGACGCGAACGCCCCTGCCTCGTTGAGCAAAGAGGTCCGCGGCGTCCTTGGGCGACAGGAAGGCGTTCGGCGGCATATCCTGGCAGCGTGGCAGAAAGGGCTTTCCCGTGTCTATTCTGATGTCCTCAGCCCCAAGCTTATTCAGCCTCTCCTTAATAGCCTCAGCCTTGCGGCGCAGGTCGGCTGCGGTGAGCGGGGCGACCTCATCAAACGTGCTGAGGTGGAAGGTAACCACAACTGTAGTCATGTGCCCAGCGGACGGCCGATCCTCGAGCTCTATCTCCGCCAGGGGAGCCGCCTCTGGAGGAGAGGAAGGCGTCCACCGCCACCACCACCTCCACTGCGGCCGCACTGGCGAGGCTGCCGAGTCCGTGACAGCAACAGTATCCGGATGGGAGCTCGGCAGAGCGCTGTAGTGCTCGGCTGATCGTGATCTTTGTGGTTGCAGCGGCAATGGGAACGATTCGTCGTGGGCCCGGGAGGGCAAGATGGCAGCGAGCGTGGAGTCGATCAAAACCTCGCTTGCAGCGCGCGCGGAGTCGATCCAAACGCGCGCGGAGTTAGGGTTAGGGTTAGGGTTAGGGTTAGGGTTAGGGTTAGGGTTAGGGTTAGGGTTAGGGTTAGGGTTAGGGTTAGGGTTAGGGTTAGGGTTAGGG
>Ga0210239_100631_pt1 | contig 31083 bp, 38 predicted proteins | sample ChrtobMetP5a_0mM_FD_155451 | JGI IMG/M metagenome (GOLD analysis project Ga0210239, IMG submission 155451) | Chrysochromulina tobin associated microbial communities from unialgal haptophyte culture, Seattle, Washington, United States - P5a_0mM | ecosystem: Host-associated > Algae > Haptophytes >... | reverse complement strand
CCCCCCCTTTCGAGCCTCCCCCTTTCGAGCCTTCCCCTTTCGAGCCCCCCAATGGCCACCGGCACCGCGATGCCCGCCCCGACCGCTTCCTCGAGTTTCCCGTTCCAACGGTCATCGTCCACGATGGACGACGCACCGGAGCTGGGCAAATGCTTCAAGAAGCCGCGCAGCAACACGGACCCCTTCCCGCAAAGCTATGCGCGGGCCACCTCCGTCGACGCGACCTCCGCGACCACGTTCGAGCAGCCCTCGACAGAGACCTCGGCCATCGGCTCAGATTATGGGACCAACTCGAACGACCTGAACGTCGACCAGGCCTTCGACTGGCGCGGCGCCAACAGTATGATGGACCTGGACATGGACCTGATCATGGGCATGGCGGGCGTGGTCGACTCGAAGGTGGCCGTCGTCTGAGCCGCAGGCTCGCGGGACTGAATGCCACAAGAGAAACGCCAAAGGCCCGCCGCCTTCACATGCATGCTGGCGGCAACGCGGCATCATGTCATAGACGTAAGACGAAAGTATAGCGCTGAGCCTGAGGCCCTGAGCGGGTCCGGCGTGTGTAAGGACTAATGCGAAATGACGGAAATGACCTGCTGATGTCCTGCTCTCGTGAATCGGTTTCGTTCAACCCCGTGCGGTGACACCTGTCTCACCTGTCGACTGTGCACAGAGATCAGAGTGAGCAGTGACGCTTCGAAGTAGTCTCAGCCGGAGCCGAGAGCTCTGACACTTTTGTCTTTTCGTGTTTCGACGTCGCGTGGATCTTGGTTCTATCTCGTCTTCTTGTTGGCTTGGTGTTGGTGGCTGGTGCCGCCGCTCCGCCTGTATCCGCCTGTCCCACTCAGAGTGGCTTTACTGTGCGGTGGCTGTCGCGCTGTGCGCCTCGACTGCGGACTGCCTCGTTGGCGTGGACCGGTCGGGAAGTCGGGGATCGACGGTCCTGGACAGGAGCCTGCTGTGGGCCTGGTGTGATTCGTTTCTCGCGCGTGTGCCAGTCCCCGCCCTCGCACGTGGGTCGCACCGCACACCACAGCCCCGCCCTGGTGAGGGAGGTGAACATGAAACGTCAAATGACAGGACAGTCAGAGAATGGACAACTCCGCGCGGTCGAAACGGGTCTTACACGGGTCTCCGGGGAGGGTCGAGGGATTGAGCCCGCCCGTCGCCGGGGATCCCTTGTTCGTCTGATTCGTCCGCGGCGCGTCAGAAACGAAGAAAATGAAACCGCGAGCAGCCTAGATCACGAGTTTGGAAGTGAGAGAAGTGCACGAGTGCACGAGCTGGACTGCCCTCTCCTTCCTTCGTTCATCCTGTGGACGTGTGCGCGCATCTCCGTGCCCACTCTCGAGCGACGTCCAAGACAGACGGTACAAAACGCGCCTATTACCGGCTCGTCCGTCCGCGCAAATTTATCCGTTTCGATGCCCGCTTCGCTCACCGACTATCTGTGCTATGGGGCCGTCGACCTCATCGACGGGCTCTCTGCTGAGCAGGTCAAGGATGCGCTCGCAGTGTCCTGCACAGAGATGGAGGCGCAACGGCAAGCGGCCCTTGCGGCTCTACTCCCGGGCAAGCGCTTGGCGCTGCCAGGTTTGGCGATGCTACACGCATTTCAAGCAACCCACGGCAAAGGATGTGCCTTGTCCAAGCTGCAGCCAGGCCCACTGCCAAACAAGGTACGCGAGGATGTGATGCTCCAGCTTTACCGCAAGATCAGCGGCGACAAGATAACAGACGATGCAACCCTCTTGGACCAGGCAATCAAGATCTATCGGCGGCGAGTCAGTGGTACAAGACCTCCGGATGGCACGCTCTGGAGAAACGTCGGTCCGTCGAGGCCCGAGATTGGCGTCGAGATCCGCAACGCTGCGCTGTCCGCGGCTCTGCAGTGGAAGGTCACGTTTAGCTCTCAGGAGCTCCAGGCGCTGTGTGTCAAGCGTTTGCACCATAATAGCTTCATTAAGGCAGGAGAAGACTATTATGAGGCGCTTGAGAAGCCATCTCTCGGGATGCGCAACTGGTTTGCGAGCTTGTCATTCCAGAAGCGCGAGCCGCTCTCCGGTAGTGGAGGCGCCGAGAGGCTACAGATCGAAGTGGCAGAGAATGGCCTCACGGTGCTGAGAAAGTGCCCAGACATGGACGTGGACGGACTGAAGGTCGGCATGGAGTGCTGGGTCATGGACCCCGCGCAATTTCCCCTGCTTGAAGTGCCAAGAGCTATGAGCAAAGAGGACAAACGGTGGTACCGCGGCCGGATCACCGCGATCAATTATCGATGCATGGTCACTCCAAGTTCTCTTGTTCTTGACACTCCGCCACCGATCAGCATCAGGATCTTGGCCACCGCCGATGGAGCCACAGATGCCGCTCTGCTGCCCGGGCAGAGAGACTTTGTTTGCCGCAAGAAGCACCTCAGGCCGCTCAGGGAGGGTGACCTGGTCGCTTCGAGCACACCGCGACGTAGTGCAGTCGTCGGACCGTCGTCCGCCCGTCGTCACGCCGTGCACATATGATCCGCTAAAGGCGAGGGTGTTTTAATCACCCCCCCTGTCGTAGAAAACGATAGCTAGCGCGCCCCGTGAACAGATTCGTCGATGATTCTCCGAGCGGGTTTGACTAATGAAAGACAATTGTGTCTTCACAGCCAAACTCCAGTTTCATATCCAGTTTCGCGCCATCCTCTCTGCCTCCACGCGCGCGCCTTGACTCGCGCGCTCGAAACCATCGCGACCAACGTCATGTTGACCCAGCGAGCCATACCGCACGTGCAGCCGCTGCTGCCCTCTGGTGCCTCCACCAGCCCGGGCGCAACGCGGCTCGCCGTCTCGGAGAGCATGCACGTCATCCTCGTCGCCAAAGGCCATGCCATCGACTGCTTTGACCTTCAGATGTCCTTCCTATGCACGGCCCGGTTGCCTTCGCCGGCTGTCGAGCTGAGGTTTTCGCCGCACGACTCTAGCCTCCTCGCTGTCGGGACGGCTGCCGGCGATCTGCTCCTGATGCGCCTCCGCCGGGCGCCAGCGGATGGGCAGCTCGTGCTCTTCCACATCTTGCAACAGTGGAGCATGCGACCCGACGCGGCTCCGCTGACGGCCGCCGCGCCGGCCGATGTCGTGCGCTTCCACCCGTCACGTGACGACCTCCTCGCAGTCGTCTGCAGTGGCCAAGTGCGCCTCCTCAGCCACGGCCTTGGCAAGCTCGCGATCTCTTCGCCTTGCTGCCGTGTGGATGACGACGGCGCTCACGACGGCGCCATCGCCACGACGATCACCTGGTGCGGCTCGCTGCTCGCTGTGGGCCGCGCGAGCGGCGCCGTGCACCTGTGGCGCGTCGACGTGCCGCAGCGCTCCGACACACGAGCGGGCCTCGCGCTCGAACTGTCCCTCGGGGCGCAAACTCTCGTGAGCGCACTCCCAGCGCCTCCCACACGTTCGTCAGGCTCGTCAGGCTCGTCAGGGGTGCGCTGCCTCCGCTGGATGCCCTCTGATATCGAGGGGGAGGCCGAGGGCTCCGCGGGCGTGCTTCTCGTCGGCGACGAACCCAGCCGACTGCGAGCCTTCCTGCTGCCCTCTGCATGGTCCACCTCGGCCCATGGAGCCAACGGCGCTCAGTTGCTGGCCAACTTGCCTACTGGTCCTCTGCCCGGCGCGAGCGCCTTGGCGCACGTGAGCGAGCCACTCACGCTGGGTGCGCACATCGGCGGCGAGCTGCGCGCGACCATCGCGCTCTCCGAATGTGACGAATCTCGGCGGCCGGACGATGTGACGAAACTTCGCACCTTCGAGGTGAGCCACCCTCGCTGGCTTCTGCTATCCGGGCCGGGCTCGCCATGCCTCTTCGCGATGCCCTACGGCCAGCCGACGACGGCGGACGCGCATCCCGCCCAACACGACGCGCATCATCCCGCCGCCGCGGCGGTACGCTTTCCGACGCCGACGGAATTGCTGTGCGCGCCCAACGTCGTCCTCGAGCCGCCGCCGTGCCACGTGTACGGCCTGCACCGGATCGCCTCTCGCGACTGCCGTGCCCGGGTCCATGCACGGATGATGGCCTCGACAGAGAGCCTGGCGGAGCCCGACACGGCGCCCAAGATGCCCGACACGGCGTCCATGAAGCCCGACACGGCGCCGACCCATCTTGGAGAAGGCACGGAGCTGCTGCTCGTGTTGAGCGACGTCGCGCTCCATGTCGTCCAACTGCGCGCGGACCCGGCGGGCATGCTCACGACGGCGCGCCACGCGTCCGAGCCGACCGAAGGGCCCAAGCTGAAGCCCAAGATGCCCGGCACGGCGCCACCGCTGGGGCGCGCGCCGCCGCCGCCGCCGCCGCCCGCACGTCCAGAGAAGCCGTACCCACAGCCGCTGGTCGCCCACCTGCTACCCGCCGCGCCTCGTCGGCCAGAGGGGCCCACGACGGCGCCCGTAACGGCCGGCCGTGAGGCGTCGGCGCGGCCGGTTGTGCCCACGACGGCGCCCGTAACGGCCGGCCGTGAGGCGTCGGCGGTCGTCGACACCCACGACGGGCTCGTCCCCGGGTCGAATGCTGCCCTGCTCGCTCAGGTGACGAGCTGATGGCCCCCGATTGCATGCTGATTGCGCCCGATTGCATGCTGATTGCCCCCCGATTGCATGCTGATTGCGCCCTATTCGAATCTGCTCGCGAAGGTGGCGGCTCTGGAAGCGCGCGCGCGCGGTGCAGAGGCCCGCGTCGCCGAGCTCCAAACCTCCTTCGATCTCTTCATGGCGCAGAGCCAGCAGCAGCAACAGCTCCTGCTGGTGGCGCTCGAGACGGCGCTCGAGAAGATGGCTGCCGAGCGCCGTCTCGGGCGCCTCTCCGCCGTCGGGGCGGCACAGGGAAGTGCACCCTACGACTCCGAAGCGTTTGCATTCACACCTCCTGGGTCCCGCCAGCGGCAGGGGCGCCCACCTGAGGCGTCGTCGTGGGCGGCCTTGGATTCGTCTGACGATTCAGAGCTGTCGCCATCGGATGCGTCGAACGAGTCGGAGCCGACGTCGGCGCCCATCTCCCCCACGCCCGTCGCGCGCATGCAAAATGCACGCTAATTGCACGGGTCTCCCCCACGGCCACGCCCGTCGCGCGCTTGCTAGTTGCCGTGCAAGCTAATCACGGCGAGCATGGGTGCGTCGCCCCAACGCACCAGCCACCACACGCTGTGAAGCTGTGTGATGTCGTCGCGCGGAGTTGCCGGTTCCGGTTTTAGTTTATTCGTAATGTTTGCGAGGTATGCTAATTAGCACGCAGAGCACCAACTATCGTGCACCGACGGGCGGGGTCTCCCCCGCCCCAGCACGCGCCCACGCCCGTCGCGCCGCGCAAGCTAATTGCACGGCCACGGGTCTTACTCCACGAGGTATCGAACCACGTCCACGACGCCTGTCGCGCCGGGCGACCGATCACTGCTTTATGTACATCTTTGACCACGCCCAAGCAGCAAGCAGCTCGTTATATGTGTGTGTATTCGTCGATAAGTGCCACACCGACCCACAACCGGCTGTACGGGCAGCGGGATAGTGGTGGCTGTAAGGTGCTATGCTATGAGTGGTGAATGAGTGGTGGTTGGTGCCCCAGCGCGCGCGTGCAGCGCCCAGCGGTCGCATACGGCACGTTCTACGTCAGCAGAAGAGGTCGACCCGGACGCCGGCGGCATGGCTGCCACGTGGCCGCGCCGAGTCGAGCGCCGAGCAGCCGGCAGCGGGCTCGTTCACGGCAGCCACGTCGCTGTGAACCCAGCATTCGTAACGGCCATCGCGCGACCGCACCAGCCGACACGCGCTGCCGCGGGCGCCCAGCCGACACGCGCTGCCGCGGGCGCCGTCGCCGGCCGTTTCGAACGCACCCGCCGTTCCCAACTCGAGCGCCGTTCCGAGCAGCGGCGGGTGCAGCGGGCAGAGCACGTGGTCAAAGAGGAACTTGTACAAGAGCGTACGCACACGGTCGGTGCCGTACCGGACGGAGCCCAACGGCCGCACCTAATGAGGGAGGTCATCAGAGGTCGTCAGAGGTCATCAGAGGTCGTCAGAGGTCATCAGAGGTCATCAGAGGTCATCAGAGGTCATCAAAGGTCATCAGAGGTCGGAGCCCAACGGCCGCACGTTGGTCAGGTGCTCACGCCGCCACGCGATGCTCTCGCTGACGGCGAGACCGTGCACGTCCATGCCGCCGACAGTACTGCCGCTGCCGCCAGCAGCGCCCGCCACAGCGCCCGAATACACGTGGCCTCCGCTCGCCACAGCGCCCGAATACACGTGGCCTCCGCTCCATGAGCTTACAAGCAGCCCGAGGAGCATCGGGCGGGCGGCGGGCGGCGCGGGCAGCAGCAGCGAGCGAGCCTCCTCCATCCGCGCGCGTAGCTGTGCATCGTGCGCGAGGTCGAGGAGGAGCACCTGATGAGGGAGGTCATCAGAGGCTCATCAGAGGTCATCAGAGGTCATCAGAGGTCATCAGAGGTCATCAGAGGCTCATCAGAGGTCATCAGAGGTCATCAGAGGTCATCAGAGGTCATCAGAGGTCATCAGAGGTCATCAGAGGTCATCAGAGGTCGAGGAGTAGCACCTCGGGCAACGAGTCGGCTGGTGCGGCTCGCAGCTCGTCGAGGAGTGCCAAAGGGCGTGCGTACCTGATGAGGATGGTCATCAGAGGTCATCAGAGGTCATCAGAGGTCATCAGAGGTCATCAAGGAGCGCCAGAGGACGCGCGCACATGCATGCAGGCGTGGCCGCCACGACGTCGTAGAAGGTGCCGTCGGCGGGCAGGGGTGTGAACGGATAGGTGCTCGAGAGGACGCCCAGGTGATGAAAGCGCCACACGAGCGCGCCGAAGACTTTGATAGGCTCAGCAGCAGCCAATGGTAGTGGACGGCCAATGGAAGTGGACGGCCGATGGCAGTGGAGCGCCGTCGTGGGCGCCGGGGGCAGTGGACGGCCGATGGCTGTGGTGCTGGCGGACGCGAGCGACGAGGCGCTCACGACGGCGCTCGCGACGGCGCTCGTCGGCGCGCGCAGCTCGACGTGCATGCGCAGCATGCCGGCACGGCGCGGCACGAACTCGAAGGTGAGGTGGAGCGCCGTCGTGGGCGCCGGGTCGCGCGCCGTGTCGAGCGTCGCCAGGGAGTGCAGCAGCGCTTCGCCCTCGTCGACACCATCGTAGCGGCAGCACACCTGCATGCAATCAGCACGCAATCAATATGCAATCAGAACGCAATCAGCATTCACTCAGCATGCAATCAGTATGCAATCAGAATGCAATCATACTGCAATCAGCATGCAATCAGCACCCTCGTAGCGGCAGCATACCGCCGCGCGTGCAAAGGCCTCCGCACGCTCTCGTGCGGCGCCCGTGACGACGCCCAACTCAACGCCAGGACCGCTCCTGAGCCGCAGCTTGAGGTGGGCGTCGAGGCGCGCCGTCTCACCCTCGATAGCGCAGCGCAGCCTGATGGACAAGATCTCGAGGGCGGATACCTCAAAGTCAAACGCGGCTCCGCCCTCGAGATCTCCGCCCTTTGCGATCTCCGCACTCGAGATCTCAAAGTCAGACGCGGCTCCGCCCTCGGACAGCAGCGCCACGTCGCCGGGCGTGCGAGGATGCGACGAAACCCTCTGCTGGAGAGCGCCGTACTGATCGCCCTGAGCGTCGTAATGAGCGCCATGAGCGCCGTGAGCGTCGTCCTGAGCGCCCACCGCAACGCCATCGGGCTCCGTCCCCTTGAGCTCGACGCCCGTGGTGCTGCTCAATACGGCGCCCGGCGCTCCCAAATCGAGCACACGCACCTTGAGAGGCGTGCCTGCAATGAGGGAGCAATCAGCATGCAATCAGGGAGGCAATCAGCATACAATCAGGGAGGCAATCAGCATGCAATCAGGGAGGCAATCAGCCTGCAATCAGGGAGGAAATCAGCATGCAAAGGCGTGCCTGCAATGCGATCGGTTCCGTTGAGGAGGACGGTGAGGTAATGCAGGCCGGCGGTCTGCAGGTAGCCTTCACAGATGTAGACGCCCGCCTCGGCGCTCGGCGTGGTGGAGATGCGAGTGCCCGAGATAATACCCGAGGTGTTGCCCGAGGTAATGCCCGAAGTGGTGCTCGAAGGGCCGCTCACCTGCATCGGGGCAAGGCAACAACCCGCGGTCATCAGGGGCCATCGGGCGAAATTAGTAGCACTCCTAATGAGGCCATCATGAGCACACTCAGAGGCCATCCGCTCACCTGCACCTCAAGGCGGTCCTGCGCCGCGGGCCGTGCGTTACCGTACGTGTCGCACACGGCCACGGAGAAACGCAGCGCCGTGCCGAGCGCATGCGGCGCCGTGAGCAGCGGCCCGGCGGCTCGGACCTGATGAGGATGGTCATTAGAGGTCATCAAAGGTCATCAGAAGTCATCAGAGGTCATCAGAGGTCATCAGAGGTCATCAGAGGTCATCAGCGGCCCTGCGGCTCGGACCTTGCATGCAATGAGGGAGGCAATCAGCATGCAATGAGGGAGGCAATCAGCATGCAATGAGCAGCGGCCCGGCGGCTCGGACCTTGCATGCGGAGGCGGCGGCGGCGGCGGGCAACACATTGAGAAAGTAGGGCGAGTCTCCAAGAGGGGCTGCCCCCTCCGAGCTACGGAAGAAGATGACGAGACGGCCCGAACGGACGGGCTGGAAGATGGCGCGGTAGGTGCCATCTCCGAGGCTCGAGATCCAAACGGCCACGTGGTCCTCGCCCGGGACGGCGTCTGCACGGAGCCCAGCCGCGGAGCTCACGACGACGATCTCCACAGGGGAGATCGTGCCGCCCCCGCCGTTGCCGCCGTTGCCGCCGCCGCCGCCGCCGCCGCTTGCTCGCGGCTTGGAGGAGATGCGATTGCCGAAGCGATCACAGGCGCTGATGAGGAGTTCCTGACGCTCACCTGGGTTGACGAAGCTCATGAGTGGCAATCAATGACAATCAAGGGCAATCAAGGACATTCAAGGACCATCCTGGCGCTCACCTGCGATGGCGGTGCCCAAGCGCAGGCAGTCGCCGGTGAGGGTACAGTGCTCGGGCGACGGGGCGGCCGGTGAGACGAAAATCGACGCCGGCGAGCCAGTGACGTCTACCCCGCCGTCGTCATCCACTAGAGCCGCCTCTCCACACAAACGATCAGTCCGCTGGCCGCCGTCGCCGCCGCCCTGCTCTCCTGGCACACCGCCGCCGCCGCCGCCGCCGCCGCCGCCGCCGCCGCCCTGCTCGCCTGGCACAGCTCCACGGTAGAGCTGCACCCGAAGCTCATACGCCCCTGCCACCTCGCAGCACAGGCTCAGCTCATAGAGGCCAGCACGCACCTGATGAGGATGGTCATCATAAGTCATCAGTGGTCATCAGTGGTCATCAGTGGTCATCAGCACAGGCTGAGCTCGTAGAGGCCAGCACGCACGTGGCGGATCGTCGGTGGCGGCAGCTCGGCACCTCGACGCCCGCTGAGCGACGCGCCGAAGTGAGCGCCTTCCGAAAGCGAGCACTCCACCCCCGCCGCGCTGCGTGCGATGACCTTGAAGTTGAGCGGTGTGCCTGCCACTGCACGGAGACGCCCGCCAGGTCGGGGGGTCGAAGAGCCTGCGCTCGCGCCCGCGACGGCGCCGTCGTCGATGCTGTTGCTGCTGCCGGCGCAGTCGCTGCTGGCGGTCGTGTCGAGAATGCACATGCGCGCCTCGACCGCCACCTTCTTTGCGCGCCTGCTGGCCGGCTTGGGCGAGCGACACAGCGCGGACCGCGCCGACTGGGTGCCACAGAGCACCAGCGTATGAGCGCCGCCGCATGCGACGCCGATGACCCTTACGGGCTCGACTACGTCGCCATCCTCTGTAGGCGCGCTCGAGGGGCGTTCTCGGCCTGGAGGTTCTCGATCTCGGGAGACCTCCATGCCGAGATCGAGGCCGAGATCGAGGCCGAGATCGAGGCCGAGATCGAGGCCCTCGAGAAAGGGGAGCGCCACACCTGCATGCAATCAGCACGCAATCAGCACGCAATCGAGGCCCTCGAGAAAGGTCCGCCCGGCACACCTCGCATCTCACTCGCAGCATCGCGCTCCACCTTGGCGCCGCCGCCGCCGCCGCTGCTCGCCGCCACCGTACCGGTGCCGGTACGTAACGGTCGGCTGCCACCGGTAACCACAATGGCACCGGACGCGCGCGTGTGAGGCGTGGCAAGGCGCGCGGCCGCCTGCACGGTCGCGTGCATGGCGGCGGTTGGCTGGTCGAGTGGCTGATCGGACCCAAGGCGCCCTGAGCACGACCTCCCCCATGAGATCACTCGGCCTGTGCGTGTCAAGGCGACCATGTGGTCCTCCGCACACGCCACCTCGGCTAAGGGATACGCCTCGACCGCCTCGACAAGGCGTGGCTCGAGCTCATCGCCGCGCTGCGTGCCATGCCCGCATTGGTTCCAGGATCCACCTGGTGCGGCAATCAGTGGCAATCAGTGGCGATCAGTGGCAATCAGTGGCCATCAGTGGCCATCAGTGGCCATCAGTGGCAATCAGTTGGCAATTAGTGGCAATCAGTGGCAATCAGTGGCAATCAGTGGCAATCATAGACAGGGCTTGGTCAGAGGCACTCAGTGGCAATCAAAGGCCACCGAGGCAATCAACGACACTCACTTCCCCAAGTCCATAACTGTCCCGCCTCGTCGATGCACGCCGTGCACGCGCCGCCGCATGCAATCATCTGCACGCGCACGCCGGCAAGCGGCCCCAGCACCAACCGCGGCATGCGCTCGGAGCTGTTCAAGCCGTGCCCGAGTCGGCCATACCTGCATGCACAATCAGAGAGGCCATTAGCATGCCACATCAGCCATTAGCATGCACAATCAGAGGGAGGCGCCATCAGCATGCACCATCAGCGAGGCCAGCATGCACAATCAGAGGGAGGCGCCATCAGCATGCACCATCAGCGAGGCCAGCATGCACAATCAGAGGGAGGCGCCATCAGCATGCACCATCAGCGAGGCCAGCATGCACAATCAGAGGGATGCCATCAGGGAGGTCATCAGCGAGGCCAGCATGCACAATCAGAGGGATGCCATCAGGGAGGTCATCAGCGAGGCCAGCATGCACAATCAGGGATGCCATCAGGAAGGTCATCAGAGAAGACACCAGCGAGGCCATCAGGGAGGCCATCACGCAGACCATCGGCAACCTATCAGCACGCAATCAGCACGCAATCGGCACGCAATCAGCACGCAATCGGCACGCAATCAGCACGCAATCGGCACGCAATCAGCACGCAATCAGCACGCAATCAGCACGCAATCAGCACACAATCAGCACGTAATCAGCACGTAATCAGCACACAATCAGCACGCAATCAGCACGCAATCAGCACGCAATCAGCATGCAATCACTCATACCTCCCCTCGCCCCAGGTGTACACGACGCCCTCATCGCGGGAGAGCGCGCAGCTGTGATAGTTGCCACAGGCGATCGCGCTACAGGCGACGCTCGCGAGCTCCGCCACGGAACTGGGCGTGAATACGTCGTGTGGCGCACGGACGGACGTCAATGTGAACACGTCGTGCCCATTTGGCGCGGCGACGCGCGGCTGCTCCTGCTCGGTGCCCAGCACAGCGCTCGATGGCCGCTCGTGCACGCTGCCCAGCCCGAGCTGCCCGAGCTCGCCCGCGCCGCACGCGAGTACAGCGCCCGGGCGCGAGAGGAAGAGCGTGTGCGCGAAGCCGCACGCGACCGCCACGACGCGAGTGCCGCTCAGCGCCGACAACATCTCCGGCCTGAGCACCAGATCGTCGTCGGCTGGCGTGCCGAGGCCCAGCTGTCCGTTGCTGTTGGAGCCGCACGCTAGGACGCGGCCGCGCGAGGTGCAAAAGACCGTGTGCTTCGCGCCGCACGCGACGCCCGCCAGCCGCTGCCCGTCGCACCCGATCGCTTCGGGCGTCATTCTCACGATCTTGTCCCCCATCCCAAGCTGCCCGTGCGCATTGTTGCCCCAGGCATGGGCGACGCCTTCCTCGTCGATGGCGACCGAATGGCTCGAGCCGGCCGCGATCAGGCGCACGCGGATGCCGCTCGTAAACATTGACCGAAGCGGCCGTGGCGCCGCACGCTCGACGCTGTCGCCCAGTCCGAGCTGCCCGTTGCCGTTCCAGCCAAAGGCAAAGCACAGACCGTCAGGAGATGCGGAGCTGCTCCACTCCTCACTGCGCTGTGGCGGAGGCGGAGGTAGCGCTGCGAGTAGGCCCTCGCTCGCGTGGAGCGCTAGAGCTCCCGCGCCGGAGCGCCGCGAGGAACGCTTCATGGGACCCAGCACAAATTGCGAGCGCCTCCGAAACATACATGTTCAGTACAATAGACCACACATGTCGAGGAAATGCGGTTCGGTGTTCTCAGCTCTTCGTGGATTCACCGACAGGTTTTGCACACAAGCGGCTCACAACGCTCTCTCATACTCCCGATTTGTCCAACTTTGGCCTCGCGGTCCGCAGCGACGAGGTGACGAGGGGACGCCGCCACGGAAGGTCACGCAGCGAAAGGCCAGACCATCTCGACCCTCGCGCTACGGGCATCGAGACGGTCGTCAAGAATGCGACCGGAACATGTACAAGAAGGTAAGATCATGATGGCGCCCGCCGCCGCCGCCCACTGCCACCGCCATCGCTACCATCCACCGCCTTCGGTCGCCTGCATACTCGCCCTCGCCCCACTCCAATCTCCTTCCAATCTCCAGCGCTCCAATGCCAACCGTTCCCGCCCATGGGCGGTCGGTCAAAAGCGATACGTACTCTCTGGGACAGTGCCTTGCGGGGTAATGAGCGGGCGCCGCTCTCCTCCATGCGACGCTTCCTCTCCATCTCGCGCACAGCCACTCACCTGACAGCCTGGCCACACAACGGTCCACCCACTTCGCCCCCGCGCGTCCGCCGTGTCACCGTTCTTTTCGCCCTCTCGCCGCCGTGCTGCGCGCAGATGCGCGACTGCAAGCTCCTCACCGCCAGCTTCAACTTCACAAGCTCTCAGCGGCAGCCTTCCTGAATATAATGCGTCCTTTCATCGCTCGCCGAAGAACAAAGACCGAGACAACAGAGTTCACGAACCGTGCCTCAATGCGCTGTACTTGTATGCACGACAAAATTGCGGGTGTGAAAGTGAGCCTTTCTTGTGTGACTCTGACTGAGCACTTTCCCTGAGCGGGAAGTCCGCATGCCCACCGAGGAACCCGACGCGACGGTAGCGCTGTCTTCCCTATGCCGGAACGTAGAACGTTGGTTGGAGCTGCAAGCCGACTCTGCAGCCGCCCTCCTCAGCGCCACCGAGCAGGAGCACCAGCAGTTGCTCACGGCTCTCGACACGGTCGAGAAGCAATGCGCAGACACTCAGTCGCTAGTGCAACTCCGCGCAGCACCAGCAGCAGCACAGTCAGATGCGGCCGCGCCGAGCACGCCACCGCGCTCGGCGGTCGGCACCGCCGCGAGCCTGTTATCCACTAGGAAGGTCAAAACTTCGTTCCCTGCGATCGAGACCGTGCTTGCGGCAAGGGCCCGACGCATCCCGCCGCTGCACGATTCACCTCCGCTTCCGTTTCCGTCGCTTGATGTGGAGTCGCCACCTCGTCCGCGGCTCTCTCCTCCCACGCCGCTAACGATGCTCACCCTCGTCGGCGGCGACTCGCCGGCGGCGCGCCAGCTGCGCCTCGTCTTTGTGCGGCACGGCCTGCGGAAGTGGCGTGCGACGCGTCGGTGCACGGCTGCAGTCACCGAGCTGCTGCTCTCGCGAGGCGCCGCGGCCGCACCGGCGCTGACCAAGGCGGCTGCACTGCGCCGCCTCGCCCATCGCTCGCACGAAGCCCTCGCGATCGAAGTGAATGAGGCGTGGGCGCTGCGCGCGGCCCTCAAGGGTCACTGGCGTCGCCTGTGCACAGGCGGGGTGCGCGCGGCGAGCGCGCTCCGCTGCCTTAGGACGGCAGTGGAGCACTCACGACCCGCGCTGCTGCGGCGTGCGGTGCGCGGCTGGGCCGCATGCTCTGCCGCGGCGCGAGCGTGCTGCCTCGCCTCGGCTCTCGGCGCTGTGAAGGCGCGCCGTGCCGAGCACGCCATGGCCCTCCGTCGCTGGAGAGGGTGGGTGCTGCGACGAGCGGCGTGGCGCCGACGCGTCGTGCGGCGTACGGAGGCCGCTGGCGGCTGGGCGGCGGTCCACTTGCCCGCCATGAAGGCCTTCGATGCGCGGGCCGTCTTCGTTGAGGAGGGTGCCTCCGCGATGGCGGACGCCTACCGGCGCAGGCGCACCGCAGCCGTGGTGCTGTGCCGGTGGCTTAGCGTCGTGGTGCGGACGGCGCCCGCGGTGTAAACATCAGCTGGTGCTCACGTCACGGGGTCCACCCAGAATTGGAAGTGTTAAATGATGCCAATTGTTAACACCCCTCGGCGCTCTGAACGGCGCTCCGATCTGATTTTCATGAGGACGGAGTTCTTCTTGCTGAACGTCGCGTCGACGTAAAGCACACCATAGCACCACATGGGCAGTAGTAGCAGCACGCCGAGTACTCCGGCAAAGGTGCTCCCGAGCCCACGGCAGTCGCTTCCGAGTCCACGGCTGGCTCCACCTCCGAGTCCAAGGCGGGCTCCACTACCGTCCGAAAGCAGCAGCAGCAGCAAGGCTGGAGCGCCGCCGCCGACGACGACTCCGCGGCTGGCCCCGCAGGAACTGCTCCTGCGGCTCGAGGGGCCAAAACTCGAGGCCCCACTCGAGCGGCTCTCCATTGCCGAGCTCCGTATCTTCATCGAGGTGGCCGAGCTCCCTATGCCGGAGGGCAAGCTCGAAAAGGCCGACTTGGTGACTCGCGCGAGGTGTCTCGGACCGCTAAATGGCCTGCGGCCAGCGCAGCTCAAGCGGCTGATTGAGGCGACGGCGCACGAGCACTCCGGCTGCGTCGAGAAGGCCGAGCTGATCGCGTGCCTGCTCGCGGCCATCGAGGCCGGAGGCAAGGCGACGCGGGAGCGGCCCGTGACGGACGAGCACGGACTCGAGCCCGGCAAGAGTAACTTTCGTCTGGCGGCGCAGGAATGGAGCGAGCGCGAGCGCGAGCTGGCCGACGAGATGGCCGCGCGCGCGCGCACGGCGGCCGAGCGCTACCGTACCGAAGAGACGCTCAAGGCGCGCGCGATGCTCGCAGCTGCCGAGGTGGAAGAGCAAAAGGAGGCCGAGGAGCGCGAGGCGGCGGCGGCGGAGAGGCGCTGGCTGCAGGAGCGCAAGGTGCTGCTGCAAGTGGAGGCAGCTAACCAACAGGTCAAGCTGCTCGAGAAGCGCCTCGCCCTCTAATGACCTCTAATGACCTCTAATGACCTCTGATGACGCCCTTGATTGCCTCCCTCATCAGGTCAAGCTGCTCGAGAAGCGCCTCGCCCTCGAGCATGAGCAGCAGAAGCGTCAGGCCGCCGAGCGCGATCATCTCGAGGCGAAGCTTCGAGAGGCGACCCAGGCTACTGTGAGGGCGCATGCCTCGGAGGCAGCCCACGCGGCCGAGTCGCAGATTACGCGCCTGCAGCTCGAGGACAACCAGCGCCAGATGGAGCAGCTGCAGGTGTGGATCCGGCGCTCCAAGGAGGGCCGCCTGATGACCTCTGATGACCTCTGATGACCTCTGATGACGCCCTTGATTGCCTCCCTCATCAGGCCGAGCTGCACACGCTCCAGAAGCAGCATGAGCTCGAGAAGGAGATCTTGATCTCCTCCGCCAAGATTGCCGAGCAGCAGCAGCAGCAGGAGCAGGAGCAGCAGCAGGAGCAGGAGGAGCGGCTGCGCAGGAATGCGCCCTCGGAGCCGCCGCCGACGCCGCCCGCGTCGAAGCAGCAGCACCTGCTTCAGCTCCTGGCGGCGGGCCCTGCGCGTCCGAGGGCGGCTTCTCGTGACTCGGTGGCTTCCACTGCGGCGGCGACCCCCGTGGCCACCAGCGCGGGGCCGTCAAAGTACTACAGCGACGAAGAGGAGGCGATGATGGCCTTGTACGCCGAGGCGGACCAGGCCGATCCGGAACGGGTGGATGAGGACGAGGCCGAGGCATTTGCGTCCCATCGACGTGCCATTGACGCCCTGGCCGCTGCGGCGACGCCTGCGCTCGATGCCCTGGCCGCATCCGCACCGAGGGGGCTGACAGGGGGGGGCGACACAGGGGGGGGCGACACAGGGGGGGTCGTGTCGCCCTCGTCTCGTGTGCAAGCACTGCTCAGCGAAACAGCCCCCGAGGGTACCTGGTCCGCCGTGCCGCACGCCCAGCAGCCGCCCAGCACGGCGCCGCTTGGCCTCGCCCAACTCGGCGCCCGGCCCAACACGACGCTCGGGGTGAGCCGGGGCTCGATGGACAGCGGCGCGCTCCTGAATCGAGGCGCCCAACACGGTGCCCAGCACGGCGCCGGGGGCGAGCCGCTGCCGAATACGAAGCAGCGCGTCGAGGCCGCGCTCGAAGCGCTCTACCGTAAGAACGGGGGTGAGGCGCCTGGGCTCCTGCTGCAGCAAGTTCGCATCCCGAACTCGCGCATCCAACGGTTCCCCCGTCCAGGTGAGCCGCTCAGTACGGCGCTCAGCCCTCCGGACGCGGCGCTGCCGGTGACGTCGACTCTCTTGAGGGGCCTTGCCGCGTGGCCCTCGCCGTCGCCGGCCTCGCGGATGCCCTTGCCGGCCGAGCTATGAACTCGAGCTATGAACGCATGGTTGGCGACGGACCGTCGCCGCGCCCCACGCAGACCCAGCAGCGCAGCAGGCCAAGCATGCTGAATTCAGAATGGTGACTCCGATTAGCGTAGGCTGGTGCACCGGGATCCCAGCGCGAGCGCCCGCCGTGATAAAACTCTTGGGTAGCTCGCGTGTCCGGCGGTTCAGTACCCCGTGGCGACGGCCCCGCGATTTGTACGCGGTTCAGTACCCCGTGGCGACGGCCCCGCGGTTTTTCGTACGCCGATTTGGATTTCTCATTTCGTCGTCGCGAGTGGCCGGAGATCCGCCATCCCGCATCCGGCCCGGGTTCCGGGAGTTCCAGTTAGTGAAAGTTGAGCATGGACGATTGACCGGAGTCGTGCGCGGCGCCGCCGAGACGTTCCGGGAGCGTGTAGTGTTAGGAGTATCGTAGTGGAGTGACGGCCTAGTTACAGTACGGCGCCCGCAAAGACGCGACGGATTGGGCGACACAACCGCCGACACGAGAAGGCTGCGCCTGCGGACCGTGACTCCACAGGAGGTGCTCAAGACCGGCCAGAGCACGGCGGCCTCACAGAGCGTGACCCTCTTCCGAACTCTTCGATCCACGGCTCCGATGCATCACGTGTCGGGGGCTCTCACGGGCGGTGCCGGTGCATGTGCCGGTGGGACACCGAGGTCAGGCACCAAGGCAGCTCTAGGCAGTTCCGCAGACCGGAGCTACAGCCCGAGCTCCGGTATCACCGGTCACCAAGGATCCCCAGCAACGCTCCGCACCGCCTCCCGCCACGTGGACCTCGAAAGTCCATTCGAATTTGAGAGTCCGGGGGCCCCTAATGAGGGATGGCATTGCGCCCGCATTTTGAGCGTCCGGGGCTCGTCCGGGAGCCTGTATCTCAGCTCTGGCGCGCTTAGCGCTTTTCGTCGCTCCTCGCATGCAAGCGCCCACCATGGCGCGCGATCAGCGCATTCCGTCGCTCCGCTACTCGCCGCGCGACCCTCGCGGTGTGCCTGAGCTCGTTGAGGAAGGCGACGCTCCGCCTAACGCTCCGCCGGCGGCCTCGTCGTCAGGCCAAAGTAGCCATGCGACGAGGATGGTGACGTTGTCCATCGAGCCGCTGTCCATCGCCTTGCGCATGAGCGCGCGCGCCGCCGCGAGCGCGCTGCCGTGGCCGTCGACGTCCCCTCCGGGGGGAGGGGGATGCACTACGCCGCGCCCTCGCGCCGCGGTGCATGCAATCTGGACAGCCTGCGAGTCATCGACCACATCCCACAGCCCATCGCTGGCCATGATGAGGAGCCGATCGTGCGGTGAGAGTTCGTGTGAGAGGACCTCGGGCTCGTGCGACACGAGGGGCACGCTTGTGCACCTCTTGAGCTCCCGGTTACCTGATGAGAGGGGCAATCAGACGTCATCAGAGCGAGGAGGGAGGCAATCAGACGTCATCACGGTGGCCCTCTTGAGCTCCCGGTCACCGAAGGCGCGGCTGATGGCAAGCATGGTCGACGTGCAATCAAGGGCGTCATCAGAGGTCATCAGAGGTCATCACCGAAGGCGCGGCTGATGGCAAGCATGGTCGACGTGCCCGGTGGACCGGTGACCCGCCAGCAGCCGTTAATCGAGCGAACAAAGCCGCCCGACGCGCGCACGCGCTCCGCCTCCTTGGGCAGGTCTGGCTTATGGTCGACGCTCAGCCGATGCGCTTCAAGCTCACGCTCACGCATCGAGCGGCCCGAGTTGCCGCTGAAGCGCGCGTGCGGCGCCGCCGGTTTGCGTCCGAGCACCGCGCGCGTGTCGCCGCAGTTGGCGACATCGAGGGTCGTCCCGCGCAGCAGGGCGCAGAGCACGGTCGTGCCGTCCGTGAGCACCTTGCGTGTCGCGAGCTCGAGGAAGTCGGTGTCGACCTGTTTAACGCAGATGCACTCAGAAGCACTCAGAAGCACTCAGAAGCACTCGGATGCACTCAGAAGCACGCAGATGCACTCGGATGCACTCAGAAGCACGCAGATGCACTCGGATGCACTCAGATGCACTCAGGGCTCATCAGAGGGTCCTGCTCGACCTGTTTGAACGCCAACGTGAAGGCGCGAGAGACCGCCTCCGCCGGCACGGCCGCAAGGTCCAAAGTGGGTGGCGCTGTGGTGGGCACGGCCGCAAGGTCCAAAGTGGGTGGCGCTGTGGTGGGCGCGGGGCCCTCCGACGTGTCTGGAGGCGGCGGGAGCGCGGCAGGCGGCAGAGCGGCAGGCGGCGGGAGCGCGGCAGGCGGCGGAGCGGCAGGCGGCGGCGGAGCGGCAGGCGGCGACGCGACATGTGGCGCTGTGGTGGGCGCCAGAGAGCGGTATGTGAGCGCGGGCGCGTCGTCATCCAGCGAGCCCCGAAGCTCAGCGACCACTGCGGCTTCGGCCGCTGCCTCCGCCGTCGCCTCCGCCGCCGCCGCCTCATGCGTCAGCATGCATGTGCTCAAAACGGCGCCTCGACCACGGCGCGCATCGAAAGCGTCATCCAGCCATGCCGGAGCGTCGTGGTGAGCGTCATGGTCGAAGGCAGTGATCTCGTCCGCCTCGGGTGCAGCGCCAGGGCCTGCTGCGGCTCCTGCTGCGGCTCCTGCTGCTGCTGCGGCTCCTGCTGCGGCTGCGGCTGCGGCTGCGGCTGCGGCTGCGGCTCCTGCTGCGGCTGCTGCGGCGGCGGCGGCGGCGGCTTCTGCTGGTGGTGGTTCCGCTGCTGCTGCTTCTGTTGGCGCCGCCGCCGCTGCTGGCGCCGTTGCCGCCGCTGCCTGCTGCTGCTGCCGCTTCTTGCGCTCGCCTTTGCGCTCTTTCCACGCCTGCCAGGCGCCCTCGCCGTCAGTCGACTCGGGCTCCGTCTCGGTCACGTCATCCTCTGCCTCGACGGCACCACTGCCGCGCCGAGCCGCACTCGCACGGCGCGCATCGAAAGCGCCCTCCAGCCATGCCGGAGCGCGGCCACTCGCGGCCAAACCCGAAGGCTCACTCTCCATTTGAGACGGCGGCGCCGACGATCGCGGCGCCGACGACCGCGGCTCGCCCTGGGTGCGGCTCCACCAGCAACCAGGGCGCGTAGCAACCAGGTGCTGCTGGTGGAGCAGCTCGGCGGCAAGTGCAGCCACCAGGCGCCGCGGCAGCTGTGCCTTCGCGAAGTCGCAGCAGTTGATGCCGCCGTGCCCGTCGAGCACGCTCAGGTACGAGGCACCCTCAAGGCCAGCGTGCAGCTCGCCCAGGTTGGCGACGACATCGTGCCGGTCCTCCATGTACGGCCGCCTGCCTTGAGCTTCGACGACAGCCCACGCGAGGCGCGGGCCCGCCGAAGCGTCGGCGGCGGCGCCAGGCGTGGAGGGCAGTGGTCCAGCAGCAGCTGCAGCGGCGGCGGGCGCGGAGGCCTGGGGCTCGCTCGAGGGAGCGGGTGCGTCACCCGACGGGGAGCAGCGCAGAAGCTTACGCGCACGCATCTGGCTGGAGCTCCCCGCCGGCGTGGGGCCGGCATGATCGAATCGAGCCGCTGTCACGTCAGCCAGTGAACGTGCGGGCTGCTCAGCGCCAGTCTCCTCAAGCTCCTCGGCAAAGGAGAGCAACAAGCCGGCTTTGCGCGCCTTGAGCTTGGGCCTGGTGACAGCTGGTGCCGTTGTGGCGCCAGCCATGCTCGCTTCCATGAGCTCGGCGGGTGCGAGACAGCGGACGGTCAGGGGGTAGGCTACCTTCCATCAGTCGCGCGTGTTCTACTTTCGCGGCGAGAAAAAATCTCCGAATTTTTCGGCTACGATGTGGAGCGCAGAGGGTACCCCTGTTTACAGATAAAACTTCGCAGTTCTTTCACACGGGCCGCCTCACGGCCCGACATGGAGCGAGGCTCGACGAATCGATTGACGCCGCTCCTACCATCCGAGGACGCGACGGCTGCGCATCCAGCCCTCGTGCGCGTGTTCCTCACTGTCACTGTGGTCTCGCTGGGCAGCTCCTTCCAGTTCGGCTTCGGCCAGGGCATCGTCAACAACCTCTACCTGATCTTGCCACTGGACCTCGAGAAACGAGGAGGGCACGGGTTGTCGCTGTTCGCGTGGTCGCTCGTCGTGAGCGGCTTCGCCGTCGGCGGGCTCTTCGGGTCCCTCCTCGCCACGCTATACGCGTCGTCGTACGGACGCAGGACCGTGCTGCATGCGACCAACGTGGTGGTCGTGGCCTCCTCAGCACTGTTCATGCTCGGCACCAAGTGGCAGACGGTATTCACGGCCCGCGTGCTCTGCGGCGTGGTGTCAGGCGTGGTCACCGCCGTCGTGCCGCGCTACTTCGCCGAGATCGCGCCCGCCCGCGTGCGCGGCGCCGTCGGCCTCGCGCACCAGCTCGGCGTCTCTGCAGGCCTCGTCGCGTCGCTAGCGCTCACGACCCCGTCGCTGGGGCTGCTCGGCTCGAATGAACTGTGGCGCTACGTCTTCCTCGTGCCCATGGCACTCGCGCTCATAGAGTCCGCCGTGCTCCCCTTGTGCCCCGAGTCGCCCGCGTACCTGTGCAGGCATGCAGGGACGGCCACGGCGGCGGAGGCACTCTCCGAGCTGCACCCAAGTGCCGATGCGGCGCGCGAGCTGCAGCAGATGCGGCACGCGGAGCGCCGAGGGCCGAGCGACGCCAGCCGGTACAGCGTCGCCGAGCTGCTGCGCGCGCCACAGCTGCGGAAGCAGCTGCTCGTGAGCCTCGTCCTCCAACTCTCGATGCAGCTCTGCGGCATCGACGCGCTCCTCTATTATTCTACCTTGGTGCTGAGTGAGGCCGGGCTGACGGACGCGCCGCTCGCCTCAACGTGCCTCGGCGCGGCCAACATTGTGACCTCAGTGCTCGCCGTCAGCGTCGTGGACAAGGCCGGCCGACGCACGCTCTTCCTCAGCTCATTGTCGGCGCTGTGCGTCAGCTATGCCCTGCTCGCCTATGGACTGCTGCAAGGACTGACGGCGCTCACGCTCGTCGCGATGCTCGGCGTGCTCGGCGCCTTCGCGATCGGCCCTGGCTGCGTCGCGTGGTTCATCATCGCCGACATCTTCCCACCGTACGCGCGCGACGCTGCCATGACCCTCGGTGTGAGTCTCACGTGGTTAGCCAATGCCCTCCTCGCCATCGCCTTCCCCGCCGTCTACGAAGCGCTCGGCGAGTACACGTTCCTCCTCTTCGCACTCGCAGCCGCGGCCTCTGGTGCCTTCACGTGGCGCTTCGTGCCCGAGACCAGGGGGAAGACGTCGGCGCAGATCGCGCACGCCTTCGAGATGCTCGAGTGAAACTACTTTCTTAGAGGTACAAATGTTATGCAACAGATTCATGTAACAGCGAATCAGACGTCCTGCACTGGAGACCTTTCATATGTGACCAAGACAGCGCTCAAACTTTTGCCGCGAATGCCGATGAGGAGGGCCGCTTTCGTACTGCTCGCGCCGCCAATCGCGGCATGCGTTGCGTACCTGCTGTACCTCAAGTACTTGAAGCGGGTGAACGCGGACGCGAGTGCCGCGGCGGCGGCAGCGGAAGCGGCTGACGCCGCCGCGGCAGCGCGTACTGCCCGCCATGCAGCTCGGGCGGCGCAAGTAGCAGAAATGGTCCGCCGCGAAAAGATTGCGGCCGCTGTGAAGGCGGCCGTAGACTCTGACGAGGAGGAGGACGAGCACGATGAGAAGAATGATGCGGTTTGGACGAAAGTGGAGGGCGTGCTCGCGGAGTACGGGCTCACTCCGCTCGGCATGGCCGCGGCCAAAAAGTGGGTGCGCCTGATGGGCGACCCGAAGAATGAGGAGCTCGCGCGGATTCGGCAATGGCTGCTGATGCGCGTCAACGGACGCACGCGCGCACCGCCGCCAACGACGTGGCAAGCAGGTTGCCCCGAGATCTTTGCGGGGCTGCGTGCGAAGCCCGTCTGGGACCGCGCCGACTGTCCGTGGGTGAAGCCATTTGAGGAGAATTTTGCGGCGATCCGCGACGAGCTGTGTGCACTCCGAGCACAGCGGGGCTTCCAGCCACTCAAACTGCCCTCCTGGACGTCAAAGAAGAACACCCTGCCGTCGCCCGACGGCTCGGGCAGCGTCTCGCACGATTCTGGCAATTGGAACGTCTTCTACCTTTACTTGCATGAGGTGCAATTCCCGGAGAATATCTCGCGATGCCCGGTGACGGTTGGGCTGCTCAAGGCGCTCGGCGCGCGCTCGTACACGCACGCCTTCTTCTCTGCGCTCACGCCTGGCACGCACATCCTGCAGCATCACGGCCCTACCAACAAGAAGCTGCGTATCCATTTGCCTCTCGTCGGCGCAGCAGGCTCGGAGCTTCGAGTGGCCGACCACATCCTGCGGGGCAAGGAGGGCGAGTGCTTGATCTTCGACGACTCGTTTGAGCACGAGGCGTGGCACAAGGGCGACGGCACGCGCATAGTGCTCGTCTTCGACGTTTGGCACCCAGACCTCACTGATAAGGAAGTTCAGTTCCTTTCCTTCCTCCAGCGCGCACGGATGCGTGCCGAGATGGCGACGGAGAAGGCGTTGAGGGAGGCGCGCACGCAGAAGGCCATCGATGCGGGGGGCGTCGCGCCGCCCGAGGATGCGGGCGACAACTTCTACCTGCTGCTGCAGGAGGCCAGGGACCTTCTTCCCGACAATAGCTGGTGGACGTAGGACGTTGGGGCATGGATTGGGATGAGGATGGCGGGACCGTCCCCTCCCCCCGTCCCCACACTCTGACTCTCACTCGATGCTGTCCGTGAATCAGCCAACCACACCTCTAACCAGACTCAGGGAGATGTTGGCTGCATTGTGGTGTGTGGGGTGGATGTTCGGTTTGAAGCCGAGCATGTAGAGCTAGAGGTGGAGGAGAACCCGTGTTGCATTAAGTCGTTGCACAGATTGGAATTTGGAGATCGTTCTGCCCGTGTGCGTTAACGTGTGTATAATTAGAATTGTTTCTTCGTTGCACTTGCCAGCTTGCAAGAGGTTGAGCATGACGTGTTCGGCGGAGTTGTGCACCAATGCGAAATGGCTCGCCCGCAGGGCACATCTACGTTAAATCTACGTTTATGCACGCTCTCACTCGCCCGCACCCAAGGCCCGCGCACCAGGTGGTTCGGGCGCCGGGGCACGAGCCGGGCTTAGGTGTCAACTACGCAAGGCCAAGGGGGCGAGGCGTCAATGGTATGCGCGAATAGCGAATAACGCGCGAAGTGCGGCTAACAAAAGTGCGGCGCGCCCTGCTTCGTATGGCCAATTGCGTCATAATTATGTTGCGTATGGCGGCCACCTCACGGGTCACGGCTGAGAGCTGAGTCCCACGTCATGATCGAACGTCATGATGAAGTAAGAGTAACCTACTGCACCGTGACATATTTCCAGATTCCAACAACCCATATCGCGGTTTATTATCTGACTGTGAAACTACAGCAAGACCGCAAGTTTTGATTCTTTTGTAAACTGTAACAGACACCAGCAACACGGCACGCTCTCTGTTGCGCCCTGGTGGCAAAAGTGGCTGGCAAAAAATGTTGCCGAAGCTCACGTCACCCCGGCCTTCGGCGGTCGGCACAGGCGATGGCGAGCAACCCGTCCTCGCCGAGTGGAAGGCTGCAGTCAACGAGGAGGCCGCGATGCGCAAACGCATTGCCAAGCTGCAGCGGGAGCTGCAGCGCAAGAAGCAGCAGCAGTCGGCCTCGGAGCTGCAGCGCCAGCGAGACACCACGGCCTCTATTTTGCGCGAAGAGCTCAACGAAGCGCGCGGTTCCAGAATGATGCACCTTATTGCTGACGTGCTGCCAGCTTCAGAGGACGAGCTCAATCAGCTCTCGAAGCTCATCAACACAAAGTGCTTGCCCTCGGGGCCCGGCGGTAAGAACGTCTCCTGGTACGCATGCTTCAAGAACCTCGACACGGATCATTCGGGTTCGATCAACTTCAAAGAGTACGTAGCTCTCATCCGGACGAGCAGGGGCCTCAACATCCCTCCTGAGACGCTGAGCGACATGAAGCTCAAGAGCATCTGGAAGGCGGTGGACGAGGACAACAGTGGGCTCATCTCGGTGGGAGAGTTTGGACACTTCATGCGCCGTGGCGAGTCAGCCGCCGCTGAGACGGCGCATGAGCGCCTGGTCGCTGCACGGCTGGAGGTGCAGCGACGGCAGCATGTCGAGAACAAAGTGCGGCGTGACGCGTCGGGCCGCGACATCAGTGCGCTGCTGGATGCCTCGGAGCCGGCCACGGAGGAAGAGCTGCAGGAGCACTCGCACCTCTTCAACCGGTACCTGTTCCATAACCTCGGTGAGACCAACGGCGGAGCTTGGTATAAGGTGTTCAAGGCCGTCGACACAAACCTATCCGGCCTCATTTCCTTCAGCGAGTATGAGGTCGCCGTGCGTGATCCTGTGATCGGCTGCGGCTGCACAGTGAACGAGGTGAGCGACGCCAAGCTTCGGAGGCTGTGGAAGGCGCTCGACGCAAACGGCAACGGCACCATTGACGCGGGTGAGTGGGGGCGGTTCATGAAGCGCGGCCAGCCCGCCGAAGGATCTTCACCCCGTGCGAGAATCCTTGCACGCAAGCTCGAGAAGCAGCAGGAGAAGCTTGAGGAACTGCGGCAGGCAAGTGACCTCCGTTATCGGCATCTCGCAGCGCCTGTTGATTTTGAGGGTATCCAGCCAGCGAGTGCCGCGGACCTGGGCGCGATGTCGCGCCAATTCACTGAGAGGCTTGCACATCTCTATCGAAACTCGACGCCGGCCACGGAGTGGTATCGGCTCTTCAAACTTGAAGCGGAGCAGCACCTTCACCATGTTGGCGGCACAAAGGTCCCCACGGCACAGGCAACGTGTCTCCGCATTGGCTTCGAGGAATTGTGCCGGATCGTACGTATCGGGATGCAGTTCGACAGGGATCAGTTGAGCGACAAGAAGATCAAGCGTCTGTGGAAGGCGCTCGATGAACCCGGTGCAGGCTTTGTGGAGGTGGGAATCTTCGGGCGATTCATGCGCTTCGGGATCGGCCCCGGCATGATGCCAGAGGGCAACACCTCCGAGCTGGATGCCACGCGCAAAACATCTCGAACCCATCAACAACGAGTTGCAGAGGTGCGCGAGGCGAAGCTCGCCGCTGTTCTAAAGGAGTCGACAGAGCGGCTCAAGGCTTCAGCTCTCCAAGCCCAAGATTCTGCAGCCGCGGCGGCGCTCGAGATGAAGCGGCTTGAGGAGGAGCTTGCCTCGGTTGCCGCCGTAGAACTGTACAGCCGCAACGAGGCGCAACTCTCGGGTCGCCTTCATGAAGAGCTCATCGACTTCGGGTATGCGCTCTCGCAAACGGACCTCGACGAGCTGCGGCGCTTGGCGGCGGAGGAGCGTGCCGTTGAAACGCGCCTGAATCGGGCGGTCAAGGGGCGACGGGGCCGCCCGGTCAAGGGTGAACGCGTGAAGATGAACTTGAAACTGAAGAAGCCGGATGAAGCTGATCCGGTCCAAGACAGCAACCTGTCGAGCTCGACAGGTAAAACCCCAGCGCCCGATGCAGAGCCTGTGGGCATATCAGCCACGGCGCCACGAGAGCAAAGTCATGTGACATCAGCGTCACCGTCTATGAGCCCGCGTCCGCCGTCCTCGCCGCGGAATCCGGCCGCTAGGCGCCCCTCAGAGAGAAGCCCTCAGAGAGGACTCGATCCACACGGCGTGAAGGTTCCGCTCAGCCCGAGCACGTCGCCGAAGCGCATCCAGGGAGTAGCACCTGAAGAGGTGCTTGAAGAGGCAGCAGGATCCATAGTGGCGCCGGCACCGGGTGAGGCTGCAGTACTTCTGACAACAATGCCGCTGCCGCCGATGTCGCCAGCGCTTGATGAGGTGCCAGAGGAGGCCACGTCTGCGCCAGCTCATATTGTCGAAGACGAGGCGCAGGAGGTGGCCGACGAGGATGCTTCGTCAGAAGCCTCCAGCAAGAAGCTCTCCGCCACGCCGCTCAGGCTCGACGGCGACGGCACCATCCCCTCGCAGATGCGCCGTGCACTGCAAACAAGCTTGTCTCGCGTCATCGACCTGTTTCGCCAGTTTGACGACGATGCGAGCGGGTACATAGATGGGCCCGAGTTCGTCAAGGCGCTGGCCGAGCTCGGCTTCGATCCCGACGAGCCGTCAGTCAGCGCGCTCTTCGCCTCCTTTGACCTGGACGACAGCGGCACGATCGAGTACGAGGAGCTGCACAATCTCCTCGTGCGCTCGGTGCAGCACAAGCCGGAGCTGGAGCCACTGGAACTCAAGGCGGCTAATCGCATCGCGCTGCGCAAGAAGCGCATGAGCAAGGTCGACGCCAACCTGTTCAGCGGGCTCGAGCTCGGCAGCCTTGACGCCGACGCGATCCCGGGCGCCATTCGGAAGGCGCTCGACGAGAGGATGGTGCGCGTGATCGACCTGTTCCGTCAGTTTGACGACGACTCGTCGGGGCTGCTGGACGCGTCCGAGTTTGCGAAGGCGATGCGCGAGCTCGGAATGACGGACGCACCGCCGGAGGCGATCGCCGCCGTCTTCGCCTCCTTCGACCACGACGAGAGCGGCACGATCGAGTACCGCGAGCTGCACGCGATCATCAAGCGCTCGTTGCAGGATCGACCCGTGGTGCCGCTGCTGGGGCTCCAAACGGCCAACCGCATCACGCTGAGAACCAAGAGAGTGCTCAAGGCGAACGCCAACCTTCTGGAGGGTCTGGACCTCGATGAAGCCGCGCTGCACTCGATCCCCGGTCAGATCAAGGGCGCCATGCAGGCGTCGCTGGTGCGTGTGGTCGACCTATTCCGCCAGTTTGACGATGATGGGGACGGCCGTATCAGCTTCGACGAGTTTGGCAAGGCGATGGGCGAGCTCGGTCTGGACGTGCTGCCCCAGGCGCTTCGGCTCCTCTTCGATGAGTGGGACCCAGATAAGAGCGGCTACATTGAGTACGAGGAGCTGTACACCCTGCTGCGGCATGCCAAATGATTTGGAAATGCGTTGTGTTGGACCAAACTTGTCGAGTCGCAAAGTGTCCTACTTCTAGCACCTTTGACCTCGCACCTTCGACCTTGCTGTTACCACGCAGTGCCTTGTCTTGCCTTCGTTGCCTTTTCGCTTTTGCCTAGCACCTGTAGTTGATCTTGCGACCCTTTGAATAGGATAGAGATTGGAACGGATTTGGCCTTTTTGTGTGTGAGCATCGCATCGAAAGCGCCGTGAAACGAAACCGCCGCGTTGTCTTGAACAGACGCCCCTAACCACACGTCGCTCCTCGCGTCTCAATCCGAAAGCGCGCGAAACATGTCGGCCAAGCTGGGCATGAGCCTGGACGACATCGTCGCAAAAGAGGCGCCTAAAAAGGGCGGCGGCAAGGGTGGTGGTAAGGGTGGCGGCAAAGGCGGTGCAATGAAGCGAATGGGGGCCGGAAGAGACGCTCGTGCCGCGGCGGCTCCGTACCAGAGGCCAGTGCGGCCTGGCAAGGGGGGCAAGGGTCAGATGGCGGCGGCGGAAGAGCCGGCCGCTCAGGCACAGCCCGCCTTCACGCTGACCACTGGCACGACTGTCAAGGTCGCCAACCTTGCATTCAACGTGACCAGGTACATTCTTTGCCGCAGCAGAATGCACGCGGTCGGCGCAGCATCTTATTAGCTGCCTACGCAGGGCGCAAACTTGCAGCCCGCTGCGGCGCCGTTCATGCACCCGTGGCAGCATGCGGCGACAGCCCGCCTCCGCCACGCCTCGCTCACTCGCGGCCGCTCCCGCCTGCCTGCCTTGCCCACTTGTCTCGCAGCGAGGACATCGAGGAACTTTTTGGCGAGATTGGTGCTCTCAAGTCGGTCTCGCTGCTGACCAAGGAGGATGGCAGCTCAAGGGGCATGGCGCTCGTCGTCTTCAAGCGCAAGGCGGACGCCGAGACGGCCCTCGAGAAGTACAACGGCGTCCCGCTCGACGGGAGGCCTCTGAAGATCTCCTTGCAGAGCAACCTGACGCCAGTTAGCGCGACCACCCCTCGTGGCGGGAAAGGCGCTGGCGCGGACGCAGTGCAGATCATCTCCGGCCGGGGAGGCGGGCGCGTCGTGACCGTCGAGGGTGGCGGGAAGGGTGGTGGGAAAGGCAAGGGCGTCGGGCGCGGCCGCGGCCGCGGTGGCTTCGACTTGGCCTCGATGATGGGGGCTGATGAGGACGCAGCGCCAACTGGTTGGAAGGGAACGGGCAAGGGCAAGGGCAGGGGCAAGGGCGGCAAGGGGAAGGGCGGCAAGGGGAAGGGTGCGCCCGTCTCGGCGGACGACCTCGACGCCGACCTCGAATCGTACCACAACATGGCCGCGTCCTAAAGCGCCCACGGCAGCGCCACAATATGGCCTCGTCCTCAAGCGCCCACGGCAGCGCCTCGAATCGTGCCACAATATGCCCGCGTCCTAAAGCGCCCACGGAAGCGCCACAATATGGCCTCGTCCTCAAGCGCCCACGGCAGCGCAACGACCCGATCGCGGCATGGTACAGGCTATTCCATGCACGCGCTCCGCAGCTCGTAGCAATGGCGCCCGAGGCGCCACCGGTGTCCTCTCGGGCGGCAGCTGCAGCAGCAAGAGCAGAGGCGGCTTCCGTGCTGCCGTTTGTGTGTCTTCGCTCCACCACAGTACATGTATCGCGTCGGAAAGGAGACTCTCGGCGCAAAAGACTGCTGAATCAAGTTCGAGTATGAACCGTCGTTCCTGCTTCGTCACTACGCCTAAGGGATGGTGTGAAACGAATGCTGCCTTCCAGAAGTCAGCTCTTCTCGGTCGCCTACAAAAGGCGAAAAAAATAAAATTAAATTGGATGGGGGCCAGATCCGCACCTCGATCCCACGGCAGAGACGATCCACCGCGTTCTCGAGACAAATGCTTGCCGCCGTCACAGCGATCCTTGGCTTCCAGGCTGTCGCGCCGATGTCGCCGACCAGCAGCCGCGCTGCAGTGCAGATGAGCGGCCGCCCGTCCGACTACCCGACCAAGAACGTGTGGACGACCGTGTGCAAGACCCGGGACCTCAAGCCGGCGTCGCTCAAGGCGGTCTTCGGCGCGGGCCAGGACATCCTCATCGCGACGGACAAGGGCGGCAAGACCTTTGCGGCTGCCAACGTGTGCCCGCACATCGGCACCCCGCTCGACCAGGGCACCGTTGAGAATGGCGCGATCATCTGCCCCCTGCACCGCTCCGCCTTTGACCTCAAGACCGGCAAGCTGGTCGGCCCGTGGTGCCCCGCGCCGCCGCTCATCGGCCCCCTCACGGGCAAGCTGAAGTCGCCGCGGTCGCTCACCATCTTCCCTTGCCGCTCCAACGCGGGAGGTGACGTGCAGGTGCTGCTCGACGTGAACGCGAAGAAGCGCTTCGATTCGCAGTACTGGCGTGGCATCCTCGACGCGCAGGGCAAGGTCGACGGCGGCTACTACTGAGGCGCCTACTAAATCATCACGTGCGGCTGCCGATGGCTTCGCAGATCTTCGTGCGAGAGAGAGAGGGGTGTTACGCCGAGGTTGCAGCGGAGCAACCCGATCCAACGGTGCTCGGCCGCAGGCCCGTGTCGCTGCTGCTGCCCCCGCCTTATTCCCCCGCTGCCTTTCGGCGGAGGTGGCGGGGCGGGGGCGCGGGGGCGGCGTTCTCGGGCACCTGGCTCCCGGGCGGGGCGCCGGTGACTTCATGAGCTTACAGGATACATGTGCCGCTAAAAGTTTTCAAGTACATGTCCGTTTTTTTACGTACCGGCTTTTCCAAGACGGCGCGTTTGTTCGCCCGCGGCCCGCACCTTTTCGCTATTTGGCCGTCTTCATCCGATCGACCGCCTTTGCCCTTTCGTTTCGAGCTCTACGTCCGACCTCCGAAGTGCTACGTGCTACGTCGACGTGCTACGAGCACTTTCTACGCGCCGTCTACTCTCTAACTTCAAACTTGAAAAGTTATCTTTTGTCTCACGACTCACCGGACCGTACCTAACGAGGCGGGCGACCATCGCGCATCGGGCGGTTAGCGAAATCCCCCTTGGCAGGGGGCGGTTCGTTGATCCCCCCTACGTGCGGACCCCACAAGTATAACGGCCAATACGGCCCGGGGTTCATCAACATGAATCATGATGACACCCGGTGAGGGTGACAGATGTCTACTCTCTTATTCGTTCAAGGATAACGGCCACTTCGACGAGCACCTGGTTGTCTTCCATTTGACCATTTCAGTGTGGCTCGAGCGAGTGGTGGCGTGCAGCACAGGGCACGTGACACCCTCTCTAATATCAACCGGGCGGCATGACCCCATACCACACACAATGCACTCAGCATTTTCTGTTTGACGTAGAAACAGGCAGATCTGAAAGCACTCAGCATTTGAATGCACTCAACAAGTAAAGCATTTGAGTGCATTCAGCATTTGAATGCACT
>Ga0210239_100627_pt1 | contig 31217 bp, 21 predicted proteins | sample ChrtobMetP5a_0mM_FD_155451 | JGI IMG/M metagenome (GOLD analysis project Ga0210239, IMG submission 155451) | Chrysochromulina tobin associated microbial communities from unialgal haptophyte culture, Seattle, Washington, United States - P5a_0mM | ecosystem: Host-associated > Algae > Haptophytes >... | reverse complement strand
TGCAGTAAGATTCCCGCGCCGCTAAGGCAGCCGGGTCTCATGGCTACCCCCTGGAAATACACGGGGCAGCTGGTGCCGCGAGCCAAGCAAGCCGGTGGGACGGCTGCGCTCGAGCACCCCGCACGCGAGTAAGAACCACGAAACAGACGACCGGTCCGCGACCAGACTACGACCGCCGGTTTCCCGTTTCCCCCCACTAACGTTCGTCATCCGCACTCGCGGCCAGGATGAACGAGAACATGATCGACCAGACGAAGGCGACGAGGTTGACGAAGACCCCTTTGAGGTGCGGGGGCACGAAGGCCTCGCGCACCACGGTGGCGGGTAGCCAGAGATAGTACGCATTGACCTGCGTGCTCCAGACCGGCGCGTACGAGGAGAGTGGCGCAAACTGGTTCGGGCGCAACGATAGCGTGAAGTCATACCGGTCGTCGGGGCTGATCGACACGCACTCCTTCATAAAGAAGAGCTTTGTTGTGCATACCTGCGCGTCGGCCTGGTACGCGGTCGACACGAATGTGATGCCGCCCTTGAAGGCGGCCGAAATAAAGACAAAGATGGCGATGTTAAAGAGTGGGCTGAACAGGAATTGGTCCACTGCCGTCGCAAGTGTCCAGTGCAGTTTGAACGAGCCGAGCAAAGGAAACCACATCGAACAAATCGGCGCGATGAACGTGACCGAGAGAAGAGTCTGCTCGATCACTGGCTGTGCGCGCACGCCGCCGCCGGACAACAGCTGCGCGGTCAAGTTCCCGAGCGCGGATATGGTGCCGCTCTGCACCAAGCTCATCGTGAAGGGACGCTCCCGAAGAAGCTTCTGATACTTATCCCAGAGCGATGCGTTGGGCATGACCATGAGCTTTCTCGGCTGTCGCTTGTGTCGGGCCGGAAAAGTGCTCGTCACAGGGTCACCGAGTCGGCCGTTCTCCCGTTCACGGAGAAACGTCCGCGTTTTCTCCTGGAAGACGTTTTCCCTAATGCCGCATGCTGTACACCATCCTGTACTTGCCCAAACATCAACCCGAGCGGGTGGCGAGCTAGTAGCGGCGAGCCACGGATCAGCAGCCTGGATCCTGTGCCAGGAGCCCCCCTCGGCCTTCGTCGCCGGCCTCTCGCCCGCCGCGCGTGCATGCCGAGCGTCCCTTTCACGCCCACTCTATACTCTGCCCGCGCAAGCGAGGCACACTCATGCCAACGTCCAGATGGGATGCTCTCTGTCTGCGCTCTCTGTCTGCGCTCTCTGTCTGTGCTCTCTGTCTGTGCTCTCTGTCTGTGCTCTCTGTGTGTGTCTCTGTCCACGTCGCTCTCTGTCTCTCTCGCTCTGCTACAAGTCTGCGGGGCTGGCGAACCGAGCGGCCTTGGCGACCGCCACACCCGAGCCGACCGCCACCCGAGCGCCTTGGCGCTTGGCAAACTTGGCGACGCCTGAGGCGATCGCGGCCGCGTCGGTGGCGGGCGGCACGCCGATGACGCCGCGGATAGGCGTGCCATAGAGTGACGAGAGGATGCGCAACTGCTGGTCATACAAGATCATATCTCCGGTGCCGGGTTGGGCGCGCTTATCCTTGATCTTGACCGGCTGCACGACGCCGCCTTTCATCGCCGTCGTGAAGCGCGCCGGGAAGCCACCGAGCAGCGAGTCCATGCCCGCGAGGTATGGGGAGGGCTCCTCACGCGCCCCACGCAGGCCGACCAGGTAGCCTGACATGCCGCCGCCGCCGCCGCCGCCGCCAGCGCCGTCCTCGTCTCGCAGGTCGACCACGGGGGCGGGCGGCACGCTGCTAGTCCGTGCCGAGCGCGCGCGACGGCGACGCGCGGGGCCGGGGAGAAGCTCGCTGAACTCGGTGAAGACGGCGTCACGCTCGCCGCCCGCAACGACGCGCTCGCCGCCCGCAACGACGCGCTCGCCCGCGCCGCCGTCGCGCCCGCTGCCCTCTCGCGCCACGCCCGCCGACTGTGCACGCGCGGGCGGCCGCTCGCCGTCGCGCCGGTGTCGGCCAGCGACGGCCTGCTGGAGGGCTGCGGGCGGCGCTCCGTAGACGTCCGGACGGTAGACGTGCTCGAGCAGACGCAGCTCCTGCTCGAGGCGCGCGTCCGGCGTGGCCGAGGACGCGGGCGGCACGTACACCGGAGGCGGCGGCGGAGGGGCGGGCGTCAGCCCCTGGCCCGAGCGCGCCGAGGAGGCGCTCACCACGGCGCGCGCCGCGGGCTGAGGCGCGTGAGAGTGAGAGGGCTGAGGTGCGTACGGCGGGTGCGTGTCTTCCTCCAGGGGGGCGAGGTACGCGGCCGCCGCCTCGGCTCTCTCACGGTCAGCATTGCTCAGCCGGCCGCCCCCGCGCTGCGCCTTGCCCACACGCCCGTGCGGGTGCGCCGATGCGGGGCGCGCGCGCCGGTCACGGCCCTGTGGCGCCGGCGTCGCCAGTACCAGCTGCTCGGCGCCGTGGTGAGCGCATGCATGCGCCGCCATCAGCTGCTGCTCGCCCTGGGCGTGCTCGGCGCCGTGGTGAGCGCATGCATGCGCCGCGGCGCCTTGTGCGGCAAACACGGCGCCGGACGCCGAGGGCTCCGCTGCCGAGAGCAGCGCCGTGTTGGCACTCGACGGCGCATGCTGCGAGCGAGCGACGGCGGCACTCTGTGGGCGCCCGGACGGCTTCGCTGGCGCCGCGTGCGCCGGCGGGACGCCGAGCGCTTCGGCGACGGCGCGATCGAGCGCGTCATCGACGGCGGCATCGGCCTCATCGTAACGACGGCTCGTCACACGCAGCTCGGCGAGAGGGCTTCGCAGCGGCAACGCCTGCCGGTCGTACCCCGCCACGTGCTCGCCCGGCGGCGCACTGAAGCCAATGGGCAGCGGGGCGGGCGGCTTCGGCACCAGATTGGGCAAGGGTGGCTTGGGACCGTTCTCCTCACCGTCGAAGTCGTCCATCTCGTAACCGTCGCCTTCTTCATCCGGCTGACGAACCCCGCTGACGAACCCCGCGCCCACGTCATCCGGCTCCTCGGTGTCGCGGGGTTCGTCAGCGTGCAGCTCGGGCGCGCTCACGATGCACGCAGCACGCACCTCCGCAGCACGCGCCTCTGCCACTGCGGCCGCCGCGCCGCCCCTGCCTCCACCTTTGGCGCCACTTTTGGCGCCCTTCGACCTAGGTGCCAAGGGTGCGCCGCTGGCTCCCATCGCACCCTTGGAGGCACCCTTGCTGCTGCTGCTGCCGCCGCCGGCGCCGCCGCCGCCGGCGCCGCCAGCACCGCCCTTGCTGGTGCTGGTGCCAGCGCCGCCAGCGCCGCCAGCGCCGCCAGCGCCGCCAGCGCCAGCAAGCGCCTTGGTGCCGCTGCCTCTGGCTGCCGCCCCCCCAGCAGGGGCGGGAGGCGCGGCGGGAGGCGCGGCGGGAGGCGCGGCGGCTGCCGCGACCGTCACAGGCGCCGTCGCGGGCGCTTGCCAAGGGTCGAGCATCGCCGAGGCACGTGCGGCGGCGGCAGCGTGGCGTGCCCCCGGCAGGCCCTCGCCCCCCGCCGCATCCATGGCCGCCGCCGCCTTGAGATTGGCCCGCTCTTCCGCGGCCCTGAGCACCGCTTCGGCCTTCTCCATGGCCGCACGCTGCACCGCCTCGGCATCCATCGCCTCTGCCTGCTTGGCCTCTTCCGCACGCTGACGCCTCGCCGCCGCCGCCGCCTCCGCCTCCTTGACCGCCTTCTCCGCCGCCGCCTTCTTCGCAGCCATCGCCGCCTTCTCGGCCGCCACGGCACGCGACTCGGCGGCAATCTTCCTCAAATTGCGCCTCAGAGCGCCGCGGCGCACGAGCTTCTGCAGCTGCTTCGCACGCGCCGTGGCGGCCACGTGCGCCGCCGAGCCGCGCGCCGCCGTGGGCTGCTGCTGCAACGGCCGTCCGCTCACATGAAAGAACGTGAGCGCCGTGCTGAGCACGAGCGAGCCGCCCTTGCCAAACTTGTCCGGTCGGACCTCCTCGATGATCGCCTCCTCTTCGGAGCCGAGGTCGAGCGAGAGGATGACCGTCGCGCCCGGCTGCATCGCCACCACCGACGCGACGCGCACCTCGCGTGTCCCCGGCTCGGCCGGCTCGATGAGCTTCGTAATCACGGCCGCACTCTGCGCCAGCAGCGGCGCCGCACCGTATTGTGGCGTGCCGCCGCCGCCGCCGCCCCCGCCAGAGGCCTTGGGCGCCGTGCTCCCGCCGCCGCCGCTCCAGTCAAACGCCGGCTCGGCGGCGGCGGCCGTGCTGCTGGAGGCGCCGCCGCCTCCGCCCCAGTCAAAGGCCGGCTCGGCGGGCGCCGTGGCGGGCGCCGCCGGAGTGGTGAGCTTCGCGAGCATCGCGGCTTCCTCCGCCCGACGGGCCTCAGCAGCCTCGAGGCTCGCGCGATGCTCGGCGAGCGCCTCCTGCTCGAGGCGCTCCCTCTCGCGCGCTTGCCGGCGCTCCTCGGCCTCCGCTGCGCGCTGCCGCTCCATTTCGGCACGTCGCTGCTCGGCGGCGCGCTCCCTCGCCTCGCGCTCCTCGTGCTCCTGCTGCGCCTTCTTGTCCGCCGCCTCGGTGTCGAAGGCGTCCTGCTCGGCCATCGCCTCGTACCTCGCCTGCTGCGCCTGCTGCGCGCGACGCTCCTCGGATTCGTCAAATCTCGCGAGACGCTCGCGCTCGAGGTCGGCCTCGGCCGCCGCCGCGAACTCGGCCTCACGCGCCGCCGCCTCCTCCTCCTCTTGCTTGCGCCGCGCCTCGCGCTTCAGACGCGCGCGTTCTTCGATTTCGGCCTTGCGCCGTGCGCCCGCGTCCGCCGCCGACTCTGCAGGCGCCTCCGGCGGCGCTGTAGGTGGTGCCTCCGGCTGCGCCTCCGACGGCGCCTCCGGCTGCGCCGTCGGTGGTGCCTCCGTATATGGTGCCTCCGGCGGCGCCGTAGGTGGTGCCTCCGATGCCGCCGTAGTTGGTGCCTGCGGCAGCGCCGCCGTAGGTAATGCCTCCGGCGGCGCCGTCGGTGGCGCCGCCGTAGGTAATGCCTCCGGCGGTGGTGCCTCCGATGCCGCCGTAGGTGGTGCCTCGGGCGGCGCCGTTGGTGGCGCCGTTGGCGGCTTGGGCGGTGCGGCGGAGGTCTGCACCTCGGAGGCCTGCACCTCGGCTGGTGCACTCTGTGCCGCGACCTCCGCGGTGGCTTGCCTCTCGGCCGTGACCGAATGCCTCTCCGCCTCGGCCACGCGCTCCGCCTCCTCCTTGGCGATCGAGGTGCCCGAGGCGGCGCCCGAGGCGGCCTCGGCGGGGATCGCGTCGAGGCGAGCCTTGCGTTCGGCCGCATCACGCGCCGCCGCGTCACTCGCTGCCGCCTCCGCCGCCGCCTCCGCCGCCGCCTCCGCCGCCGCCTCCGCCGCCGCGCGCTGGGCCGCCTGTTCTGCCGCGGCCGCCTGCTCTGCCGCCTGGGCCGTCGCAGCCGCCTGCTCCGCCGCGGCCGCCTCGCGCCGCTCCTGCTCCAACTGGAAGGCCTTCTCGGCCGCGGCCTTCTCTACGGCGGCACGTTCGGCCACGTGGCGCGCGTGTGCGTCCTCCTCTGCCTCCCACTCGACCTGGAGTGCCGCCTCCGCCTCCGCCTGCTCCCGAGCTTGCGCCTCCGCCTCGGCCTCTCTCGCCGCCTGGCGCGCCCTCGACTCCTCGTCCCCCTCCGTCAGACTTGCAAGCCGGCCTTGCTCACGCAGCTTCTCGGCCGTCTCCTTGGCCTGCGTCGCCTCCGCGCGCGCCTGCTTTGCGATCGCTGCCTCATTCTCAAGACGCTCACGCTCTGCTGGGTCCTCGGCCTTAGCCGCCTTCTCCGCCATCGCCTGCTCGCGCCGTTCGGCCGCCTTGGCCGCCACATCCGCGGCCGCCGCCGCCGCGGCCGCCGCCGCGCGCAACCTGCCGGACTCGAGCTCCGCCACCTTCTGAGCCTCGCGCCGGAGAGCCGCCGCTCGCTCTTCGTGCGTGAGTGGCGTGAGCTGCCCCTTGGGAACGAGCCCCGCGCCGCGGCCCTCGCGCGCCTCGACCCACCACGCGTCCGGCGTCGAGCGATCCGGCTGGACCATGACGACGTCGTTCTCGCTCAGGCCGAGAGCGGCAACGGGCGCACTCACTAGCGCTTCAAAGGCGGTGAGTTGCACATACGTCTCGGGCACGAGGCCCTTGGTAGTGGTCGCGTCCGTCGCACCCACGCGCAGTGCGATCGCCCAGCCACGCGGCGGCTCGACGCCCGTCAGGAGCGCGAGCCGCTCGCCCGCCTTGATCGACATCTCGACGGGCGCCTCGGCGGTGAAGTCCGCGAGGGCGACCGCCGCGAGGGTCGCAGACGGATCCGCATTCGCGACAAGCACGGTCGTGTACGCGAGCCACTCGGAGACGGACTCGGTGCCGCCGTCGCCGCCGCCGCCGCCGCCACCGCCGGCGGCGGCTTCGATCTCGGCCTCGAGATCCGTCTCCTCGAGCAGCTCACCGCCGTACGCGGCCCAGTCCGCGCGCTCCTCAGCGGCGCCACCGCCAAAGGGAGGCGCCCCACCCGACCAGCTGACGTACGACTCGGGCACCAGTCCCTTTTCGCCCGTCTCGAGCACGACGAGGGACCAGCCGGCGGCCGACGTGGGCGTCGGCTCCGCCTGCCACACCTTCATCCCCTCGGGCGCGCTCACCTCGCCCGCATCCTCGGCGGTGAAGCCAGCCACCATCTGGCCATCCGCCCCGCGCAGGTACGAGGCGGGCACGAGGCCCTCGGCGCCGCCCTGCAGCCGCTGGCACAGCGCCCAGTCGAGCGCCTCGGGTGGGCGCCTCACGAAGCGCACGAGCTCCTGCGCCTTGCACGACATCTCCTTCGGGTCCTCCGCCGCGAAGTCGGCGAGCACGATCATGATCTCGCCCTCGCCCGCATGCTCGGCATCCACGCCGCCGCCTCCGAACTCGAGCGCATCGAGGCCATCGTCGAGGTACTCGTCGCCCGATTGGCCGATGGTCTCGAGACCCGCGAGATCGAGGCCCGAGAGATCGCCCGCGCCGCCCATCGTGCTGCCGATGCCGTCCTCGTCGGCAGGCTCCACATACGTCTCCGGCACGAGGCCCGCGGCGCCGCCGATTCGGGCGTAGAGCCAGCCCTCAGGGAGGCCCTGGGCCGGCCGCAATAGCTCGACGAGATCGCCGGCATGGCACGACATCTCTCCTTCAGCCTCGGCGACAAAGTCAGCGAGCATCCGACCCTTGCCCATCGGCAGGAACGGGCCCCTGAACATCTGGTCGTCGCTGGCGCCGTCGCGGATCTCATCGTCCAAGTATTCGCCCGCCTCGCCCTCGGCCTCGCCATCCTCGTAGGTCACCTCCACATAAGAGACGGGCACGATACCCTTGGCACCCACGGCATTCTCGGCGAGGTACCAGCCCGGCGCGTTCGGCTCCTCATGCGGGTAATTGTGGATCCTGAGGACCTCGTCCGCCTTAAAACTGAGCTCGACCGGGTCCTCGGCCTGAAAGTCGGCGAGCGCGGTGGCCGCCACCGTCTGCATTCGGAGAGAGTGCGACAGCCGGTGTCGATGAAGAAGGCAACCTGCCAGGGGCGCCCGTTGGAAGTTGCGCCTTCTCTGTGAAGAGTTCAGTTCAGTCAGTTCAGTTCAGTTTCAGTAGGTAGGTAGCTGCCTCACTTGCGTAGGCCGCGCTTGCGTAGGTAACTGAACTGAACTGAACTGAACTGAACTGAACTCTGTGAAGACGATCAGCGTCGCACGTTTCGCCAGTGGTTTGGCTGAAAGTTGAACATGTACATGTAGTTCCCTGATCCAAGTTCATGAAGTTCCGTGAAGTTTTTGAGGTTTCGAGCTCGGGTGAGCTCGCGGGACCGACGAGGCCCCGTCACAAAAATGTTGCTACAGCTCCTTGCTGCACTGCTGCCGATCGTGAGCGTGCTGTATCCCGCGTCGGCACTCGCCAGACCCGCCACAGCGCTTGTGAGGCCGTCGGCAGCTGATGCAATCACTTGTCAGAGCACCGCCCATGACTATTGCCGCCGCAGCTCCGTCCGCATGGATGCAGTAGTCGCTGAGGGCACCAGCGTGATCACGTGCGGACGCTGCAAGGCCGCCTATGCCGTCGCCCCGGACGCCTTTGGCCCAGTGGGCAAGCAGGTGCGTTGTTCCAACTGCGGCCATGAGTGGTTCCAGTCGGCGAGCCGCGTGTCCCCGGTGCCGCCTGGCATGGAGCTGGTCGAGTACCCGGCGGAGATGAAGGCCCGCATGGCTGCCGGCAAGCCCGCGGAGGCCGTCAGCCGCTTCCGCTGCTTTGTGGGCAACCTCGCCTTTGTCGCCACCGAGGAAGAGCTGCGCTCGCTCTTTGAGCAGTTCGGCACGGTAGTGAGCGTCACAGTCATGACCGACGAGACGGGCCGGCCAAAGGGCTTCGGGTTCGTCAACATGGAGAGCCCGGTGGCCGGTGCCAAGGCCATCGCCGAGCTCAGCGGCTACGAGCTGCACGGCCGCAACATCGAAGTGAGCGAGGGCAAGCAATCCGAGAGCCGCGGGCGCGGCCGCGGCCGCGGCGAAGGACGCGGCGACGGGCGCGGCCGAGGCGAACCTCGCGAATTTCGAAACGACGGGCCGCGCAGCGAAGGGCGCGGCGGGCGCGATTTCGAGAGCCGCGGGCGCGGCGACGGGCGCGGCCGCGGGCGCGGCGACGGGCGCGGCCGCGGCGGCGGCCGCGGCGGCGGCCGCGATTTCGAGCGCGATTGAGCGGAGCTTGCGTCGATGCGGCGGCGGGGAGGGCCCTTTCCCAGAGGTGCCCACAGTGAGAGATGGCTTCTCGGAGACCGCTTGTGGGCTGCTCGGCTGCTCCGCTCCCCCCACCCCCCGCTCAAACCCCCGCCCGCTTTGAGAGAGATGGAGGTGTGATCCGCGTACGGACGGCGAGAGGCGAGCGGCGCGGCGCGACCCCGTGGGGCGGCGGCAGCGAGGTGACCGCGTGTAATACAGTTCACAGAATCACAGAATCACCGTTAACGTCGCACACTGAACATCCCATCCACCGGCACGTCCGGCGCGTATATATCGCAATAGTAGGATAGGCGATGTTTACTTACTAACTTACTTACGGCGACCCGGCGCGGGACGGGCGGGGGAAGCAACCGGAACGGCGAACGCGCGCATCGCGAGCCCGCGCGCTCCAGATGCTCGGATGCTCCAACCGCGCTCTCGAGAGCCGAACAGTCGCTATAACGTAACATCGCATGGCCATGCGCCATCGAAGGCCCATTGCCCCATGCGAAGGCCGCATGTGTTGGAGAGATGTACTGAGGCAGTTATATTTACGCACCGGCTGCGGGCCGCGTCGGCGCACCCGGCGGGCGGGGCGGCCGGGCGGGGGTCGCCCCGGGCGCCGGGCGGCCGGTTACCCACGACCACAATTCGGACGGTGTAGAGCAACGCACGACACAGAGACGAGACTTGCCGCGCCCCCCGCCCCGCGCCCGACACCGACACCTGCGCACGATCCTACACCGCGCCGGATACTCGAGTTGTAGCTTGTACCATGTACGATGTAGCCATAGCCATAAACAGCACGATCAACGATAACGCCGGCGTCAACGCGCGACGACGGCCGCGAGTTCCCGCGGCACGAGAGTACAGACTAGACGCACGACCGTGCCCGCGTCCCCGGGCCGAGATCGCAAGTTCGCGGCGTCGCGGTATAGACGTTGTACGTCATTCAGCTGAACGCTTCATGGTTTCCGCTTCCTGATCGTGGACCACGGAGCACGGTCCCTTCATTCCTTTTCTGGGCTTAGGCTAATTGATCCTCATTTAGGCTATAGTGCTTCTTGTAGATGATTGGTCCACGATATCAGTTAATATTGGATGCGCGATCTCGGGAGCCTTGGGTGAGACACCTTGTGCGGGGGCAGATACGTCCGCCCGCACGGTCTTTACACGGTCTTGTCGCGGGCTCGCCAAAAGTTTGAAAGGTCGGGTTGAGGGCACGAGACCTTGCAATGGGCCTGGGCCAGCGGGTGCTCGCATGCCCCGGCGGCCCTCACCTCCTCGCACGAGTTGAAGCTCTGGGCGGACACTATGCTGATCTCTTCGGGAGAAGCGTCGACGTCGTCATGGGCAGGCATGAGCAGTGCGGCATTTGCAGCAAAGATGTGCATGGCATCCGGAGGGGAAGACGTCGCGGCGGCTATCAAGCACGCGTGGATCACCAGCATGGAGGCGACAAGGCGACGCGGCATCCAACGTTATGATGTTTGTGCGTGGAGCCGTGCGAGTAAAGTTCAGCTGTGCCTAAATAGGCCGTCAAAAAAACAGCACGTTCTGCTTCTGGCATGCAATGCCTCGCATGGCCCCAAACTTTTTCACACTTCCGTGTCCAACTGGACACTTTTGCCGTTGAGCCGTTCGTCGCCGAAAGCCCGAAACGCCATCATTTTTAAAACTTCCCCCTTGTTATCAGGTTCCTAATCCAATCAAGGGAATCCAATTGTATTTATCCTGGAGTTAAGTGAAAACAGGAGACAGGAGATCCGAGCTGTACATTCGAGCTTAAGAGTTATGTCCCGAACAATTGCTGGTCCCGAACCGGTCAGGGTCGAGTAGAGCCGTCGTTTACACAAGGGCGTTTACAATGTTCAGAAGGTAAACAGATGGTGTGTCTACCTGTCGTCTCGAGCGGAGAGGATCCACGTGGGGGAGATCCCCCCAGGGACTTGTGGGTCGCCACAATGAGAGAGAGGGTCGACGATGGGACTGGAGGACGAAGCCTGTGTTATTTCGACTACAGACTGTAAAACTAGCTTGCATGCTCCGGTTGCTGTGATGATTGCTTAGACGGAAAGTATGATGCTCCTAGGGCCAGATATCATTTTTTCGATTGTGGTGTGATGGACATGTATGGAAGAAGCAGATCGAACGTCTCTCATGGAAAATTCCTAGACGCGAACGCTCTTTCCATAAACGGGTGTTATGGAGTGATTATGGAATGAGCAGGCCGCATTCTCACTCTAGACGCAAAGATGCTGGGAGCGCTGTCGACTCTTCCCGGAGGCATGACGGGAGTCAGCAAGTTCGCCAAGATCCGCACGGCCGTCAAGATCGCTGCACATTTCAAGGGCATCACCCTCAAGGACACGCTGCGCAACAGAATTGAGGCCCTGCTTATCCGCGAGGCGCAGCAGAGCGACAAGCTCCTCTTTGCCCACCGGCGGCAGCTGGCGCGGGAGAACACGTGCCAGTACCTGGCGGCGCTTATCAAGGATGACAAGATGCTGCAAAAGTGGAGCGATGCGCGCTCAGAGCGGCACAGGTGGGTCGAGGCGGCGATCGGTCTACAGGCAGCATGGGCTGCACGTGGCCGAAGTGGACACGAGTTCCGAGCCATCAAGGAGCGCGTGCGCGGTGCGGCGCAGAGCGCGCGGATGCGCATACGCTTGGAACTCTGCGAGATTTACATCCTGCGTGCCGAGGTGCACCGCATCGCGAGCGAGTTCTTCGGGCTCGTCGCGCCGTCGCTCGCCAAGAAGGTGCAGAAGCTGCGCAAGCGGCTGACGGCCGTCGCCGACTCGGCGGGTCGCGGCGGTCACGCGCACAAGCAGATGATGGAGGCGATCATCAAGAGGTTGGAACCCGAGGTCCTCAAGTACGAGAAGGAGCTCGACCAGCTCGAGAAATGGATGATCGAGCTCGACGTCTCGTCAAAAGCCGAGCGGAAGGAGCTCAAGCGCGCTCCGCACCGGTGTGCTGTGCACATGCTGCTGACGCGCGCAGCACAGAGGCTCACAGCCTCACACACGCACGCCCACACAGAATGTCCTCCTACAGCCCTCCCTCGGCTCACGCTGCTCGCGCCCTGAGGCAGCCCTGTGCGCGCGCAAGCCACCCCTGACTTCCCCCCTGACAGACTATGCGCCGTCTCTTGCGCGTGCGTGTGCGGCACAGGTGGCGCGTGATCATCGAGCGCGAAAAGCAGATGGCGCCTGCAAAGGCGAGGCGTGCCCTCGAGTTGCAGAAGATCGTCGCTCGCGTTGAGCAGGGGCTCTCGCCCCTCGAGGCTGCTCGCCTGGCTGCCAAGGCCACCGCGGACGCAGAGGCGGCGCTGGCAGCCGCGGCGGCTGCAGAAACGGCGACGGCGGCCGCGACTGACCTCGATGACGATGACGTCGCGAGTGAGGTAGGCGAGCGTGAGGGAGGTGGGGAGGAGGAGGACGAAGAGCTTGTTGCTGCCGACAAATCCTTCCGAAAGGAGAAGGCCGTGGCGGTGGAACCTTCACTGCTAGCTCTAGCCAAGAGCCTTGCTAGCACTTGCGAAACGCCTTCAGCCTCTTTCGAGCATGCTGCCCTTGGCGGCGGCGGCGGCGGCGGCGGCTCTGTAGGCGTCGCTCCTGAGGGCCGTGCGGAAGAGGCGCCGTTCCGTCCAGCAAGTCCTCTCCGCCTCCTCGAAAGTCCGAGAGCCCCACCCGCCGCCAACGCCGCCACCGCTGTGCTCGCAGCAGCCATCGACGCCACATCCTCCACCGCGAAAGCGCAGTTTCGGGCACCTCGTCAGTCCATGATCGAGTTCATGCGCGATTTCCGACTGACGGAGAATGTGCTGGAGCATACGAGGGCGAAGCGCGCTGAGGCGCACAACGTAGAGGACCAGGCGGCCGCTGTGGGCGCGGTGCGCCGCCAGCTGCAAGCTTTCCATCGGCACTCACATCAGGCGCATCTGAGATCCGAAGAGGAGGCGATGAGCGCCGCCGCGATGGCGAAGCGTGAGCAGATGAGTGAGGTGGAGGCGGAGGTGGAGGCGGAGGCGGAGGCGGAGGTGGCGGCGGCGGCGGCGCTCGACATATTGCTCGAGGCGGCGCAAAAGGAAGGGGACATGATCATGCTCAAGGAGACGGCCGAAGCGGTTGCCGCGGCGGCTCATGCGGCTGTGGACGTGAAGGCGGCTGCGGCTGCAGAAGCCGCCGCTGACTCCGCGGAGCTCAGCGGTGCCACATCCCGTCAAGGGCTTGGCACCCCTATGTTTGCTATCCTGTCTCAGCCCGATGCATCCCTTCTTCCCCCTGGCGCCATCGCTGAGCCAGAGGCGGTCACACGCACACCTGTCCCCGAGCCTGCCAGAGCTCTACGCGTGAGCTCGTCCCGCGAGCTCGGTCGCCGCGCGAGCGAAGAGCACAGCTCGAACGTGGCGTCGTCCTGGTCGTCACCCGTCGAGTCACAGGGCAGTGGGAGTCGGGCAGAAAGTAGGCTCAAGGCCGCGGGGGGAAGCGTGCTACCCTCCGTGGGAGGCGCCGGCATCAAGGAGCCCTCGTGCCACAGCAGCCCCTACACACCAGCCTCGGCGCAGGCCCACGATCCCTTTCCATCGGCCTCGGGCACGCCGCAACGGTCGCAGCCCGGACGGTCGAGGATGGTCGCATCGAAGGGGCGGCCGGCGACGGTGAGTGACGGCCGGTTGATGCAACGCGTGCACGCGGGCGGTGCTCTCACCGATACCGAGTACACGGAGCTGATGAGAATCGCGCACCCGACGCTCCTTCCAATGAGTCCAAATAAGGGCAGTCCAAAGGGCGCTGGCGGCGGTTATGGCGGCGGACGAGCGATCGGAGTGTGGGACTGTCTACCACTCGGGCGCAGCCGGATGTTGGGTGCCTTCATCGAGACGACCTTCCTCGGCGCGATCGTGCCCGTGTACACCCTCTTTGACACACAGCTTGCGTTCGAGCTCTCAACCCCCGCTTCGGCGCCCGCAGCTGGCCCGGCAGGTGCACCCTGGACGGGTGCGAGGCGCGGCGACCCAGCACGTGTCCATCAACTGATGCCGCCGACCAAGCGTTCCGGCGCGCACAGCCCTCTGTCCGCAAACGCGGTTCAAATCATCGGTGCTCCTTGGTCCGGCAAAGGGGAGATGCGGGGCGAGATACGGGACGAGATACGGGCGTTTGGGGGTAGCTGCATCAGCAGCCGAATCGAGGGCGAAATGGATACGGGCGGCGGCAGCCCTGGCGAACGTCCCGAGACGTATGACTTCCCGAGGCGCCTCGAGGCACTCGAAGCGCTCTCGCCAGGCAGAGCCATCTCCCTCCATGCGACGACTCTCGCGACGACGCCCCAGCAGCGTGCGCTCAGCGACCACCAATCCTTTGCCACGGTCACGAATGCACGGGGCGGCAGCGGCGGCGCCAGCCGGCAGGCCTCGAGCTCGGTGCCTGCGTTCGTGCAGACCATGAACACGTATCTGACGCCACGGTCTATCCGCTCGAAGGCGGCCAGCCCCCTTCCCAGCCCAGAGTGGTGGGAGAGGCCGCACCTGAAGCAGCCGTGGAATCATTCCACCTTCATCGAGCGCTCCGAGCATGAGAAGAGGGATTCATAGAGCGCCCGAATGACACGTCGGTCCCGAGTTGGTTGTGAACTTGCGACATCGCCCACATGATCCGCGCACCGCCCTCGGTGCCATGCGCGCGGGTGCACCCCCCGGGCCGCCCCGTTAGGGATAGTAAGTAAGTAAAACAACCCAGGCATACAATGCGAGGCGGTGGTAAATGTTTGTCACGCGTCGTCTCGAGTGTCCGGCCGCGTCATAAGCGCGCCGCGGCTTACGTTAAATGAAGCGCCCGCCTGCGGTGCGGTGTGCCGTGACGCACCAGCGCGCAAAACCACGTGACGCAGTCGTACATGTTCGTGCGTCATGTATCATGTATCGAAAAAAGCCAATCTCATAACAGCTCCGCGCGGTGCTAACCATACCTCGCGACAGGTGAAGCGACATTGTGGCGACCTGGCTGCCTGCTGCTGTATGCTGCTCCTCCGAAAACGAGGGCCCTAGATCAGAGACTTTCAAAGATATGTTCAACCGTGCCTCTTGGGAGAGGACGCGTTGAAATGCTCCTTGACCTGCATGCTGACGTACGTGGCGCCGCCGAAGTCGAGCCCGAGTACCGGCCCTCGTTCGAAGGCCCGGCAGTGGCTGAACCACGAGCAGTCCGCGTGGCTCGTTGAGTACGAGATGAAACGGCAACGGGCGCACTGCTGGCAGAAGCCGACGCAGGCCTGCAGGTCGGGCAGCCGAGGCACGCTGCCCTTGTGGCCGTTGATGCAGTCGCTCGGCCCGTTGTCCGTCGTTGCACAGTAGCCGACGCGGATAGTGCTCGATACGACGCCTTGAGGGCGCGAGGTGCTTGCGATGGGGCCGTCGGGGTCAGGGGATGAAGACGCACCGTTGGGGGCAGGGGATGATGACGCGCCGCGCGTGGCCTCCTCCATCGCTTCGGCTGAGACCTCCGCGTCGGGCGCCGCGCCGGGCACCTTGAGCTGCCAGATTGGGCACGCCGCGCGCAGAGCGGAGCGCCGTACTGGTCCGACAAGCTCACGTGCCCTACGAGACAGGACGGCAATGGACCTCGGCCCTGCATGGCGTTCGGGCTCGGTGCCCTCTGCGGCTGCTAGGTCGAAGGCGAGCGTGCGGTTGGGTAACGGCGCGTCGGAGTGCAACGCAACCAACAAAGAGAGTAGTGCGCCCGCACACGCGACGCTCGAGTCGACCAAGGAGGCATTCCTGTCGCCCACCAGAGCGTCACGTGCGCGCCCGAGACGGCGCCCGTGCACGTTCAAACTCGCTTGCGGCAGCCGTTGGCACAGCCGGTCCGCACAGCCGACATAGAGCGCTCGCACTTCAATCCGATCCATCGCGTCGGTCGCGCGCTGCGCCTCGTCGCACATACGAGAGCCGCCAAGGCAGTAAAAGTAGCCGTCGTCACACGCACCTCGCTTGGCGAGCGCCTCGGGCCTCACGGTGGGCGTGAGCCACGTGGGTGCCGGCGGCAGATTCCCATGCCACGGCCGTCGAAGCACATCGGACGCGTCGCAGCTGAAGGCGGGTGCCGTGGGCGCGACGTCGGCCGCGATGCCGGCCACGACACCCGCACGACCGGCACCGCCGTCAGCGCGACCGCCTCCAGTGCGTCTACCGCCCTCACCACCGCCTCGTCGAAGCTTGATTGCCACTGATTGCCACTGATTACCTCCCTCATCAGGTCGATGCTTGGGTGAAGCGTCGGCCGCGACGCGTGTGGAGCAAGCGGGGCGTAGGCCAAGGCAGCGCACAGAGGCCCACATACGCCCGAGGGTGAAGTCGACCCCTTGGTGGGACGCGTAGCGCAGCTGTGCGCGCAGCTGTCGCAAGATCATCTCGCCCCAGTAGATGTGACCCATGGCCACCTGCGGCTGCCCCCGAGGCCCGCGGTGCACGTGATACGAGGCCGCCGCCGCCCTTGTCAGGTTGCTAAATATGGGTGCGTCGCCGAGAGCGGCGAAGGCGGCTGCGTCAGTCGATCTGGGCACAATCTCGGACAGGTCAGATGCATCCGTGGCAATCCGTGGCAATCCGTGGCAATCCGTGGCAATCCGTGGCCATCCGTGGCCATCCGTGGCAATCCGTGGTCATCAGTGGCACGCAGTGGCACTCCGTGGCAATCCGTGACCATCCGTGACCATCCGTGACCGTCAGTGGCAGTCACTCGCCTGGCCGCGATCCACCAGTCCAGCACAAACACCGCGCGCGCCGATTTCGTCAAGTCGTTCTCACAGCCCCGCGACGGCGGACCGCACTCAATGGCGCCCGTGGTGATCTGCGAGCCAGATGCGATCGCGCCCAGCCAATGGTCTCCACCGCCGCCGCACACTCGGTGCCGGTGCTGTACAAGCGCCGACGTGTCGGGTGGTCCAGACGAAGCGCACTGGTGGGGCAGCACGAAGACGCCGGGAGCGATCGGGAGCGATGTGAGCGGCAGCGGCCTCTGCCAGAGCGTATCCCATCTGGAGATGAGGACACGCTCGTACTCGAGCTCGCTCGCACGCTCCGACCGGCGCATGAGCTCGACGGCGCGCGAGATGCCCAGCAGATGAGACGCCGTGCGCTCGCACGAGTTCTGACCCCAGCCATCCATCCCCGTGAAGAAGCCTTGGAAGCCGTTGCCCACACGGAGCAGCGAGACCTCGAGCTCACGGCACAGGCGATGGTTCCGCTTCACCTCTTCGGGCTCGTGCGAGCTGGCCCGCGGTCGAAAGAGCGCGTCGAGAGCCTTGCCGATCGTAGGCGACCAAGAGTGGCCGAAGAAGTGCACGTCGAGGCCAGCGCTCCGGCTGGGCTCGAGCACATGGCGTACGTAGCCAGCGTAGCAGAAGACGGCGAGGTCGAGAGCGCCAACAACACCGGCGTGCACCGCGCGTGTCGGCTCGCCCTCCACGCCGCGATCGAAGCGACCGAGCTTTCCGTGCAGCACGATGGCCGCGGCGACCCGCCGACGTTGCGGCATTGTGTGGAGAGTCCCACACTCACACCTGCGTGTTAACGTTCACGACAGACGCGACAACCGGTGCTACAGGAAGTAGAAAAGATACTGTTAAACGCTTCAACAAAAGTTGTTGGTCCTTGCTGGCTGCTTTACCCCTGGAGCACATGGTTGTGGTGTCGTTCCTACATGTATGCAAGGGAGACGCGCCGCGCATGTGCCCATGAAACGGAAGGAAGCAACGAAGGAACACGCGTTCCATGCCTACTGAGACGTTGGGTGAGAGGCCGACTACCCATGCGCCAAATCTCCAAATGGGGTCTGAGACCCCAATCGCAATGTCGAATGCCTCCTGCCACAGACCCTGATGGCCCGGCCGCCCTCAATCCCATGCTCGTTGCTTAACTCGTTGCTCTTTCACGCTCCAACATTTTTGCCGCGGCTGGATCTATCCTTCTTGCTGGGGCTGTCGCCGCGATGGCTCGGGGTCTCGCCGCGATGGCTCGGGGTCTCGCCGCGGTGCGAGCCGCTGGCTGGTGCTGGAAGTTTTCCCATTTCCTTCTTGACCTTGTCCTTCTTCGGAGCCATCGCGGGGTGAGCAGGGAAATGTCCATGTTTTTCGCAGTTTTTTCGCACACACTCGAGTCAATGGTCGTGAGCGCATTCAGATCGTCATCGTCCATGAACACGCAGTTGTTCCTCAGAAAAGCAGCTCAAATCCAGCCTTTCCTTGCAGTGCCTCATGGATCAAGGCCTTCCCTTCCTCGCCAATGAAGTTGCTCAACAGCCTGTATAGGGATGCAGACAAGCAGACAGGAAGGTTGTTCACACAGGAGGTATCCTTCCGTGGCCATCAGCTAGGCACGTGGTGCTTAGAAATCAAAGTTTGGGAATTGGGGCGACAAACTTACTCGATTTTCGTCAGTGCGCCATTGACGCGCAGAGCGTCGGCAATCGCTGTGATCCCATCTGCAGTGTAAGTTCCAAGCCCATAACGATCGAGGCCGCACAGCTGGTTGTCGCTGAGGTTGAGGCTCGTCAGCCCGCCATTAACGTGCAGGGCGTCGTCGATTGCAGTGATGATTGCAGTGATGCCCTCTGTGGTATAGGTGCCATGTGGGTCGCCCTTGTTGTCAGTCCAGATGCCGCACAGCTGGTTTCGGGAGAGGTCGATGCTCGTCAGCCCGCCTGTGACAGCTACCATAGCCACCACAGCGTTTGCTCCAACTGGACCGATGAAGTTGCCACTGACGTTGAGCGACGCGAGCTTGGTCTCTTTGTTACTCTTGATGGCCTTGCAGACTGCGCTTATGCCCTCATATTTGAGGTCATTGAAGGACAAATCCAGGGTCGTCAGTGCGCCTGTGACAGGAAGCAGATTGGCCAACACTAGCGCGCCTGTCACACCGACACCCTTGCCGGATAGGTCGAGCTCGGACAGACTGTCGGCGCGCAACTTCTTGATCGGGATGTTGCAGAAGATCTCGAGCGTCGGCTTACTGAGGACCACGGTCGCAAGCTCCTGTGCCACATTACCAGTGATGTCGTTCCAACCAACATCCACCGATGTTAGCGCGCCATTAACGCGCAGAGCGTCTGCAATCACTATGATGCCCTCTGCAGTGTAAGTTCCTTGGCCATATGCATCGAGGCCGCACAGCTGGTTTCTGGAGAGGTCTATGCTCGTCAGCCCGCCGTTGACGCCAAGCATCTTGGCCACGTGCTTGACTCCTGCTGTCCCACCAATGTTGCTCTCTCCATCAATATCGCCGCTTATGTCAAGCTCCTTGAGCGTCTTGTTCTGTTCTAGAGCCTCACAGATGGCCTTTGTGCCCTCCTCCCCCAACATGTTTTTGGCGAGTGATATTTTGATCAGCCCGCCTGTGACAGCTACCATAGCCACCACAGCGTTTGCTCCAACTGGACCGATGAAGTTGTAACTAAAGTCGAGCGACGCGAGCTTGGTCTCTTTGTTATTCTGGATGGCCTTGCAGACTGCGCTTACGCCCTCATCCTTGAGGTCGTTGAACGACAAATCCAGGGCCGTCAGCCCGCCTATGGCAGGCACGAGGTACGCAAGAAGCATGCCACCCTCGACACCTATATGTATCGCTTGCAGGTCGAGCTCAGAGACGGAGTCGTCGCGCATCATCTGCACCGGAATGCCGCGAATCTCGCCATAGCCGGCGCAGGCGACAGCCGCAAGCAGTAGCTCGAGCGGCGGCTCGCCCTCTCCCTCGATGCAGCTGAGGAGAGCGGTTTTGACAGCATGGCCTCCAAGGAACGGCCTCTCGTCCTCGTCCTCGTCCTCGTCCTCATCCCTCTCGTCCAGATCCACCCCGCGGACCGCGGCCACACTCACCTCAAAGCCCTCCCAACGCAGTCGGGCCAGGCTGGGCAGCATCCTCCCCGCCGCCGCCGCCTCCCATGGCCGGCCCGCGTCGACGAGGACCTTGATGTTGAGATCGGTGATCTCAGCCATCTGAGTCGGCTCGGGCTGACCCTCGCAGCGGCTGAGGCGGGAGCAGAGCACGCGCCGCGCGAGCGCCAACCACGATTGGCTCACGCCCTTGAGCTCGGCCAGCGTGCCGACGTCGACCATGCCCAGCGCCACCTCCTTGGCATCGTCTGTGACTGCCATCCCCGACAGCGAGGGCTGCGGCTGCGGCTGCAGCGCGGGTGGCCCCGCCGCAGAACCCGCCGTGGCTACTGATAGCTGTCCCCCCGGCGAGAATGCCGGCTCGGCGAGTGCCGCCACACGATTCTCCACACTGCCAATGTCATCCGTTGCGCCGAGCAGCTCTCTCAGCTCATCGGCACGTTTGCCGTTGAGGCGTGTGGCGAGGGCGCACTGCGCATGATTGAGCGCCCCGGGGGCGTCGAGGAAGCTGGCGCCCTCGACGAGCCTGAAGAGCTCCGAGATCGAGCACTGCTCGAGTCTCGCCGGCATGGAGTCGGCCTCGCACATCTCCCGGAGCACTGCCAGCTCTGCCGCCGCAATCGTCGGCACCGGGTAGACGCCATCTTCGGTTGGAGCGTCGTCCATCATGTCTTTGAGCGTGCCTGCTCGCTGGGCCACCCGGCGCGTCCACTCGACAGCCTCGCCCTCGCGCGCCCGCAAGCGCACGTGCTCCTGACCTTCAGTCATGTTGATAGCGGTCAGCGTGTTGGTCAGCGTAAAGGAAAGCATGCAACACGATTTTCTCTTGTCTGTTGCGTGTTTACTAAGAATAGACTTGACATGACTTGACATGACTTGACTTGCGACCAGGCAGGCACGACCTTTTCTACTATGAGTTGGTGCCTTCTCGGGTCCCTTTCTCTCTCTTACGGTCTCTTCAGTAGTAATCCAGTTGATGTATCACGTCAGTTCGTCGTCGTTGACTTCGGCGCGATCGGGGTGACACGCTCCGCTGACACCTGTGTGCTGTGACGATTCCTTCACGCACCGCGCACAACGGCATCCACATCCGATCTGGAGACGCGTCTGGACCGTTTTCGTTTATTGACATGAAAACTTACGGGTGCGTGCCGGCGGCCCCCAGACCCAACAATACCGCCACAGCGCACGATAATCAACTGCGTACGGTACATGTACCGATGCCGATGCGCGCGACGGAAGTGCATCGGAATCAAACATCCTACATCCCTACAACATACTAGACAGAAGACTCACTTATGAACTTATCGACTCGCTCGTCGATCGCCCTCCTGTCTCCTGACCAGTGACCACGAGTGATTCGTGGCGGCGCGGGCACTTCACATGTTGATCTTCGCGCCCCAGGCCTCAATCGCTCCGAAGAAGCTTCGTTCCGGCTTGGTATTGCTGCTGCTGCTGCTGCTCTGCCCACGATGACTTCCATTATTGATCTGTTGGATCTGTCGCGTCGTTCGGGCTTGGATGATATTGTCCATCCCGAGCACCGCCTCGAGTGCCTGAATGTCCGCTGCGAGCACACTCGCCTGCGAGCGCAGCTTCATAAGCTCGTTGTCCACGTCGAGCATCGACGACTCCAGTCCCGCGCACCGAAGGGCCTGCCACCCGAGCGGCCATCCGAGGTCGTCGTGGTTTCTCAAATGCAATCGGCACTCACAGCAGCATTCAAAGCAGCACTCTTCGCGGCAACACGGGGGCACTTACCTCTTCGTTGAGATGGGTGCGTCATCAGAGGTCATCAGAGGTCATCAGAGGTCACCAGAACTTACCTCCTCGTTGAGATGAGTGCGCCGGTTCGCGGACGCGTTCTTCTCAGTCACAAACTTCTGCTCGACCTCCACCATACGGCGCGCCGCAATCGAGAGGGCCTCGCTCACGCGCCGAACGGCCACCCGTCTTTCTCCGCGCGTCTTGGCTATGAACGACGCCTGGTCCGCCTTTGCGGCGGCCGCCTCCACCGCGGCTACCTCCGCCTTCGCTTTGGTCTCTTCGGGAGAGATGCCGCCCAAGAAGCGCACGACGCCGCTAAAGAGGCCGCCCTCGGCTGCGCTCGCACCTGCGGCAGTCGCGGCACTCCCGACCATGGCCGCGTCGCACGCGCGCAGCTCGATAGCGAGGGCCTCAGGGTCTGCCAGCAGGCCGGGTAGGCGCGCTCCCAGTCGCTCACGGTGCTTGAGGATGCGCCCGAGCTGTGGAGCGAGCTCGGGTAGGCGCGCGGCAAGCGGCTTGAGCGCATGCATTTGCTCGAGCGCGTCCAGATTCGGGAGCAACTCCTTCCAATACGGCGCGATTGCGGGCAGCTGGGGCGCAAACGCGGCCACGTGCGGCAGCAGCAGCCGCAGCCTCGCAGCCTGCGCCATCTCGTCCACGGGCAGGTCGCCGCGCTTGACGGCCTCAAGCAGCGGGCCAAGGTGCGGCAGCAGAGCAGCCGTGTGGGGCACCAAGACGCACAGGTGCGGCGCGAGGCGCGGCAGGCTCGCAGCGAGCACGTCCCGATGTGCGCGCAGGCTGTACAGGTGCGGCGCGATCACGTCGAGGTGCGGCAGCAGAAAGTTGCGATGGCGCACGAAGACCTCGAGCTGCGGCTCGAGATGCGCCAGCTCGTCGAGCAGCACGCCGAGGTGCGGCAGCAGCCGTGGCAGCTCGGGCACGAGCGCGGCCAAATGCGGTGCGTAGATGTCGAAGAGCGCGTTGAGGCGCGATGCGTGTGGCGCGAGCTTCTTCAGATGCGGCGCGAGCTGCGGGATGTACGGACGCAGCTGTGCTTTGGCGAGGAACTTTGTTGTCTCTCTCGTCTGGTCAAGAACCGAGGCTGGCGGCATTGATGCGCGTGGCGCTTCCCGGACGCACGTGCATCAGAAGGACGTTTCGTTTCCAAAAATAATCGAGCTCACAACCGGCAAAAAGATACCGGGGGAGCCGGGACACAACCGGCAGGGTGGTAGGGAAAGGTCAGTAGTTTGTTACGAATTTTTACGTCTATAAAAAGATCGTGCCTGCAATTGAGTGCAACGTGAAGGGCCGCGCTCGCTCTCCATCATGGACGAGCTCTCACACGCGTCAGATATGCCTACATTGACCTTATTCGCCTTGCGCGACGCAGCACCGGGCGAACTTATATGGAATTCGTGCCATCGGCCCGTGCATGAGCACACCGAGCCTCTTATTCTACAGCAGCTCATGAGCGACGCAGAAATTGAGACGCTATTGCTCGCTCCCGGGCCAGCGTACCCGCCCCGACAACACTGGATGATGCGTGGGACATTGACTGGTCAAGCGGCTGTGCACGATGTGGCTGAGGGCCATGCGCATCGCAAGCTTTTCCTTCATCGCGGCTTCCACTTTCAACGCGAGCATTCGCAGCTGCACGAGAAACTCTCCCATGAGATCGCAGAAAGACTTTCCAGAGACTGGAGTGGCGACGTCCGAGCTCAGCATTCGCTGTGTCGAATTCCACACCTACACCGCCGGCGGCGGCCTGATGAGTCTCGTCCACCGCGACCGCGGCTCTGTCCTCACGCTCTCCGTCCTTCTGTCCTCTCCGGCCGCGTGCGAGGGAGGCGAGTTCATCACCTGGACGAGAGATGGCACGAGAGATGGCACCGAGAAGGTCCACCACGGCATGCAACGCGGCGATGGCATATTTTTCCATTCTGAGAAGACGCACAACGTAGAGATGGTCACATCTGGTCGCCGGCACTCTCTGGTTATCGAGCTGTGGAGAAGCTGCCGCGCCACAGGCCGAGAGGCCGAGATAACAGCTTAGTGTCGTAAACGCTGAGACTGTCGGATTTTCGCCCAGGGACTAGGAGGGCTGGCTGAGGCTCTGGGTTGCCATAAAGAAAGAATCGTTTTTCTACGAAGTAGACAACCGAAACTAGATCATTCGGGTGCTCTTACTATCCCTCTTCTCAACTCTTCTCATGCTCGGAGCGCTCGATGAAGGTGGAATGATTCCACGGCTGCTTCAGGTGCGGCCTCTCCCACCACTCTGGGCTGGGAAGGGGGCTGGCCGCCTTCGAGCGGATAGACCGTGGCGTCAGATACGTGTTCACGGCCTGTACGAACGCAGGCACCGAGCTCGAGGCCTGCCGGCTGGCGCCGCCGCTGCCGACCCGTGCAGTGCCCGTGGCAAAGGATTGGTGGTGGCTGAGCGCACGCTGATGCTGGGGCGTCGTCGCGAGAGTCGTCGCATGGAGGGAGGTGGCTCTGACTGGCGAGAGCGCTTCGAGTGCCTCGAGGCGCCTCGGGAAGTCATACGTCTCGGGACGTTCGCCAGGGCTGCCGCCGCCCGTATCCATTTCGCCCTCGATTCGGCTGCCGATGCAGCTACCCCCCAACGCCCGTCTCTCGCCCCGTATCTCGTCCCGTATCTCGCCCCGCATCTCCCCTTTGCCGGACCAAGGAGCACCGATGATTTGAACCGCGTTTGCGGACAGGGGGCTGTGCGCGCCGGAACGCTTGGTCGGCGGCATCAGTTGATGGACACGTGCTGGGTCGCCGCGCCTCGCACCCGTCCAGGCTGCACCTGCCGGGCCAGCTGCGGGCGCCGCGCCCGCGCTGCTCGCTGACCTGGCGCGTGGGCGGGTGCCCGCCCCAGTGGCGCTCTTTATGGCGCTCTTTTCGGCGCTCGAAGCGGGGGTTGAGAGCTCGAACGCAAGCTGTGTGTCAAAGAGGGTGTACACGGGCACGATCGCGCCGAGGAAGGTCGTCTCGATGAAGGCACCCATCATCCGGCTGCGCCCGAGTGGTAGGCAGTCCCACACTCCGATCGCTCGTCCGCCGGCCTCGCTGCCGCCGTGGTCGGCGACCTCACCGCCACCGCCGCCATAACCGCCGCCACCGCCCTTTGGACTGCCCTTATTAGGACTCATTGGAAGGAGTGTCGGGTGCGCGATTCTCATCAGCTCCGTGTACTCGGTATCGGTGAGAGCACCGCCCGCGTGCACGCGTTGCATCAACCGGCCGTGGTCACTCGCCGACGCCGGCCGCCCCTTCGATGCGACCATCCTCGACCGTCCGGGCTGCGACCGTTGCGGCGTGCCCGAGGCCGATGGAAAGGGATCGTGGGCCTGCGCCGAGGCTGGTGTGTAGGGGTTGCTGCGGCATGAGGGCTCCTTGATGCCGGCGCCTCCCACGGAGAGTAGCACGCTTCCCCCCGCGGCCTTGAGCCTACTTTCTGCCCGACTCCCACTGCCCTGTGACTCGACGGGTGACGACCAGGACGATGCCACGTTCGAGCTGTGCTCTTCGCTCGCGCGGCGACCGAGCTCGAGGGACGAGCTCACGCGTAGAGCTCTGGCAGGCTCGGGGACAGGTGTGCGTGTGACCGCCTCTGGCTCCGCGCTGGCGCCAGGGGGAAGAAGGGATGCATCGGGCTGAGACAGGATAGCAAACATAGGGGTGCCAAGCCCTTGACGGGATGTGGCACCGCTGAGCTCCGCGGAGTCAGCGGCGGCTTCTGCAGCCGCAGCCGCCTTCACGGCCACAGCCGCATGAGCAGCCGCCGCGGCAACCGCTTCGGCCGTCTCCTTGAGCATGACCATGTCCCCTTCCTTTTGCGCCGCCTCGAGCAATATGTCGAGCGCCGCCGCCGCCGCCACCTCCGCCTCTGCCTCCGCCTCCGCCTCCGCCTCCGCCTCACTCATCTGCTCACGCCTCGCCATCGCGGCGGCGCTCATCGCCTCCTCGTCGGATCTCAGATGCGCCTGATGTGAGTGCCGATGGAAAGCCTGCAGCTGGCGGCGCACCGCGCTCACAGCGGCCGCCTGGTCCTCCACGTTGTGCGCCTCAGCGCGCTTCGCCCTCGTATGCTCCAGCACATTCTCCGCCAGTCGGAAATCGCGCATGAACTCGATCATGGACTGACGAGGTGCCCGAAACTGCGCTTTCGCGGTGGGTGATGTGGCGTCGATGGCTGCGGCGAGCACAGCGGTGGCGGCGTTGGCGGCGGGTGTGGCTCTCGGACTTTCGAGGAGGCGGAGAGGACTTGCTGGACGGAACGGCGCCTCTTCCGCACGACCCTCAGGAGCGACGCCTACAGAGCCGCCGCCGCCGCCGCCAACGCCGCCAAGGGCAGCATGCTCGAAAGAGGCTGAAGGCGTTTCGCAAGTGCTAGCAAGGCTCTTGGCTAGAGCTAGCAGTGAAGGTTCCACCGCCATGGCCTTCTCCTTTCGGAAGGATGCGTCGGCAGTAACAAGCTCTTCGTCCTCCTCCTCCTCGCCTCCCTCGCGCTCGCCTACCTCACTCGCGACGTCATCATCATCGAGGTCAGTCGCGGCCGCCGTCGCCGTTTTTGCAGCCGCCGCGGCTGCCAGCGCCGCCTCTGCGTCCGCGGTGGCCTTGGCAGCCAAGCGAGCAGCCTCGAGGGGCGAGAGCCCCTGCTCAACGCGAGCGACGATCTTCTGCAACTCGAGGGCACGCCTCGCCTTTGCAGGCGCCATCTGCTTTTCGCGCTCGATGATGACGCGCCACCTGTGCCGCACACGCACGCGCAAGAGACGGCGCATTGTCTGTCAGGGGGGAAGTCAGGGTTGGCGTGCGCGCGCACAGGGCTGCCTCCGGGCGCGAGCAGCGTGAGCCGAGGGAGGGCTGAAGGAGGACATTCTGTGTGGACGTGCGTGTGTGAGGCTGTGAGCCTCTGTGCTGCGCGCGTCAGCAGCATGTGCACAGCACACCGGTACAGCGCTTGTGGCGTGACAAGGCTAATGGCGGCGCGGCATGAGAGAGCGCGCTTGAGCTCCTTCCGCTCGGCTTTCGGAGGGACCTTGAGCTCGATCATCAATTTCTCGAGCTGGTCGAGCTCCTTCTCGTACTTGAGGACCTCGGGCTCCAGCGACTTGATCGCCTCCATCATCTGCTTTTGCGCGTGACCGCAGCGCCCCGCCGAGTTGGCGACGGCCGTCAGCCGCTTGCGCAGCTTCTGCACCTTCTTGGCGAGCGACGGCGCGACGAGCCCGAAGAACTCGCTCGCGATGCGGTGCACCTCGTCGCGCAGGATGCAAATCTCGCAGAGCTCCATGCGGATGCGCATCCGCGCGCTCCTCTGCGCCGCACCGCGCACGCGCTCCTTGATGGCTCGGAACTCGTGTCCACTTTGGCCACGTGCAGCCCATGCTGCCTGCAGACCGATCGCCGCCTCGACCCACCTGTGCCGCTCCGTGCTCGCATCGCTCCACTTTTGCAGCATCCTGTCATCCTTGATGAGCGCCGCCAGGTACTGGCACGTGTTCTCCCGCGCCAGCTGCCGCCGGTGGGCAAAGAGGAGCTTGTCGCTCTGCTGCGCCTCGCGGATGAGCAGGGCCTCAATTCTGTTGCGCAGCGTGTCCTTGAGGGTGATGCCCTTGAACATTGCAGCAATCTTGACGGCCGTGCGGATCTTGGCGAACTTGCTGACTCCCGTCATGCCTCCGGGAACAGTCGACAACGCAGCAGCGAACATTGCCCCTCCAGAACAGGCGGACGCGTCGCACCGCGGACGGTTCACGGACAACGCGCGCCCAGAGCTATGTAACGTAACATTACGTCGCCCATCAATTGTCGATGTTTGGTCGTGTAAAAATGCATGCACACGGGACGAAGTCAATTCAAGTATAAAGTCCTCCTCGAGCCTTTCGGTCACCATTCGTCGCCATCGAATCCTCGCCCACTGCCGCGGCGGCCGTGGGACGTGGCAGGCACGCTCCATAGACTGAACGCACCTCTAGCGCCACCGCCCCCGCAACGCGCACCGTCCAGTTCGTTGTCCAGACCACCCGACCAGAGGTCCAGTGGGCCCCCAAACCCGGCCGTCGAACACCCCTCGCGGCCTCATCTCTCAATTCCTTCTCTTGGTATGAGTAACGCACTTTCCCGAGCCGCGTCACTTAACCGCGTCACCGTGTCACCGCGGTGTGCATGGGCCACGGCACACACGTCGTGTATCAGATACGCCGCCGGTACCGGAATGTACTATGTTTTATTGTGTAACAGCAAGTGATGTCGGGGCAAGCTCCAACAGGCGCGCGGCCAGCCCATGGGCCAGCTCCTGACCACTTCAATCACCGGAGCCGCGTATCCACGTCGGCCGATTTTCGATCTGATCGACGCCGTCGCACCTGGTGAGGCTGGTGTACGCATAACGGATGCACGGTGTGGTTCATTCCAGCGCCGCGATGCACTCGATCTCAATCAATGCACCCAGAGGGAGACCGGCGACTGCAATTGTGGACCTCGCCGGAGGGTTGGTTGGGAAGTACTCCGCGTAAATCTTGTTCATGATGGGAACTGGCACAATGTGGCAGCGCGCACAAAGGATGGACGGGAGACCACGGAGCACTTTGCAGCTTGCGTGTTCGAGGAGACTCGCAGCGCACAGTTGCTCATATCACCGTGCAGGAAAATCGTAGTTTTGCACACATTGGCCATGGTGCCTCCGCACGCCTCGACAACAGCCTTCATGTTGTCGAGCAGCTGACGAGTTTGCCCTTCAATTCCTCCCTCTGCTAATGTTGGCGGTGATGAGCCCGGGATGATGGCAATGCAACCGCTCACATACGCTGTCTTCCCAACCACCGTGGCCTGCGAATAGGGTCCGATGGCTGCCGGAGCCTTGTCCGTTGAGATGATCTTCTTCAGCTCAGGCACAGAGCTGAACGTCGCTGATTTGACGTCGCTGTCGGCCATCCCGATGTGAATTCACTATGAATAAACACAACACGTAAGCAGCACAACCGTGAAAAAAACAGGACTCCCGCCAGGGGAGACATGATGTGAATTCACACAACAATTCACAACACTCTCGCGGTGTTGATGCTCTTCAAAACAATACGCACGCGATCGAGACCCCTGAGCAGCGCGTTGCTGTACGGTGTGTCTTGTGTTCTCGTTTCTCGCCTGTTTGAGGACTATTGATGATGAGAGTGTCACAAGATGTCGCATTCCGGCGCCGACATTTGCCCGCATTTGCGCTGCTTCTACTGCTACAGGCGAGCTCCGGTGACAGTACCGAGGCGTGCGACGGCTGGGCAAATTCTGGGGAGTGCGAGACAAATCCAGCGTTTATGTGGGACAAATGCAGTATGGCATGCCGTAGTCTCGGACTGAGGGAGCCGTTTGCAGACTTTGATGAAGTGGCGCAGAAGCGCATCTCTCGGGGCGAAGAGCAAATCCTTCAAATCGAGTTTCCGCGCGGCATCGACTCGCGTGCGATGGCGCCACTGCGCATCGTGCTGCGGCCCGACATTTCGCCGAGAACGGTTGCTGCGATCATCAGGTCCATCGGCGATTCGAAGGAAGGCGCGGCCATCTTTTACCGCAACGAGGCCAGACCGGAAAAGACGCCGGGAATGTGTGGGTCCATCCAGTGTGGACCCTACGCTCTCATTCAGGGACGCATGGAAGCTCTGATTGGCACGCCATCCGAAGGCGTGCCGATCGTACGCCGCGGGTTCGTGGCAAGGATACAGAATTCGAACGACTTTTTCATCGCGCTCGACGACCACGAGGAGTGGGGGCACTCGTTTACCGTCTTCGGCGACATGCGCGACGATGTGTTTGGACTGGAGTCGTTGGAGAAAATTGCCACGATGCCCTTCCGAGAGCAAAAGGCGGCTGGGAGCGAGACCGTCATGAGGCTGCTCAACGAAGAGATAGAGGTGAATGCACGCATCATCGGTGGCGATCGCAGTTCTGTACCGGCGTCTTTCGAGTTGTAAAATTGTATCAGTCTTATCCATGCATCCCGCGGCCAGCCAGTGCCCAGTGCCCCAGTCCGGGCCCCGAGGGGAGATACTCCCTCTGTCACTCTGACCGGAGCGACCCGTCCGTCGTGAGCTCTTGGCGCTCCGCTCGCGTCCGCTCGCGCATTTAACGCCCGCACCTAGGTCGCTACTTACTGTGCTGCAACGACACGGCCGCCCGTGCCACCGGCGGCGTCTCCAACGCGCTGCAACGCTCGCTGCCGCTGCTGGCTGACCGCCTGCTGCAGCAAGCCCAGCGCCTCGCCCTTCCTGCCGAGGTCGTCAACGGCGCTGGCGAGGCTCTCCTCGAGCGCACGTCGCTCGTCCGACGTGCCGAACTCGTCCGCAAGAGCAAATTTGTCGGCGGATGGCAGCTGGCCATCTTCCGTGAGGGTGCCCGCCGCCAGCAAGTGAAGAAGCGTGCGAACGACGTGGCTATCGCCACCATCCAGGCCGGCTGTGAGCGTGGCCTCGTCGCGCGCGCCATCGAGAATTCTCATCACCGGGGCCAGAAGATGGATGCCGCTGACCTCGAGAGCGGCGCATGCTGTCAACAGACTGCTGCGGCCCTCTGTTGGCTGCTCCGCGACGGGCAGGGTGGCGAGCGCGGTCACCGCGTCTAGCAGAGCATGCAGTGGGCTCGGCGAAGAAGCGGCCATCTCGGCAGCCTCTTCCTCGAGGATCGAGCGTAGGATCTCGGAGCACTTGACCATGTCGCCCTCGCACGCTTCGAGCGTTTCGCAGATGTTCACCGCATCAATCTCTGGGAACTCGGACTGGAGATGCTGGAGGAGGTCTTGCAGCATCCGATGCCGTTGATGTCGATTTTCAGGATTGGCCGTGGTGGATCCCACAGGGTCGGAGTGGCCACGGACTGGCCACGCCCTGGCCTCGCCCTTTCTGGCGCTCGAAGGCCGCTCGTGCGCGGCGGTGCGACTTTTTCGTCGTCCATGGACGCGGCCGAAGCGCAGCAGCGTGCGGACGTCGAAGAAGAATTGGCGGAGAGCGCTCTCCGGCAGGCGGAGATCAAGCGGCGCATCGCGGAAGCCGAGCAGAAGCTGAAGGACCGCGAGCTGGCTCGCAAAGGCAAACGCGGCCGTATGAAGGTGAACGAGCAAACCATCGAGAACAATCTCCACGCGCTGCTCGTCCGGCTGCGAAGAGGGTACCTGCCGGGCGAAGTGATGAGCACTCCGAGCGCACCGCCCACGCAGGTGAGCGAGCGCGCAGCAGAACCTCCAACATCATGCTGCAGGCGGAGCAGCGCCATGCGTAAGGAGAACATCGATCACTTCTTCAAGTACGGTACGTTCCCGTACGGCGAGTGGTTTGAAGGCAGCAATAAGGCGGCGGGCAAGCTGCCGGTCGCCACGACACTGTCGTTACTCGACACCGTCGTCGTCACGCGACGGCGGCGTCGAGTGACTTCTTTTGCGTTCCCATCGGGGGGCGCGCCAACGGGGCGCGTCTACCGACAGTACTTACAACGCCGCTAAGCCCGAAGCCGCCGCCATGCCCACCGTCACCGCCACCATCACCACCACCATCGCCACCGCCACCCTCCGACCCTCGCTGCCACCCTCGCCGGTCGCCGCCGCCCTCGTCGCCACCCAGGGCGCCGCCGTCGGCGACGCCGCCGTCGCCGCCGCCGCCCCCGCCGCCGCCGCCCTCGCCGCCGCCCAGTCCACCGCCGTCCTCGCCAACACCGTCGGCACCGCCACCCTCGCCGCCGCCGACCTCGCCGCCGCCGACCTCGCCGCCGCCGTAACGCCGCCGCCCTCGCCGCCGCCGACCTC
>Ga0210239_100626_pt1 | contig 31228 bp, 16 predicted proteins | sample ChrtobMetP5a_0mM_FD_155451 | JGI IMG/M metagenome (GOLD analysis project Ga0210239, IMG submission 155451) | Chrysochromulina tobin associated microbial communities from unialgal haptophyte culture, Seattle, Washington, United States - P5a_0mM | ecosystem: Host-associated > Algae > Haptophytes >... | reverse complement strand
ACTCTTGTGTTTGAATGAGTATGTTCCTAGACTCCTCCAGGACCCTCCCGGACACCAAGGAGGGTCTCGGAAATCCGGACATGTCAGGAATCTTGCTAGATTCCCCCACTTTACTGCTCAGTTGGCCGTACAAGTACATGACCATGCAGCACCGTCACGCCGGACAAGCGGGAATGAGTCAGACGCATCGACGACGCACGAAGTTGTGCATCGATGACGGTGCGCATCCATCTAGCTTTCTAGGTGACCCAGTCGACCCAGTACCACGCTCGGTATCGGCGCGCCAGCGCGCGCGCATCACGCTAATTGCCGTGGCCTACGCCCCATACATCGCCCGGTCCATCAGTTGCACGTCCTGCTCCTGCCAACTGAGCTCAGTAGTTCCGGCTCGTCCCATGGCTGGAGGCTGGTCCCATCTTCGTCCGATCGCTTGCCACACGCCTGGCCACACGTGGAAGAAGGGAGCGCTTCACACCCCCTCCTCGCTCGACCTCACTCACGCCCCAAGAGAGCCGAAGGCTCCCGTGCTGCGCCGCCGAAGGCTTCCGTGCTGCGCCGCCGGCTGCAACGCCGTAGTGCCGTAGTCTCTCACTTCACCTTAGCAGCCTTGGCGCGATCCTCGTTGTGGTGAGCCACGGCCGCATCGACTTGCCCGAGAAATGTTGCCCATCGCGAGAAGATCTCCTCGATGCTCGTCTTCGACTCCTCGGCAAAGAAGCTTCGTAGTACCTTGTGCATCTCCTCCATGCGGAGGGCGGCACATCCAAGCTCTTCGACCTGCGCGGTGGCGCCGTCGCGGAACGAGCCCATCACCTGCAGGTACTGGTCGCGAGCGAGGGCCTCCTCGCGTGCTGAGAGCACCGCCACGCCACCTTCGACGCTCGCCGCCGCCTTGGCCTTGGCGTCGACATGAGCCGCTCGAGCCTGCTCACGAAAATGCTCGAGCTCGGCCTCGATCTTGGACAGACCCGCCTTGAGGCGCGCCACCTCCTCGTTCACATTCTCCAACGAGAGTTTCGCCGCCGCGCGCACGCTCTTGCACTTGTCGGCGAAGGAGGTGAGCGGGGGCTGTACGGGAAGGAAGTCCGCAGGGCCCTTGGTGGTGTCGGGCTCTTGCCCGCCATGCACTGCCAGCGCGTACTGGAGCAGGCTCGAGCGGTGATCATTGGTCTTGAGCTCGGCGAGGCGCGGCAAGCACTCGAGCCGAAAGCCCTCGGCGCCCGCGCGGAAGCTTCCCTGGTTGAGTGCGTTACCCAAATTGAGCAGCAGGCCGAGGAGTTGGTGGAGCGGCTCACAGGCGCACAACTCGTTCGCCGCGTGTGTCAGCACATTGACGTCATCGTACGAGGCGAGCAGCGCCTGCGAGAACTGCCGTTTGAATGCAAACGTCTCGAGGCGCTGCTGCAGCCGCGGCACTGAGCCCACTTGCAGCACGAACTTCTCGGCAAAGCCGAGGGCAGCGGGGTCGGCCGCGCTCACGAGCTCAATCTCCTCCGGGAGGGGCACGCATTTCTGGAGGGCGGCGACGGCATCGGGAGTCAGAACCTTCTCGTCGAGGGCGACCACCGCACGCCGCATCTCCTCAAGGGAGACCTTGACCTGCTTGAGGATGATCCCAAAATGGTTCGAGCGCTTCGGGTCGAGAAGCGAAGCCTGCGCGCTTCCCACAACGCTCGAGGAGCTGCCGCGGACCATCACCGTGGGCTTCGCGGGCTCCTTGGCGACGAAAAGGCTCTCAAAGCGCTGCATGTCGAAGCTCGGCTCCCCCATCGTGCCTTCCTTGACCGCCTGCCAAACGGTACCCTTGAGACGATTCTTGGGCACCTTTTGCCACACGAGCGGCTTGAGCTTTGGTCCCGACGGTTCACTAGCCTGCCCGGGCGGCGGCGGCGCTCCAGGCGGCGCGGGCGGCGCGGGCGGCGCGGGAGGCGCGCCCGGCGCCATTTGCGGCGGCGGCGGAGCGAGGGCGGGTGGCAGCAGCGGCGGCGGCGGTAGTGGTGGCGCTGCAAGTCCGGATGGCAGCGGTGGTGGCGCAAGTGCGGGCGGCAGCAGCGGCAGCGGTGGCGGTGCTACTCCTGTCGATGATGGCGGCGGTGGGCGCAAAGCGGCCATGCCGGAACTCTGCGGAAGGCCCGGACGCTGTGCTGGAGGCGGTGCGATGGAAGGCGACTTTGCCGAATGCAGCGACGCCGGCCTTGGCAGGGGCGCCGGCGAGTCGCTCGTATCGTCCGCAGCCACAGACGCTGAAGTATGAGCAGCGACGCGGTTGGTTGGCGCAGGATTCACGAGCTGCTGCAGCGGATGCGATGGGAACACTCTGACGGCGCCAGCAGGTGCACCGGCCTGCTTTTTTGCGGCGGGCATGGATGTGAACTTGATGCAAACTGTCTCGTCGTCGTCGGCATCATCAAGGAGTTCCGACTGGTAGTCGCGCACGCGTTTGGCGGGCAGCGGCATCACCACGTCCTCGTCGTCGGAATCGCCAAGCACCATGGTGGCCGGCATGAGGAGGACGGACCTCTCCTTGTTTGAACTTCACTGGATGAATGATGAACATCACATCGCAATCCCGCTGATCAGGGAGATGTGTGATCCGTCCAAACTCTCCGTTGGGGATACGGCTTTAGAGAACAAACGAATGTCCGGAAGTTGATATCAAACGAAAAGGCGCCACGATGGGCACGTGTGCGTCCCTTTTGCACACTTTCACGCCGCCGCTCCGCCGCCGCGACACGTGATCATCATGGCACTCGAGCATAACATGCTTGAAGCGCTCATCCACCTCGCCGAGAGCTCCTCGACAGAGGAGGCGAAGACAGCGATCCAGACTTTGGTCACTGTCGTCAGCAACGCTCAAGCCACCGAGAAGCGTGTGCTCAAGACGTCCAATGCTGGACTCCAGAAGCGGCTGCTCGGCCTTCAGGCAGGCGAGGAGGCCTTGCTTGCCGCGGGCTTCCTGCCCGACGCCGCGGCCGGAACATTCGAATGGGATGCTTCGCTTGAAGCAAGTGTAGCTGCTTCGCGGTCTGCCGGCCTCAGCCAAGCGCTGCAGGTCTTCGATGCCATCCACGCCGCGATTGTGTCCATTGGCGACAGCAACGCGCCGAGCGTGGCGCAGGAGGCGCTCAAGCTGTGCGGCGTGTACGTCGGCAACATCGCCACCGAGCCGGACAATGACAACCGCCGACGCATCGGTGCCGCCAACAAAGCCTTGAACAGCCGGCTGCTGAGCGCTAAGGGAGGCTCCGCGCTCTTCGCGGCGTGCGGCTTCGTGGCGGAGCCGGCGCAGGGCGAGCCCGAGTCGTACGTGAATCAGCTGGGCACGCCATTTGTGCGCGTGGCGCTCGTGGCCCTCGGGAAGGCCACCGCAGTGTGGGACGCCCTCGCAGCGAGTCGTGGCAGCGCAGTCGACGTGAGTGATGGCCCTCGCGGCGGCCCACGGGGTCCGAAGCTGACCGCTTCCGAGCAGAACACGCCCGTGGAGGAGATCGTGCTCAAGGCGCTGCCCGTGCGCTCGGCGCTGCTGATGACGCGGGCCTCGGCCGACATGCAGCCTGCGCTGTGCAAGTCAGACGACGGCCGCCAGGTACTGCTGCACACGTGGCAAGAGGCCTCGCACTCGTGGACATGTCAGGGTTCGATGGAGATACCGTCCACAGAGTTCGTGTGGACCACTCCACGCACACTGCTCGTGCTGGTCGATCTGGGCGATGCCCACGGCAGCGGCCAGCCAGTCGAACTGCGCGCCGCGCTCAACGCGGACGGCACCGACCTGGAGAACGATTACGTAACCGCCCGCGACTTTATCGAGGGTCACATCGCAGACAGCTACACCAAATGCCAGGAGCCCGTCCTAAACGCTAACTACCTTGAGGAGATCTCGCGCAAGCTGCGCGCGGCCGCAGGGCCGGTGATGGCCACCGTTGCTAATCTGAAGAAGGCCATGGAGGCGCAGAACTGAGAGCGGTGTGAACGAGCCAGACCAGAGACTCGCGTGACAGAGTGCCACTGTGGAGCCTGGCTCGCGGGTGGGGTGTCTGTGTTTTCACTGCGTAACGCACTGTCTCTCGTCTGTAGTCCGTGTCCCGTGTTGTGTGCGGGGGACGCCAGATTAAGTACATTAAGGGACCACAGAGTGTCGGCTGTCCGCGCGGTCCGCGGACGTGGAAAAAACATGCCGAAAAAAGCACAAATAAAGACGGCAAATACGGAGGAACGGGGACTACACACATAAGGAACACTCACAATTAACTCACAATTCACAGTCACAAGGCAGGGACCATGCACCACATCCCTCGTGTGTGCGCTGGTAAAAAATCTAAAATGTTTGGCGCTCCTGGGAGAGCATGACCTCACTACAAGTAAGCCCGCCGATGATAAGCCCGATTAAACTAGCCCGATGAGTGTGAGCTTGTACATGTACAGTTCTTGTGAGTTTTGTAAATTGTATGGCGCCCGAGAGGGCTACTGAGCCCAACGGAGCTTTATCCTTTGTAAATCCTTCGTGAGGCGGTCGAGTGACGTGCTCAGCTGTGGTGAGCGCGGGTCAATTGGCGCGGGACGTGTGGCCACAGTGACAAATATCAGCATACTGGCTTTGCCTATACATGTAGCGCGTGCCACATGAGTCGTGGCGCAGCATGCATTCCATAATGCAATTCCAATTGACTTTTCACGATGACGATCGCACGACCACGATCCTCACTATCCGGATAAGAAACCAGCCGGTTATTGATCGGCTGAAGCTAGGCTGAAGCCGCAATGGAAACTCAAGGCAACTTCGAAGCGAGGAAGTTCAAGCTGCTGAACGACCTAAGTAACCAAGGTTCATGGAAAGATCGAGAGGAAGCCGTGAGAGAGCTCGCGCAAGACACCGCATTTGTCCAAATGCATATCGACTTGTTCGCGCTGATGCTTGATGATGAGGTAGGTCTCGTTCGAGCGGCCGCCGTGGAGGCTGTGAAAAAGGCAACGACCGATGGCACGCTGGGGATTGAGCCCCTCGAATCAAGGCGCATAAACAAGATTGGAAAGCGCGTCTTGTTCGCGCTCAGTGACGAACACTATGCCGTACGGAGGGCGGCATTGCGTACGCTGTCGCACGATCCAGAAGTGCTCCTTGCGCCCTATCAAGGGGATCTCCTTGAGAGACTCGCCGACGAAAGGTCACCCGAGATGCGCTCCGAACTGTTGCTAGCATTCCGCATGGTACCAGCCAAGATGCAAGTGCCCGAGCATGTTGCTTTCCTCAATGCTCTCACGATGTCATGGTCTCATCGCGCTCACGGCCGCCGTGACAGCGATGCGCTGTGAATCATGATCGAGTCCCAGACGAGAGGCCGAGCGCGGGGGAGTAAGCGGAGAGAGGAGGGGAGTCGAGGGAGTCGACCTTCGTCCAGCGTGAAGAGGGCTGTGGGGAAAACTCTGGGTATGCGCGCGCCGCGTCTAGCCACCACTGTAGAGCTAGCTTTGGCTTCGCTCTCGTGGTCTGGCGCACGACAAGCGCGCAAAGCCATGGAAAGCGAGGGTGGCTCCGACCCGTCCGAGGACGTGGCGAAGCTTTTCGCGGTGACTGAGAGTCTCGTCGGCGCAGGCATTGCCCCTTCGATTCACCAGGGCCGCGGAATCATCATCTCCGCGCTGTCCAAGAGCACCGTGAGAGCCACGATCGAAACCAGCGATGATGAGGAGGACTTCAGCTTTGAGATCGTCAAGGAGGAGCTGTGGCGCGCGGTCAGGCTTCTCGAGGAGCATGGCTGCGGCAGCGAGGTTCCTTCCGCGGCGACGAGTCTCGACAGCAAAGCTCTCCGCATGAAGATGGCTGGCATGTTTCTGACGACTGAGATGCCCCCGACGGGAAGGGCGTCGACCTCGTCGGGCGTTGTTCCCTCGGCACGTTCGCGTGCTAGTTCGTCTTCCCCGGCTGCGGCGCTCTCGGCGCCGCCTCGCTCGGGTACCCCCGCGACGAGTGAGTCACGGGCTGTTGTTGTTGCTGAAGGCGTCAAGCCAAGCCCAAGCCGAGTGGCAACGCCACGCGTGGCGTCGACGGTGGAGCGCGAGGCGCGCCGGGAGGAGGCAGCTGAGCGTGATGATCGCTCGGCGCACGCGCGGGGCCCATCGGAGGTCGCCGGTCGCCCGATTGACGGGGGCGAGCGTGCACGTGTCGGTCGGCGTACGCACGAGGAGGAAGCAGTGCGCATCGTCACTGAGTTGAGAGCGCAGATGAATGCCGTGCACCGCAAATGGCGGGCGTACGCGCTGGCGCTAGAACGGGCGACATACTTCGCTCGTGTTCGTGTCATCAGCCGAGGCGGCCGAGTGCGTTATTCCGATGCAGGGCCGGTGGATCCGCCAAGGGCGGCAGCGGGGGCGGCCCCGTGTGTGCCGGCTCCTGCTCCGAGGGGCCCCCGTGTAGCGGCGGCGCCGCCTCGGGGGGCGGCTACGCTGGCCTCGTGCATGGCGCGGGGCACGGCTGTACGCGGGGCTCCGGCGGCAAGTCGGGCTTCGCCCGCTGAGGTGGTCGATCTCGACGATCTAGAGGGCGACTACGACGAGGAGGAGGACGGTGGCGCCGCCGATGGTGCCTCGAGCGACGCCAGCGTCAAGTCGGAGCATGATGAGGAAGACGAGTCGGAGGCGCTGCTCAAGGACCTTCGCGCGGCAGCGGGGGGCGGCGGCGTCACAGCTGCATCTTCTCGCGACAAGGTGAGTGATGACCCGGTCTTCCTGCTCAAGGCCTTCGTCCCGCCTCAGATGACGGTGAAGGCTACGACTACGGTGGTGAAGTTTATGTTCGAGCATGTGCGTGAAACTCTCGAGGCGACGGGAGCCCGAGTGGCGCCTCTCGGTGGCGAGGATGTGCGCAAGAGCTTGCAGCTCGCGAGCGTGATGCTCGTTCGCCTGGCTGGGTTTCTTAGCCAAGCGCCAGGCGAGCTGGTCGGCGCGGCGGCGATGCGGGCGGGCACTCCCATGCCATGCAAGACGTCGGTACAGGGGGGCACTGCACTCAAGGCTCTCCGCGAGATCGTCTTTGAGCACATGACGGAGCGCGAAGTCGGTCACGCCGCTACGATGGGCGCGGCGGGGCGTAAGTCTGCGCTCAGCTCGTCAGGAATTCTGATGCAGAAGTTGGGCGTGCCCTCGGCGCGCCTGCAGATGTTTCACGTGGCGGATGGCGGCGCCTCCGATAAGGGGGGGCCCGAGGGGCTTGGCCAGGGCATCTTCGAGCGCGGGCTCTGTGCAATATCGAATGATGCCGCCGCCCGTGAGCAGCTCGGCGTGCTCGTCGGGCTGCTCGAGGAGGGATTGTCTGACTCGGGGGTGACGCGGAAGGGCGCCAAGAAGATGACGCCAGGCTGCCTCTTCGTACGCGCGGTGGCTGGGCTCGTTGGCAATGCTCTCGCCAAGAGCTCGAGCTCCTCAACCATGTGGGCACACGTGTTCCTCGCGGAGCAGTGCGGCAAGCCGTCAGCTTCGAGCCGCGAGAGGATGCAACACAACCCAGGGTACGAGCATCTCGACACCGTCTGGCAGGCGGTGTGCTCGGTGCGCGCTGGCGTCGAGCAGGTTCTGCAGCAGGAGTGGCGGCGCCTTATGCGCCGCGAGAGCCTCGACACCACCGAGCTGGCGAACGCTTGCTGGTACGGGCGGTGGCGGAAGTTCGACCTCAAGAAGGCTATCACGTCGGAGCAGACGTCGAGCTGGCTGGGGGTGGTGAAGGGCGACAACCATAGTCTGTCGAGCGTCTGGGCGATCTTCACGTCGTTCTTTAGCGCTCTGACCTACTTGATGACGACGCTCACCCACTTCTGGGACCCAGAGGTCGCGTTCACGCTGCAGCTCATCACCACGTCGGCGGTGGGCGCCCTGGAGGCGGGCGTTCCCGCGGCGCAGATCATCGAGATGCTGCCGAGCGTCGTGTTCGCTAGGTTTGATGACGCCCACAGGGAGTTTCGCCAGCTCGGGCGTGCCCTGCCGGCCCTCACCCAGACGTGGGAGAACTTCACGGAGTCCGAGCCCCACGAGCGCTTTCGAGAGGTCGTCATGGCCCGCACTCGAGGCAAGGACTCCGGCTCGGCCGCGGACGTTTACGCGGCGCTGAAGGCTCTCGAGAAGAAGTTCGAGGAGGCGCAGGCGGCGGGCGGCAAGGGAGGCGGCGGCAAGGCGAAGGGCAGCTTCGTGGAGAAGGCGGTCGTGGACCGCTTCATCGCCGATCACCCGGGTATGTGTTGGGTCCATCACCTCAAGGGCACGTGCACCAAGAAGGACTGCCCCCACACCCACGGGGAGAGGATTCAGTTCGGGGCCGCCAACCATGATTGATCACGACGAGGATCGTGTGGGGGGCGACGCGCCGCGTGGCGCGCGGCTGGCGGACATGCAGGCCGAGCGGTGGGGGGTCACGTTTTCGACGTGGCCTGCGAGGGGCGTGCTGAACGGCGCGCCCGTCGACCTGCGAGCGCTCGAGCGTGCCGCGGCGGTCGTGCGGCCTGGTGTGGGGGAGGGTGTGCGTGACTGGCAGGAGCTGGCGTCTTCGACGGGCGAGGGCGGCGCTCCGGAGTTGGTTTGGGACGTGCGTGGGCTCTACTTCGGGTCGGCTGACCCGCACGGGGTGGGGGGGATCGACGCTGTGCGCTTGCCACGCAAGCGGGCGACGTTCTCCATGTTGGCGTATGACACAGCGCGGCTCGACGATCTGCTGCGCCGGCCGATGCCGCGGCTGAACGTGCCGGCGATCACCGCGCCTCTGCCGCCTCCGCGGCCGTACGCGGGGCTTCTCTCGGCCTTTCCGCCCAAAGTGACTCGGCTCGATCAGGTCGTACCTATTGGCACGATCAAGCTCATCGGGCGGTGGCTTCGGCGTTTTCGCCGTATGGCGGCGGCGGCGCGCCGGGGGAATGCCTCTTTGGCGCGCCGTCTCCGCCCGGAGGATCTGTGGCTGCCTGAGGATCAGCATACAGTCCCTGCAGCGCGGGGCTGGGTGTGGGACCTTCGTCCCCTTGCCCAGGGCTTTCCCGCGCGGGTGATTGCGACAGGGACTGCGGTCCGCCACGACCTGAACGCGCACGCTATCTCCATCCTGGGTATTGACTACCCGGACCAGGCCATCATCGACGAGTGCCTGCGGGGTTTTAGCGACGACTCTCTGGTCGAGTTCGGTACGTTGTTATGCGCCCCCCACTCGGGCGCGCTGGCCTTCTTCGAGCAGGCGGAGGCGAAGATCACCAAGAGCGTGCTCCAGGGCTGGGCGGAGGACCATGAGCGGCTGCCGATGTGGCCGATCCGCTGCTCCCCCTACTCGGTGGTCGACGAGTCCGCCCGGGCGGGGAAACCGAAGTTTCGGCTCACCAACGATCTGTCGTGGCCGAAGCCGGGGGTTGCGCTCGAGCCTCACCTGTTGCCCTGCCCCTCGCTGAATGATGCGATGGACCGGGCGCTCTGGGCGCCGCCGATCTTGCTTCGGCTTGCCCAGGTGGCCTCGGGGATGATGGTTCTGAAGGCGTCGGGCGCTCCGGTGCGGGCATGGAAAATCGACGCCGAGGCCTTCTACCGTAAGATCGGGCGGCGGCCTGATCAGGTGTGGCGTCAGGCGATGGTTACCCCGGCGGGCAACTGGCAGATCGATTGGCGGTGCCAGTTTGGCGACGCGTCAGTGGCGGTCAAGGCTATCCAGCACTCGAACCACATGGCGTCTGTGGCGAAGCAGCGTCTTCGCCAGTTCGACGAGTCCCATCCGTCGAGTGATCCGCGGGTGGTCGCGTGGCAGCGGGAGCGCTTGCGCGTGGCCCTCGAGTTCGGCGTGACGCTGCCCGAGCTCGAGCCGTTCCACGACGAGCGCTGGGCGGTACTGCACGTGTGCGGCCAGTTCGTCGATGACTGCGGGGGCGCGTCTATCGACGACCCCCTCTTCGACTCGCTCGGGCGGCCGATGTTGGACTCGGAGGGCGTGCAGGTGACGCGCGCCCAGGTCCACCTCGAGATCGTCGAGGATGTGTTCGACGCGTTTGGTCACCTCTCCTCGCCGGAGAAGAGGGTGTTTGGGGCGGTGGACGCCACGAGCTCCTTGTCCGCGATGATGAGCCCGCGGTCGAGCTCGCCCCAGACGCCACTGACCATGTACACGACGCCGGAAACGAACGTCCAGGCCGCCCAGCCCTCCTCCCCCGAGGCATCAGCATAGATGACGCCAACGCCCGGGGCACCGTAGGCAGGCACCCACTCCCTGCACGCCATAGGCACACCCACGTGCTCCGGGTCCTCGAGCTCGGTCGCCCAACGCTGCAGGGCCGCCCGCACATGCTTCGAGATGAACACCATCCGATGCTCGGGGCGAAACACCCGCGAGCGCTTCAAGGCTATCTTGAAGCTTCGCCAACACGGAGCGACCCATTGACGCCCCTTCGGGTAGACGATCGACGCAAAGGTGAGCTTACCCAAGAGCTCCCGGAACTCAGCCAGAGGCACCTCCGACCGTCGTGTCGAGACCGCTCGGCAGAGCGCGGCATAGCGCGCCCGCTTGTTCTCCGAGAGCCTCATGAGCCCAAAGTCGAGGTCGAGGTCCACGCCCAGAAGGTCGATCTGCGTCGGCCTCTTCGTCCTTGGTGAGGCCCTCCAGTTCAAGTACGTCTGGGAGTACACCGACAACACGGTGGCGCTCTCAGCCATCCGTTCGTTGACCCCGAGCACGCCGTTGTCGCAGCGGCTGTGCGCGGCGCGGGTCATCTGGTGTTCGGACCGCTCCGTCTTCGTGATGGGTGAGCGGATCACGTCGGCCAACAACGAGTGGGCTGACATCGGTTCTCGCCCCGTCACACGGGGCGGGCCAGCGGCCGTGGCTACCATGGCGCATGAGTTGGGGTTGGAGTTCGTCGACTTCCATGTCGTCGACTGGCGGGATGTTCTCTGAGACCTTCCAGTGGGAGTTTGCCGCGCCTAGCGCTTCGGACGACCGCCCCTTCGCTGTGGGCGATAGGATGGAGCAGCGCGCTCGTCGGGCCTCGGCCCGGCGGGAGCGCGACCTGGCACGGGTGCACGACCCCTCGCTCGAGGAGAGCGCTGTCGCGTACCTCGCCGTTGGCGTGCAGACAACCGCAGGGGGGAGCACTCAGGGATGGGTTTGGTGGGGGGACTTCATGCGCTCTCTTGGGGAGTCCCCCGAGCAGCATGGGGAGCTTGCGGATGGCCCGGAGGTGCGACTGCGTATCGAAGGGTTCTACCTGCGCTTCGTCGTGTGGCTGGTGCATGTTCGTGGCGTGCAGGTCGAGACGGCCCGCAAGTACTTTGCGGAGGCGCTTAGTGCGCACGTCTCGTTCTACGGCCCGCCGGTCCCAGGGTACAACATGCCGCGTGTTCGCAAGATGATCAAGGGCATGGCTAAGGTTATCGATGCGCCCCCCCGACGTCCTCGGCGGGCGGTGCGCACTCAGGTTCTTCGGGCCGCGCTCGATAGGCTTCCCGTCGACTCCGTGTCGGCGGTCAATGCTCGGGCGTGTGCCTCTGTTGGGTTCTGCGGCCTTCTGAGGGCCGCGGAGATGTCTCTGCAGCGTGGGCAGGTCTGGTCGAAGGCTCGTTGCCTTAGTCGGGCCGATGTTACCTTCCTCGTCCGTTCAGGGGACGGTCAGCACGCTACATGGGTCTCGTTTGACGAGCTCGAGCGGCGGGGCGACACCCCGACTGCTGCTCAGGTGATGATGCGTCCGTGCAAGAAGCTCCGCTACCACGGGGGCAAGACGGTGCCCGTGTTCTTGTTTGATGGCTCGGTCTTAACTCCGGTGCAGGAGCTGCTGCGCCTGTTTCGCGTCGACCGCGTGCCCCCTGAGGCGTACGCCACGACGCCTCTGTTCCGGCGCTCGTCTGGGGTGTCCTTTACCACGGACTACGTGCGCGAGGTCGTTCGGTTCCTGATGCGCTCTGTTGGGCTCCCCCCGGGCCTATACGGGGGGCACAGTCTGCGCATCGGGGGGGCGTCCGCCGCACTGGCGGCGAACGTCTCGGAGGCTGTTATCCGAGCCATGGGTCGATGGGACTCGGACGTTTATGAGCTCTACCTGCGGGGTTCGCTTGCATGCGCCCGCCAGATGGGCTCAGTTATCGCCTCAACTTCCTACGAGGACTTCGAGGCGATGTTCGACCATGAAGAGTTCGTTCGCTTCTAGATGGTCTTCAATGATCATTAGGGCCTGACGATTTCTCGGCGCTGCTCTCTTCAGCGTTGGGGTCTCTTCGCACACACTGACTCGAGCTTGGTCAGCTCGCGGCAGGTCTGCGGGCTTCCGAGGGCAGCTATGGCGTGTGTACCCATCCGTGTTCAGGGTCGCCGCGCCGTAGCAGTCCTAAGGGAGGCCAGTAGGCCAAACCGTCTATTCTATTCACACCGGAGTCGAGACGCTGGAGGGGAGTCGAGGGAGTCGACCTTCGTCCAGCGTGAAGAGGGCTGTGGGGAAAACTCTGGGTATGCGCGCGCCGCGTCTAGCCACCACTGTAGAGCTAGCTTTGGCTTCGCTCTCGTGGTCTGGCGCACGACAAGCGCGCAAAGCCATGGAAAGCCCCACCCTCCCGACCCCCATTATGCGTGATAGTTAGGTCAGTGTACAACTCACTGCGCTCGTTCGCAGGCGGCGCCCCGGCACACGGGTGGATGTTGCATTGCATGCCATCTCGGTACATTCCGTGTGTGGCGTGTGTACCCATCCGTGTTCAGGGTCGCCGCGCCGTAGCAGTCCTAAGGGAGGCCAGTAGGCCAAACCGTCTATTCTATTCACACCGGAGTCGAGACGCTGGACGGGTCGAGAGGACGGGAGCGAAAGGGAGCAGAGACCTAGCAGCGACTGCGCACCTGTGCTCTCCGGCGCCGCGCCCACCTTAAGCCCACACATCAAAAACTACGCGGTCCCACACGAGTCTGTTCTGTAGTAAATGTTCCCTGATAATGTTACCAACCTCACCCGTCCGCGCCAACCGTGACTCGTTTTTACGAACCCACCGCCCAGGAACCAAGGCGAGGAGACGAGCACTGAGTCTTGCACTGTAGTCCGATGTAGCTACGCCCGACGCACACGCGACACGCCGCGCGCGTGTACGATCCGGGATCCGCGTCCGGGCATCCACGTCACAAAATTTTATGATTCGTCATTCACGATGTAGCGGACATAATGATTTACGTCATGCGTCGCACTTCCCTGCACCTCTGTGGGTAGTCACATGAACGGCGCGGCAAAGTCGAGGGGAAAAGCGAAACGCTTTCCTCGTCTTCGCGGTTACATGTACAGATGTACTCGTACTACGCGGACCTGGACTGGGGTATTGGGCACTGGAGGGTCCCAGGAGCTTTCAATCCTCTCAACTTTTGCTCTGCTTAACCGCAGCCTTGGCGGCCGCGTCTACCCGCGCCCGGGCGAGTGCCGCCTTCTCTTTCTCCTTCTTCGAGGCCGCCTCGAGCTTCTTGAGTGCGTTCTGGAACGCGTTCTTCTCCTCGTAGGAGGCGCCCTCGGCCTGCATCTGCGCCCCTTTGAGCAATGCGAACGTCTCGTCGGTGAGCTTGACCTCGCCCTTGAGCATCGAGAATGTGTATTCGCTGAACTTCTTGACTGCGTTGTAGTCAAAAGAGCGTCCGAGGTTGGCCTGCGCCACCGCCAGCTTGTCGAGCGAGTCCAAAGTCGGCAAGCAAATGGCCGTGTCTGTCTTAGGCAGCGCATCGAGAGTCTTTTGCCACTTGGCGCTGACGCTCTTCAATTTCGCAGGATCGACGTTCTTCTTCGCCACCGTCATGAACCCATCCCCAAGCGACGCGGCAGGAAGAGGCACCGTCTCGCACGAGTCCATATTGAGGCCAGCAAACGAATCTTTGATGATGCTGTTGAAGTTGCCGATATCCGCGTCGGGTACCAGGTTGTACACGTCGGCAAGCAGGTCTATGGCTGGCCCAAGCTTGTTCGAGTCGATCTCGAAGATGAGTTTGCTCACCAATGAGGTCCACCCCTGAAAGGGCGCAGGCTCAAGGGCTTTCAAGATCGGATAGGAGGCCTCAGTCGCCTCCACGATCACATCGTCGAGCAATGGTGGAAGTGCTTTGGACGCGGGCGGGCTCAGTACTAGTGTGGTCGATAACAGCGCGGCGAGCACGGCAGAGCGCACGGCATGCGTTCACACTAATTGTAATGGGCACTTTCATTGCTGTGTTGACTATTGTGAATTAGGTCAGCTGTCTTGGGTGATTGCACATGCGTTACTGAGCCTGAGGAACCCGGGTCGTCGTTGTGAGCTGTGAGGTGTCTGAGTTGGTGTGGGCCGCGGAGGGGTGCTGAGTAAGGTGCTGAGTAGGAGACAGAATGAGATTGTCGAGCAGCCACAGATCACGTCAGCTCGACTAGCGGCGGTGGCCTCGCACATCGCTCATCCGTCGCCTCGGCTGCCGCCGGCTCGCTCCTCGGCGCTGGCACATTGGAGCGCGGAGCGCCCTCGGCGCTCGCCACTGTGCGTCCGTGGGTGCCCCGCAGCTGGGCCTTGAGGCTTTCGAGCGAGCGCGGGATGATACTCATCGCTTCGGCAATAGTTCGCGCGAGCTGGTGCTCCCCTTGCTCGCCCTCGTGCCCTCCGTCGTCGGCCGAGGAGGCCGCCGAGCAGCTGCTGCGTCGCGAGGAGCCTGTGGCCCACAGGCCGCCGCCGCCGCCGAAGAGGCTCGTAGCGCTCGGCGTGCCGGCTTGGACGGCCATCGAGTCGCACCCGCTCGAGCTATGCACCGAGCCCTCGCTTTCGCTCGAGGCGGCGGCCATGAGCCGCTTAAACTCCCGAAATGAGAGCGGGCGCTGCGCGAGCGCCTCGACGAGCCGACTCCGCAGCGCAGCGACGACGGTGTTGAACTCCGCGTAGTTGGCATCCATGGCGACCATCATCCTGTCAAGACGGCGCAGGCAGAAGCAGTACATGTCCTCGAAGGCGCGCTCTCGGTAGAACATGTGGCAGAAGAAGAAGAACATGTCGGAGCCCCACTGGCCGTCAAAGGGCGGGCGCGACTGCACCGTTTGCGGCTCGCCCTCGTCCTTCATGTTGAGCAGCTCGAGGAGCAGCGCCGTGATGTTGATGCCCGCGCACGCCAGCGGATAGTCTCTCTTCCGCTGTGCCGAGACTAGCCGTTGGAAGACGTCGGCGTAGTGCTCGCCAAAGTAGACGAGGTTGGCGAGGCCGAGCAGCCCCATACCGCGCAGGTCCTTGGTTGGGTCCGCTGATTGGAAGCCCAGGTGAACCCAGCGCTCAGACGTGAGCTCGCACTTGAGCTCCGACCCGAATCCGCATGACCAGAGCCGACGGAGCAGCTGCTCGTGCGTGCCGTCGCTCGCGTCGTACGCGGTACACTTGAGCTCGTGCAGCCGCTTCAGCGAGCGCACCTGCGCGACGCGCGACGTGTTGTAACGTTTCAGGTGCGCGCCCAGAACCTCCACGAGCTCCGTCGCCTCCGCCGTCACGCACGTGAGCGGCAGATCGCTGGCCAGGTCGATGGTCAGCGCGCGCGGGGCGGTCGCGGCGGCAGCAGCGGCAGCGGCAGCGGCAGCGGCGGCGGCGGCGGCGGCGGCGGCAGCGGCAGCGACACTGGCAGCAGCGGCGCCGCCCGAGCCTAGCGAACCGGCCGACGACTCGTTGCCCTGTGTTGGTTGAACCAAGCGCACGTTCCGCAAGCTGTCCATGAAAAAGACGCGAGGTACGCAGAGGCCTCCGCCAGGGGTGGCGCTTTCGTCGTCGATGTCGCCGTCGCTGCCGCTCGGGCGCGCGCTGAAGGACGGCGGAGTGGGAACGAAGGTGATTTGGCTGCGTGCGTTCACACGGAGCAGCAACGGCACGAGCTCCCGCGAGGCGGCGGCGGCGCGGTCCTCGGCGCGAGTGGCCCATGCCTGCGGAACGAGCACTGGGAATTCGTCGGGCTGCAGGCGCAAAGCGTTGAGAGCGGCCTTGAACTTATCGAGCCGTGCTGCTTGCTCGTTGTACCATGCCAGCTCCTCGGCATCCTCCTCCATGGAGACGGCCCCGGCCACGCTGACGCCGCCATCGGTAGCGTCGGCATCGCCACGACTCTCGATGAAAGCGCGCTGCAGTTCGATCACCTGCTCCAGAGCCGCCTTCTTCTCGCGCAGCACAGTGGGCGGGTCAGCGGCCCAGTTGGCGCCAGTATTGGCCATTCGCGCCCCCGGAGACGCCCACGGCGGGGGTGACGCCTTTGAAAAAATGCTACTTGAATGTGGGCGGTACGTAATCTGAAATTGTCTTCAACTTTGCCGCGGAGCGGCGGCTGGCGTGTCGAGCTCTTCCAACCTACTTCGCGGTGTGCTGGCCTAGCGGAACTATGCACGTGGACAGCGTGGTGCGGCTCGTCTTCCAGCTCGAAGACAAGCAGGTGGGCCACCTTGCGGCTGTCACGGACTCGGACCCCAAACGCGGCATCCTTTGCGAGATCCTCACCACTACCACCAGCCGTTCGGGCTTTGCGCTCGAGTATTGGCTGCCACACAGCGAGCGCGGGAAGGCGTGGGACTGGCTGCGCGATGTCCCCGTGCGCGTCGACTACCTAGAGGATGAAGACACTGGCGAAGTCTCGCACTACGAAGCCAAGGTCCTCGACTGTCAGCTGCTGGACTTCATGATCCAAGCTCAATTTGCCGACAAGTCCGCTGAGTGGGTGTCGCTCGTCGATGACGACTGGAGCTGGTATGACTGCGAACCGCCGGATAAGGAGGATCTGCGCCAGGCCGTGGCCGAAGCCGCTCGCCGTGCCATCGTGCTCGAGAACGCGATGACCAAGGAGGAGATGAATGCACAGCTCTACCAACAAGGCCGAGGGCCCCTAGAGGATACTGAGGCCACGGCGGCGGCGGCGGCAGCGAGGCAGCAGCAGCAGCAGCAGCACAAGGCGGGCAAGAAGCAGAAGTTGCAGCGCACGCAGAGCGGCGGCGGGGGCCATGGCAACAATGGCGACGCCGGGCTCGCCGCAGCAGTAGCAGAGGACATTTACGACGCGGCGGCAGTGGCCGCGAGCCCAACCGTGAACGGTGGTGACGGCAGCAAGCGGGGCAGCAGTGGTGCTAGGGCCCGAGGTGGCGGTGGCCGTGGCCGCGGCCGTGGCCGCGGCCGTGGTCGCGGAGGCCCCAGCAGCGACCGCGTCGATTCGAGCAGAGGCGACGGTGACTACGGCGGAGGCGACGGCGGAGGCTACGGCGGCGATGGCGAGCCGGTGAGCGGCGTTGGTGGCGGCGGCGGCGGCGGCGGCAGCTCGGGCGGGAACGAATGGAAGGCAGCCCCCAAAGGCGGCAGCAGCTTGAGCAGCTACGACGTCGCCAACGTGCCTATCTGGAGCGGCGGCAACCGTCCACGCCACATACCCGAGGTGACAGCAGAGATGAAGCTCATACTCACGATGATGCGCGCCATCGAGGCGCTATCGAGCGAAAGTGTGCCCGAGCTCGAGCGCGCGAGTGTGGTGCTGCGCGAGCTGAGCAGCCGCTCGGGGACCATAGGTCTCGTCGCCATGCACGAGCTGCGTGCGCACGCGCCGCTGTGCCTGCTGGTAAAGCGCGCCCTGACGCAGCTGGAGCAGTTCGAACTCGAGCCGCCCGAGATCGAGCATCAGATCGACCTCGAGCCTTTGCTGATCGCCGCGGGCGTGGCGCTCGCGAACTGCGCCTATTATGTGCCGATGCGTCCGACGCTGCACAAGCATGGCCTAGTCGAGCTTGCGTCGGGCTACCTGGGCCGGTCAGATGCGCTGCTCGAGGTGGGGTTGGGGCTGCTGCAAAGCATGTCGCTCTTCCCGCCAGCATGCACCGACGTCATGCGCTGCCAGTTCATGGAGGACCTACCCAAATACCTGGGCGGCGCGAAGCCGAAGCACATGCGGCTACGTGCGCTCACGGTCGTGCAGCACCTGACTCACATCACAGACCATGCCAGGCTGCTCATCAGGCACAATATGGTGGTGCTACTGTTGCAGGAGCTCAATTCGCGCCCGAATGACGACGAGTGCCGCTACCGCGCGCTCGCCGGCCTCATCAACCTGTCCGCCGCCCAGCCCGACGCGACCATCTTTGGCAACGAGGCTTTCTACCGGTGCCTCTCTCAGGTGGCGCAGGTGGCCGAACTCGCGCCGATGGTTGAGCATATCATGCACAACGTGTCGAATGAGCCCGAGCAGGTGGCTTTGATGCGCCAGATGCAGATGCTACCCAAGACGTTCAAAGAGGGGCGCGAGGTGCGCGACGCGAGGGCACAGCAGGCGGCCGTCGCGGACGCGAGGGCACAGCAAATACTGTACACGCAGAAGGCAGCGCGAGAGCGGCAGCTGCAGGAGGCTGCGCACCAGCGGCTGCTGCTAGAGCGGCAGCAGAAGGAGCGGCAGCTCATGCAGCAGCAGCTCGCTGCTCAGCAGCAGCGAGCTGCACAACAGCAGCGAGCTGCACAGGAGCGAGCTGCGCAGCAGCGGGTCGCATCCGGAGCAGACGCGAGCAGCTTTGCTCCCATGCAGGTGAATCCATCGCGAGGCCATGGCGGTGGGCAGTACGGGGGGCAGGTTGGCGGCCCGCCTGGGCCCTTGGCATACGGTGCGCAGCACACGGGCTCCGGCTCGGGCTTGGGAAAGCCAAACCAGCCACCGCATCCCGGGATGCGCTGGGTGGAGATGCTCCACGCCGGCCAGGCGGCGACTCCTCAGCATAGGGGCGCTGAGTGGTACCAGCAGCAGCAGCAGCAGCAGCAGGAGCAGCAGGAGGAGCAGGAGCAGGAGGAGGAGCAGGTGCAGGAGCAGGAGCAGGTGCAGGAGCACCTGCAGCACCAGCACCAGCACCAGCACCGCCGATCTGATCTGCTTCATCACCAGCACCAGCTCCAGCTCCAGCACCAGCTGCCTCAGCCGCCGCCGCAGCAATGGCCACAGCAGCATTCACAGCAGCATCACCTCCAACCAACACCGCACGATTGGCAGCAGCAGCAGGAGCAGCAGCAACTGGCACACGTGCCACCCGAGTGGCAACAGCCGGCGCCGCCGCCACTGACAGAGTGGCAGCAACACCAGCAATGGCAGCAGCAGCGCCACCAACCGCAAGCGTGGCAATAGCAGCTGCTGCAGCAGCCGCAGCATTGCAGCGCACCGCGCAGCTAAGCAGCAGCCACAGCCCGCCCACAGTCCTCCGCGCAACAGGAGCAGGTACAACCTCTCATACTCATGAGTCGCGCATGTTCTAGAGACTGTTGTTCGAAGCGTGCCGGTGAAACGAGAAGTAGTTCCTATGTGACGAAACCCTGGGAAAGTACATGTACATACGGCTCAAGGCCGCGGTGGTCGCACACCTTCAAGGCTTCAACTATAACTGGCCAAAAGTCGTGTCGGCGATGCAACTCGTTGGCACCGACGCAGCGCAGCAGGCTCGCCATGTGGTTACCTTTGTCCTGATACTAGTCTCCATCTGGGTGCTTATGCTATGCAATTCTTGGTTCTCTGTTTTGCATCGGGCGGGTACCTTCATGCAGAGGAGCCTTTTCATGAAAAGCAAAAGTCTGCTTTGCGTGCGTGATGCTGTCGCAGATGATGGTGTAGCACTACGGCACGGCACGGGGTGCAAAGCCGACAGCTCGTTTGAAATTCGGCTGCGCTCACTATCTTCCTGCCAGCGAATTCTCGTGCTATCTGACTCGCACGGTGGCATCCTCGCGGCGGCAAGCCTGCTCCTTGAGCACAAGTGCGCACGTGGGGGCAGGGCAGCTGGCCACATGCGAGCGTTGCTTCCTGCTTTTGGCAATGCTACGTTGATAACGGACCTGTTGCGCATCGCTCGTGAGAACGAATGCTACAAGGTGATCGTGAACGCTCCACCCACGCTCGTGCCTCTCCTGGACAGCTTGGGCTTTGTGCGCAAAGAGCTGACGATGGTGGCGCCGCTGGACAGTCGTTCTGAAAAGATGATGGCAGCGTGCCGCGTACCTCGCACTCCGCACGCGCTGGCCATAGCAGGGTACATAGTGCGGCCGCTCGAAGAGACCGACGGCGCCGACGCATACGTGCACCTGTTGAGTCAGTTGAGCTGCGCGCCAACCATCAGCGCTGAAGTCTTCCGACGGCAGCTGGCTCGGCAGCAAGACACAGGCAGCAAGCACGTCACGTATGTGGTCGAGGGCCCGTGCACAGCGCTGTCGACTCCCTCGTGTGGCCGTCTCCCACACGACCGACACGATGTGGGGGAGGAGGTGCGCACGCCACTGTGCGGATGTGCCACGATCATTCTCGAGGAGGATGTGCTCAGCACTTGGGATGGTTGCAGTGGCGGCCGTCCGGTGGCCCTTATCGAGGATGTCGTCGTCGACGAGCGCGAGCGTGGCACCGGGCTCGGCCGCGCGCTCCTCCGTGCCGTGATCGAGATCTGCGAGGAAGCTGGCTGCGCGAGTGCGGTGCTCAACTGCTCTGAAGCGAACGCACCCTTTTACCTGAAGTGCGGCTTTGCGGAGGCGGCCGGCGGAGAGGCGTGCTACGCAGCGTATCTGGACGATTGAGCGCACGTGGCTTGGGGTGGGCCAGAATTTCAAGACAGTTTGGTACCGGGGCACCGGCGTAACGTTACGGTGCCGGTGTAGGGGTGAGAAAATGTGGCCATGTTCACAGCCTTGGTTTAATTCACAGACACGTCTCGCTCCGGCGATGAGCGCCCCGTCGCAATGCAGCGTCGAGGTCATTGGGATCGACCAGATCCTTCCGAGCGAGATCAGCCTTTGCATCCTGCGACGCTTGCGCGGTGCGGAGCTGGCTGTCGCGTGCGCCGCGAGCAGCGTTTGGGCTCGGCTGGTGCGCTCCGAACGCCTGTGGCGCAAAGCCTGCGAGCATCGGTGGCCTTGTGCATTTGCTGGCCCACTCGGGCGGCTAACTCGAGCGGCCGGCATGCCCGCGCCGATCACCATGCCACCGTGGGTCTGCATTCCCTCTATCCAGCCCGAGCAGATGCATCCATCGTACGTCTCCTCTCCTCATACCCCATTTCTGCCGTCGCCACCTTCATCAAGCTCAAGCGAAGCGGCTTGGCGCACCTTCTACTTGGAGCACGACGCACACGAGATCTACAGCTTATCGCACGACGCGAGTGCGTGCCGGCCTGAGCAGCAGCGCGCCGAGCAGCGCGCCCTCGACCTGGCGCTCATGGCGCTCGATGGTTGGCTTCCATCACCGCTGAGTGCTTTCACTGTGGAGCACCGGCCTGCGGCGGCGCTCGTGCGGCGGCGCGGCGCCTCGCTCGGTGTGCGCTACCTGCAGCTCGGGATCAAAAGCGTAGGCATACCTGCGTCCGAGCGTGAGAGCCTCGACCGGGAGAGCCTCGCGATTTTGGATCTCGTGTGCCGAGATCTCGTGTGCCAGTCCAGGCCACGGGGGAGCGCCATGCGCGAGTGCACCCCTGCTGCCGCAGCCTGCTGCCCCCTTCGTTCATTGGGGGTGTCGCACCCGACGATGCCCGCGTCTAGCTTCTTTATGCCCACGCTTCTTCGGACGCTCCGGCAAGCATCGGCGCAGCTGCGTGTGCTCGACCTGTCGCACAGCCCTGTGCGTGCCAGCGGCGCGGCGCTGATTGGCCTCGAGCTGCGCCCTCGCCGCGCACTCCCGTGCGTCGAGAGCCTGGGCCTCGCCTCCTGCGAGCTTGGCGACGCTGGCGTGTCCTACCTCGTCGAGGCCCTTCACGGGTATGCTCCACTGCGAACGCTCGACGTTGCGCAGAATAAGATTGGTCCGCTGGGTGGAGAGAAGCTCGGTTCGCTGCTCGTGCCGCTCGAAGGTCCCTTCGAGGGTCCCTCGTCGAACGATGCCGCCGCGCAGGACGCCGTCATGGGCGACGACGTGGACGAGGATGAGGAGGATGAGGAGGACGGCGAGGACGGCGAGAACGGCGGCGAGAATGACGAAAAGACGCCTGCGGGTGTGAATGGCGTCTCTTCGGCAGGTGTGAATGACGAAGAGACGCCTGCGGGAGGTGTGAGTGCTGCCGTGAGCGCCTCCACGCCGTCCGCCGCTTCGCTCGCCGGAGACGGCGTGAGCGCTGCCGTGAGCACCATGCAGTCGGCCGATGTGATGGAAGCGCTCACGGCGGCGCTCATGCCTCCTCTGATGCCCATGACAGCGCCCACGCTCCCCGCCGAAGCTATGGAAGTCGACAGCAGCATGGCCGGGGCCTTCTTGGCGACCCCTGCCGATCAGTGGCCCATACCAACGGAGATGCCAACGGAGATACCGACCGAGTCCTCGCACCGCCCTGCGCCCACGCCCGCGCCGACACCTCGGCTACGTGTACCTCGGCGGCGCGGCGTGGGTACGCGCCTTGCCGTCCTCGAGGTGTCTTTCAATCCTCTCGGGGAGGAGGGTCTGACGCCGCTAGCCGAGGGCGCGCTCGTCAGCAACACATTGCGCTGCCTCGGATGCCGGTACATCAACCGCGATCCCCACGCTGCCGATGGACGGCTCGAGGCTTTCCCTCTCACGCCCCTGCTCGCCGCTGGCTCATTGCGCTCCCTCGACCTATCATACAACTTCATCGCGGCGTCACTCTCCTCGTCGGTGGATGACCTGCGAGAGGCGATCGCAGGCAACATGTCGCTGCGCTCGCTTTCTCTCCGGCGCTGCTGTATTGGTGGCTGGCGGCGTGCGCGCGCCATCGCGCGCGGCCTTGGGCGCAATGCCTCCCTCACCTCCGTCGATCTGGGCTACAACGGACTGGGGGCCGCCGCACAGCCCGCACAGCCCGCCGAGAGCGCGCAGCACTTTGAGGCCGTGGCGGCAAGCTGGCTGGGCGGCGGCGCGGCCACGTGGGTAGGTCGCGTGCCTGCCCCTGGCACGGCGGGTCGACCGCCACTGCCGCGCCTCTCACTTGCAGTCGACGCACTATGTGAGGCGCTCCGAGAGAATCGCACGCTACGCTTCCTGGGCCTCGCCCATAACCTGCTGGGCGATCTCGGTGCTCTCGCGGTCGTTGGAACGGCGCTCGTGTCACCCTCCCTTACAGCGATCGATCTGCGTTCAAATGGAATCTCGCGTGCCGCGCTCACGAAGATCACGCAGGCACTCGCACCGAGCCGAGTGCTGTGGCAGCCCGCCGCGCCACTGCACCCGCCGCCCGCAGGCGCGCCGCCACATCCCGCTTGGATGTGTCCCTTTCCGGAGAACATCGTCGACGCCCACGATCGCGCCGGCAGCGCTCCCACGCACGCAGCTCCGAGTGCCTTGACGAGTGACCTCGAGGACGCGACTGTTGGCTCGGGGGCGTCGGGGGCGTCGGCCATCGAGGAGCGTCGTCGATCGCTCGTGTTCGTCGACTTGCGCAATAACGCCTTGACAGAGATGCTCAGGGCGGCTGTCGACACCGCCGACGATGCCAACGGCCTTCTCCCTTGCCCTCCCGAGAGCGGCGGTACGGGTGGCGGCGGGAGCAGCAGTAGCAGCGGCGGCAGCGGCGGCAGCAGTAGCAGCGGCGACGGCGGCGCCGGCGCCGGCGCCACGTCATCGGTGCCACGCCCGGGTGCCCCCATTCCGGGTCCCAGTTCGGGTCCCGAGCTCGCGACCGTCCCGTCCGCATCGGCCACTGCCCTCGCATCCAAAATGACTCCCAGGCCCGCGCCGCTTCCTTCGGTCACTTGGTCGGCTCGTGAGATCCACGCGGCGGTCCATGTGGATGATGGGGATGACGAAACTGACGAGACCGCCGAGCGGGTCTCTGTGGCGCGCGGTGGCGGCGCAGCTGACCTCGGCCTCCCCGACGTAGGAGCCAACGCCATAGCCATGGACGTGTCTCTCGGCCCCTTTCATGCGTCACCTCAGCCTGACGCGCGCTTTCGGAGAGAGTTTTGGGCGAGCGGGAATGAAGGCCCCCCAGCGCTCAGTGCGATCACGAGCGCGCTGGCAGCACTGCCGGCGAGCTCGCACACGCTGTGGCCGCTCGAGGCTGGCCTGGGTCGGCGCCAGCACGCCAGGCGCGCATGCCCCCACTACATGGGCCGACAAGAGGAACTCAACCCGGGCATGAGACACATCCTTGTGGACTGGCTCTACGAGCTGTATGACGAGCTCGAGCTCTCGACGGAGGTACTCCTTCAGGGCACGTACCATGTCGACCGCTTCCTGTCGACGCAGCACGTGCCGCGCGATGCGCTTCAGCTCGTAGGTGCCGTCAGCCTCATGCTCGCGTCCAATCACTTTTGCAAGCTGCCGCACCAGGACGGGGATCCGCCAATGCGAGAGCACTCCCTCAATCACGCGGACGACGTCGTCTACTGGACAGATGGCACCTACACGGTCGAGCAGGTGGTCGAGATGGAGGCGCGCGTGCTCTTCGGCTTCGAGGTAGGCGAATGGGAGTCGCCCCTGCACTTCCTTACGCTTGCGTGCGCCTCTGCGACGCTTCCCGACGTCACCATCTCTTTGGCGGTCGAGTTGCTCGTTGTATGCGCTAAGGAGTACACGCTACTGCGGGTGCACCCAAGGCTCATTGCCGCGTGCGCCCTCTACTTGGCTGTGAAGAATACCCGCACGAGCACCATGGCTGTGAAGAGCACCATGCTCGCAGGCGCCCCGCCGACGCAAGAGATCGCGTGGACGTCGGAGCTCGCCTCGCGTTGTGGCTACCCGACGGCTGTTATCAAGGAGCACATCTCTCGCGAGTTTTGCATGCTCGATGGCAAGGAGCTACGCTGCCGCTCCTGCGCAAGCGGCCGCACGGTGCGTGACCGGCCCATCCACATCTTACTATTCACTCACGGCTGAATGGCCTTGCCGTGCCTACTTGGGCTCTCAAGGCTCTTGCGGGAGTCCAGCGGGTGCGACTGTCGCCCAGCACGCTCGGGCGCTGGTTCTCGAGTCCTGATCTCTTCGAATCATCGTGTGTACCGTACTACGGTTTACGCCGAACGCTTACACATTCTTATACAGCGCTTCTGTTAATGTCGTTTTCGGTTTTGGCCCAACGCTTACGAGCTCTCGCGTCTCGGTGCGCAACGGCGAAGCGCGGAAGTCGAGTGCGAACGCGTACCGCACGTACACTTATGGACTTATCGGTACCGAAACTTATACCGAAAACTCCTAAACTGTCTCGCCACGCGTCCGCGACGCGGAACGGACGCGCAGGTACGCAGCGCTGCGCCTATTCGTACAACGGGTAGCATTCGGACGACGAAACGGATTATCGTGACGTTGCCGTGGTAGACGCCCGCGTTCCGCCACGCCCCGGCACCGCCCTAAAATAGTGTATCGCGTGACCCGGGGACGCCGGGCGCCGCGGGCCGTCGAGGCCTCCGTCGGCCGACGCCAGCACGCGAACGCCACGCCGTGTCGCGGCAACAGTCGCGGTCTCGCGAGGGGCAAGCGACGCGACCGGTCGGGTGCGTCCGCCCGGCGGTCCGGGTTCCGTCGCGGGCGTGCGGGCGAGCTCGTTCGCGAACGCTCGGCGCTCTCGGGTAAAGGTTACCCCCGGCCCCGCGCGCTCGCCGTCCGGGCTCCCCGCGCGTCCCGCACTCGCGCTACGAGAAGTGCCTGCCGTGCGCGCCCCCTGCCCCTCCCGCCTGCCGCGCTGCCGCGCGCTCGGCGGACCGGCGGTTCGCTTCGATCTTCGTAGCGGATCGTCGAAACTTCAAACTATCATGCGACGCTAAGTACAATCGAAATCGGTGGGGAGGCGGACGCGCATGCGGCGGAGCTTACTGGAACTGACGTGCGCACGACGCGATACGGCACGACGCTGCCCTGTACGATTCTAGTGCTTAAGCCAATACAGTAGGGTCTGGAAGCGGAGCCATGGTTGTCATGAACATCGGAGTCTCCTCAGCTGGAGCTGCCTCCCTGGCTTTCTCTTGTTCCTCAGTGACTTCCGGAACGTGGAAGAGCATGATGGGCCACGTTTCGATCCGCGCTGGAGCATCTTTAGCCACCCGCTGTAGACGGCCCGCCATGTACTTCTCCGAACTATCAGACAACGCCGTGAGCCTGTAGTACCAATCACAGGTGGGTCGAAATGGCACGACGACGACCGTCTCGGATAGGCGCTTTTTGGACTCCATGAAGACAACAACCTTGTGGAGATAGTCATTTTTCTCGCCGGGAGGGTGGGCCCAGATGCGCTCGCCGCGTGGCCAGATCTGCTTGAGCGCATCGCCCGCCTCACCGCCCGCATCGGGCTCTTGTGTCCAGAAGCGAGGAAGCATCGATGTCGCCGCGCTCGCAAAGGCGTCGATCGTGCAATTGCACCAGCGTTGCTGCGCGGCCTGAAAAACGGGCAGTGCGATCTTGTAGTCCCCTGATGTAATGCCCGATGTATCAAGGACCTCTTGCGATACGATTTGGTCCTTAGCATTGGAATGCACATTCAGAGGGTATGGCGATCCTGGGAAGTTGTTGCGTGAGCCCGGTTCATTCTCCCACCAGATGAACATGCTGAACGTTCCCGCAGAGGTTGGACAAAAGCTGACCTTGTACAGAGCGTAGCATGGCTCGAGTGGATCCTCGACCCACTCATTGAAGGTCTCGTGACGTGACTTCTGGGCGGAGCCCATGCCAGGAGCCACTAGGCACATGCCTGTCACAAAGCGCTCTCGGAACGCGGGCGTCTGTATCGTCCGGTTGCCGTATTTGTCAAGGAATCGGATGAAGAAGACCCCCGTCTCGCCCTTGATAACCTGCTTGATGCCTTCCCCAGAGATGATAGTTTGGCGAAGGTCCGGCTCAGTCGATGTCAAGTGGACCTTCATCGGCGAGTTTAACACGGGGAGGCCGTCGATCTTGACGGTTACATAGAAGATTCCTATCTTATGCGACTTCAAGACGAGTCCATATCTGCCGTCATTCTTGTCCTGAACTACCGCCGTGATGACCTCCTCCTTTACGTCCTTTGCAGCCTTGGTCTTGGTATTCGTTGTCATGGTTGGGTCCAAGCTTGAGTCCACCGTGATGTTGCTACCACCAATACTGCATGGGTTGCCCATCTTATCTCCGGTGACGATTTCCAAGACGCATGCTCCACCTACCTCACCATGAATTTCTTTGGGGAGCGTCGTAGACATGGCGAAGGCAGGGCCGGCCTTGATCGTAAGCAGAAAGGGAGACCCTGGCAATGCCCGGGCCTGCTTTCGAAGGCGCACGTGGAGCAGGTACTGACCAGCAACGCCGACGCTATATGACGCCTTATGCGTCTCGTGAAGCTTGCCATGCGAATGTAGCCTGCCTGGATAAACACCACCAAAAGCGAAAGCAGCAGGATCTTGCGTCTTATCTGCGGTGCTCAGCTCCATAGCATAATTGGCTGTGAGACTTGCGGACCTTTCGAGTGCAAGCGCTGCTCGCTGCGCAGGTGTATGCTGCTCGCCACTCTGAGCCTCGAGTTTATCATCGGCAACGCACTTCGTGTCAGTCTGCATCCTGCGTTTCCACTGGTCCTCAAACTGATTGCGGCGGCAGGGGTCGAGCCGTAGCCGAGAGCTCACGAGCTTCTTGCCATTCTTGACGAGAGTCACCCACCCAGTGTGGTAGATTATTTCACTGCCCTCGGCCTCCTCGACTTCGATCACCTCGCTGCCCTCCTGTAGCCCTTGATCCTCATCTAGCCATGCATTGCCCCGATACAGCGGTTGGCCCCCTGCGCAGCTGGCATTCATCCTATCTATAACGTCCGAGGACTGGGATCCCAGTGAGCTCACGTCGAGCTTGAGCCCGAGGCGTTGTTGGACTCGACTTTGTGACGAGACACCTTGGGGCGCTGACAGATCGGCTCGAACCTGCACAGGCTCGGCGAGCACTGTAGGCGTGTTCTGCTGCGGCCGCGGTTTTGCCAGCTGGGCGCGAATCTCCACAGGCTCAGCGAGCACGGTGGGCTGCGTGTAAGAGCTGCTGCTACCGTTACCTCGACTGCTACTGCCGCCGCCCTCGAGGGCCACTCGTGTCAAGCGAGAGAGGTGCCTGCTGCTCAGCCCACTTCCATCGAGACCGCTGGATGACATCATGGAAGGAGTAGACTGACGAGTGCTCGGACTCGCGCGGAAGGTACTCGTGCCGCTGCTGCGGTGAGTGGAGGCCCTCTCCGTCTTGAGATCAGTGCCATCATGCTTGATCAGGTAGTCGAGCGCGACGCACGCACGCACGCCGCCACCCGGCGCGATGCGCTCTTCTACGACGGTGGCCATCGATCCGGGAAGAAGATGACCAATCTGCGGGGACTCGAGATCATAGCCTGAGCGCACGACGAGCGGCTTATCACCCACTCGGATGCGGATGCGCCGGCGCCGTCGGGTGACGCCAGATCGGGTGAAGCTCGACGACATCTCAAGCGTCTCTGCCGTCTCAACAACCTGAGTGGGTTCGGGAGCGGTACTGGGAGGTGGAATGGCATCAGCTTTACGACTAGCTCGGCCGTGCTTCTTCGCACGCGCTGCCGCCTGTGCGGCCTCCTTCTTCTCCGCCTCTTCGGTGGCCGCCTTCTCGGCTGCCGCCTTCTCGGCCTCCGCCTTTTCAACCGCCAGCTGCTCTGCCGACTTGTCAAGCCCGGGAAAGTCAGGACCGCGAGGGCTCCCTAGCGCCAAGGGCTCGGCAAAGACATCGAGGTCGACAGCATGTGTGACTACTCCGAGCTTATCCTTGAACGTCACAAGGAAAGTGTTCACTTCCCGAGCGATGCCCGAGGTCAGCGCGTCACCACGCACGACGCACTTGGATGGGCATGGCTCTGGGTCGTATGCAATGACCATGAATGGGCTGCCCGGCAGCGGGATGCCACAGCAGGAGACGGTGATGCGATATCGCCCTGATTGCTTTGGCTGCCACGTGACAATCCATGTACCGTTCATAGTATCCGTCACACGCGCTCGCACTTGCGAAACGCCACGAATAGCTATAAAGAACTCGCACTCCGCCGGTGTATAGATAAGCTTCTCCTGATCGTCGTACGTCTCGATTTGAAAGCTGGCCTGCTCGCGAACTGTGGCTTCACTGATGCCGGCGCCGGTCACACGGAACTTAAGTTTCGATTTCTTCCCTTCCATGACAGACTGCACGCCTTAGCCGGCACGCCTGTCTTAGCAGACACGCCCGACTCCTCGCGGAGCTGCGTCGGACGACTGGACTGAGGACTCCTGGGCTTTGGTCTCTTAGCTTCCCGTTTTTCGCTTGCGATGCACGAAACCTTTGTCCTGCACAGCATCATGTTTCGTGTCCTGATGAACTTCGCTCGCGTGGGCGGCATACCGGATGACAGGCTACACCTCTTACCCCTTCAGGGCCCAATCTAGCTCTTACCCTCCTTTACGCGAACTATACGCGACCTGACCAAGTTTTGGCAGGAACGTCCGTGGGGCGTGGGAACGTCGTGGCATGTTTTACTCGCCACGATCGGCTTACACCCTCACCCAGGCATACAGATCGTGTACTATCATGTCGACTTCGATTCGATGTCGACTGCAGCTGGTGAGTGGTGACGAGTCGCGGATCGGATGGGATTTCAAAGGGATAGACGCACCACATGACCGTTGACGATGACCACAAACGCAAATTGGTCGAAGCCGGTACGTGCAACATGTGTGGGAGAACCCCCTCTCCCCGTACTGATTTCGTCACCCTCTCCCCGTACTGACTTCGTCAGAACGTGCACAGAACGTGCTGCATGCGATCGTTCACTCTCTCCTCGACCCTCTCGCACCGCGGATCTTGACGAGAGCATATCCGATCGAGGTTGCGGCGCCGGCCGTGAGCACGCCCTTAGCCGTCTGGGCGAGGCTCGCGCGCCGCACGATGCGGAAGAGGGTGCGCCGCAGCGCTGCCGCTAGCTGAGCGTTCGCCTCGTTTGCCGTCGCCGAGGAGCGCCACAGGCGCTCGCTCGCCTCCAGGAGCAGCTGCTGGCTGCAATGTGGCGAGTGCGTGCGAAATCGGCCCCCTGCGACCATGCCCAGAAGGTCGTCCACTAACCCATCCTGCGCAACTGAGGGGAGTGCCGCCAGCAGGCTCTGGCGTGCGGGCAGTCGGTCATCTTGCACGCGAGCGGATGCGGCACCCGACAAGACAGCGGCCACCACACTGCTTCTGCTGCCGACGCTGCCGCCGATGCTGCCGGTTGCCTCCGCGAGAGGACCTCGATAGAGCTCGGCAAGCGCGTCGCGCTGACCGTCGGCAATGTCGCCGGGCTTACGTGGGCTCTCACCGATGCCCATGCGCACGTCACCGCTGTATGAGAGCCCGCAGATCGTGCCGAAGAGGCCCGCGTCGTCAAATCGCAAAGGCAGCAGCAGTAGAGCCGCTGAGAGCGCCGAGCGCAGGTTGTTGGCCACAAGGAGCTCGAGCTCGGCGGGCAGCTCGCGCAGCGGTCGCACAGGCTTGTGAGCCCGGCCGGCGATGTACAACGAGCGCCAGTGCTTGAGATCATCGAGCAGCGACGCACACTCTATTACCCCGTACTTGACGGTGCGACCACATAGTTGCACTGATGTGTTGTAGTAGACGCCGGCGCCGGTAGCCTGCAACGCGGCGATCGTACTGCCGCCGAGTGCCGCCAGCGGCCACGCATAGTGCGCTGCATTGAGCTCCAGGTTAGCGCGGTGCCACTTGCGTGCATCATCCACCACAAGCACGAGATCGGTCATCGCCGCACTTCGTCGTGCCTCGCTGTAGCCACGCTGCACAAAAACGGCTGATCCATATGCAAATGCTGCATGGACCGGTGGAAAGGCAGACAGGACTTCTGCATAGAATCTGTCCATCGTTGAGGAGGAGGCGTCGACCATCGTCGCGTTTATCTCCTTCATGAACACACAGCCAATGGTGAACACACAGCCAATGGTGAACACACAGCCACATACATGTATATGAACTCGCGCCCGCCGACGTACGGGTACCGGTGTTACCGGTGTTTGTGGCGACGCGTGCGTCCCGGGGTTTGGGTGTGGACTGGCGCGGTTTGGGTGTGGACTCGCGCGAGTCGGTGGGTGGGTTGGTTAAGGGTGGGTATGGACCACTGAATCCGATCCTGTTTTCCCCGCAAAAGAAAGCCCGCGCTCGCCTCTTCCCCACACATCTTCCTTTCGCCAGCCCGTTCGCGTCGCGGAGGCCTTTCGGATAGGCCCCGGCGCAAAGGCTCGCGTGGTGCATGTCTGGCCCACGTACCGCTGGCATCCGGCCAGGCGCGCCAGCAGCTAACCAGCTCGGCGGCGTGCGAAGAGCCAGATTCTCGAGTTTCGTGCAGAATGAGCCACTCGAGTG
>Ga0210239_100621_pt1 | contig 31392 bp, 22 predicted proteins | sample ChrtobMetP5a_0mM_FD_155451 | JGI IMG/M metagenome (GOLD analysis project Ga0210239, IMG submission 155451) | Chrysochromulina tobin associated microbial communities from unialgal haptophyte culture, Seattle, Washington, United States - P5a_0mM | ecosystem: Host-associated > Algae > Haptophytes >... | reverse complement strand
CTTGGGCGAGCTGAGCGGCACTCTGGGTGGCGCCGGCGGCGGCTTCGGCGGCGGCGAGGGCGGCGGCGGCGGCGAGGGCGAGGGCGGCGGCGGCGGCATGGGCGGCGAGGGAGGCGGCGGTGTGCACGAGGTGGAAGTCCAAATGAAGCGAGTGTCGTGGCCGCAGCCGTAGCCGCAGCAGATTGCGTTGTAGAACAACTCCGGCGCAGTGCACAGCCGCTTGCCGCGAACTGAGCACTCGAACTGTGCCTGCGCGAGAGTGACCTGAGAGCCGTCAAACGAGCCGGTGATCGGGGTGTCATACCCTCCGTCTCCGAACGCCCCGCCGAACGGTCCGTTGAACGCCGGGGTGGAGAGAGCGGCGGTGCAGATGTGGTCAAAGCACGAGTTCGGCACGGGGCCGCCATCGGCAGCCCTATTGCAGCAAGTGAGCGCCGCAAGTGTGCTCGTCAGCGCGCATTGCTGTTGCGCGATGTTAGGCAGGGGGTTATTTGGACACGCTGACTGGACGATGACGCCGTATGGCTGGAGTGGGGGCATCGGCGGGTATTTCGGAGGCGGCGGCGAGGGGCTCGGGGGGGGCGGCGAGGGCGAGGGCGGCGGCGCGCTCGGTGGCGGCGGGGGGGGGAGATGCGGTGGGATCGGCGGGGGCGAGGGTGAGGGCGGTGGTGGTGGCGGCGGTAACGAGGGCGGTGGTGCACGGGGCGGCGGCGGCACGCCAATCAGGCAAGGGACGCGGAAATAGATGTCGAAGCGCGTAGTGCCTTGGATGGCGCAGTTATCAGCATCCGAGTTGGTGCCGCATTCGAGACCGCCACGGCACAGCTGCCCCGGGGAGAGATCCGAGCAAAATGGACTAATGCCTGCTTGGGTGAAGTTGCTGGGGCACTGGGAGGAGTTGACCAGACGGAGGCAGCCGCATTGCAGAGCTGTCGACAGGGGTGCTCCAACGACAGCGCCAGCCTGGCATTGCGTGCGGTCGCATATCGGCAGCGGCGGTGGCGGCGACGTTGCCTGCCCGCGAGGAGGGATGGGTGGGTATTTCGGCGGCGGCGGCGAGGGGCTCGGCGGCGGCGGCGAGGGGCTCGGCGGCGGCGGCGAGGGCGGCGGCGGCGAGGGGGAGGGCGGCGGCGGGCTCGGCGAAGTTTGCTGTGCGGCACAGTTGCACCCCAAGAGGCAGATGATCGCCAATCGAAATTTGAACATCTGGGACACCACCGACCGGTCGCTATGCAGGAAGAGATCCTGGGCGGGCCGGACGCTTTTCCTGTCGGCGACTGCGGAGGTCCCATACTTTGTACCGGTAAGTTTGACCGTTTCGTGTTCAGTGAAATCTTTTCGTTCGTCCAGTACGATCAATATCTTTGTACATGTAGCTGGCGATTGACTCCTATCTTCGGTGTGATCGATCATCAGTATCGCCCCGAAAGGAAATTCCTCGTCCTGCCGCAAGCCTCTCTGTAGGGGGGGTGCTGCCGATCGTGCAGCCCCCGCAGGCCGCAGGCTGCACCCCGCAACAAAATTTGCCGATGCAGGTTGGAGCAGATCACGAGTGCTCTGTCTGCCTGGCCCCGTTCGTTGACCCGATCGACCTCGCTTGCGGGCACACGTTCTGCCGGTACTGCCTCATCAAGTCGACACGACTCGCACCTGATGGCCGCTCGTGCCCACTCTGCCGCTCCCTGATCAACATCCGATCTGTCTTGGAACATCCTGTCTCGGAAGCGCGCGTGCTCGCCGTCCGACAGCTCCTAGGCGATGAGGTGTATGACGAGCGGCTGGCGCAGCGCGCCCTTGAGCTGGCTGAGCTCAACAAGCTCGCCGACCTGCACTTGCCCATCTTTTTCATGTTCCCGGGCACTCGAGTGGGCGGAAGAGTGGCGCTCCACCTGTTCGAGCCGCGTTACAAGATACTCATCCGGCGTGCTTTTGAGGGCAATCGCCTCTTCGTCTACTGCCCGTGCCTACCGCAGCGTGGCGCCCCTGGCGTGATCGTGCGCATTGCGGACGCCATCTTTTTGGCGGACGGTCGCGCCAATATCCTCGGGCTGGGAGTCGAAGAGGTCTCGCTCGGCGACACGTGGATTGAAGATGGTACCGGGGGGTTGTATCACACTTCCGTCGCGTCCGTGGCCGCGGGCACAGTGCGTGACGGCGAGGGCGTAGAAAGCCGCGGCTTGGCGCGTTCGGAGCGCGCCAATTCCTCTGGGAGTGAGGGCGATCAACATCACAGCCTCGCCGCCCGATGCGAATTCTGCGTTCTGCAATAAGCATTCTGAGCTGGCGAGGGAGAAATCCTATCTTGTCGACCGAGTGTAGTTGTATTATGTATGACCTTCGGTATGACCAGTGACGCAACGCCGAGAACTCTATGACGTATGAGGTATGATACTTGGTATGACGTCCTCTATGCCTGTATGGGCTCTTTAAACGAAACGGAGCTCTGAAACGAAAGCAGCCCGCACAGTGCCACGTGAGTGCCACGAATAAAAGGCAACAATGAATAAGCCCTTATGAAGCCGTCTGCATTTTTTATCTGAATTTCGCGAAACTCTCGCCTGCTCCCGACGCCCTGGAGCCAATAAAAACTGCAAATAAAACAACGAACTTGAACGTCTTCGTCTATCCAACTACATGTATCGCCGCGCAAACGCAAACACATTCTTGAATCAAAAGTATCGAACTATCCAGTCTGGTCCATATGATACGTGCTGTGAGCCCGACATGCCACAGCTTTACGAGCGGGATACCGGTGCCATCGTGCGTGTCCCGGCTCCCCCCGGTGTCTTTTTACCGGTACCATTGTACACTTTGAAAGTTCCACTGTCTGTCGAAAGGTGCTGGGCTTCGCGGACTTCACGCGGGTGCTGTACCATGGCCTGTTCGTGGTTCATATCATGTCGAACAAGTTGCACACGGTCCCCAACCCAGGCCCGCCCGTCGGCAAGGTGCACGATTGCTCCTTCGACAAGGAGAAGACGCTGATGCGCACCATCCAAACGGAGGGCACAGGTCCAGAGGCGCGCGAGGGCTCCATGGTGGTGGTGCACTTTGAGGTGTCGCAACCGGGCGACGATGGCAAACTGTACGAGATCTTCCGTAGCAAGGACAAGTATCCGCAGGGTCTACGCTTCGAGTACGGCCGCAACCTTTACTCGGAGGCGCTCGAGCGCACCATCGCCTTCTGCAAGCCCGGCTCGGTGATCGACTCATTGTGCACGGACCCCGAAATGTCGGCGGACCCGACCCTCGGCATCGTGGCAAAGAAGATCCCCGAGGGTGCGTGCGAAAAGTGGCAGCATCCACGTGGGCCGGTTGGCAACGCCCAGGGCGCCATCGCTGAGACGCCCATGTTTGAGCCGAAGCCGGAGGACGTGCCGCCGCGCTGGCGGCCGTCAGAGTACGTGACGCTCTTCCACGTGCGACTCGACTCGGTCACAGAGGGCGTGATTCCCATGCACCAGGACTCACACGAGCGCATCGAGTGGGTCGCGCAGCGCAAGGCATGGGCGTCGGAGCTGTACAAGCGTGGCCTGCATGCTCGGGCTCTCAGGCACTACAAGAAGGCGATGCTCGATCTCGAGACGCCTGTGGAATGGCTCAACGAGGCGCACGTCGTGGAGCGCAACCAGCTGCGCACGCAGCTCCACCTCAACGTCGCCGCGTGCGGGCTCAAGATGTCACTGGTCAAACCTTACCCGAACCTGTCGACACCCAAGACTTACTGGGACCCGCACCTCGATGTGATTCATCACTGCAGCCGTGTGCTCCGGGTAGACAAGCACAACGTCAAGGCGCTGTACCGGCGCGCACTCGCCCACCTGATGATCCCGAGTGAGCGGCACATCAATGGGCTCGCGCTCGCGCTTGAGGACCTCTCGCTCGCGCACAAGCTCGAACCCGAGAATGGGGAGGTGTTACACGAGCTCAAGCGCGCGAGGGGGCTGCAGAAGCAGGTGGACCAGCAGCAGCAGGGCCTATTCACTAAGATGATAGGTACGGGCGAGCTCGTGTAAGAGAAATGAGGTGTGTTCCAAAAACAACACGCGGGGTTCAGGGTAGGCCGCGTGAGCAGCTTGGTGCGAGCACAGACCGCTTCACGACCGGCGCTCCGTGTCCGCGGCTGCCCGCGCGGCGCGCGCACCGCGCTCTCCGTGAAATGGCGAAACGAGTGCTTTTAGCTTTATTTCGAACCGACGAGATCCGGGTCGGACGCTCGCGGCAGCTCCGTTCAGCTCGCATACAGCTATGGCGCGAGTCTCGTCTCACGTCCTGTCCCTGCCTAGACCTCCGTTCCGAGAGTTTCGTAATCACGGTTATCTATTTGCGTCCCTTTCCATGCCCCCCCTTCTTCGCCTGCTGCTGCGCCTTCTCCCTTTTGACCTTGGCCTGCTGAGCCATCATCTGGCGCTCGCGGTTGGCAATCTGCTGCTGCCGCCGTTCATCCTCCTCCTCCTCGTCGTCGTCTACGGCGCCTTTGGCCAACTTGGCCTGCACTCTCTTGGTGGCCACCGCCTCAGCGCGCGCGTGCTGCTGCGCGAGCTCCATCAGCTGAGGAGGCACGGGCTGCCGAGTTCGCTCCAGGAGCTGCGCGAGCGGCCCAGCCAGCGCGGCGTCGCTCTCGAGCACAAAGGTATGAGAGACGCCTGAGCGGCCCGCGCGGCCGCATCGGCCGACGCGATGCACATACGCGTCCACGCTCAGTCCCGCCGAGAGGTTGATCACGTGGCTCACGTTTGGCACGTCGAGCCCGCGGGCCGCCACGTCCGTCGCAACGAGCACTCGCTGTTGGCCAGCCCGAAAAGCTCCGAGAGAGGCCGCGCGCGCAGTCTGCGACATGTCGCCGTGCAGCAGCGTGCACGCAAAGCCGTGAGCGCTGAGCAGCTTGCCGACGTCCTTGACCTCCTTCTTGTACACGCAGAAGAGGATGATCAAAGGGCCTGCTGCCACATGCTCATCTCCCTCCGGCCCCACCGCCGCAGCGCCCGCCGCAGCGCCCGCCGCAGCGCCCGCCGCCGCGCCCTCCGCCGCGCCCTCAGCGCCCGTGCCGTCCCTCTCAGCCTCGGCCTCGTCGCCGTCCTCGCCCTCGTGCTCCTCACCTTCGCTCTCTTCGCCCTCGGACTCATCGCCATCCTCACCGTCCTCGCCCTCCTCGCCCGACTGCGAGCCGAGCGCCCCAGCCGCAGGCGCCGTGACGGGCGCACCATCAATGCCCTCGAGGTACTCGCAAAGCAGCCCCATGAGTTTGCGCATCCGAGGCGCCCCCTTTTCACGATCGCGCAGTACCTCGAGGCGTTGCTCGACGGTGCTCGCGGCAGCAAGGGCCGTGCCGCCGACGGTGAGGTGCACGGCGCCCGGGGCGAGCACACTGAAGGCGAGCTGCGAGATCTTCGGAGTCCAAGTGGCCGAAAACATCATCGTCCACGGCGGGCTGTCGCTCTGCGGCGGCTCGGCGGAGGCGGCGGCTCGGCCCGTGGCGGCAGGGGCACCGGCGGCGGCGGCGGCGGCGGTGGCGGCTTTGGCGGGCGAACGCTCCCGGGTGAGGCGCACGAGGTTATGCACGTCCTCCTCGAAGCCCATCTCGAGCAGTCGATCAGCCTCGTCGAGCACGAGCAACCGTACGCTCCCGAGCCGGCACGCGGGGGGGCCCACCATCTCATCGGTACTCGCTCCCGGTGGCTGCGTACCGGTAGTGCCACGTGTCCGTTCCGCGTCGACGGTGGCCGCGAGCAGGCGCGCGCGGCTCGACGCGGGTAGCACCCCGCAAAGCGAGAGCAGCCGGCCGGGCGTGGCCACGATCAAATGAGGAAGGTTCGCCAATAGCTCGGCACGCTGCCGCACGAAGTCGGCGCCACCTACGATGCATGCTGTGTTCACACCCAGCCCAGCAGCCCGCGTGATCAGCGCGGCCGTGTCGGCCGTCTGCGAGCACAGCTCGCGCGTCGGCGCGAGGATGAGCACGGCCGGTGCCGCCAACACACCGCTGCCCTCGCGGCCAGCGGCACCGCCGAGACTCGACTGGTCTGTGGTCGTCGCAGGCGCACGGGTAACCTGGGCAGCTCGCTTGAACGCTTTCCAAGCCTCCTGGCCGGCAGTGCGCGCCTGGGCCTTGGCCGCCTCGGGCGTGGCTCCGCCGGCAATGGCGAGCCGAAAGGCTTCCGTGGCCGCGCCCCTCATCGCCGCATCCGCCGCCGCTTTGATGTCCTCATCCGACATGCCGGCAGTGGCAGCCACAGAAGTATGGCTCTCGTCAGACTGGGCGGTGACGAGGTCGGCGAAGGCCGGGAGAAGGAAGGCCAACGTCTTGCCCGACCCAGTGGGCGAAATCGCGACGAGGTCTGGCGGACTCGGAGAGAGCGCCCAACCCCAACATTCTGACTGGATGAGGCTCGGCGCGCTGCCCAGTCCAGCATTCGGCACTGATGCGACGCAGCCGCTGATGAGCCCGGAAGGTACCAAACGCCCATATCGTGTTGCGAATGCATTGACGTGCCCAAAGGTTGTGATGTCGCCTCCTTTACGAGCCATGCCGACGCCTCCATCAGCCTTTCCAAGCAACTCGACAGTAACATGTGCCGCGCGCGCGGCCACGACCTGTGATGGCGGCTTTGGCAATGGCGGTTTCGGCAATGGCGGCGGCACGTGCCCAGGAAATGGCTCGCGTTGCTGGTCGAAGTCACCTCGCTCCTTCAGCTTGGTGGCTCTGCTGGGCATGATGATTGCAATAAGGAGGAATGACGGAGCACTGACTTCGACACGTCGCTCCCCCGCCGGGGGTTTCAGTCCGAGGCGCCCGGGACTTTGACTTTTTCCACAGCCAGGAATCAGCATAATTTAACAACGCAATACACCGAGCTCACACATCCCTCAGTCTATGTCCTCGAAGCATCCCCAAAATGGAAAATCCACGAGAAATCCCATTTTACAGCAAGCAAGCACGCGCGTGTCGGTTCATCACGAGCTGCTGCGCTCGTGAGGCACAGCTCAGGCTCCCTTGACGCCCGGCACATCCGCTTGCTTCTCGAGCTCCATGCCCGACAGGACATGCTGGGACACATGCCCTATGAGGAGGATAGCGACGACGGTGGCGAGGGCGCCGAGCGCGAGGATGCTCTTGGGCATCTTGATGCCGCCCTCGAGCGCCTGCTTGCCCAGCGCGCCGGCGCCGACATACACCGCTTGGGTGGGGAGCGTACCCAGAGCCGTGCCCGTGAAGATAATCCACAATGGCAATGAGGTGAGACCTGCCATGTAGTTAGAGAAGGTGAAGGGCAGTACGGGCGAGAGGCGTAGCAGTGTGACGAGCAGGAGCGCGGTGCGCCTGGGCCCGCGCGCGATCGCCGCGTCGACGGCGGCGGCGCCACGGTCGATGTTGGCCAGGCCAAACCCGCGCGATCTGGCGATTCGTCTGCTGACGTCAGCAGAGATGGCTGCTGCGCTCGAGAGCGAGAGCGAGACGAGCACCGTACCACGCACCGTACCGAAGCACATGCCGGCAAGGATGATGAAGAGGATTGCGGACATGAGCGGCAGGACCGTGATGAAGAGCAGCAGCGCCGAATATGCTGGGTAGGCCCACAGGCCCAGACGGTGGAAGAAGCCCGCAAAGATCTCCACGAGGGCGGCGGGAGAGGTGGCGCCCGTCGTGTGAGTGAGAACAAGCATGAAGACAAATGTGTTGACGACCTGCAGGACCTCTGACGCGAGCGCGAGCGCTCCGACTCTGCCTGCTGGGTGCATGCCTGCATACAGAGACGTCGCGGGAGGCCGCTGCCGCCGTTGCTGCTGCTGCTGCTGCTGCCGGACGAGCGCCGGCGGGTGCACCGGCGATCCGAAGGATCGTGTGTTGCACGGGCGTCCACACGCCGTGCGCAGGTCGATCTCGGCGGCTGAAACTAGCGCGACGAGGCTTAAGACGATCTTTGCGGCATGGGCACGCGTCATGAATGGCAGGCGGCCGTCGGTCTTGTAAGAAGAAGTCGTTTCATCTTCTCGGACGATCTCACTGCCCCAGCTCACTCATCAATGGTCATTTTCAGTCAGACTGTACATATAGCAGTTGCAAGTGGACACGCACATTTACAGGAACAGCGGTATGGATAGTGAGAGATAAAAGTTGATGGAATTCGCCGAAAATCGAGCGCTTCACGAAGCGGAGAGGACGTTGGGGGCCAGGAGCGCGGAGCGCCTCTGTCCCATGGCGCTCGAGTTTGCCGACCTTGTACGCGAAGGCCAAGACATGTGGGGACTGTCGCGGGCGAGAGCAGAAGCACGCGCGCGGGACATATTGTTTGGCGACGGAAAGTCGCGACAACCTCCGGTTGCACCGACCGCTGCGTCCAGCGACATACGATCACCGGGCTCAAGTGCAGCGCTGGCCGAGGCTGGGTTCGCGTCGATGGAGGAGTTGTGGGCGCACATCCAGTCCACCTGGGAGTTGCGCGGCCGCGGCGTAGACCTGATCGCAGTGCTCGAGCAGATCAACTCGTATCTTGACCGCGGCATCATCTCGGCTGAGCAGTTTCAGGAGCTGCTGGTCCGCACGCAAAAGCCGCCTGCAGCTGTTCCGAATGCGCGTGGGCGCAAGCCCGCAAGGCCGCCGTCACAGCACCCGCCGCCGCCGAGCCTCGACGCGCTCAAACGTGCACGCCTCGACGTTCAGCAAGAGCGGGCCGTCAAGTTGATGCAGCGTGTGGTCCGTGGGCGCCGTGGGCGGCAGCATTTTGCTTGGTTGGTGCGTGAGGCGGCGCGCGAAGCCAAAGAGCGGCAGCGCGCCAAGCAGCAGGCCAAGGAAGCCTCTCGACAACGCGCGCGGCATGCGGCCATACGGCTACAGGCGGCGGCGCGCGGCGCGACGGCGCGAAGCGCGCTCTCTCGCTCGCTCGAAGCGTCCACGCGCATGCAGGCGGCATTGCGGGGCGTGCTGGCGCGCCGGCAGCTGCACAGCCTCAAAGAGGATCAGGTGAGGGTGGCGGCTGAGGCGGCCGCTGCTGCTGAGGCGGCCGCCGCTGCTGAGGCGGCCGCTGCTGCTGAGGCCGCCGCTGCTGCTGAGGCGGCCGCTGCTGCTGAGGCCGCCGCTGCTGCTGAGGCGGCCGCCGAAGCCGCCGCTGCGGTGCGGGCAGAGCAGGCTTCCACAGCCATCCAGGCGGCGCGGCGTGGCTGTCTGGGCCGGCGGCTCGCCGCGGCGGGCCAGTTTGCAGTGGCGACGGCGCGAGGCGATGCGGCTGCGGCGCTTCAGGCCGCCGCGCGAGGCGCGGCGGCGCGGCGGCAGTTGGATACGTGTCGACGGGCCAGCGTGACGCTGCAGGCAGGGGCGCGGCGTGCGAGCGCGTTGCGCGAGGCTGGCGCGCGGCGCGACGAGAACACGGCCGCTGCAGCAGCAGCGGCCAAGGCAGCGGCGGAGGCGAAGGCGGCAGCCGAGGCTAAGGCAGCTGCAGAGGCGGCGGCGAAGGCCGAGGCTAAGGCAGCTGCAGAGGCGGCGGCGAAGGCCGAGGCTAAGGCAGCTGCAGAGGCGGCGGCGAAGGCCGAGGCTAAGGCAGCTGCAGAGGCGGCGGCGAAGGCCGAGGCTGAGGCGGCCGCTGCCGCGGCGGCGGAGGCGGCTGCAGCAGTAGCAGCGGCCGACGCACGGGCGGAGACGTCTGCGGCCGCGTTGGAGCGGGAGGCGCGATTAGCGCGCGAGAGGGAGCAGGCACAGGCTACGGCGGCCGCCGAGGCGAAGGCGGTAGCCGAGGCGAAGGCGGCGGCTGAAGCCAATGCGGCAGCAGAGGCCAAGGCAGCAGCTGAGGCTAGAGCAGCAGCAGAAGCCAAGGCAGCAGAGGCCAAGGCAGCGGCGGAGGCCAAGGCGGCAGAGGCCAAGGCAGCGGCGGAGGCGAAGGCGGCAGCAGAGGCCAAGGCAGCGGCGGAGGCGAAGGCGGCAGCAGAGGCCAAGGCAGCGGCGGAGGCGAAGGGGGCAGCAGAGGCCGAGGCAGCGACGGAGGCGAAGGCGTCAGCAGAGGCCAAGGCAGCGGCCGAGGCGAAGGCGGCGGCAGAGGCCAAGGCAGCGGCGGAGGCGAAGGAGACGGCCGAGCTGAAGGCGGCGGCCGACATCGCCGCAGCGCAAGTGAAGGCGTCAGCCGAGGCGAAGGCAGCGGCCGACAGGGCGGCAGCGGAGGCCGAGGCGAAGACCAAGGGAGCACCGCCTGTCCCAGTGGAGCTACGTCCAGCCGCCGATGCGCCGTGCGCGTCGACCAGCGACGCGGTGGCACGACCAGGCTCAGTGACTGGTGCAAAGCTTCAGGACGCCCGCGAGCGCGACGCGCGCCTGAACTCCACCGCATGGGCTCCACCACCGCCGCTGCCGTCCACACCGGCGCCGTCCAGGGCGAGCGTGCCGCGCGCCGAGGGCAGCGGCCTCGATGGTCCCAGCTTTGAGGTAAGAGGCAAGGGAGCGCTGCCTGCAGGCGCGCGCCAGCCGCTCGACGCGAAGGCGGCCTACATCCGCACTGCCGAGACGATGCGGCGCAACGCGGAGCGCAACGAGGGCACCATCGGCGATCTCGCCCTCAAGCTCGCGGAGATGCAGGCGACGACCTGCGAGCTGCGCACGCGCTCGGCCATCCGACGGCCCGGCGGCGCGCCCGAGACACTCGGAGCAGAGGGCGCGAGCGGTCGCCCACCCACCAACACCGAGCGCACCAGGCCACACCGCCCCGCTGGGGAGCTGGCTGGATTAGCAGCAGCAGCAGCAGCAGCAGCAGCAGCAGCACCGCGGCGCCATGGCAAGACCGGCAACATGCTACAGTGGCACGGTACGCGCTCATACTTGGAGCAGGACCTGCACCTTCATGCGGAGCGCCGCTAAACATCGGATCCACTTGTAACGTTAGCCCGGCACCCAGTCCGCCCACACCCGCCCGGCCCGTCCAGCACCTCGCCTCTCCCGGCGTCCGAGCGTCCGCTTCCGGCGCGCCGGACCACGAGGACCGACAACTGGCCGAAGTGAGCGAACACTCCGAGTGTAACACTGCAGCGTAAATCCTGCGTAATACGGTACGTTCTTGTGGCCTTGTCATTGAGCTCTAGAGGTAGATGTACACGAAGAACGACCGAGCGGATCTAGCACCGCACATCCGGCATGTAAATGATTTGAGAAAAGGATTCGGCGCGCGCTCAGAGCGTGTTGCATACGATACCTTGTACGATTTGTAAGTAGAGAACACGCGACGATCTACATGTATACGACATCTCTCCCTGTCTTCCACAACCACATCAACCGCCCACCCCGACTTCCTTGTTGTGGTGTTCCCCTGGGTTCATCCTTGTGGTGCTCCTTTGACTCCTCTTATGTTCCTGTACAGCGCAGTAACAGCGCAGTGCTTTCAGTGCTTCCAATGCGTCCTTGTTTTCCTTCCCATCTTGTCCTCCATGAGTCCTTGTACATGTATGTTCCTTGTGCCCCTTGGCCGCTTGGGCTGCTCACCTTGTCTGTTAGTTTCCTGGAAGTACTTGCTCTCGCGAAAGACGAGCTGCGCCTTCTTCTGATCGTGTCTGATCCCCCTCCCCTCCCGTTACCCCTCCCGTTACCCCTCCCGTACCCCTCCCGGGTTTAAGGGGGGTACATAGGGGGCGAAAGTAAGGGCGAAAGGGGGGGCGCTGAGGTTATCCGACAGGCCCATCACACCGACACCCCCATACTGCGAGCACCAAGTAAGAACGTCATCCAAAAAGCGTTGTCGCCCAACGGTGCACGATGCTGCAGTCTGCGCTCGCGAAGTACGTTTCCAAATCCCTCAGCAGCGGATGCTCGGATGAGGCGATTGATCTCGTCTGCTTCGGTTGGGTGTCTGCCCGTCTTATTTGTGGAGCGGCTTGCTTCACCTGTGGCTTGCAACTTCGAAGTATTCCGTTTGTGAATCGATTTGCGAAGTGTCTCAAGATCAGACTCCCTCTCCTCATCCTGCGCGAAGAGCTCAGCCATTTCGATTTCGGCTGCTAACCTGGCGTGGAGTTCAGCATCTAAACGCCGAGCAAGCTCAATGTCAAGTTGTGCTTTAACGGATGCCTTCATGCTCCGTCGCCAGCTCCGAGGTGCCGAATAGAGGACTTCGATAGAAGTGCGTTTGGCTTGCGGAGGCTGTCGCGAGGCCGACGGGAGTTGTACTTGGCGCGGCAACTCGAGGCTGCTCCTGCTACTCATACTCCCCCGAGCACGGAATTGTTGGGTCGGCATCTCGATGCTGGAGCTTCTGCTACTCATACTCCCCGAGGGGCGCATGCTCCATGAAAGCTTGTCACGCAATTTTTTGGACATCCGTCCGGTCAAACACAATTTTAATTAAATTCGAACAGAAAGTAACGGGAGGGCATGCATGCTTACCTGCTCATGCTTACAAGAATTGGTGACCCGTCGAGGACCTTATCGAGGACCACGACGACGCATGATTCTTTCAAAATGCTTCCAGCCAGTTGTTCGTAATCTGATTGTCATCGAACTTAAATCGAACGATTATGTAACCCAGAATCCCACCCACACCCACACGGCGACCTGCTGCTCACGGCCCCACGACACACCACAGACAGAATTCCGCGTCTCTCACCATACATGTATACCGTACAGTAGTGTCTCTCGGCCATTTGTCGCATGCACAAAAAAGGGGCGCTCGCATTCGCGCATGTACTCTTTGCATCCTCTGAATCCTTCCAATGAAACAATTCTTCGTCACACTGTTGCTTCTCCGAGCCATCACTGCCGGTGCGAGCTGGGTAGGCTACACGATGCATACACGCGTCGAGGCATGCAAGTCCCTGACCCCGTCGAGGCGCTTCGGCCACGTGCATGCCTTGATGGTGGAAGACCCTGAGCAAGGTTGGAAGGCATCGCTCGACGAGCTGCACAAATTCGCTGATTCGTGGGGCAATTCAAACGCGCCTATGAACACGCCGCTCGGTCGGTGGTGCGCCACCCAGAGGCGCTTGAATACGCTCGGGCAACTCGTTGATGAACGCGTGGTGCGCGCCAGCCCTTCCCGAGAGTGCGACTCGTGCGCGCTGTGTCCGCTGTGATGCCCTTCATCCCTCCCCGCCGCCACATCTTCCTTCGTTTCGCGCAGCGAGCTCTCGACAACTTGGGCTTCCTCTGGGACTCACCCACCGACATAGATGACCCCACGGCTGAATTTCCGGGCGGTGACAGTTGGGACACCATGTGCGACCGATTCGCCGGGTATCGGCAAGAGTACGGTGATGGCCAAGTGCCCAAAAAGTTCAACCTGGATCCGGTGCTCGGCGGCTGGGTGGCGGCCGTGCGCCGCCGTCGCGAGGCGCTCGGCGCGTCACGCGTCGTGCAGCTCGAGGCCTTAGGCTTCGAATGGGTCTCGACGAGGCAGTGTGGTTCCGCCTTCATGGAGACGTTTAGAGAGTTACGGTGCTTCTACGATGAACATGGGCACACCGAGGTCGCAAGAGTGCTGGGCGAGACTTCGGATTTGGCGCGCTGGTGTGACGCGCAGCGCAGTGCGAACGCGCGAGGGCTGCTGCCTGATAAGCGGCAGGCGTATCTGGAGGGGATCGGCTTCGCGTGGTGCAAGGATCCGACGCAACTGTGAACGCAACGGTGATCGGTGCAGGCGCAAGATGTTGCCCGCAGTAGGCAAGCAATGGTGGCCATCGCGGCATCGGCGGTTTCAGCGTAGGGGTCACAAGGAGGTCTGTGGTGTCGCAGAGACCGAAACGGACCATGAGAGCGGCCCGGACCGACGGAACGACTCTGATGCGCTCGGCCCTGGCGGCCCTCAGGCTCAGCCACCCGACCCTACTCAGCACACTTACTACGGTGTATGACTGATTGACTGTTTGTAGAGCACTCAGATTAAAATCAGGGTATGTGGATTGTGTGCAAATCCAGATATTAATTCCTCCCCTACCCCCACTTGGGTAAATCACATTTATAATCACTCATATTGATTATTGTTTATTCGAAATTAGGCATAGCCATAGGATCGGATTGGATCGGATTGTACATTATTGTGTGCAAATCCACAGAGCCTCGTTGCCTGCGGCGCGCCATGCTGTGCGCGGGCTGGTATCGTGTGCGTCCTGTGTGCGAAGCGCACGCGCAATCAGAGTGCTAGTACTACAACATGCAAGACTCCATGTCGACTTCGGGACCCACATTTAGTAGTACTAGCATCAACATTTTCCTTGTTTTCCGTCCGGCTAGCGGCCAGTGCGGCTTCGCTTGTTTTAAATCGAACGTCCGGCGTATTCGTATCTAACTGAAATGAACAACTCTGACATCATAAAGTAACTCGTGAACGTGAAAACTGTTAGTGTATAGACTATAGTGTTGTACGTCGGGGCGAGGATGCGGGGATCGCGCATCGCGCCTCGTCCGACGTCGGCACGGGCTCGCGTCGTCGCGTCGGCACACGCAACGATACGCATATCCCGCGGATACGGAATCCCCTAGTACCGCCCTACGACCCCGTCACCTTATTACGGTGTCCTAGTGGTCCTACGGATCCAGTTTTCGCCTTCTTTCGATCTACCTCTCTGAAAGGCACAGTGGCACATAGGTGTTGCCTAACAAAAACTGATGCCGCACTCGCCGCTGCCGGCCTGCCCGCTCGTGGTCCCGGCCGAATTCTTGACCTTTATTGCAGGGCCGCGAACCTTGCTCGGCGAAAGCATGCGCGTCCGTTGCTGCTGCTGCTGCGGCGGCGGCGGCGGCTGCGGCGGCGGCGGCGGCGGCGACACCGGTGGCGGCTCCTGCTGCTGCCCCGCGGGGGCTTGCGCTCGGGGTGATGCCCAGCCAACGGGCGGCGGCGGCGGGTGCTCAGCTTGCCGATGGAAACCCTGTGCGACGAGCGTCCGTACACGCGCTTCGAGGTGGTCTGCTAGGGCAGGCTGCTCCGCCCACCTTCCGCTGCGCAGGCTGTCGACAGCCTCGACGATAAGTTCCTCCACCTCGGCACGCGAAAGGCGCGCGAGGTGCTGCGCGATGCCCGAATGGCGCGTGGCCACCTCGGCAGCCGCACTCGCTGCCGCCAGCAAAGCTGGATCGATACTGAGGCCCCGTTGTGGAACATTCGCGCGCTGTGCCGGGCGCTGTTGGGCAGGCGCGCACGTGACGGGCGTCGCAGTGCGAGGGGCTGCAGGGGCCGCAAATGCGGCCGCGGCCTGCGTCGCTGCCTGTAGGGCCGCATGTGCTGCTGCCTCCCGCTCTGCCGCCAGCTGCGCTGCCGCTTGCTCCACTGCCTCCTTCTCCGCCGCAGCCCTCTGCGCTGCGGCGAGCTCTTCAGACGCCAGAAAGGCCGCCGCCTTCAGCCTCGCCGCCCGCTCCGCCGCCGCCTGGCGCTCCACCACCAGCCTGCGCTCGGCCGCCGCCTTCTCGGCCGCCGCCTTCTCGCCCGCCGCCTTCTCGGCCGCCGCTTTCTTCTCGGCCGCCGCTTTCTTCTCGGCCGCCGCTTTCTTCTCGGCCGCGGCCTTCTCGGCCGCGGCCTTCTCGGCCGCGGCCTTCTCGGCCGCCGCCTTCTCGGCCGCCGCCTTCTCGGCCGCCGCCTTCTCGGCCGCGGCCTTCTCGGCCGCGGCCTTCTCGGCCGCGGCCTTCTCGGCCGCCGCCTTCTCGGCCGCCGCCTTCTCGGCCGCCGCCTTCTCGGCCGCCGCCTTCTCGGCCGCAGCTTTCGTCTCGGCCTCCGCCTTTTGGGCCGCCGCCTTCTCGGCTACCGCCTTCTCGGCCGCCGCCTTCTCGGCTACCGCCTTCTCGGCCGCCGCCTTCTCGGCCGCCGCCTTCTCGGCCGCCGCCTTTTGGGCCGCAGCCGCCTTCTCGGCCGCCGCTTTCTTCTCGGCCGCCGCTTTCTTCTCGGCCGCCGCCTTCTCGGTCGCCGCCTTCTCGGCCGCCGCCTTCTCGGCCGCCGCCTTTTGGGCCGCCGCCTTCTCGGCCGCAGCTTTCTTCTCGGCCGCCGCTTTCTTCTCGGCCGCCGCCTTCTCGGTCGCCGCCTTCTCGGCCGCCGCCTTTTGGGCCGCCGCCTTTTCGGCCGCCGCCTTCTCGGCCGCGGCTTTTCTCTCGGAAGCTGCCTTCTCTGCGGCCGCCTTCTCGGCAGCCTTCTTCATCTCCGCAGCCGCTCGTTCGGCCGCAGCCTTCTTCTCCGCGGCCGCCTTCTCCGCGGCCGCTTTCTCCGCGGCCGCCTTTTCCGCAGCCGCCCTCTCTGAGGCCGCCCTCTCCGCTCGCTCTGCGGCCGCCTTCTCAGCCTCAAGGCGTTTCGCCGCTGCCGTATCCTCCGCCGCCCACTCAGCAGCTGCCCTCTCGGCCGCCTCGGCTTCAGCCGCCTTCATCATATTGGCAATCTCGGCCTCATCGTCGAGCCCATTTGTAGGTGTCACCTGCTCGAACCTCTCCACGAATGCAGAGCAATAGGGACACTTGGCGGCCACCCGCTTGGCATGCGTTGCCTTGAGAGCCGCGGCGCATGCTGCGCATAGGCTGTGCTGGCACGGCATCATCACCTCTGCGACGCATTCATCCGCGCAGACACCGCACAAGTCGTCATCGTCCATCGACGTCGCTGAATGCGTAGCGAAGCGAGGAAACTTGGCCTTTCCTTTCCCCCGAATCTTGACGAACCCCAACTAATTCCCACTGGAGGCCCACGCCCCTCCTCAACACCTACTCCTGTGAGTCCAGGTTTCCATTGGTGTACCGGGTATTCACACATTCTATTCGGCGAAAACCGAGACTTTCTACTTCAGCATGCCCGCTGCCATCAAGCTGGGCGCCCTCCACAACGCGCCGTCGAGCGTGGACCCGGCATTTGTGATGGCGCTGTGCACACCACAGCCCTCTTGCCTGCTCAATTCGGCAAGCGAGCGCGAACAGATGGCACTGAAGACGCTCGCGCGAGCGCATGCTGCCAACAAGGAAGGTGCGACTGTGAAGGCTGCGGCGCTGTTCTACGAGGCGGCGCAGCTCGAGCCTTACCGTACGTCTACACTCTTGTCGCATTTGAGCATGCGGTTCAAGCTTGGCGAGGCTGAGCTCGTTGTGGCGAGCTACTTATGGCTGCTTGAGCATCGAGAGCTCAGTGAGCGAGAGTGGGAGCACGTGCGGTGCAAGCTTCGTGAGGTTAGCCAGCGCGTCGTCGAGACGGAGGAGACGCGCCGCGCGGCCGTGACCATCCAGCGCATCGCGCGCGGCCGTTCGGCGTCAACTGCGGTACTCCGGCGGCGGCATCAGAATGAGGCCGCACGGGTCATCAACCGGTGCTGGTTGCGACGGGCGCGTCAGCGCCACGACCTTGGCGTCGCGCCGCTCGTGACGCATGTGGTGCTGCTCTGCCTGCCGCCTGCCTTGGTCGACTACAACGGCGGCGCGCCGCTCGACGAGGCGGACGGCGAGCCGGCGCGTTGTACAGCGCGTCAGCCTGCGAGCGTGCTCGCGTCGTATGCGCTACCGAACCGCCGCCATCTGGTCAGTCCGGAGGCCCTCGCCCCGTTTGCGAGCATGGCGCTGCCGACGAGCCAGCCGCCGCACGTTGGTGGCGTCCTCAACTTCGTCGTCACCACGCGCAGCGGTTTGGCGCTGCAGGGGTGTGCCCTCTCCTTCGCGGAGATGCAGCGGCACCCATCGAGCGCCGTTGCGGGCGCTCTGCTACCACACTCGCCCTCGCCCTCGATGTCGCCATCGGCATCGACGTCGCCGCGGGAGGTGCTCGTGCTGCTGGGGCAGCGCTACTTGCCCCGCGCGCTCGCAGCGTGCGCGCACGCGCTCTTGCCGCTTGCCTTGCCCCTGGCGAACGCTGCCGCTGCGGACGCATCCCGTGACGAGTCGTCAGCGAGGTGCGCGAGGTTGCGGGCCGCATGCCGTGCGTTGCTCTTACAGCCGGCGCCACGCGCCACCGGCTGGCCGTGCGTCGTGGAGTGCGCAGGCGTCCGCGTCACGTGCATCGTGCCCACGTTCCCGGCAGCCTCCACCCATGCGAGCGTCGTCGTCGGAGCGAGTGCGCTGTCGGCGGTGCCACCGCCGATGCCGCCGCCAGTCGAGCCTCTCTGCGAGGCGATCGCGCCGATGGGCGTGGAAGCGCTCACGACGGTGCTGACCGCGCTGCTGCTTGAGCAGAAGGTGCTCCTGATCTCAGCGCGAGCGAGCCGTCTCACCGCCGCTGCTTACACACTGAGCTCTCTACTCTTCCCCTTTCGCTGGTGTAACACCTTTGCTCCCCTTCTGCCACCCTCGCACGAGGCGGTCACGGCCATGCCCTTCCCATATATCTTGGGGATCGTGCGCGGCGCGCAGCACGCCCGACACGGCGCCCGACCGACGCCGGCCGCGCACGCCGGCGCCGAAACGGCGCCGTGTTGGGCGCCCGAGACGGCGCCGTCGTCGCCGAGCGAGGCGGTGCTCGTCGTCGGGCGCGAGGTGGTGCGCGTCTTCCTGGACGAGGGGCGTGTCGAAGGCAAAGAACTTCTGCCTCTACCTGAGCGCGAGGGCGTCGCCTTCCGCGCGCGCTTGCGTGCGGCTCTCGACGGCGGCGGTCGAGCATTCGGGTCCAGCGCGGCGAGCGATGCTGCTGTGCAGGCCGCATGCCTCGCCCTCACCAGCTCGTTGCTGTGCGACTGCCCGGCGCGTCTCGCTGTGTCGCGTGGCGCCCGTGACGACGCGTACGGCTCGAGCGCGGCGGAGGGACTCGAGACGCAGGACGAAGAGGTACGCGAGATCACCGACGCTTTCATACGCAAGCAGCCGGTGCTCTCGCGTGCCTTCGCGCGCAAGCTGTCCGAGACGGCCTCGTTCAAGCACTTCGTCGAGGTGCTTGTCCAACCCTCGTGCGCATGGCCGCGCTGGATGCACCTGTTCGCAGCGCACGCTCGCCACGAGGCGAAGAGGCGGCCGACCTGATGAAGATTGCGGCTGACCTGATGAAGATCGCGAACTTACAACTCGGCGTGTTTCATTCAAATATCGTAGGAGCAGTGGGTTGAAGGTATCCACACAACAAGAATATGCTTCCAGGTGGAGTACTGTTCAGACACAGAGTACGTGCAGGCTTTTATTTATCCATTGAAGGATTTGATTTGACTTGACTTGTCATCGAAGGCTTTGGCGGACTTGACTTGTCTTGACTCTCTTGGCGGGCGCTGTGCACAATTTGGGCTCAGCTTGCCGAGCGCGGATTGATGTCCACGAAAACGGCCAGCAGCCCAGCGGCGCCCAAGTCGAACCGAAAGGGGCCCAAGTCGACGCGGGGCGAGTCCCCTAAGCGCTCCCAAAAATCGGCACGCAAGAAGGGTAAGACACCACGCGCCAAGCCGACCGGGGCGGGCGAGGGGCTCTCGAGCGAAGCTGCGATCCTGATGTCGGAAGTGTTCAAGACAAATCACTCATCGGCACCGTCGGTGTCGGGCGTGGAGGATGAGACGGAATTGCAAGCCAAAGGCCTGCGCGAGCAAGGCAAGTATGGAGACGCCGAGCGGCTCTGGCGGCAGGTGCTTGCGGCACGCCGCACGGCCCTCGGGGATCGGCATGCGAGCACCGTGTCGACGCTCGACCAGCTGGGTGCAACGCTGTACATGAAGGGCGACCTGGTGGGTGCCGAGGAGCTGCTGCTCGAGGCACTCGAGGCCCGTCGAGCGACTCTCGGCGACCAGCACCCTGACACGGTCGCGTCCGTCTCCTCGTGCGGAATGCTGCTCAAAGATATGGGAGACCTGGCGCGCGCGGAGCCGCTGCTGCGAGAGGCAGTGACGGCGATGCGCGAGTCGATCGGCGAGCACCACCCAGACGCGCTCATTTGCATGGCGAACCTCGGCGTCCTGCTCAAGGACAAGGGCGATTTGGATGCTGCGGAACCGTTGTTGCGCGATGCGTTGCGAGCGATGCGTGAGACGCTCGGCGACGCGCACCCGGCGACGCTGGTCAATATCGTGCAGCTGGGCCTCGTGCTGATGGCCAAGAAGGAGTACGGCGTAGCAGAAGGGTTACTGGTCGAGGCGCTCCAGGCATGCCGCTTTCATTTTGGAGACGCGCACCCCCAGACGCTCGCCTCGATCACGCACCTCGCCTCGCTCTACGAGGCCACGGGCGACATTGAGACCGCGCTGCCACTGCACCAGGAGGTCCTCGCCGGCTTCGAAGCGACCAACCACCCGATGACCGTGCGTTGTGCCGACCATGTCTCGACCCTCCTCCGTGCCATCAGCCGGGAAGACGAGGCGGATGCGCTCTTCTCAAAGTTCCGCGAATGGACGTTCGAGCCTGAGACAGATGCGGCGATCGACGCGGTAGCCGAAGATGATGAGCCCGAGCTTCTCAGCTGAGCTCGGAGTGAAGCTCGGAGCGAGCGGTGGGCTGAATCTCTTGAGGCGTAACAACTGTCTCTCGACTGTGTTCTGTGACGCTCACGCTCGCAGTGGCGATTCCTCAGATCATCGACGACGGCTCGATCGACGTATCACCGGTGGACGGTGATATTAGGGCTGTTCGGGGGCATGAGCTCAGTGAAGGTTTTCCAGATTTGTTATACACGTGAATTCAACAATTGGAATATAATTTGTGAAACGAGGTCAAGCGAAGGCGAGGGCGAGGACGCCAGCTCGCCAGGTGGTGAGGTGCGGTGCAGCGACCACGCCAGGAACAGCAGGAAGTACGCTGGCTATAGTACGGGACGGCTTCAAGAAATGGAAGCTGTGCGCTCCACATCGCGAGCTTGAGTAAGAAGCGTTGTTGAACGTCTACGAGGTGTGAAATCCAATGGGTGACTTGTGAATATGAAAGGTATCTTTGCCAATGTAAACCGTCAAAAAGCGTCAATGGACTCGGACCTCTCCCGCTCCGTCTGGCACACGGCATGTGACCACATCTTCTCCGAGCTGTGCGAGAGCCGCGGCGTGGCGGTGCCCGATCTGGGAACCTTCTCGATCGACGTGATCACGACCTTCCACGGCACACAGGGCACACGGATTGAGAGGCGCCCAAGCCTGACACTCTCGGCCAACTTTGAGAAACTCGGCGTGCGCCTGCCGGCGGCACGTCCAGCGGCCGGTGGAACGCGTCTCATCGGCTGGCAGCAGATCGCCCTGAAATGCGGCGAGGCTGTCGACCGGGATCTGGCGCGGCGCTTGGTCGCCTCCTTGCTCGCCGGGTTTGCGAGCCAGGTGGCTGCAATGGCCGCGTCCGGCGCGCGATCGAGCTCAAGCCTCGACCTCGGCCGCTGCGGCACGTTGCGGATTGTGCGCTGCGGCGAGCCGAGCCGGCCTCGCTGGCGAGAGCCACGTGTGCAGTTTTCGTCGGAGCTGCTCGACGCCGTTCGACGCGGCGGCGGACCGCACGCCACATCCTCGGGTGTTGCGGCGGCGGTGGAACCACGCCGTGTTGCGCTTGGCCTCGCCTCCTCTGGTCGACCGCTACGTAGCGAGCGAGAAAACGACGAGGCCGACGACGAGCGAGGCGGCGTTATCGGCGACGGAGCGGACGCCGCCGCTGACGATGAGGGTGGCAGCTCTTTCATCTCTCTGGAACGTCTGAGCCGACTCATGGCGCTCGGTGGCACCGCATGGGCTGAGACGGTCCAGGCGGCCGCACCACCCGACGCGCGTGCAGCACAGCTCGCCCCGGAGCCGCCAGATGTGGGCGAGGCCGCAGCGCTCGCGGCGCTGGCCGCGTCGGATGAAGCGCTCGCTACCGAGAAAGTCGCCGCCGCCGGCACCGCCATCCTCGTTGACAAAGTTGCCAACCTCCAAACTGCGCGCCCGTTCTCAGCCGCCGGCAGGTTGCGCCTGCCGTTAGACGCGTTGCCGCGGGCGCCACCCGAAGCGGACGAATGGGCCGTGTACAAGAACATGAGCGCATGGCACTACGAGGTGCCGACATGGCTGTTGCCTACCGCTGAGCGGCGCCAACGTGCGCTGCTCGATGAAGACAACCTACGCGCCGCACGCCTCCGTCGCGCCTTCAGCGCCAAGGCGACCGCCCGCGGAGCGCCAGGGGCGCCCGTGCGTCACTCGGGCGAACGCGCGGAGGCGGGAGTGCTGACGCTTCTTCGTCGTCTCTCGCCTCGCATGCAAGTGCTCACCACGGCGCACCCCGGAGAAGAAACGCTTCGTCGTCGTCTCCCGACCCCATCCGGCCTGGCGGCCGAGGCACCGTCGGGCAAAGGCGCCGCCACACGTGCGGGCGTCACACGTGCGGGCACGGCGCGCGAGAAGCCACGCGAGCCTGACTCGACGCACGATGACGAGCCGTTGGACGAGACGCCCCTCACGTCGGAGGTGCGAGCTCTGCTCGAGCAGAAGCACGTGCTCGAGGCGAGGCTGCTCACGCTCGAGCTGCAGCTCGTCGAGACGGCGAGTGTGCACTCCCGAGCCTCTACCCGAGCGCCGTCCCGAGCATCTGCGCGAGCGTCCGTCGCCTCTGCCCGCTCGTCGAGGGCGACGGCACGCCGCTCGGAGGCTGCGAGCATGCATGCGTGCATGCGCCTTTCGCAGGCTTCGAGCATTGCATGAGACGATGAGCGCTGATGGTGATGCCGGTCCCGGCCCCGGTGGCCCCCGGGTGGTCCCGGTGTTGCAAACAGACTGCGGACTCCTGAATACCTCCGACATGACCTCTCGCTCCCGTCATACTGAGCGATGACGCGGTCCGAGGCGAGAGGGTCAGGGAGCGCGGCGACGGAGCTCCCGGTCGACGTCGTAGTACTGGCGACGCGAGACGTAGGGAGAGGAGAGAGAGGAGTCAGATTCCCCGGCGCGGTGTCGGTCTACCCCTGGGCGCTGGGCCGCCCCCCGGGGCTCCGCGCGGGTCGGCGGACGCGGAACCGTTGAAAACCCGCGTTACGTCCGCCCGCGTCCGCCCCCGCGCGACTGTGTAACTAATGGTTGCAGCTCTCGCCGGGTTCCCAAATTCTTGCCATTACCCACGCACATAGCCCTTTACACCTACGTCATGCCATTTCTGGAAAAGGCAACGCCGGGCGGAGCTCGCTGGTGCCCGCACTCAGGTCCCAAACGCCATAGCTCAGGGGCGAAACGGTGGTGACGCGCTCGAAGGCGTCCCGACGGATCGGTGCGAAGGGCTCGGGCGGCAGCAGATGCATGAACAGGATCGTGTGCATCGGAAATTGCGTCATGTGCGCGTCCCAGACGGCGTCTGTGAAGGCGAAGACGGTGGCGCGCTCGCCCGCCGCGAAGTGGTGCGGTGCGCACAGCAATTCCCCTTGACGATCGTAGTAATAGCTCTGCGCACCGTCGCGCTCCGAGAAAAACATGGGCGTCGACGCGTTGTCGTGGCAGATCAGCTCGTCCGCCGCACGCGCCATCAGCGCAGCGCGCAGCGCGGACACGTCTTCACACCAGCGTGGGGCTGCCTGCTGCATCGTCTTCACACCTGCCTGCAGCATCGTCGGCGCGCGCGTACAGTTAGCAATGCCCAAACCGAAGCTGTCGGGATGTTGCTCGCCGCGGAGGAGCAGGACGCCAGTGAGGCGTGCACGGTGGCTGTGCAACCACGCGGGTGGCACAATGCGCCCTCCGCTCGCCATCGTCACCGTCCACCACATGAGCGTGGGGGACGGGCTGACAGGATAACGTGCGAGCATATCTCGTTCGCAGGCGGCCGTGTAGGGATACCAGATGAGGAGCTTGCCGATCGGAGTGCACGGCGTGGGCGCGAGCACGAAACGCACGCGCAGCCAGAAGCGCAGCGGCGACGGCGCGACCGAAGAAGACGGCCGGGAGTCGACAAACTGCGCGAACACGTTGAGGGGCTCAGCGCCTCGCACGCGGCAGAAGCCCGCAGGCGTGGCTGTAGTGTAGCCGCGCTCCGTGCGGCGGTAGTCGCCGTGGGTCTCCATGTAGTGCTGCTGTGAGCCCGCTGCGAAAAGGGTGCCTCGCACCACGTGGATGTGGTGTACGTGCAGTGGCGGGAAGGTCAAGGAGACGCCGGTCTCGTCCACTCCATCGGCTGTGAACTCGAGCACACCCTCTGCCTGGGCGAGTGGGTTGGTGGGGAGGCTGTCGAGGATCTGCTGGGGCAGCCATGCGCTGATCCACTCACCTGGCATGGTGCTAATGGGGCCGAACCATAGTGTGTGCTTCGAGGGCGACGAGGCGCTTGTGACGAAGGCACGGTGCATCCCGTCGACGCCTTCCTGGCAAGCGTCCGGCGTGCTCTGCATGAGGCGGATGCACTCATCGAGCTTTTCAAATGGAGTCGACTCCACAGCATCGTGCACGCCGTATGGAGCAGCGATGCGGGGAGCCGAGGGGTCCGCGAAGGCGGGCAAGGATAGTGTCGGAGGCAAGGCTGGCAGAGGAGGAGGCCGTGCCGGGTATGCTGCGTCCACTGGCCGTTGGGACGACTTCAACCGAAAGAAACTTGGAACGCCATGTTCGGTCTTGAGTGCGTACAGCAGAATGCCCGCACCAAGCACGAAACACAGCATTCGGGACGCAGTCCGGACCCCAGGAGCTCGCTGCTGACAGAGCCATCGCACACGCGGGCGTGAATCGCGGCCGCCGTGAACCGTGCTTTCGGCAGCGGCGACATCCTCCCCATCAGCACCTGCCCCGTCGACGATGGTGAGCGGTCGGAACGAGCCCTTCCCCAACGACGGCGACATGATCAAGAAGAAAGAAGACGAGCATTAGGGACGAAGTGGTTACCGGTACTGTACTGTACCGGTAAGTGTCTTTTAACAGCTCCATCCTCCAAAAGTTGTTCCATGAGATCATACCACGTGGGCAAACGACACGGTGAAGTCACGCAGTCGCCTCATTGGCTTATTTCTCACTGAATGGAACTCACTACTTGCTCACTGTGCTAAACCTGAAGCCTCACGCTCAGTTCGCGTCAACGACCTCGAAGTCGTCCTCTGCCGGCGGGGCGGGGGCCTGCTTCGCGACCATCTCGAACGCGCCTTCCTTCGGCGCGAACGCGTAGTCCTTGAATGGACCCGCCTCGAGGGCCGCGAGTTGCAGGCGCACCGCGTCGAACACGGCATCGTCGAGCGCCGTCCGGAGGGTCTGCTCGGGCGTCGGGCCGGAGCGCACGACCTTGGTCGTGGTCCGGATCGAGCCGTCGGGCATCACCGCCGTCTCGGTGAATTCTTCCTCGTCGCCGACCAGGTCGGCGCCCGACACGACCAGCTTGAGCAACGCCGGCGAGTAGCCTGAGAGGAGCTGCACGTTGGGCGTGTCCTTGGCCACCGGGAAGCCTACCGTGTTCGCGCGCAGGTTCCAGAAGATAATGCGCGGGGCCGCGTACGGCGCACCGCACACTCGCTGGCCCACCTCGGCGAACCGACGCTGGAGGCGCTCGAAGGCGGTCTCCCACCTTCCGCCATGGCCGCGCGCCTCATCGAACTGCATGTCGCTGAAGACGATCAGGTTGGGTACCTCGTCGGGCGGCAGCTTGGCCGCCTCGGCCGCCCCGAGGATGCGCTCACACGCGGCCTCGAAGTTGGTCGACCCCCCCCAGGGCGCCTGCTCGCACGCGCGCACCTTGTCACGGATGCTCGTGTGCGACGACAGGTCGACCCAGTTGGGCTCCGACTCGAAGGTCAGCACGCGATCGCGGAAGGTTGGCGCCGCGAGCTCGGACACGAGGATTCCGAGCGCGATAGCAGCCTCCATCGGCGTGCCACTCATCGAGGCCGAAACGTCGACCAACGCTACGAGCTTGCCCAGGTCCACGTGCTTGGGCAGAGCCCGCTCGAGCGCCGCAAGCGAGCCGAGGCCAGCTGCAGCGGGTGCCGCCGCCTCGAGGACTTGGAGATCGCGAAGTTCCGCAGCCTTGCGCATCGCCTCGAGCGTGCCCGCGCGAAGCGATGCCCACTGCGCGTTCATCAGGTCCGCCTCGAGCGTCGAGAGCGAGCCCCCCATGCAATGCTGCACGATCTCGTGCGGCATCAGCGCCTTGCCCTGCACGCCCTTCTTGCTCACGATCGCCTCGCGCAGGTGCAGGCGGGCGGCGACGCGGGCGGGGTCGTCCGGGTGCCGGTTACCCGTGGCATCCTGAGCCGGCTTGAGCACACCCTTAAGCTCCTCATTGAGGAACGCCTTGCGGTGGCGCTGCAGGCAAAGCGACGCGACACGATCGAAGCGAATCTCCTCCCACCGGCCCGCAGCCATCAGCACCTCAGTTGTGCAGAGCTGACTGTTCAGGCACGAGCACAGCTTGCGGTACTTGCGTGCTGAGGCAGCCGGGTTGGCGGAGCCGAAGAGCCGCTGCGCAAGGCGCTGGGCCAAGCGCAGCGGACCCTTGTCAAATTTCGTGCCCTCTCGGGGTGCATACTTCGCCACCAGCGAGAGGCTCGGGATTCGCTTATCCGCCGTGGCAGCTGAGCTCTCCGCCTCGTCCGCCAAGAGTTGCTGACAGATGAGCTCTTCGCTCTTGTCGGCTAGCGCCCGAGGGCAGTCGTCCGACGCGAGCAGGTGAACGAGGTCCTTCCAGTATCCGTAATGCGGGAGCAGGCCCAGCACTGCGGCCACGGATTCCTCGCCGAACTCCTTGGCGCAGAGCTTCAGGAGCTGGTACGTGAGCTCTTTCTCACCCTTGCCGTGGCCACGAGTGGCGCGGGTCTGGAATGCGAGCAAGATCAGGTCCGCCTTTGCCTCCGGCTTGGTCGCCTCGGTGACCGCGGCAGAAAAGAGGCTTGCCAACTCTTCGGCGTCGAGCCCGCGAACGAGCTTGAAGAAGAGGTCGAGCAGGCCCGAGCTGGTCTTCTTCAGGCACGCGTCGCCGTTGGAAGTGACGGTGCGCGAGTCGACGAGGTCCATGGTAGCGATGAAGGCGCTCATCCGTCGGAAAAGTGCGCGGATTGAGAAGGACTCGAGCACACACGGGAAAAAGCGCGCTCGCTTTTCCACCCCCAGAAAATTTGTCAATTCTCTCACCGATCCGTACCTGCTGTAACGCACCGGGTGACCGGGATCGGACGGTTAGGTTACCCCCCTCATACCAGTCGAGTGGGCAAAGGTCACGGTCGGAGTCACGGGTGTCACGCAGAGGCGCTTCGTTGACTCGCACCCTTGCCGCCACTGGCTGCGTTGCCAAGTGCTCCTTGCCCTGGCTGCTCTGCTGCTCGTCCTCGTGCGCGCCTTTGCAGCCAGGGGCCGAGGATGCCTTTGAAGACGAGCCTCTCAATCGCGAGCATGCACAAGCTGACGCCGCAACAAAGAACGACGACCGCCACACAAATGCCGATGAGGAGAGCTTCCCAACCCCACCTCCGAAACAAGGTTGCGGCGCTCGCGGCTGCAAACGTCAAGAAGCCAAGATGTCCACAAGCAATGAGGGTGATGAAGTACTTATAGTTGCCCTTCATTCCCTTGCCGGCAATGCACCGACCGAGCACTCCGCAATGGTGGTCGAAGTGCACCACGCAGCGCTGGCACGTGCGGCAGTGATGCACGTCGACGTCGTCGGGCCGCCACAGGTGGCAGCGCACGCAATACACACGACCATCCACGCCGTCCAGGTTACCGAGGAGCGGCGGAGCCTCACCTCGGAGCACGCGTGCAATCTCTTCGGGCACGGGAAGGCATGTGTTCTTCGTGCGCTTGATTTCGCCAGGATCCCCGAGCTGGACTTCACATAGGCACACGAATGCAAGGAGGGCCTCGGACCAAATCAAGCCGCAGCATAACCACGTGTACCACGACTCGAGTGCGGCAACTGAAAAAAACGGGCGAGCGGGAACGCGTGTGTGAGGTCATGGAGACAGAGCACAGGTTCGGTTAAAAACTGACCTTGAACGAGAGCCGTCGTGCACGCAACGAAGATCGTGATCAAGCTGAGGACGAGCGTCGTGCCTCGCACGCGCTCCAGGTTCTGTGTGGCATAGTCTGGCGTTGGGAGTGGCGGCAAGTTTTCTAAAGGGTCGGCTATGGTGACGTTCGTCGAATCGTTGCCAAGCTGCGGCGTGAGTGCCATGCGGTCTTTTGCGACTGGTTGACAGCTTTCTCGCGACCTCCCGCGTCCGCTCGGCGATTCTGGCTTGGCTGAAAGCCACACCCTCTGTCGCCTGTTCTCCACCACGAGGGAGTCCGTGTGTTCGTTCTTCCCGAACTGTGAACCGAGTAAGTTTCGTTTCTGTCCTATAAGTCCCGTGCGTGTCCCGGCTCCCCCCGGTGTCTTTGAGCCCTCAAGCATCGCCCATTAAGCTGCCGTAACGTACCGGTACACAGACCGAGCGGAGCCGGAGGTGTGGTGGCGCGGCGTGGCGGCTGGCGCGGGCCGCGAGGAACGGGAACACGGGCCGGGGGTTACCGACAGTATCTCTAGAGCGAGTAAAGGATCCTTCCCGGGTGACTAGCTGCTATGTACGTACGGCGCCTATGCGCGCTACTGTGTCTACAGTGCATGTACTGCTGATCGCCTACAACTTTACAATGGGAACGGGATCAGATCAGGTGAACTCTCCCCTCGCGATGCATCAACTTGTCGGCGGCCTCCATGTCAACAAGGGTCTCCTCAACCGTCCCGCGCCCGGCTTGTGCGACGCGCGGCTCTACAAGGACCAATGCGCATATAGCTCAGAGAAGGGCACTTCGTCGCGAGAACCGGCGAAGATCTTATTCAGAGTCGCTTCCACAAGCTCCGCTAGATCCCTTGCCGTAATCGGACGCCGGTCCGGTGCTGCGGTGCTTTGGTGTCGAGTATAACCCTTGGCTGTGAATCGCACCGCCCAGACTGTGAATCGCGCCGCCCAGACCCGGGATCTCGCCACGCCGCACGCGACCCAAGACTCACGAGGCGTCGCACTTGCAGGGCACAAGGCCACAGGGGATGACGACTGTATGGATGGCTTTCCACTCGAGCACGTCGCTCACCCAGCCGACGCCGTCGCAGCCGACCGTGTATTGCACCTCCTTAGACTTGAAGACGCCCGGGTTGAGCGAGCCCTGGCCCTTGGCGAGCTCGTCGTAGATGAGCACGCCCGCGCCGCCCGCGTAGTTGGGCACCGCTGTTACCTCATCGCTGGTCAGGACGAAGACGAGGCTGTTCGGCGTCGAGGTCGCATTCACAGGCGTGACAAACGCGGCGACGTTCTCGCAGTACTTGCTGGAGCTGAGGGTGCAGCTCACGACGCTCTGTTCGAGTAGTCTCGATCCGCGTGGGAGGAAGCGCGAAAAGTGCGCCATGTGGAAGTAGGAGGGGTTCTGGAGCAGCGTGCTTGCGTCCTTCACGAGTATGGGTGCGTCCACCTTGTTCCCGCTGTGGTTGGGCCCTCCAGAGAGGTCGAGCGCCATGTTCCAGTCGACCCATCCGGTCGCGCCATTCTTGAGCTGCCACATGATGTCATGGCTGTACGCGTAGCTGCGAGAGACGCGAGTCGCACCATCAGTGGTCATCAGTGGTCATCAGAAACGCGAGTCGCACCGAGACGTATTGGCTCGATTGCAGGCTCACTCAGCCGAGGAGGCCTTGGAGCATGGCGCGAAGAGGCGGTGTGAAGAGGCGGTGTGAAGAGGCGGTCACGGGCATCGGGACGTTGGGATGTGGCCACGGGCATGATCGGGTTCGATGCCCGAGCCACGCGCCCATAGCCCCAGTCTCCGGCCCGCGGGCCCACCATCGACGTTCCCAGTGCGAAGCCGTTGCATGCCTCCGTCATCAGAAAAAACTTGTCCGGGTGCTGCGCGCCAACCGTGCGCACCTGCGCGCCGCCGCCGACGGCTGGGATGTTGAGCCACTCCGAGACAGGGCCGAGCGCGGGGCCACCCGCATCGTTCTCATAAAGGCCCTCGAAGTGCGTGTACCAGTGATAGGCCACACCGTCGACATACTGGCTCGCTTCGGGGTCATTGAGCACTCGGTTGGCAAAGTTGGTCAGCTCGTTGGTCGCGTCGTCGTGGACCATGATCTTGACGTTCGGGTACGCCTTGCGCAGCGCTGGGCCGAGCGCATTTTTGACGAAGCTCGCCTGCAGTTCCGGCGTGAAGAACATGCCGTTCCACAGCCCTGTCTGCGTGAGCGGCTCGTTCTGCACCGTCAAACCCCACATCGGGATGCCAAGGTCCGCGTACGCGTCCAGGAATCGCACGTACAGGTCGGCCCACGCCTGCTGCTTGCTCACATTCCCGGAGAGCATACCTGTGTTGTAGCAGTTGCCGTCCGCATTATGTCGGAGCAGGCCCTCGGCCCACGCCTCCGTGTCATGGCCGCGTCCCGGCCCGACGTACTGCGGGTCGTTGAAGACGCTCCCATCGGACTGCGGGCATCGCGAACCGATCGTATTGTCGTTGCAAGGGGTGACGACGGTCGCCGTGCACTCGACGAGCGGCGGCGCCGACGCGTTGGCATGGCAGCGGGCCAGCCCGTCGGCTGCCGAACAGCTCATCCACTGGTCCTTCATCCAGATGGGGGGAGACCACGCACTGGTGAACAGCCGGAGCGCCGGTTGCGAGTTGGCCCGCAGCGCCGCCTGCGCCGCGAGGATCGGTTTCGTCTTGTAGTCCGTGCCACACGCCACCGGGGCCGCGCTGTCGTCGCGCAGGCAGAAGCTTGTCAGCTCGAGGTCGTCGGTGCGGTTGAGAAGCACATAGTCCATACGGGAGAAGTCGGAGGCACCCATGGGCACGCGTCCCATCGTGTAGCCGAGGCCGGTGGCTCCAAAGTGCGCCTCAATGAATGTGTCGCGCGTCGCTTCGTCGAGCCGATCAAAATTGTAGGCCATCGCATCGGTGAAGGCACCACCAAAGCCGTCCAATGGGAAGAAGCTTCCGAGGCCGTTGGCACGAATGGTCATTGTGGCATTTGACACGGCGTCGAGCTCCTGAAGCCGCTCGCGCACTTGCGATATTTTCCTCTTCTCGATCATGAAGAAGCCGCGCGCGAAAACGCTCTTCACCACCAGCGCCACACCCTCTGGCGACGCAAATGAGCCGCATGATCCTGCTCTGCACTCGCAAGCGTACCCGTAGCTGACATTCACCGGATGAGGGCACGCGGCCGTCGGTTGAAAAGACGCATGTTCGATGGCGCTCACGCCCGCGAGCAGCGTGTGGAGCATCGAAGGTCGCAAGACAAGAGGGGGCCGGCTGTGGGAACTTGCCTTTCAGGGCCGGCCGCGCGTTGACCCCACCGTGAAGAGGGGAAAAGAAGAGAACCCACTTGTTACGAAGACACCGCCCGTCGCCGGGGCGGATACAGGAAACAGGACCAACCTGTACATAAACCTGTACATGCACCGCCTAGCCTCCACCTGGCAAGTTACCGGTACCAACTTACCATGGAGCACGATCTGAACTGCGTTCGCCGCCACCGCCGCTTGGACTGCCGCGTCGCGCGTCGCTGCGGTCGCTGCATCCACCATCGCACGGGCCGCTGCTGCGGCCGCCGCTGCCTGTGCAGCCGCCGCCCGACGCTCCGCTTCTGCCAAGCGCTCCGCCTCCCGAAGTTGTGCGACCTCTGCGGCGCTC
>Ga0210239_100620_pt1 | contig 31426 bp, 14 predicted proteins | sample ChrtobMetP5a_0mM_FD_155451 | JGI IMG/M metagenome (GOLD analysis project Ga0210239, IMG submission 155451) | Chrysochromulina tobin associated microbial communities from unialgal haptophyte culture, Seattle, Washington, United States - P5a_0mM | ecosystem: Host-associated > Algae > Haptophytes >... | reverse complement strand
TCCCGATTCCACGACTTTTGTTGGAAACTGGGAATTTCAACGTCATGGAATTTCGAGGGGGCTAGGATTACAATTCCGAAATTCCGGGATTTCAATTCCAAGTCCGCCCCTGCACTGTCGCCTCACCAATTTTGTAGGAACGTGGCTAAGCCTGCTGCCTGCCCTAAGAATGTCCCGCCGGCCGCTCCGTGGTGCGTGGACCGTGCTGCTGGTGCTGGCTGTGTTCTTCGACTTTCTTCTTGGATCTTGCTTCATTCCGGCCTTTTAATTGATCGTGCCGGTGTCGTTGTACTGTAAAGGATGCAATGCTGTCGAATTCTTATGCTATCGGTTCAAAAACACCGGTGGGGGCCGGGACACACACGAGACAGACCGCACACGGCACTCCGTCGGTCGTTCTCGCGGACGCGACTATGGATAGCATCTTTCTGAACTTCTCGCCGCACCCGCCATTAGCTTCAAGCTCACCATACATACATGGGCGTACATGTCGCCCTACTAACCGCCCGTGGGTATCTGTGTGATTCTCTGACAACTCGCTCACCACATATCACGTACCAATCTCAAATCTGCGGATCTGAGAATCCTCTGCTCCTGAATCCTGGTGAGGTTGCAGAGAGAGGTTGCAGATCTTCGACACGCGCCGACGATTCAATGCTCTCCTTGGCTTTCGTCGCGGCTGCCCTGGCGTGGTCGCAGCCAACGCTGCACCGCGCCAGCCCTCGCGCCGTTCTCGTCCAAGCGCAGCCGGCGCAGCACCAGCTCCACGTCTCTCCGCGAGCTCGAACTGTGCGTGCAGGCGGCGGACCTGTTGAGAAGCTGGACTACGTTCCGCCGACGCCGCTCGCGGACTCGCTCGCGGGCGTGACGGTCGGCTTCTCGCTCCTCTCCAAGGCCATCGCGTCCTCGGCGATCGCAGGCGTTGACCCGCTCGTCGGCTTGTGGTCATCGGTCGTCATGGGCGTGTCCGACGTCGCGCTCGGCACGCGCCCTGGCGTCATCTCGGGCGCTGCGGCGGTGGTCGTCGTGCCGCTCGGGGCCATGGTCGCCACGCATGGCACGAAATACATCCCACTCGTCATGTTCTTGTGTGCCATTTTCGAGGGCCTCTTTGGCTTCTTCAAGCTGGCGAAGCTGACGCGCTTCATCTCGGAGTCGGTGCTCAACGGCTTCCTCAACGGACTCGGCGGCCTGCTCTTTATGTCGCAGCTCAAGGTGTTCTATTCGGCGCCTGCCGTAGTGCCGGCCGTCGCCTGCGCCGGCATTTGCGGCTTGATCACGGAGCTGCTTCCTCGTGTCAAGTCGATGCCCAAGGCGCTCAAGGCTGTGCCGGCCTCGCTTGTGGGGCTTGCCGTCGCTACGGGGGCGGGCATTCTGAGCGGCCAGCCACTCAAGACGCTTGCGTCGACGGCGCCCCCGTCCACGTTTTTGGGTGGCTTCTCGGCCCTGCCCTCGTTTATCGATTTCGGGCAGTTTGCGGCCATGTTCACCTCCGTGCCCGCTCTCAAGATCGCGGTGCCAGTGGCCATGTCCATCGCCTTCATCTCCATCCTCGAGACGCTACTCGCGGCCAAGGTGGTCGATGATATGAAGGGCGAGAATCTGTGCACGCCGGGGAATCTGTGCGCGGTGCCAGGGGATGATGATTCTGCGTCCAAGGACGAGGGTTTCTCCGTGCCGGACAAGTCGGTGATCGCTCTGTCCGTTGGAAACATGGTCTCGTCACTCCTGGGTGGCTTTGGCGGCTGCGGACTCATCCCGCAGACGGTCCTGAACATGAAGAGCGGCGGCGGCGGGCCGCTCTCGTCGCTCGTGTATGCGGTCTCGATGTCGATCTTCGTGATCGTCCTCGCACCCCTCGTCGGTAAAGTCTCGCAGGCCGCCCTCGCCGGCATCATGCTCTCTGTCGCCTTCTCGACAATTCAGTTTGGGCCCTCACTCACCATTATCAAGCGCGCCTTTGGGATGGCGCCGCCCGCCCCTCTGCCGGCACCGGGTATGCCGGCCGAGCCGCCGCCGCTTGTGGCGCTCGTCAGCCTTGCCGTGACTAGCTACCTCTGCTTCAAGGTCGACATGGCGACTGGCATCGTGGCGGGCGTGGTGCTCGAGAGGGTGCTCGGCGCCATCGGCGGTCTATTTTCCGGCCCCAAACCCGCCACCGCCTGAGCCGGTGGCGCCGCCAGCGTGAGGGCGGTGAGCCAGCAGCGATCAGATGCACGCCCTCGTCGTTACGCTGGCACACGGGTCGAGGCGCGCGGCCACGAGGGCTAAGGGGCATTCCGGACACGCGCGCCGTCCCTCCAGCACCATGGCGTTTGTGCAGGGATGATCGCTCTCCCATAGCACAAAGCACATCCTCCCGGGGACGTGCGAGGCGTGAGTGAGGCACCATGTGAGGCGTGGTGAGAGTTATGGGGAGGGTGAGTGAGGCAGTTGCGACAGCAGGGCGATTCCAGCCTCAGGCTTCTCTCGCCATGGCGGTTGGCGTTGGGCGGCCGGTATCATGTCGTCCAATAAAGGGCCCGGGTAAGAAACCCTAGCATCAAGGGTATCATCAACCCCCTTTGGGTCAAACTTGAACATACAACCTTTCAATTCCCAGACGGCGAAACCGTGGTGTTGAGTGGTGCCTGTGCGTGGCTGGTGCCACACCTCAGGCACCACCGCACTCGCGCCCGTGAGCGACTGTGGACGCGGATGGGGAACCGGGAACGCTAGTCGCTAACGAGAGGGCCCTTCATTGATGATACTGCTCGTTTCAATGCTGACTATTTATATAAATAAGAAGTAACGACTATGCAAACGGGAAAAGGTAGGGATGGACGTAGGCTTTCTCGGTTCGTGTAGATGTGTAGTCCTCCTAGTCCACGACTAAGTGACTATAGTCCCCTCCAGCTCCACACACCACAGTAAATTAGAAAATAGAAATTGCGATGGGCACCGTCCCCCGCCGACAATGACCAGGTGCGGTTTCGTTCGTATCAGTTAACGTGTATCAGTTTTGAAAAATCGTGAAACGAAACAAAATATAATTGACGGCGCGCTCAGATAGTGTACTCGCGACTACACACTGGATCCACACTCGAGACTCGTGTAAACGCGTACACACCCGACCGTTCTGTACGGGCGACGCGCGGCCGATGAGTCATGACAGGGGCGGACACCGACACGGGCCGCCGTCTGTCGTCTGTGCGTCTCTGCTCCAGACGTCTCCACGTCGCGCTCCATACGGTCGGCGACGCGACGAGGCCCCAGCGGCGCCGGCGAGTCGCGAGTCCGATGTACAACACATCGTTGCGATCATACGGAAAAGTTGTAGAAGACCGCTCAGCTGACCTCCCGCTTGGCGCTTTCTTTATTCTTATATTGCCTTTGGGTCAAGCTCACGAGTGCGAGTGCTCGTCCCGTTTCCGACACGACACTCAGGACTCAGCCTGGTGAACGCGATCCTCACGCTCTGATCGCCAGGACGCCACTCGCCAGCACTCATCCGGGCAAAGTAAGCTAGTCCCTAGCGTATGCGCCGCATCGAACCCGCAAGCCGTATACGCCGCCACCCCCGAACTCTGTGCCTAGCCCCATCCCAACCCCTGAGCCCGACCATCCCAGATCGTAGATGTGGTTGTGGTGCAGAGGGTGAGGCAAGAAGTGCTCCCCCCTCCTCTCCAGCCGGCTGTGTGGTGGGCACGTGTGTGTGTGTGCTGGTGGTTACATCTGACCCATCGCCTATGGGTTCGTGTCTCGGGTAACGACTCAGGCGCACGAGCAGCAGGCCACGAGCCTCGCGAAGAGGCTCGGCGGCGGCTCGACGGAGCGCGGCGCGTCTGGACGGAGTGGGAGGCGGCGCATGGTGAGCGGGATGGACCAGCGCCTCAGATGGTCCGTCGACATGCCGAGGTACTCAGCCTCGCGCGCGAGATCGCGGAATTCAGGGTAGAAGGTGCGCTGCCACAACGACAGGAAGAATTGCCACCCGAGGCACGAGACCGCGGTCATGAAGATGAAGAGCCAGTACTGCGGGTTGAGCACGAACTTGAGCCACAGGCCGGTGTACATCTGGGCGCCCCACGTGTACAGAGAGTCGGTCGCCTTGATCGTGCTCGCGAAGAAATAGGAGCCCCAGTAGAGCGCAAGGCAGAGGGCGATGAATCCATAGAGCGCGCGAGACTGCGAGAATGAGCGCATGCAGAGCTTGGACGTGATCGTGATGAGCACCGAGGCGAAGAGGACGTCGCCGAGGTACATGAGGGAGCCCGTCTCGCCCGTGGTACCCTTCTTGTCGAAGATGGTGATCTCAGTCGTCCCCGCGGGTAGCATGATCGACGGGACGATCAGGTAGAAGACGATGAGCGACTCGGCCAACGCCTCGAAAAGCCATCTGAGCACGACGGACAGGTTCATGTACACCTTGCGCACGCCCAGGTGGTAGAGCTGCGGCAGTTTGATCGAGAGCTCATCGGACACATCCTTGTCGTACAGCGAGTAGATGACGATGGGTACGAGCGTGTAGAGCACGTTGTAGAACTGGATGCCGCCCTCGAGGTACACGCGCTGCGGCGTGCCCGCCGTCGAGAAAATGTACCAATACATGGCGAGGCACATCGCGATGTTCTTGTAAAAGATGTAAATGGTCAGCGTCGACATGCGCCGGTAGTGGTTGCGCCCGTGCTGCAGTAGCAGCGGTAGTAGGAAGCGGAACTGCGCGAAGGAGAAGTCGGCCGAGTTGGCCGCCTGCATGCCCTCCTGGCCTGAGATACCCACGCCGATGTGCGCCGCCTGGATCATGGCCACGTCATTCGCGCCGTCGCCGATGGCCAGCGTGATAGCGCCCTTGACATTTACCTTGACGAGACTTACGAGCTGCGCCTTCTGTGAGGGCGCGCACCTGCACGCGACGACGCTCTGGCAGTTCTGGGTGAGCTCGAGCATGGCGAGCTGGAGCTTCTTGTCCGCCATCACGAGCGAGATCACCTCGCCGTCGATGACAAGCGCGTGCTTCCCGCCCGAGGAAGCGGAGCCCGCGGCGGCCTTGCCTGATTTGGTCAGCTCGGCAAGCACTTCTTTTGCTGTGGGGTGGCTCTTGAGATTGAGTACCAAGACGGTGGTACGCGTGTCGAAGAGCTCGCATGCAAAGGCGATGTTGATCGCTGTCTCCTCCTTATCTCCCGTGAGCACCCACACGGCGATACCCGCACGCCCCAAATCGGCGATCGCGTGGGGCACGCCATCCTGCAGCTTATCCTCAATGGCCGTCGAGCCCACGAGCAGAAGCCCATGCTCTAGCTCTCCCATGGTCTTCTCGATCAGATTGGGAAGCTCCTTCTCCTTCTTCTCAAGCTCAGCCAGATCCGTGAGCGCTGCGCGGTACCGCCTCGCCCAGTCAGTGTACGTGGCTTCGTCCAGTGACTTTTGGGCAAGGAGCAGCGTGCGCAAGCCATCATTCGCGTGGTCCTCGAGGTGACGCTCCGTCGCGCGCAGGATGTCGTCCTGGCCCGTGGCGAGCAACGGAAAGATGGCCGAGTCGGCACCCTTGATGATCATACGTATCCGGCCGCTCTTGGGCTCTCGCACCTGTGACAATCAGTGGCAATCAATGGTAATCAGTGGCAATCAGTGGTAATCAGTGGCACTTAGTGGTAATCAATGGCAATCGGTGGCAATCACTCCGCTCTTGGGCTCTCGCACCACGACGGACATGCGCTTGCGGCAATCAGTGGCAATCAGTGGCAATCAATGGCAATCAGTCGCACCACGACGGACATGCGCTTGCGCGCCGAGGTGAACTCGAGCACATCGAGCACCTCGAACGTAGGCGACTGGCCGGTGAACGAGTCCTTGAGCGTCACAGTGGAGTGCTGCTTGTTGATGAACTCGATGCCGAAGAAGTTGGCCGCCGCGACGAGCGCCGCCTCGTCGGGCGACGAGGCCGAGAGGCGTTTCTCATTCCCGTGCATCTCGACCACCACCGTGTGGCAGAGGGCCAGGGCCAACATGAAGTCGCGGCACCGGTCGCGCTGTTCGATACCCGCGCCGCCTTCGAGTGCCCTGAAGAGCTCTGGGCCATCGAAGCTGACCTCCGCCGCGCTGCCGCTGCCGCTGCCGCTGCCGCTGCCGCTGCCGCTGCCGCTGCCGCTGCCGCTGCTGCTGCTGCTTCCGGGCGTGTCCTTGAGCTGACCGAGACGCCTGAGGCGCGCGAGGCCGATCTCGGTGTTGCCGTGCCCGTACGAGACGCCGTTGATCGAGCACTTGCGGAACTGCATCACGTTCTGCGTGAGGGTACCAGTCTTGTCCGAGAAGACGTGCGAGACGCAGCCGCACTCGTCGATGAGCGACATGGTGCGCACCTTGAGCCTCGTGCCGGACTCTTCGTGCCACATCTCCGGGTCCTTCTCCATGATGGTCTTGTAAAGCGTGCGGTTGAAGTCGATGGAGACGTAGAGGGAGACGGAGACGAACATTGAGAGGACGACGTAGTACGAGAGCATGGTGAAGATGATCCCCGGCAGCGGCGTTTCCTCGTTGAGATCTTCGTGCATGTACCAGTGCACGTCGAGCGACGCGTTCCACCCGTCGTGGATGAAGGCCGAGATGATGCACAGCGAAAGCTGCGTGAGCATCACGCCGATCATCATGTAGTTGACCCAATGGTCGACGGAGGAGTGTTTGAGCGGCGGCGCGCGCATGCCCTGCATCACCTTCGAGTCGCGCCCCGTGTTCACGACGATCCCGATGACGTAATCGGTGTTGCGCACCGTAGAGCCGCGCAGCAGCACATTGTTGATCGAGAGCACCACCTCCGGCTGGTTCTGAAGCATCACCTTGCCAGTGAATTTGTTGGTCTGGGGGTTGGGCCGCTCAATCAGCAACTTGCCCTTGAAGTTGGCCGAGGAGAGCCCCCTTGTCTGCGCGGCAGAGGAAGGGGCGGGTGGGTGGGCGGGAGCGGTGGGCGGGTGAGCGGTGGGCGGGCGGCGCGGCGAAAGCAGACCTGCGAGTCGAGGCTGCCGCCGCACATATTGAGGAAGATCTTAGGGACTGAACGCCCTTTGAGGTTCGTCTCTCCCTGCGCACGCGCACGCGCACGGTTCAGCTCCAGCGGCAACCGAGTCAGCAGGCCGTGCCGGATGGCAGTGTCCGACTGCGGGCGGCTCGGCTGCTGCGGCATCCAACGGCGCGGCAGCGGCAGTTGGCGGGCGGCGCGGCGGCGGCGCGCGGCGGCGCAACGCACATCGAGGGACTTGGTCTCGACGTAGCACGCGCCGACCGGGATGGCTGGGTCCGGCTCGAACGCGGAGACAAGCACAATGTCCGCCGGAAGCATCTCACGGTTGTCGACCTTGAGGAAGTCGCCTACCTTGACTTGCGTCCACTTGGACGCCACAAAGCGGCCGTCGACGAGGCGCTGGCACGCGGCCTCGTTGAGCGCCTTATCGGCCCGGAAGCGCTCAATGTCCTGCCGAAACTTGATCACCGACGCGAAGACAACCACGAGAGTCAGAGCTGGCGAGGTTGTTGGGAAGCCGTTGGTGTTGGTCGTCTCGCTCCACGACTGCAGCGCGATGATGACAAGGAAATAGAAGTTGGCGAGCTTGGAGAACTCCTCGATGACGACACCCTTGATCAAAAAATAGGGCGGCGTGCGGATCAGCAGCGGGTCCGCGCAGTACAGTGCCGTACGTATCTTGTTGTTGCAGAACTTAGCGTTCTGCGCGACCTCCGGAACGTTGAAGAAGACTGAGCGGAACTCTTCTTCCACGTTCTCAGCGCCGCTGACCACCATAGTGGTTGAGCGTGTCGTTTTGGACGAGTGCCCGCGACTCGCGCCTGCAGCGCCCGCCCCACGAGGCTGCCGTCGCGCGGGTGGGTCGCGTTCAGCAAAAAGCGGAATGGCTCACACGGCGCCTAAAGGGCGCCTCGTCCAAAGTTTGGCTTTCCGGAAGTAACCAGCAATGCCAGCTCTCCGCTCAAGCAAGCAAGCAAGCAAGCAAGCAAGCAAGCACGCAAGCTTGCTTGCTTGATCTCCGCTCAGAGCCTCTCCCCAAATTCGGTCTTTCCTTCCTCATTTGAGAGATGGAGCGCTTTGTCGATTCCGGTAGAGCTCGCGTTCCTGAGGGCGGCCACTCTCTGTGTCTCTGTGCCGACTGCCCACAACCCTCGATCAACCACGACTACGCTACGACTGCACAGCCCCTTCATCGGTCGGAAGACGTATTCTGATGAGCTCTCGTACCACTGCGAGCTTGAGGGGGTGATGATTGATCAACGATACGTCTCCACCCTCTTCATACACCAGCCGCACCACCAGAGTAGCTGGATGACCGACGTAATACGTGCTCGGTCCCTACTCGAGCGACACACACATCCCGGATCGCCTATAGACAAACAGGCCAGCATCAGCTGACCCATAGGTCCGTCGCGTCAGGCCCTGCCTGACAACCAACCCGTGCTCGTAATCAGTTCCAGCTTCCAGTTATGCTCAATCAACCCATCATACAACCCAAGCTTATCAGGATACATCAGGATACATCAGGATACGTGTATCCTTCAGGATACATCTTACATGCAGGATACATCAGGATACGTATCCTGAATTCCTGATCACAAACCCACCCAAACTTGATAACTCACCCCCCCCTACGACCCGAGTGCCATCCACCGCGGCCATGTCGAAGTTGTAGTCAACTTGTGTAAGGTGTAAGTTACATTTTGTTTGTTGTTTCACCGCTACTCTTGACCCAAGGGGGAGTTTGATATACTATTTTTCATGTTTATAAGGCCCCATCGCCCCAACCCTACACCTGTTTGGGAATTGAATGGTTGACCCACAAGTGGGGGAGTCCCTAAGTTGGAAATTCTGGGCAGCTCTGGGCCACACCGCCGGGCGCGTGGCCCGAGGAGCGGGGTCGTGCTGTCAGCGCAAGCAGGGGACGTTAAGGCTTGGTGGCACCTCGGCAGGGATCCTCCTGCCGCTGATGCAGGGCGCGCCCACCACAGATGGGGGCAGCTGGGGGGGTGGCCGGCGCTGCACGGTGGGCTGACGGTTGGGTGTGGCGAAGCTGTTGCCGCCTCCGCTGCCCGCGATGCTGTAGCGGACCTGGGTGAGGCTCTCGCGAGGATCGGTGCGGCTGGTCAGTCCGGAGCCGCCATCACGAGCGCCATCTCGAGCGCCATCTCGAGCGCCATCACGAGCGCGGGGCGGCGGGGCTGGGGTGGCGGCTTCACGCCCCGCACTAATCGCCGGCCTGCGAAACAGCCATGCGTCCTTCTGCCCGAGATTCTGCCCGAGATTCTGCCCGAGATTCTGCCCGGGTCGCACTGGTGGCGCTTGTGGCCCCGGCTGGGGTGGCGGAGAGCTGGAACGAGGATCGGCATGGGCGGGTAGCCCAGCGGGTAGCCCGGCGGGTTGCCCGGCACCTTCAAACAACGCCACGTGCAATGCCGAGGCACCGCCCACGCCACCCATGCCCCGCATGGCATACGGAGCCCGAAACAGCGCCCGCGCCGCCGCCCGTGCCGCCCGTGCCGCCCCGTCGGCATCGTCACCAGACTCATCGCTCGCCTCGGCCTCCTCCTCCCGCGCGTACGCAGCCGCGCGTGCCTCCGCCCGTGCAGCCTCCTCCAACTCAGTCCTACGGACTACATCGATGCCTCCGTCGCCCCCTCGCGCCAAAGCTGCTGGCACATCGCCCAGCGCGAGTGCGTCCAGCAGCTCCTCGAGGTCGCCAAAGGCGGAGACGGGCCGCGCGGCCGCCGAGGCTCGCTCCGCCGCAAGAACTCCGCGAGTGGCGAGGGCGGTGCGTCGCAGCTCTTTGTCTGTGATGTAGCGCACCGCCACGCCCTGCACCGGCGCGCCTAGCCCCACGGGAGCTTGACGTGTTTGCAGCGTGGGTCTGACTGTGCTGCTGCCGCCGGCATGTCCTCCGGCCCATCCGGCCCATGTCTCAGGCGTCGGGATGACGGCCGCGGCTGCGCCACTCCGATGCTGAGAGGGGGGCGATGGTCCTCCTTGATGGTCCTCCTTGATGGCCGCGCCACTCCGGCGATGCGGAGAGGGGGGCGATGGTGTGCGCGGCTCGTGCAGACGCCCATCGTGGCGCTCCGTGCCGGTCGGCTGGTCGCCTGTGCCGAGCAGCAATGCCGCAAAGTCGCGTAGCAGCTCTCGCTCATGATGCAGCCGGGCGAGAGCTTGCTGCCGACCCATTGGCGTACCCAAGTGCCCAAGTGCCGCGCGTCCAAAGCCCATCGCCTCGGCCTCCATCCATTCCGCCGCTTTCGCCGCTGCCTCTGCCGCTGCTGCCTCCTTCGCCGCCTTCTCTTCAGCGGCCATCGCCGCGAGCGCGCGCCAGCGCCACCACACGCGCACCACCGCTGCATAGCGCCACCGCCGCATCGAAGCCTTGGCGGCGGAGCGCCAGGTGCGCCAGGCGCGTGGCAGGGCCAGGTGCGTAAAGGTAGCCGCCGCGCACCGCATCGCATTCAGCGGTGCCACCGTCGCACTCCAGCAAGCGAGGGCGCGTGTGAGCGCGAGGGTGGCGGCGCCCCCGCTCGCAAACGTGCCGACCAGCAGCACAAGCGCGGCGGCGGTCGCAATGCATGCACGCCAGGTGCGCCACGCACGCGCCGTCGGGGCGCGCCGCAGCGACGCGAGCACGCGAACCACGGCCGCCGCGACCTCGTCTTCGTCCAGTTGGCGGCAGCCAGCCGGCCACCTGCGCAGCGTGCGCTGGAGCTCGTGGCGTCGAAGGATCTCGCGGTGCGTGCTGGCCGAGAATGGTCGACTGCGCGTCAGCGCGTGCCACCGCCGCAGGGTACATGCACTCGCGAGGCGAGGACTCGCGGCGCTGAGCAGGGCCAGCGCCGACCACCCGTGCCGTGCCCGTGCAGCCGACCATCCGTGCAGTGCCCGTGCCGCTGCACGCCTGTCGCCCTGGAGGGCAGCGGCTCGCATGCGGCCACACTGCTCGCGCCGCTCGACGCTGATGTCGTTCCACTCGGACAGCGTGCGCGTGAGCGTCCGCTGCTCCGCCGACTGCCGAAACTGGATGACTCTTTGCTTCACCTCCTCGATTGTGGGTGCGGCGGGCACGGAGGCCGCCGCCCGTGGGTTGCGCGGCGTCGACGAGGCCGTGGGTTGGCTGCCGGCGACTACGCCGGCCGTGCTGCTGCGCTGTGCGTTTGCAGTCGGTAATGACTTGGTGCGCTCCACCTTGCCAGATGAGAATAGCCTCAGCATTTCTAGCTCAACGAGGTCGTCCCGTCTGACGGGTTCGCAGCGCACACCGACGTATGCATTAGCTCTTCAGGTAGCTCTTTGAAGAAGTCCTGTCTTGAAACCACTGAAGGAGGTGCACACAACAGTTCCAAAGGACTCTTCGGATCCCATCTTCGAAAACGCGTCCTTCCGGGCGGATCGATGTTAGTGACTTTCTGCGATCCCTTCTGCTGCTTGCGCGACGTGCCTGCGGCCTGCCGCCTGACGGTCGGCTGCGCTCCCCGTGCTGCTCGCAGATACTCGCCGAGCACCATGCCGCAGCCTGCGTGGGTGGCCGGCCGCCTGCAAAAGGAGTCTGCCGTCTCGCGCTTCTTCTACAACACCATCCTCAAGCGGTCGTCGACGTACATGACGGCGGTGATGATCATGGCGACCGCGACGGGTGCGCACGCGCGTGCTGGCGTCGAGCGGCTCCTGCTGCCGCGCCACCGCTGTCGAGGGCGGGCAGAGCGGCACCTCTCTTCTCTGCGTGCCTCTCTCACGCGCTCGGCTGCCGCCCCACCTGCGCGCAGGCATTGGCTACGACTATGCGATGAATGCGATCTGGGACTTTAAGAACAAGGGGGTGCGCACGCGTCGTCGCCTGCACTTTGCACGCCCGACGCTACGCTGCGCAGCACTCGGAAGAGCCTCACCCTTGCCTCCTCCTTTGCCCTTCACAGAAGCTCTGGAAGGACATCAAAATGAACTACAAGGAGGAGTAGAGAGGGTTGGGTGCTATTGGGGACTGACAGTGGCCGCCTTAGTGGCAGACGTCGCCCTGCGCGAGCTTGAGGTGTAGACAGATGTTGGTGCTCGACCGCGCTGATGCAAATTTCCGGGTGCACGTAATTAGTACAGCGGCGGACGACGGACGATGCCCCCGAATCAATCCCACTTCGCGACCAAGTTAACCAATTTTACACACGGACTTCATATACTGAACCTGTTTTGAAGTTTGACAACCTCACACCTGTGATGTACACATGGGCCGGGCGCATGGACCGATGCGAGGATGATCCAATTTGCGATACGCATCGGGTAACCCCGCTACCGGAGCCGAGAGTCGAGTCGGCTCTCCATCCCACAAGACCAACGGACAATCTTCGCTCTACGGCCGAGAAGGTACAGCCGCCACTGGCAGCGTCTAGCTCGCTCGTGGCGCAGGCCCACCACCGCATAGCCCACCATCGCATGGCCCACCTGACGGCGACCACCGCATGGCCCACCATCGCATGGCCCGCCTGACGGCGACCATCGCACCGCACGCCCGGTACGACGCATGCATCCACGGCGTCCTCGTCGTGGTCGCGCTCATGCGCACGCGGCGGCTGCTCCCCCTGGCCTTTGGGATCCGCCGCACTCGCGCGCACCATGTCCTATCGCCCAGCGGTCGCCCCGTCGCCTCTCTGCCGCCACTGCCGCCGCTCGTGGGCGTGCCGCCGCTAGTCCGCGGGCCGCCGCTCGTGCGCTGCCGCCGCCGCTCAGATGCGCTTGTTGCAGAGATCGAAGACGGCCTTCACGAGGTCGGAACCGCGCTTGACGACGGCGAGCTCCATCGAGGACGCGTACGGCACGGGGGCGTCGTCCATGCACAACCTCTTCACAGGGGCGTCGAGGAGGTCAAAGCACTGCTCGGAGATGAGGGCCGAGACGGTGGCTCCAACGCCGCCCGAGTTGGTCGACTCGTCCAGGATCGCCACCTTGTTCGTTCGGCTGAGGGACGCGCGGATCGTGTCCATGTCGAGGGGCTTGAGCGAGCGCAGCTCGATGAGGTCGATGTCCATGCCCTCGGCCTTGATCTCTTCGAGGACCATGTTCGCCTCCTTGACGCCGTGCAGGTAGGTGAGCGCGGTGACCGCCTTGCCCGCCTTGACGGACGCCTCTGAAGCCGAGTGCAGCACGACGCACTTGTCGAGGCGCGCGCACACGTCGAGGTTGACTGGGCCCTTGGCCTCCTTCATCGTCTTCACCGGCGTGAAGAGGATGCCAGGGCCGTCATCGCGGATCATGGCCTTCGCGAGGCCGTACGCGGCTTCCGGCGAGGCCGCTGTGCAGATCTTGAGGCCGGGGATGCCCATCACGTATGCGTGGAGCGGCTGCGAGTGCTCGGCGCCGAGCGCCTGGTTGGGTGCAGTGCCGCCCGCGCCGATGATCGTCATCGGCATCTTGAACTGACCGCCAGTGGTCGCGTACGTGTTGCCCGCGCTCGACATTTCGGCGATGCCGAAGATGCCGAAGTTGGTGTTCATGAGTTCGACGATGGGGCGGTAGCCGTTCATGCCCTCGCCGAGCGCCTTGCCGATGAAGTGGCCCTCGTCGATGATCTCGTCCGCGGCGCGCAGCGTGCCAAACGTCTGCTGCGTCAGCTTGGGGATGTTGTAGCTTGAGCCCGCCTGCAGGTCCTCAGCGTGGATCGTCGTCTTCGGGTCGCGGAGCATTTCCTCGAGGATCGCGAGGTTGAGCGCGTCGCCGATCGAGATGACGCCGTCCGTGGCCTTCTGGCGCAGGTCCTTGATGTGCGCCTCCACCGCAGCCAGCTTCTCTGGCGCGACGGTGGCGCGCGTGATCGCGTCCGCGTTCGCAGGGGCGACCTTGGCGTTGTAGTCCGTGTTGGCCGGGTCGGGGAACTCAAGCTGCTTCGCGAGCTCGCGCGGCGGTGCCTCGGACGCCTTGGCAAAGTCGAGGGAGCGCTTCACCTCCTCCTTGGCGCGAGCCGACGCGCCGTCAAAGTCGAGGCCCGCGGCCTCGGGGACGGTTTCGAAGATCTTGATGGGATCGCACTCGGCGCGCGCCCAGGTCTTCTCGGCCTTGCGACCGCGCTCGTGCTCGGGGTCGGCGGGCGAGTGGCCCTGGAAGCGGTACGTGTGCACCTGCAGCATGGCGGGGCCGTTTTTGCGCACGTAGTCGACGACGGCGCGTCCCGTCTTCATCGTGTTCACGAGGTCGCTGCCGTCGACCTTGATGCCGGGCACGCCGTAGTGCTCGCCCTGCTTGAAGATGTCCATGTTGGCGGCCACGTCCTCGGTGAAGGTGTTGATCGCGCGCCCGTTGTCAATGATCAGGAAGAGCATCGGCAAGTTCTCCTTTGCCGCCGCATTCAGGCACTCAGCCATCCGGCCGTTCTGCGCGCCGCCCTCGCCGATGAAGACGACCGAGATGCGGTCGTCGCCCTTGAACTTCTCCGGCTCGAGGTGACGGTCGAGCAGGATCGAGCGCGCCGCACCCGCCGCGTACGGCAGCTGCTCCGACACGAGCGCCCAGCCGCCTTGGAAGTTGGTCTCCTTGTCATAGATGTGCATCGAGCCGCCCGTGCCGCGGCACGTGCCAGTGTCCTTTGCGAAGAGCTCGGCCATGATGGCACCAGCGTCGACGCCCGACGCGAGGGCGTGAGTGTGCTCGCGGTAATACGAGTACTTGATGTCGCCCTTTTTGAGCGTGTCTGCAATCATCGCCGGGATCGTCTCCTGCCCGTTGTCCAGGTGCATGAAGCCGCGAATGAACCCCTGCATGTATGCCTGGTTGCACGCGTTCTCGAACTGGCGGCACAGCTGCATCATCTCGTACCTGCGCACACACGCACGCAGACGGCACGAGTCACGGCCGTGGATGACGATGTGTGAGCGGGCGTGCGAGCGACACGGGTGCTTTGCTGGGCAGCGCTCCCGCCGGACGCAGGTGCCCGCGAGATCTTGCTGCCGCGCACGCCGCTCATGCATGCTCTTGCGCGGGCGTTGCAGTGGCTGCTGCTGGTGGCGGTGGCGTACGCTTTGAGCATGTCCCCCTTCTCGATCGTATCGTACTTCTTGAGGGTCTCCTCGGGGATGCCAAAGTCGAGCTCGAGCTTGGCGCGCAGGTTGCTCCAATCAATGTTCGGGCGCGGGCGCATCTGACCGTCGACGACATCGCGCTGCGGCCGGATCGTTCCGGCCGTGAAGTCGACCGTCTCGGTGCCGCCAGCCGCATTGAGGTGCGCGGGCGCGCAGCGGCGGCGCGAAGAATCGCACACTCCGACGACGGCGCGGTCGGAGACGGCACCGTGCGCAAACGGCTTGACAACGTTGGTCGACGTAGGCGCGTAGCCGTACGCACCGGCCGTGCAGGCGATGGCCACAGCGGTGGCGAGGTTGCGGTAGATCATGTTGGTATCGAGCTGAAAGACGGCAAAGGTGCGAAGGCGCACAAGATAGATTCGGCGATCGAGCCGCGAGCACGGGCGAGCTCTTTGCGAGATCCCAGATACAATCTTCAGTTTTTTGATTTTGGAAGCGGCGGAGTCGGGTGGAACCCCACGGCAACTGGAATCGGTTTGAGCTAGGATGTTCGGTGCCGCAGGCTGGTCGTTCGTAAAAGTTCGTAGTAGAATCGACCCGACGTGCGAGGACGTCGAAAATAACCCGTCGCGAACTCCGAACAAAAGAACTATACAATGTAGTAACAAGCCTAAGTTCACGTCAATCGTGAACGCCCGTGGACTAGAACCAACTGGTAAGCGGTATCCACAATGTATCCGTCGCGTGCGACGAGCACTCGAGCACCGAGGACCGAGCTCATTTGGACGCCTCTCAAGCGACGCCCAGCAGCACGTCGATGCGCGCGGGCACCTCGTCAAGCGAGCAGATGATGTCCGCTCGCGCGAGGCCCTCGACGCTACTGCTGCTGCCGCCGGCCGCGTACTTGCCCTCGGGGTCAAAGAGGAGTGCGCGCAGCCCGGCCGCGCGTGCGGCCAGATAGTCGTTTTGCAGGTCGTCGCCAATGTGCAGCACCTGCTCCGGCTCGAGCGGCGCCGCCGCCGCTGCCCCGCCGTCTCGCACCACACTCGTGCCGCCTCCGAGCAGCAGGTGCACGTGCGCGGCTTTGCGCGTCGCCGCCTCGAAGACGGCGCGGCTCGGCTTTTTTTGGCCGAGCGCGTGACTCGTGACCGCAAAGTCGAGGTCGCGGTGCAGACCGAGCAGCGGCAGGTTGGCGTCGACGTAGCGCGGGTAGACATTGGAGGCGACACCCACGACGAGGCCGCGCTTCTTGGCATGCTGCATCGCGCGCTGGCCCTCGGGGCACGGCGACCACACGTCCGGGCTGCCAAAGGCGGAATAGATACGCTCTGCGACCGAACAGGCGCGGGGCACGTCAGCACGGGTGGGGAGTCTGAGGACGTCGCGCGCTTCGAGCGCCGGCGTCCCACGGAAGACGAGATCAAACGTCTCCTCGTCGGCAACGGCCTCGTTGCAGCCGGCCTCGGCAAGCGTCGAGCGGATCATGCGCCGCCACCAGTCGCGCTCGCTCAGCTGTGCGGGCGCGCCAAAGAATGGCAGCTCCGCGTTCGTGCGTCCGTACGCCACCTTGAACGCATCCTTCATCTGCACATCATCCGCTGGGCAGGGCAGCTTGAAGTGGCGCACCGCATCGCCGTAGACGCGGCCGAGCGGAACGGACATGCACACGAGCGTGCTTGTGATCTCAAAGGTGATGGCGCGCAGCGGCAGCATGGTTGGTAGTGGTTGTCGTACACTCGCCTCCGTTTCGAAGGAAGACAAAGAAGTGCGTGCGTCGCGTCGGGGTGCCGCGAAGTACCGGTACATGTACCGGTAAAAAGACACCGAAGGCCGCGACGGACGACGTCAAGTCACAAGCCATGACAAGTCTGATGACCTAGCCCCTTTGCTGGTCATGCGATCGAATGGTTGTAATCCAACTGCTAACTCACCAGAACGTCACTCCCACCCAATGCCTTACGAGTGCGTTGTACATGTACATAGTAGGGCGCTTCACTTGTTCTCGCACTAACTCGCACCTCAAAACAGAAGGCCCTACTTAATTGCTTTGCTCATCCGTTCCTCTTTCCTTCGCATTCAACGCTCGACTCTTGTTGCAGTGCTTGAAAGAGGGAGCACCTGCAAGCGAGGCCGCCGGACGCTCTCGCGCGGGCCGTGCGTCTCAGCCGAATCCGCCGATGATGCTGCCGCCCACCGGAGCACCTGCACTCGAAAATGATGGCTCCAATGATGCGGGGCCCAGAGCCAGCGGCGACGACGCGAAAGAGGAAGTCGGCGTCATCTACACTTGCAAGTTCCCTGGCTGCACCAGGCAATACGCGAGCACGGACGGTGCGCGCGCAAGCACGTGCGGCGCCCAGACGCTGCGACGATCATGCTGCGCCTCGCGCGCCGCACTCGAGGCGGCCTCGGCGCTCGGCTAGAGCCTTCACACAAAGGAGGCGCCGCGCCTCCTTTGAGCATGCTCTGGCCCTTGTGCTGCGCCCGGGCAGCCTGCGGCGGGCGCGCCTGGCAAATCCGCCGCCGAGCGTTTGCTCGTGCCGCCCGCTCACGCCCCCCTTGTCCTCTTTACGCGCGCAGGTGTCCGCAAGCACTGCCGCAAGAGCCACGTTGAGTGGCTGCGGAGGGTTGACGAAGAGAAGGCGTCGCTGGGCTGCCGGTGGGCTGCGTACTGCACGCGGCAGGTGATCGAGGAGGGCGGGGACGACCCGCGCACCACACCCGTGGGCAGCAAGCGCGCGCGAGAGATCATCGTCGAGGGCCACGCGCAGTACCAAGGCACCTTTTCGGAGGCGGCGGTGGCGGTGGCGCAGCAGGGTGTCGCCAAGTCGAGCAGCCACGGGCAGAGCAGCAGCACCATCAGCAGCAGCGGCGCCTTTGGGGGGCGGCTAAGCGAGAACGCCTCCGCTGCCCCCCTCGGCTCCGACCGCGCCTTCGGCGGCACCACGGGAAAGTCACTCGTACCGCCGAAAGTCGAGCACCGCTCGGCCTCGTTTGAGAACGTGGTGCCGCCCGACATGGTGTGCGTACCCCAGGACGTACCCCAGGACCTGTCGGCATCGCTGGTCGCGCAGGATTCGAAGCTGACGCCCAACGCGCAGGCGCGAAAGCGCCTCGGGGAGATCGCCGACGCCGACGGCACTGCGGCCTCGGTGGTGAGCCAAGGCGGCTCGTGGGGCGCCGTGTCGGGCTCGTGGGGCGCGACGGGCGCCAACTTTTTCGCGTGGGGCATGCCGCCTCTAAAGCGCGGGCTCTCGCTGGCGGACACGCGCGACGCGCTGCCACCGGCGGTGAGCACACCCGTCGCCGAGTGCGCACACGAAGATCCTGAGTCGCAGGCGCCCCCGAGCCGGAACGAGTCCTTCCTCGACTCGATCCTTGCCACGTGAGGATCTCACGTGGCGAGGATGCCGACTTGACGGCGGCCGCTGAGGGGGTGCGGCCACGGGCCTCCATCCCTCGCCCACCCCCTCCCCCCTCGGCGCCGCCCTGTGCGAGTGAGATATGGCGTGCATGTCATGTGGGCATGTGGGTGTGCGTGTGTGCTGCTTTGCCCTGGATGGGTGGCGGCGCGCGCGATCCCTCCTTATTCAGATCGCCGCGCGCCGGCGCATGTGTGTACTCTGATGGTGATGATGCATGTGCGCATGCGCATGCGGGGGGTCGAGACAGACAGAAAGTGCGATAGTGAGTGCGGCCGCCGCAAGCGCTCATGCGGCGGCGACCGAGGGGGGTGTCCCATGCCGGGGGCGGTCATGTCTTGCATGCTGTGATGCAGAGGGCGGCGGCAAGGTGGGGCGGCTCAGCGCGCCCGCGTACGCGCATGCCCTCTCGCCACGAGAGGCGCAGCCGCAGCGGCGTGGTGCAGCGCGAGGATGTGACGGCAGGGTGGAGTCTGTGCGGCTCGCGTGCGCGCGCGATGGCGCAAGGCGAACAGAATCAGAGGCCTTCAAAGACGATCTGAGGTGCGGCGCGCTGGTGGGCAGCCGAATGGCATCGGGCATGCTCCCCCCAGCATATTCGGCACCCGTGTACCATGTTTCTACAATCAATTACGTGTGAATTACATCAACTGAGAGAGCGTGATCGCGCAGCCGCGCGACCCGCGCCGCGGGGACATATAACGATTCGATAAATGCAATTTTAATTACACGTTGAACGTTGGTCGTTGCTTCCACACGTCGTTTCAATATTTCCTGACTATTTTCCTCTCTGGCTGCAGCCTTGCGGTTTCGAATTCAATTGAATGCACGTGTTCTTTAATGACTGGTCTCGTTTCATTAGCCCGATGAGCGACGAAGCGACGTTGCGCGCCGCGCTCAACGCTCACCCGTCCCCCCATCCGTATACGTGCTGCCCCTGCTTGGTCGTGCGCACCACGCGAGGGTGGAGCTGGCTCGTGCACTCGCGAGGCTGGCCCGCGAGTGGCACTGCCGCTGCGACCACGTCAGAGAGGGCAAACTCGGCGCCCGCCATAACAACGCGCGTCGGCGCCGCACTGGTAGCGTCGCACGCGCTGGCGCTCGATTCGGCGCTCATTTCGCGCTCCATGGGGCCCCGCGAGTGGCCCGGCGGGTCGCTGAAGGCCTTGTGGAAGCGGCGCGGACCGGCGGCGGCGCCACGCGCGCGTATGAGCGTGCGTGCGCGCAAGAAGCTCTGTGCCTCTGCAACGGCACGTGACTGCCACCGTCCCGGCAAGCGGATGGAGGTGGTCGCGTGCTCGCCCGCCATCGGGTGCCAGCACCAATCGTCCAGCCGCGCGCCGTATGCGATGGCGAGCCCAGCTACGCACTGGCTCGTGTTCGCCTTCCACGTAACCGAATGGCAGAGCGGCTCGTCACAGCAAGCCGCCTCGCAATCCGCCAGGGTTGGCGGCACGTGCTCCTCATTGGCCGCGCCCACACGCCGCCGTGCAAGCACCTCGAGGGCCGCGCGTGTGAGGAAGCCATGCGCGTAGCCATATGCCGGCATTGCCATCGCGGCCGCCGCGTTGTCGACGCCCTCGAAGCGCCGAAAGCCGCAAGCGCACGCGGGCGGCACCGCCTCAGCCCCCTCGCCCCCCTCAGCCGCGGCCGCACCACGCACCGCGCAGACCTCGGCGGGCGTTCGCGGCGGATGGGCGCGGCGGCGCGCGGCTTGTTGGAGCGTCGACAGGCTCGGCGCGTAGTGCGAGCCGACGACTGGCGCGTCGTACATGGACGTCTCGATCGGGTGCTCGGCAAAGGCTCGGCATTGGAAGTCGCGCTCGACGCTCGCGATGAAGCGGCGGAAGGCAGCGCGCCCGGCATGGCGCCCGCGCGGCTTGTGAGCGAGAGCGCGAGCAAGGCCGCCTGCGGTGTGGTAGCCGTTGCTATTGCACGCCTCGCCGCCGCCGCCGCTGTTGTAGCACAGCTCGCAGTTGTGGCACAGGTCGCGCCATCCCCAGTAACAGCGGAGGAGCGGACACCACGAAAAGGTGTCCAAACTGATGTATGCGCGCGAGCGGCCGAGCTGCAGCGCAGATTTGACGAACGTGGAGCCGAACACGCCAGCGAGCACATCCGCTTGCGAGAGCAGCGCGAGGTCGAGTAGCTGCAGATGGAGCAGCTCATCGCGCTCGCGCCGCCGGTCGCCCCGGGCGTGTGACTTCTCGACACGCTTGCGATCCTCGCCCAGGGCGAGTACGTCGAAGCCGGCCGAGGGCGCGGCGACTGCCTGCTCTGCGATGGTCGAGTTGTCGGTGGCGAGGAAGATGGTACCATGGGTGAGCCCCGCCTGCCGCAGCCGCGTGAGCACCGTCGCGAAGGAGCGCACGTACTTGCACCCGCCGCGCTTCGAGTCCCAACAGCCATCGCCCAGCCGCACGTGTACTCCGATCAACGGGCGGCGCACCGCGCCCCAGCGCGCGACGCCGGCAGCAAAGCGATCGGCAAAGCCGACGCCGTCGCGAGCGGCGTCCGCGCGCGCCGCCGCATTCGCTCGCAGAACGAGCTGCTCCTCAGCGCGCGCCAAGTCGGGCGCGCCAACGGCTGTCGAGCGGAGCATCGTGATGCGCGAGAGGGTGGCCGCGAGCCCCTCGAGCAGTCGTGCACCCGGCCGGAGGAGGTATTGAGTGAGAGCGCGCCACCAGGTGAGCCAGTCGAGATGCGCCCACTCGGGCGGCACTTCGAGGAACAGCGGCGACATGTGCGCCCAATGCGGCTGCGTGTACGAGTGCTCGAAGACCGAGGCGGTATGCGAAGGGCACGCGATCACCGTGCACTTGACCACCCTGGCGCGTGCGGGGTCGCGATCAAAGAGCGGCTGACAAGAGGACAGATGCAGGATCTGCTCGAGCGAGTATTCGGTGTCCAGCGTGCGCGGCGGCCAGTCCGACACCACCAGCCGGCGCCCTTGCATCAGCGCCATGTGAAAGGCCATCACTATCGCCATGAGCTTGTTGCCGATGCCATTCGGCGAGAAGGGCGCAAAGTAAACGGGCGTCGACGCATCGCACGGGAGTCGATGGCGCGCGTCGAGCCATGCAACCAGCGCAGCATCCAGGCTGCGGTTGCCCACAACCACATAGCCCCTGCTCCCCAGCGTAGGAGGCGGCGGCGGCGGCGTCGGCGGCGGCGGCTGAAGCGTGAAGGGCGTCGTGGCAATCAGGAGATGCGACCCCACCGGCTGCCAGCTCATCGAGCTGACGCAGCTCTGCGCGCAGCTTGCAAAGGAGTCGAAGGTGTGCGAGCCCACCGCCTCCAAGGCCACCTCAAACTGGTTGACGCACACGAAATCGACGCAGGCAAAAGAAGCCGGGTTGCCGGAACTTCGGCGGGAGCCGAAACGTGTTTGCACCTCTCGCACGCCCGCCAGTGGTGCGCACAGAAGCGCGAGCAGCACGATACTGAGCAAGCACAGCGGCACGACCGTGGTGTAGGAGTCCGTCTGCATGCGTCTCCGCGCGCGGCGCGCGTGAAATTGCTCCGTGACATGTGAATTTGAATTTTGCAGTTTACATTCGATTATAAGAAAGGGCACGCAGGATTGGGTTTTGACTTGACGACTGCAAGAGGCTACACTTGACTTGACTTGACTTGACTCTCAAAAAAAGAAAGTTGGACGACCACAACTGGACGACCGCGCGCGGGTCGCGATGTTGCGACGCTTCGACGATTACATCGCTCGGTGCTCTTTCAACGCGTCTGGTGCTCCCGTGCCTCGCGTTCCACACAGCAACGAAGCTCTGGAGATTGGAGGTGCGCTGGATGGGTTCAGCGCGTCTTCCGCAGTGGAACATCTGCTCACCGAACAGCGCTCGGTCTATTCCTCCTTCTTTCGTGCGATTGCTAGTTCAGAAGGCAGCTCAAGTAGAGCTCGGCTGATTGCTCTCGGCGGCTCGCTCATGGCCGGTGCAGGCTGCAACGATGGCATTGCTCCACCAGAAAGCGCGGCGTGCACCTATCCCAAGCGCCTCGTCGACCTGCTGCGTCAGCATGGGCTCAATGGCCATGGCAGTGTCCTGAGCAACACAGGCCTCGAGTGGAACTCGCTCGCTGTAGGCGGTCGAACAACAGTCGGCATGCTACCGGAGCTGCCGGCGGTGCTGGCGCCGTACGCGAGCGACGCAGCTGAAGGCCTGCCGACCTTGTTACTTCTCGATTTCTCTGTGAATGACGCAGCCGACTCGCATGAGAGCGTCGATCAGCTCAGTGCGTCCCTCGAGGCCATGTTGCGCTATCTTCTCTCATCGATGCCCGAGATCGGATTGATGGTGGTTCAGACATTTCCTGCTCTCTCCACGAACCCGCTCGTGCAGAGCTACCCGAGAGTCTGTGGCTATTACGGCGTCCCGCTGCTGCGTTATCCCCAGGTCATGGATGACAGCCCAATCGCTTGGAAAGTAGGTGTGCCCGGGTTGTGCTGCGATGCACCTCAGTTTCGCAACATTTGCGACCCACACCCAAAGTGGCAGACCCACGATCGCATTGCGGTCATTCTCCACGAGACGCTACGTGGCATGGCGCGTGTGATGGAGTTGCATCCCAGCAGCACGCATCCCAGCAGGCCAGTCGGATCGCCAATACCATGGCGGCTGCCGAGACCGCTCTCAAGCGCCTCTTTGCTCGCGATGCGACGGCCGTGCATCAACCCTCTCACACTCTACTCTGCTGTCACTGCTGCTGCATCGTCCGATCGTCGCTTGCGTGGCGTGCGAATCTCTGACGGTCAGTGGGCCTTTGGTTCTGACTCGCGTGAGAAGCCTGGATGGAGCACAGAGGGCCCCGAGGGCTCGACGATCGAGTTCGACCTCGCGTTTGGTGCGGTGCCGCGCGCTCATGTGTCGTTTGTGCGCAGCTACAAGGCCGATTTTGGGGTGGTCGAGCTGCGAATCAAGAATGTTCGGTCACCCACTTGGCTGAATGTGAATAGGACCGGTGCGAGCAACGTATGCCGGCTGAATGGTCGGCGAACGGACGGGATAAATGTGACTCAATCTGCCGTGCTTGCCATCAAGGCGGACGATGAGCGCATGCAAAACTTTGCAGCCTCTTGCAAGTGGGAAGTCGAGTTCCAAGGCATCGTCGGATTTGCTGTTCCGCCTCATAGCAACGCGACGCTCTCGGTGAGGCTCATGGAGGGTACGCCGTGCTCGGAAGTGTGCCCTGGGATGAGAGGTAGGCTGCACAGTCAGAGCGCGTGCACGACCAGCACACCTCGGCGCTTCAAGATCCTCGCGGTGGCATCATGCTGACACCTCCGGAAAAGTAGAGGTGTTCTGGAGGAATCAGCAATCACAAATGTCTTATACGTAGATAGTAGATAGTTCGGAGGGTTAGCTATATATAGTCCATGTAGTCAAATTGATTATTGCCGACCGGAGTTTGGAGTTGCGCCACGGTGGAGCGTGGTGCCACGGTAATAAGAGGTGATTTTCGTGGAGTGTTCAGTGCGTCGCGACTTATTCACCACCCCCCCGCCATGCCCCTCGCCTTCTCCCTTACCTTCTCCCCCGCGCGCGCCGCGGCGGCGCGGTGTCCGCCGCGCGGTCCGGGTCGACCACGTGTACGCCCGGCGCCGTGTGGAGCTACATGTTGAGCGGCGCCTTTTGCTCCTCGGAGCTCTGAATCACGAGTTTTTACCCAAACCCATGTTTCTACCCGCACGTACAAGTTTAAGCAAAAGTATGAGTCTCGCCCTGCACACCATATCTTCATCAATCGATGCGAAAATTTGAGGTCAGGATCTTAGGAATCCACCACATGGGAACCCACATTTGAACGGCCAATCTCACACTAAACTAACACTAAACACTGGTCACTGCCATAACTCTCAGTCTCTAAACACTGGTCACTGCCACGCACCCTTGGCCACGCAATGGTTGCGTGATGCTTCGCAGCGGGTGTGGACAAGGGTGGACTATACACAAAAAGGTAGTTTGCAAAACACCGCGTGCCCTCCCTTTAATTAAGTCCGAGAAGGCGGCCGAGAGTCATGCAACAGCCAGCAGCCAGGCAGAAAGTGAGGCCGCTGTACAGTAGGCCATCGAATACCAATGAGGAACGCAAGCACCAAATTGGTAGCTGTTCCCCCTTAGGCGTTCACACATCCTTGGGCGATTGGGGTTTTTTTACGGTCAGTCAGCGTGTTCACAGCCTGCATTCACAGCCCATGCTCTGCGAAACAAAAACCATGCGTCGCGGCCCACTACAAGTCGCCTTCCTCATTGCCGTCGCCTCGGCCTTCTTTCTCCTCATCTTGACCGCACGCCGGCTCGGCTGCTCGTCCGAGGTCGCATCGCCGGTGCCGCGCACCAGTAGCATCTCCACGGCCGGTATCGCTCGAGCCATTGGCAAAGCCCCATCACCAACGAGAAGCTTGTGCTCGGCGGCGGCGCTGCGCCGGCGCTATTTGCTCGAGCCGGATAGGCTCCCTGTCGGGCTTCCGGGCATTGCATCCGAGCCGCTACATCTCACCTTTGCCACCGCCTCCGTGGACGAGCTCCTCACCAACTGGGCCGCGCACGCGCGACAGCTTCAGTTACACGCCATCGTCGCCGCGATGGATCGCGTTGTGCTCGAACGTTGCCCACATTTGCGCGTGCGCTGTCTGGCGAGCCTGGATGCAAGTATGGACGCAGCCATGATCGCCGAGGCGCGAAAGCACAGAGCCAGCGCGGCCGACGTCAACATCCGCGGCAATCCGACGCTCTTCATCTCGTTGGGTGCGCGCAAGGTCGCTGCGATCCTGCTGCTGCTCGAGCGCTCGGGGCGGCCGGTGGTGGTGTCGGACGTGGACGTGGTGTGGCTACGCGATCCTAGTGCGCTCGTCCTCGGACGGCTCGCCGGCTACGAGGACTTTGCGCACGCAGACCTCCTCGCTTCAACCGACTGCCTGGACCCGGTGCAGGACGTGGCCGACCACGGCTGCTTCCACGTCCTCCAAGATCGGAACACGGGGGTGCTGCTGGTGCGCAACACGAGCGCTGCGCTTGGCGCGATGCGCGAGTGGCGCGATCGCACCGCCGGCGCCTTCCAGGCCTGGGAGACGGATCAGACCGCGTTCGATGACTTGCTGCGCGGGCGCGGGCGTGGCCACCGTCGCAACATGACGCAGGCGCAGCGGCAGGAGCATTCGGCTTTCAAGCGCTCGTGGTGCGGGCTGCCGGCGACGATGATTGAGGCCGAGACGATGGGTGTGCTGAGCGAGCTTGACGGGCGCCACGTGGCAGGCTCGCGACGCCTCTTCGATGTATGCATCCCACGCGTGGCGCGCACCTTGCGATTTGGGCTGCTGCCCCTCGCCCTCGTCGCCAACGGCCACTCGTTCTTCGTGCAGCAGCTCCAGCTGCAGACAGGCGTGTGGCCGATGGCCGTGCACGCGACGTACCAGTTCGAGGACGCCGTCGACTGCGCCTTCGGCAAGCGCGAGCGTATGCGTGAATGGGGCCTGTGGCTCGCCGACGGGGCGAGCGCGGGCGGCAGCGGCGTGGGCGGCGACGAGGGTGGCGAGGGCGGCGAGGGCGGCGCTGCCGGCGGGGCCGTCGGCGAGAGGGTCGCTCATGAGGGTGACGTTGGCGCCGATGACGACGCTCAGGACGACGCTCAGGACGATGCGCGCGGCTCGGACGAGGAGAACGACGCGTGTTCCGGCGGTCCGGGCACGGTAACTGCGGTGAGCGCCACGGCCGCGGCGGAGTTCGAGGCGGGCGAGAGGTTTTTGGTGTTGACCGACGAGGCGGATGCGGACGCGCTGCCGCCGGTGGCAGCGTGGGATGAGCGCGATCCGCATGCGCGCGGTCGGCAGCACGTCGCACACCTCGAGCGCTTCCGCCAGCGGCTGGCAATTGGCGTGCTGCTTGCGCGTGCACTCAACCGGACGGTGGTGCTGCCGCCCTTTTACTGCTACTGCGACAGGTACTGGGCGCGCCTCACGCGCTGCACCGTGGGCCATCAGGCGGCGCCCACTCAGCCTTTGCCCTTCCGATGTCCAATGGACCACGTCGTGCCCATCGGTGGCTGGCACGGCAAGTACGAGGCGCGCCGCGCACGTGGTCGGCGCTGCGAGCTGCCCGGTCGCGCCGACGGCCGTCCAGAGGAGGGCATGCCCTACCGCACGCACGGCTGGCTGCGTGCAGCGCATGAGGCGGGCCCACCCTTTGCCTCATTTGGCGGGACGCTCGTGCCGCACGACGAGAATGCTGTGGGCGCGATGGGTGCGGCGCGCGCTGCAACGGTGCCGCCTGTGCACGGCGCCGAACTTGTGGACGGAGCGCTGCTGCGGCTGCCTGCCGCGAGCAGCGACGCCAAGCTGCGCGAGGCGCTGCGCTCGTCTGGCTGGGACACGCGCCCACTCCTACGTGTGTCGCTCGAGGACGCGCGCAAGCTTCTCGGCTGCGTGGCGCACGTGCCGCCGGCGCAGGCGCTGCTGCTGCAGCTCTTCAGGTTTCACTGGTGCTGGCGGCCCGAGGAGATGACCGAACCGCGCTACGATGCCGCCACCAACACGACCACAGACGTGTGCGTGTGGGGGCTGCCCACGCCTGCCGCGCCGAAGCGGTGCTCTGGGGAGCCCTCCAAGACAAGCGCGGAATGAGCCGCGAGCGCGAACCCGGACAGAGTGTGGCGTAGATACAAGTCGTGTATCTCGCTGACACAAACCGTGTTCGTATGCAAATAGAGGTGGGTGTCTGTGGAACGTCATGTGACCACGGCACCGACGGCCGCACGAGTCCGGTCAGTTGCTTCGTACCCGGGCGCCGGGGCGCGGGGGTTCGGCCTTTCAGCTTTTCTGGGGGCGCTGCACGCCTATTCGCTATTGGTCGCGCGGACGCGGCGCGCGGCGGCGGCGGGGACCGGGCACCGGCGAGCCACGGCGAGTGTTTGTAGCCGAGCGGCGCGGCGCGGTCAGCGCGTCCCGATCATATTGCGTGTCTCGCCCCAAAGAAGAAAACAAACTAGAATTACGGAAAAAGCTCTAGAACACGACCGTGTCGGCCGCCTGCTTCGCTCTTCGCTCTCATGCGGCTTCTCCGTTGGGCGCCATCCTCGTCCCGTCCCCATGCCGGCCGCGCTGCGCGCCGAGCTCGCTGCCAGCTCCGCGCCCAGCTGCCCCAACTGCCTCACTCGGTGCCTCACTCACTCTCCCCACGCCTCACACGGTGCCTCATTCACGCCTCGCACCCGAAGGTTGTGCTCTGGGTGAGCTATCATTCCAGCATGGTGCTGGCGGGACGGCGCGCGGGTCCGGAATGCCCCTTAGCCCTCGTGGCCGCGCGGTTTCGACCCGTGTGCCAGCGTAGCGACGAGGGCGCGCATCTGATCGCTGCTGGCTCACCGCCCTCACGTTGGCGGCGCCAGCGTCTCAGGCGGTGGCGGGTTTGGGGCCGGTCGCCTTGGACAAAAGACCACCGATGGCGACGAGCACCCTCTCGAGCACCACGCCCGCCACGATGCCACTCGCCATGTCGACGGCGTAGCAAAGGTAGCTAGTGACCGCAAGGCTGACGAGCGCCACAAGCGGCGGCGGTTCGGCCGGCATACCCGGTGCCGGCAGAGGAGCGGGCGGCGCTTGCCCAAAGGCGCGCTTCAGAATGGTGAGTGAGGGCCCAAACTGAACTGTCGAGAAGGCGACAGAGAGCATGATGCCGGCGAGGGCGGCCTGCGAGACTTTACCGACGAGGGGTGCGAGAATGAGCACGAAGACCGCCATCGAGACCGCATACACGAGCGACGAGAGCGGCCCGCCGCCGCCGCTCTTCAGGTTCAGGACCGTCTGCGGGATGAGTCCGCAGCCACCAAAGCCACCCAGGAGTGACGAGATCAAGTTTCCAACGGACATTGCGATCACCGACTTGTCCGGCACGGAGAAGCCCTGAATGGGCGCCGTCCCCGGCGCTGGCAGCGCGCACAGCGGCTCGCCCTTCATATCATCGACCACCTTGGCCGCGAGTAGCGTCTCGAGGAGGGAGATGAAGGCGATGGACATGGCCACAGGCACCGCGATCTTGAGAGCGGGCACGGAGGTGAACATGGCTGCAAACTGCCCGAAATCGATAAACTTGGGTAGGGCCGAGAAGCCACCCAAAAACGTGGACGGGTCCGCCGTCGACGCGAGCGTCTTGAGTGGCTGGCCGCTCAGAATGCCCGTCACCGTGGCGACGGCAAGCCCCACAAGCGAGGACGGGACAGCCTTGAGCGACGCGGGCATCGACTTGACACGAGGAAGCAGCTCCGTGATTGTTGCGCAAATGGCGGCACAGGCGACGGCCGGCGCAAAGGCGGGCGCATACGTGAACACCTTGAGCTGCGACATAAAGAGCAGGCCGCCGAGTCCGTTGAGGAAGCCGCTGAGCACAGACTCCGAGATGAAGCGCGTTAGCTTCGCCAGCCGGAAGACGCCAAAGAGGCCCTCGAAAATGGCACACAAGAAGATGGTAAGTGGGATGTATTTTGTTCCGTGAGTGGCGACCATGACCCCGAGCGGCACGACGACCACCGCCGCAGCGCCCGAGATGACGCCAGGGCGTGAGCCGAGCAGCGGCGCGGTAACGCCCATGACGACCGATGACCACAAGCCGACGAGCGGGTCAACGCCTGCGATCGCCGAGGACGCGATGGCCTTGGAGAGGAGCGAGAAGCCGACCGACACGCCCGCGAGCGCGTCCGCGATCGGCTTCGGCTCACCCACGCTCTCCAGCTTCTCAACAGGTCCGCCGCCTGCACGCACAATTCGAGCTCGCGGAGAGACGTGGAGGTGGTGCTGCGCCGGCTGCGCTTGGACGAGAACGGCGCGAGGGCTTGCGTGGTGCAGCGTTGGCTGCGACCACGCCAGGGCAGCCGCGACGAAAGCCAAGGAGAGCATTGAATCGTCGGCGAGAGAAGCCAGAGGGGGCCCGTGTAGCACGAGGAGCCCCACAGTGCAGATTCCCAGGAATCCACAGGCGTTTTGCATCCGAAAATAGCCCGATTCAGATTTTCTCATTTTATGGTCCGAAAAAACCTTCGAAAAATATAAATAAAAGGGCCCAGGGGAGAGGGCCGCTTTTCCTGCTGCTGCTGTGAAACAGCGCGCGCTCTCCGGACCCCCAAGCACGGGGGCCGCTATCGCAACGGACGGAGGCGTTTCCTTTCGTCTCTCTATACTGGAGCCCGAGATGATTTTTTTACAGAATACAGCCGTTATCTGAAAGGTACATGCACGGTGTACATCGAATTCATCGATAGCGTACAAACGATATACAAACGAGATCTAGAATCTACTTGAGTTTCGTGCGGTCTTCTTCGAGGGATCCTTGCTACTTGTACCGTGCCCGTCGGGGCGGCGTTAGAGACACGCACGAGCTCCTCCGCCAGGCAGATGTCGATGAGGTAGTTGGGCCTGTTGTCGAGCGTTGTGCCTGAGAAGAGCGCGTCGACGACGAAGGTGCCGCCATGCAGCCGCTGCTGCGACTCGCTGAAGCGCGCCCCGCCATGAACGAGCGGCCGCGGACGCTCACCGTGTACAGGGCGGGCGCCGCATCGGCGCCAAGCGCGCGCCGAGTACAACGGCCGCCTCGGCCACGCGCCGACGCCCCCGACGCCGATGCGCCGCGCCTTGGAGAGACGGTTGATGGAGAAGGAACTGCCCGGGTGCGAGAGCCGATGGCCGTTGATTGCCGAGGATGACCCGTTGATCGTGCCGATGATCTTGACCAGTTACGGCACGGGTGCCAACCTCGAGCTCGACCCGCTCGCGCCCGTGCTGCCGGTCGGCACGACCATCCGCACGTCGGTCACGCACTCGTTCTCTCTCTTCAACGACAACGGGGCGGAGCGCATGTGGCGCTGGCTCGAGGCGGAGCAGCCGGCCGAACTCGAGGAGCTCGAGGGCCTCGGTGTTGTGCTCGACCCGCCGACGGGCACGCTGCCTGCCGAGGCGGGCTCGAGCGTCACCATCACGATGACGCCGCGCGCCCTCGGCAACCTGCAGCGGTACCTTCACTTTGCCGTGAGTCTGCACGGCTGCAGCGCGCGCTCACACATAAGCCGCGTTTGCACGTAGGAGGCAGCTGCCGCCGAGCCGTATATCACGTCGAGGTAAATCCGATGCTGCGGCGGTGGAAAAGGGGGTAACTCGACTAGCATGTATTCAAGTCCTATTTACCGCCGTCCGTTATTTCTTCCTGTTTGGTTTCTTGTTTGACGTTTCGTCCTTCACTTTCGCTTTTCGCATCGCATCAGTCTAGCGCATCAGGAGCAAACGATTAAGCAAACGATGGAGGAGGACGAGCATAGCCCCGTCCCGCCGCGCCGTGCCCCGCCGATGAACTCCCCCTTCGTGCCGAGCGTCGCGCGTTGCGCGTCGGCCGAGGCGGAGGAGAAGCGGCAGGTGGCGGCGGCCCGCTGCGTCATCCAGGCTGCTAATGTGGCACTTTTCATCTCTGTGTCACGGTGCTACGCCGGATCATCGTTCGGTCCGAAACGTGCGAAGGAAGGGGCGGCGAGGGCGGCGGTGGGACGAAACAGCAAGATGCGAGACGCCACACTGGCGTGCTCTTCTCACGCCTGCACGCAAGGTTTCTTTACGAGGTGGTGGCGCCCTCTCTGGGCATTCCAATGGCCGTGCTAAAAGCCGTGCTCGGATCGGCCAACCCCGCCGGACGTCCCAAAGACGAGCCGGGTCTTATTTGTGCAGAGGCGTTTCTACACGATGAGGGAGGCAGCGCGGATCGTCCAAGCAATTTTGATCCCGTTGCTCGGCCGGTGTTGGTTAGGGTTAGGGTTAGGGTTAGGGTTAGGGTTAGGGTTAGGGTTAGGGTTAGGGTTAGGGTTAGGGTTAGTGTTAGGGTTAGGGTTAGGGTTAGGGTTAGGGTTAGGGTTAGGGTTAGGGTTAGGGTTAGGGTTAGGGTTAGGGTTAGGGTTAGGGTTAGGGTTAGGGTTAGGGTTAGGGTTAGGGTTAGGGTTAG
>Ga0210239_100603_pt1 | contig 31901 bp, 40 predicted proteins | sample ChrtobMetP5a_0mM_FD_155451 | JGI IMG/M metagenome (GOLD analysis project Ga0210239, IMG submission 155451) | Chrysochromulina tobin associated microbial communities from unialgal haptophyte culture, Seattle, Washington, United States - P5a_0mM | ecosystem: Host-associated > Algae > Haptophytes >... | reverse complement strand
CTGCCGCCCTTGCCGCCACCCTTGCCCTTGCCGCCATCAATCTCGCCGTCCAGATCGTACTCATCCTCATCGAGATCATCAAAGTCGTCCACGCGGCCGCCACCTTTGCCCTTGCCTCCACCGCCCTTGCCAAACCCGCCGCCCTTGCCAAACCCGCCGCCCTTGCCAACCCCACCGTCCTTGGCAACCCCAGCGCCCTTGCCGCCGCCCTGGCCAAGCCCAGGACCAGTGCTTGCACTGACCGTCAGCTCATCCTCATCCTCATCCTCCTCATCCGGATAGTAATCGAAGTCGTCCTCCTCGTCGTCTGCGCCGAGCACCTGATGAAGGACGCAATCAGAGAGGTCCTCAGAGGTCCTCCGAGGCCATCAGATGGCGCAATCAAAGTCCTCCTCGTCCTCCTCATCATCTGATGGCACTCAGATCGTAATCAGATGGCGCGCAATCAAAGTCCTCCCCCTCCTCATCGTCAGCGAGGCAACGGGCAACGGGCTCCGGGCTCCGGGCTCTCCCTCACCTGCGAGATCGAGTTGTGCAGCAGCACCTCCTCGATGAGCGCCAGCAGCTCCTTGGTCACCGCCGCCTTCTCCTCCGCCTGCTGCGCGAAGTCGCCCACCTTTGCGAACATGTCGAAGAAGGAGAGGCTGCCCTCGATCGTGGGCGCCTTGCCATCACGCCACTTGATCTCGAGGCCGCTCGTGCTCTTGAGCTGCCCCTTGACCCGATCAAACGCGCACTCGAGCGTCTCGAATCCGGGCTCGAGGAACTCATTCGGGCGGAAGACGAGCACCAGGTGCACCGTGTCGCGCTCGTCGAGCGCGTCGTCCGTGTGCGTCTTGACGGCCAGTTGGATGTCGGCGAGGTGCGCGAGGATGCGAAGGTCCAGCTCATTCGGCACGTTCTCCGACTGCAGCGCTTCCACGTCGTGCAGCAGGACGCCTTGCATGATCGCCTTCTGCCAGTAGAGCTTCAGGTCGTCTTCGAGTTCGGTAGGCACGGGTGTCTCGTCTGAGACGACCGCGGGAGCTGCCGCCTCCTCCTCAGTGAGAGCGGCGCCTGCGAGGATCGCCGCCCGTCGCTCGCGCAGCTGCTGCGTGCGCTCCACGATGGTACGCTTGAGCTTGAGGACTTCCGTCGCCTCGAGCTCGTCCATCTTGCCCTCGAGCAGAGAGAGCGCCGCAAGACGCTGCGGCACCGACGGCGGCGGCAGAGTGCTCAGCAGCCGGCGAGCCTGCAACCTGCGTCGCAGCGCTGCCAGCGTTGTCGTTCGCTGAGGCGCAGCGCGCTGCAGCGCGGCCCGCATTGCTGGCGGAAGTTCGACGAACGAAGACCTCGTCGCTCCCGGGTGCGTCGATGCGGAAAAAGTCTCGTTCACAGAGCGGCCGCTGAATGAGGGATGCCTCCGCATGCAATGCATAGTGGAGGGGGAAAGGGGGGAAGGGTGGTATTTTGGGGAAGTTGCGGGATAGCAAGCAGGGCTGATTAGGAGCATGTGCGAAGCGATAGTCGACGGTCAACTGGCCGCTGTCGAACTTGGACGTGCTATGAGCAGCTCATCAGTGTGGGAACTACCGTACAACTGTCTGACACTCGTGGGGAGTATTTCACGCTCAGCTCACACTCGCTCGGCGGCCGCGGTGGCGGAGGCAGCGGCCGCAGTGGCAGATTCGGTGGCGGAGGCAGCGGCCGCAGTGGCAGATTCGGCGGCCGCGAGCACGGTGGCGGTGACGCCCTCCGCAGCCTGCTGCTGCTGCTGGAACTGCTGCCGCATCTGCTGCATCAGCTCCTCCCACGCCTGCCGCTGTTGCGCCTGCTATTGGAGGTACTGCTGCAAGTCCTCTACACTGGCGCTCGTCGTCACCGCCGCTCACTTCGATCACCACCGGCGGCGTTGCCGTGCGCGACGGCGGCTGCGATGGCAGCAGCGATGGCGGCTGTGACATCGGCTGCGGCGGCAGCTGCCAGTTCGCTGGTTGTGACAATATGCGAGCGTGTGGTCGGTGGCCCCGAGCGTGGCTGCTTGCGCCTCGGACAGGACGATGAGCCCGATGCGTTTCAGGGCCTGTTGGACCGCGGCCTTGTCTCTCCCGCGTCATAGGTCATACAGCCCTGGGCACGCCGGCAGCTCGCCAAATTAGTAAAAACCTTGACGGAACACAGTCACACCGGATTCCGCACATGCCTCTCAGCGCTTGCACTCAATCATTTTCTACAGAACCAAATCAAAGCCAGTCCGGTCCTCCACCGCCTTATGCAGCTTGTCAGGCGCTCGAAGAAGCGCTTCACGAGCACCGCGCTGTAGTTCTCTGACTTGGGCTTCGCGGCGCCGACGGCCCACTGATCTTGCAGTGAGTAGGCGACGCACTTCGAGAGCTTTGGCCAGCCTCGAGGGCTTTCCGGTGCTCTTCCTCACCCCGATATTTCGGTAGACGTGGCTCAAAGCAGATCCGCAGCCTTACCTGCAGGGCACTTCCAGGCAGAAGGAGATCGCCCGCGAGAGGCAGCAAGGCTTGCGCGGGACCGCCATCCAAGAGGCAGCAAGGCTTGCGCGGGACCGCCATCCGAGGGCGCGGGTAAGTAAGGGATGGACCCCTGCACGGGCGCTGCCTCCAGGGGAAACGGAATCGGCGGGCCCACGCCCGCAGGCGGAAGGGCGCGCCCCGGCCCAGAAGCCACTGATGGCGATGCAAACAAGTCCACCTGCGGAGGGCCGCGACTCTAGCACCTCGACGTCGATGGCGGCTTTCTTGGACGCGAGGAACGCGCTCAGGTTTGAGGCCCGGTTCAGTTCGTCAGTGTCCACGCCGAACGACATGAGAAACCAGCGGCAGGAGCTCCTTCGTGACAAGCAAGGTATTATCGCGCTGCTCCTTGGGCTTCGCCTTCTCCATCGTCTTGCCATAGGTCCCGAAGCCCTTCAATGTGTCATGCAACTTGCCGGAAGGGCTGCGGGCAACACATCGGCTGGCGGGCAACGCATCGGCTGGTGGGCGGAAGCCGACCTTGAGCACCTCGACGTCGATGGCGGCTTTCTTGGACGCGAGGAACGCGCTCAGGTTTGAGTCCCGGTTCAGTTCGTCAGTGTCCACGTCGAACGACATGTCCCGTACTCGTACTTGCTCGGCGGACTCGCCGGCGGGCCGTGCACCCTGCGGCACGCCCGAAAGATGATTTTGATTTTCCGCATTTTGTGCTTCTCCGGAAAGATCAGGATATTCCACCGCTACCTATAAGATCTGTTATACGTCCAGAGGCAATTCAGATTGCAGAAGTAATAGCCATTGACGTGCATCACCACCGATGATTCGCACATTACCCATGAGTGAAGCGGCTTTTAGAACTAGGGCTACGGTAGTAGACCTCCGAAGGATATAGCTCCGTAGGATATAGGGATATAGTGATCTGGATCATAACGAACAAGCATGCAGCCGTGAGCCAGGCCGCTGCATTCTTGACTCGTCCATGATGGGTGCGAACTGCGAAGTTTCGGGCCCTTCAGCACTACGTGGTACGAAGTTCCGCGTCCTTATTTGGCGCCCTTACTTTTTGAGTTTACAAAGCACCCCCCCTCCCCAGAACTCCCTTTCCCTCACAGAAATTCGATTTCCACCACAACCGCCGAAGAGGCCAATTTAGCAATACAACCAGCATGGTGAAGAAAAGTGCTGCCTGCGTAAAGACGGCCACGCCCGCGATGAGCAAGTAGATCCGCCCGCGCCGGGCGGCCAAAATGATCGCATGGCTGGGTGATGGCGGCGCCGGTGAAGGGAGGCGAGAGGCTGGTGCCGATGCCGATGATCGACGGCGCGCTGGCGACTTGCTCCTTTGTTCAAATGTGCTGTAATCTGCTAATCTCCGCGGCCTCCACCACGCGCCAGCGTGTCACGCCTGCGCAGATTGTACATCATCGGAATAGCGTGGTCGTGCGTCGAGTCTCCTCGCCCGCCGTGAGAAATTTCCCCTAGGCTTCTTTTGCACGGCAGTTCTCCCACAGTTTGATGAACCATGAAATACGTTCTTGTTACATGTATCAGAAGCGTTCTTGACTACAGGGCTCAACGCCACGCGTGCATTCTCTTGCACCCCGGCACCCCCGGCAAAAAAGCTCCGCATCCTCGCGCGAATCTGCGACGTCTCGCATGCAAAATACTTGCAAAAATGTGTTTCTTCGAGGCGTTTCGACGCGCTCAAAAAAGAATGATGATGCTCACCTCCGTTGAGTCGCTCACCCACAGCGAGGACAGCTTACGGCCCGTGGTGCGTCGGCCCTCTACCGCATCCGGCGCGGCGCGGCTCCACGGCAGCCGCAGCGCCTCGATCCTCTTGGAAACGGAGCAAGGGGGCGCCGCCTCTTCGCAGCCGGTCAGCCGGCCGAGCACGGCGACGCTGCCGCATCTGGCCAAGGGAGCGCCCTCGCGCGACCCGACCGTCGTGCTGCTGCGCCAGCGCAACCGGCAGCTCGAGGCGGACATTGGCGCCATGGAGGCGCACTACCGCGCACAGCTCCAAGCGTACGCAGACAGCTCGCGCATGTTCGGCTTCAGCAGGCCGCCCGACAAGCTGGTGGCGTACTGGGCGGAGGCGCAGCTGCTGCTCAACCGTGCGATTGCCGAGCAGTACGGCAGCGGGCGCGACGCCGACGCCGAGCCCGGCAGCAGCCAGCTCGCCGCGCATCGGCTCAGTCAGCAGCTCTCCGCAGCGGAGCTACGCGCCGTGCGCACGAGGTATGAATACCAAGTGGAGCATGCACGCTCGGAGCTGGTGCAGGCCAAGGCGGAGCTACACAGCGCGCACGCCGAGCTGCGCGCCGTTTCGGGCGCTCTGCACGGCGCCCAGGCGGAGCTGAGCGCGCACAAGCAGAGGCTGCAGCGAGCATCGTCGATGGGGTCGGCGGACAGGATGCATGCATGCATGCAGGCGGGCTCGGAGGGCGCTGCCTCTGGAGGGATTGGTGCGGCTGAAGATGGAGGAGGAGGGGGAGGCGGAGGAGGCGTCGTCGTGGGCACTCCGTCTCGTCGGCCGGGCTCGGCATTGCGCCCCGCGTCCGGCGCCCGGGACGGCGCCCGACCCGGCTCGGCGTCCTTGCTCGCGAGCCTCCCGCCGGGCAGGACGGCGCTCGGGACGGCGCCCGGCACGGCGCCCGGCGCGGCGCCATTGACGAAGCCCGGGACGGCGTCGTGCGGGGCGCCCGGGACGGCGCACGCCCCGGAGCCGATGGTGCCGTTACTTGTGCACGAGGCGCAGCTGAGGGAGTTGCGGCACGCGCATGCGGCGGAGCTCGAGCGTGAGCGCGCGAAGATGGCGGTGGGTGCACTGCCTTTTTGAAGAGCCCTTTGAATGAAGTGCCCTTTGAAGTGCCCTTTGAGTGCCTTTCAATGGTCACGAGTGCCATGCTGAGTGACGAAATGAGCTCGCGATCTCAATCTCAATCACAATCTCGTTCACAATCTCGATCACAATCTCGAGGATGCAGGCGCAGCATACGGCCGACTTACAGAAGCTTCGAGAGGCCGCCGACGCGAAGTTGGCTGCAGCCGCCGCCGAACGGGAGCGGGAGCGGGAGCGTGATCGTCGTTTTGAAGGCATCGCCGCCAAGCAAGCCCGCGAGCAGGTCAGCACTGATGATGACCTCTGATGACCTCTGATGACCTCTGAGTGATGGCTACGGTTTTCCTCCTGCTACCGTGCTACCTCGCTTCTGAAGGGCTCCCGAATATCCTAATTTGGCAGGGCGAGCAGAAAGAGAAGGCTGCCCAAGCCGTCGCCCAGGCCACCGCGCTCGAGACGAAACTCAAAGAGGTGGGTGTGCCTTGATTGCCGTTGATTGCTCTTTAAGTGTCGATGACGAAACTTAAAGAGCGTGCCGCATCAGGAGAGCGCTCGCAAGGACTGATGGCCGTTGATTGCTTGCGCCTGATGAGATCTGATGGCCTCCCTCCTCAGGTGAGCGCGGAGGCGGAAGCAGAGCGATTACGTGCAGCGGCGGCGGCGAAGGCGGAGCGCATTGAACTTGTCCATCGTCAGGTGAGAACTGATTGCCACTGATGACCACTGATGACCAATGATGATCCCTGATGACAGTCTCATCCGTCCTTCAGGCCCTCCGCCGACTGTTCCATCACGGGCTGATTCGCGGATGGTCGGCGTGGCATGCTCACTGGGAAGCCAAGTGCTACGCGTACGCGAGGCTGCGCGAGGTGGGCAATCCGTTGCGTCTGATTGCGTATGATTGCGTATGATTGCGTATGATTGCGCATGATTGTGCATGATTGCGTATGATGGCTTCCTTCATCAGGTGGGCAATCGGCTGCGCGCGCCCGCGACGGCGCTCGCCTTCTCGTTCTGGGCGCGCGAGCGCGAGAGCGCCCAGCACAACGCGAGGCTGCACGCGCTGCTCGAGCAGCAGCGCGCGCTCGAGGTGGCGCTCAGTGCGGCGCGCGAGGGCGCGCAGGCGGAGGCGTCCCAGTTGGTCGCGGAGGCAAGCCTGCAGGCGTCTACCATTGAGTCTCGGTAGGAGCTCTCAAGACACAATCGATGGAACCCTAAATGGCAACACTTGAGGGCAACCCTTGATGGCAACCCTTGGTTGCTTGGAACCCTTGCATGCAACCCTCTTTGATGGGGCTCTCGATTGCCTGTTGATGGCAGGTACGAGCGGCAGCTGGCAGAGGCCAAGGCGGCGGCGGAGGCGCTGCAGGCGCTACAGGACGCCAAGGCGAAGCATGAGCGCATCGAGCTACTGCATCGGCAGGTGAGGCTGATGACCACTGATGACGACTCATGACGACTGATGACGACTGATGACGACTGATGACGACTGATGACCACTGATGACCACTGATGACCACTGATGATCACTGATGACCGCTGATGACCACTGAGGACCTCTGCAGGCGGGTCGCCGCATCCTGGCAGCTGATGACAGCTGATGAGGACTGATGACGACTGATGACGACTGATGACTACTGATGACCTCTGCAGGCGGGTCGTCGCATCCTGGCAGCTAGCCTAGCGAGTGGCTGGGCGGCGTGGCTCGACTTCTCAACTGCCCGCGGCCACGCGATGGAGCGCCTGCGTCACGTGGGCAATACGTTACGTGCGCCCGCGGCGACGAGTGCATTTGAGGCATGGGCGCACTCGTCACTGGTCGCCAAGCATGAGGTGATTGCCATTGATTGCCCTCTGATTGCATTTGATTGCATGGGCTCACTCCACCCCGGATGGCCCTCCTCACCTGATTGCGTGCCTCATCATCAGGCCGACCGGATAGCTCTCCTTCGCCAATCGGAGACGCTCGAGGCGAAGCTGTCCTTGGCGCACTACGAGCTCGGGCAGCTCGCTCTGCACAAGGCGGCGCAGGATGATGAGCTGGGCGGGCTGCGCAAGCGCTGTGCCGAGCTGAGCGAGGAGGCGAAGGAGCATGCTGCGTTGGTCATCGAGGCGGCCACGGCCAAGAGCGAGCTGGCGGAGCTACAGGTGATGGCCTCTGATGGCTTCTGATTGTGTGTGATTGCCTCTGATGGCCAAGAGCGAGCTGGCGGAGCTACAGGTGATGGCCTCTGATGGCTTCTGATTGTGTGTGATTGCCTCTGATGGCCAAGAGCGAGCTGGCGGAGCTACAGGTGATGGCCTCTGATGGCTTCTGATTGTGTGTGATTGCCTCTGATGGCCAAGAGCGAGCTGGCGGAGCTACAGGTGATGGCCACTGATTGCCTTGTGATTGCATCTGATTGCATCTGATTGCATCTGAGCGAGCTGGCGGTGCTACAGGGTCTCTACGCCGAGATTCAAGACGAGATCAAGGACGCGGAGGTCAAGGCGGGCGCGGTGGTGATGGAATCGGGCAGCCAGCGCCGCGCACAGGAGACACTACTCCGCAAGCTGCTATTGGCCCAGCGACGAAGCTTTGAGCGAGGTGATTGCGTGTCTGAGTTCCGCTGATGAGAGATGATTGCGTGTCTGATGAGAGTTGATTGTGTGTCTGAGTTCCGCTGATGAGAGATGATTGCGTGTCTGATGTGAGGTGACTGCGTGTCTGAGTTCCGCTGATGAGAGATGATTGCGTGTCTGATGAGAGATGATTGCGTGTCTGAGTTTCGCTGATGAGAGATGATTGCGTGTCTGATGAGAGATGATTGCGTGTCTGAGTTTCGCTGATGAGAGATGATTGCGTGTCTGATGTGAGATGATTGCGTGTCTGAGTTTCGCTGATGAGAGATGATTGCGTGTCTGATGTGAGGTGACTGCGTGTCTGAGTTTCGCTGATGAGAGATGATTGCGTGTCTGATGTGAGGTGACTGCGTGTCTGAGTTCCGCTGATGAGAGATGATTGCGTGTCTGATGAGAGATGATTGCGTGTCTGAGTTTCGCTGATGAGAGATGATTGCGTGTCTGATGTGAGGTGACTGCGTGTCTGAGTTCCGCTGATGAGAGATGATTGCGTGTCTGATGAGAGATGATTGCGTGTCTGAGCTCCGCTGATGAGGGCGGGTGATGGTTACGAATGGTCTCCGATGGCTACTGATGACCCTTGCTTGCCACACTGATGGTACACTGATTGCACCCGTCATCATCAGATGCCAACGAGCTCAAAGAGGCGCTTCGCGCGAAGACGGAGGCGCAGGAGCATGCGTCGCGGGTCGAGGCGCTGCGCACGACGGCGGCGCGACGGATGAAGAATGCGAGCTTGGCGCGCGGATGGAGCGTGTGGATCGAGTGCTGGGCGGCCAAGGTGCACAACACACGCGTCATGGCGGCGGCGGGCGCTCGGCTTCGGAAGCCGAAACTCGTGGCCACCTACCATTTTTGGAAGTCGGCGTGGCGCGCATATGAGCTGAGCATGGTGCAGATGAGCTCCGCGGAGCAATTGGAGCTCAAGGATCGAGAGCGCGCGGAGGTGGAGGTAGAGTTGAGTCGCACGCGCGCCGCCCTGGCGTCGTGCAGCATGCAGCGCGACGAGTTGGCCAGACGCGTCGCGGAGCTCGCTGGCGGCGACGCGCAGACCCGGGCTATGCTTGAGTCGCACCGGTGATTGCTACAGCTGATTGCCCTCTGATTGCCCTCTGAATGCATCTGATTGCCATCTGATTGCCCTCTGATTGCATCTGATTGCCATCTGATTGCCATCTGATTGCCATCTGATTGCCATCTGATTGCCATCTGATTGCATCTGACCTGTGCGCTATGCTCGAGGCCCACACAGGGCGGCGGAGAAGGAGAGGCGTGTCGAGCACTTTGCAAGGCAGGTGGTGCGCCGTATGCTCCATGATGGAATACGCCGGGGATGGGCGGCGTGGAAGGAGATGTTCGACGCGCGTGTCTGGGCATTCTCCCTCCTTCGTCGATCAGTGCATGGGCTGCGCACATGGCGTCTGCAAGCGGCAATGGAGACATGGGAGGCGGACCAGCAGGTGATTGCCTATAGATTGCCTCTGATTGCCTCTGATTGCCTCTGATTGCCTCTGATTGCAAGCGGCGATGGAGACGGACGCGCGGCAGGTGGCGAGGACGGGCGAGGAGCTCTGATGACCTCTGATGGCCATTAATTGCGATCTGATGACCTCTGATGACCTCGGATTGCCTCTGATGACCATGGCAGGTGGCGAGGACGGGCGAGGAGCTCGTCGCGCTTCGTCAACACAAGGTGGAGCTCGAGGAGCAGATCGACAATCTCCGCGCATCTCTCGCCCATCTCGAGCAATCTCGCAAGGCTGAGCTCGAGGCGGCCGAAGAGGCGAAGCAGATGGCGCTCTACCGGCAACGTGTCGAGCTCGCTGGTGCGCTTGATTGCATCTGATTGCATCTGATTGCATCTGATTGCGTCTGATTAGCATATGGCGCTCTACAGGCAACGTGTCGAGCTCGCTGGTAGGCTGAGCGCCACTCTGAGTGCATGCTGATTGCCTCCCTTCCTATGGACGTATGATGACGAACCTGCATGACTGCTCAATGATTGCGCACTGATTGCTCACTGATGGATTGCAGGTACGATTGAGGAGCGCGAGGCCGTCCGAGAGGAGAAGGCGAAAGACGCGCGTGTCGAGTGGATGAGGCGTCAGGCGGCACGGCGGATGATGGCGACTGGCCTTGCCGTCGGCTGGGCCGCGTGGCTCGCGCTGTACTGGGCGCGACGTAACGCACTCGGTCGGCTGCGGATGGCGGCCAATCGGCTGCACAGGTAATGACCTCTGATGACCTCTGATGACCTCTGATGACCTCTGATGACGACCAATCGGCTGCACTTACCACTGATAGCCGCTGATGCCCGCTGATAGCCGCTGATGGTCACTGATGGTCACTAATGGCCGCTGATGGCCGCTGATGGCCGCTGATGACCACTGATGACCACTGATGGCCACGAATTGAGCCCTGATCGGTTCCCCACACAGGCCCGGCGTGAGCTTCGCGTTCGCGGTGTGGGCGGAGCTGCTCGAGGTCGCGCGAGAACGCGAGCGCCATTCGCATCTGAGCGCGCTGCAGCGGCGCGAGGTCGATCTCGAGGCGCAGATTGCGCACCTCGCGCGCGAGGTCGAGCGCGTGCGGGATGAGGGGCGTCATCAGCTGATGAGGGCAGAGGAGGAGAAGGCCTTGGCGCTTGAGCGCCAGCTCGTCGAGCTCACTGGGAGCGCAGCCGAGATCGCGGCGGTGCGATGATTGCACTGATTGAACTGATTGCGCTGATTGCATGAGCTCGTCGAGCTCACTGGGAGCGCTGATGAGCACTGATTGGCCCTGATGGCCCCTGATGATGGTCGCTGATGGCCGTGGATTGCTTGTGCGATGGTCACAGGTGCGCGGGATGCAGGGGCGGGCGGCGTCTGATTGCGTCTGATTGTGTCTGATTGCGTCTGATTGCGTCTGATTGCGTCTGATTGCGCCTGATGGCTTCCTTCATCAGGTGCGAGAGGTGCAAGAGCGCGAAGTTCGGGTGCAGCTGCTCAGTCGACAGCTGGGCCGACGGATGTTCAATCGAGATCTGACCCTTGGGTGGACGGCATGGCATGACCGGTGGGAGGCGAAGAGGTACGCGCTGACGGGCTTCTGATCACTTCTGATACCCTAATTGCCTCCCTAGTGACCTCCCTAATTGCCTCCCTAATCACCTCCCGAATGACCTCCCTATGACCTCCCTAATGGCCTCCCTAATTACCTCCCTATGACCTCCCGAATGGCCTCCCTTATCAGGTACGCGCTCGCCAAGCTGCGCGAGACCGGTACGAAGCTCAAGGAGCCCGCCCTCTCGCATGCATTCGACCACTGGGCGGCCGACACAGCGAGCGCCCAGCACGACGCCGCATGGGGCGCGCTCCAGGCCCAGAGCAAGACGCTCGAGGCGCAGCTGCGCCAGGCCAGGTTTGAGAATAAGAAGGGGACCATGCTACACGTGGCCCAGGTGATTGGCACTGATGGCCACTGATTGCCACTGATTGCAAATTGAGAAGAAGAAGGGGACCATGCTACACGTGGCACTGGCGCGCCCTGCGTGTGGGAGGTGATTAGGGAGGTAATTAGGGACCGTGCTACACGTGGCTCTGGCGCACCCTGAGTGTGCCAGTGCACTTGCCTCCTGATGACCTCTGATGACCTCTGATGACCATGGCATGGCAGGTGGACGAAATCCGAGCACTTCGGGCCGAGGTTGCGAGCCTGAGCGAGGACAAGCGAGATCGAGATGCAAAGCTCGCCGAGTACGTCATCAGACGCCATCGTGATTGCGAGCGTCATCAGACGCCATCGTGATTGCGACGCGCATGGCGACGCTGATTGCGATGCTGATTGCCTCCCTAATCAGGTACGTGCACCTGCCCGAGGATTTGAAGCGTCTGATTGCGTCTGATTGCGCCTAATGGCTTCCTTAATCAGGTACGTGCACCTGCCCGAGGATTTGAAGCGTGCGCGGGAGCTGCAGGCGGCCGCAGAGGCGGCCGCACGCGAGGCGATCGAGAAGCGCGCGGACGCAGAGGCAGATGTGTTTCGTCAATTGGATGAGAGTGCGGCCCTTCTCGAGCGCTTGCTGGTGGAGCAGGTGATTGCCTCTGATTGCCTCTGATTGCCTCTGATGAGAGTGCGGCCCTTCTCGAGCGCTTGCTGGTGGAGCAGGTGCCACTGATGAGCACTGATGAGCTCTGATGAGCACTGATGAGCACTGATGAGCACTGATGAGCGCTGATGAGCACTGATGGCGATCGATGATTGTCTTGAGGACCCCTGATGAACCATAATTGCATCTGATGGCCGCTGGTTGCACCGATGTACAGCGCACCATCCTTTCCCAAGAGAGCTCCAAGCTCAAGGCTCAGTTGGAGGTGGAGGCGAAGTGGCGCTATACGACGAGCGCCGAACTGTCGCGGCTGAGGGAAGCTCTCGAGGTGAGACGGATTGCGACTGAGTGCGACGGAGTGCGACGGAGTGCGACTGAGTGCGCTACATGTACTGATGCTTATGTTAGCGCTCCTGCTTGCCTCTGATAGCGCCTGATAGCCTCTGCTCGCCTCTGCTCGCCTCTGCTCGCCTCTGCATGCCTCTGATGAGCTCCCACATCGCGTGCAGGTGGGGCAGAAGGCCCACGAGCTCGAGGCCTGATTGCGTCTGATTGCGTCTGATTGCGACTGACTGCGCCTGATGGCTTCCTTCATCAGGTGGGGCAGAAGGCCCACGAGCTCGAGGCCTCGAAGCTGCGTGACGAGATCAAGCGGCTCACGCCCCCTCCCAAGAAACGGGTGCCGAAGAAGCTGGGCTCGATCGACCTTGATGAAGGGCCTGATGCGCCTCCGATTGCTCAGCAGGTGAGGTTGGACTGCCACTGATGAGCACTGATGAGCACTGATGAGCACTGATGAGCACTAATGAGCACTGATGAGCACTGATGACCGTTGATCAGAGCTCTGATGTGTTCTGATGAGTACTGATGAGCGCTGATGACCGTTGATGGCCGTTGAAGCACCCCCGATTGCTCGCGAACGCGCTTCGGTCGAACTCGGCGCGCTGATTGCCTCCCAAATGGCATCCCTTATAGCTTTCCTATTTGCACCTATTTGCACCTCTGGTCGAACTCGGCGCGCAATTGCCTCCCAAATGGCATCCCTGATAGCTTTCCTAACTGCTTCCCTAATTGCATCCCAATTGCTGAGCAGCTCGCGAGCGCGCTTCGGGCGAACTCGGCGCGCGTGCTCGACCTCTTCCGCAGCTGGGACGCCGATGGTGATGGGCAGGTGATTGCTACTGATTGCTACTGATTGCCTATGATCGCCTATGATTGCCTCTGATTGCCAGCTGGGACGCGGATGGTGATGGGCAGGTGAACACCTCTGAGTGTGAACCGAGAGTGAACACCGAACCATGCCCTGTCCTTGGCTTTGACGCTTCCTGATGAGCCCGGATTAGCCCTGATGAGCACCGATGAGCACCGATGAGCACTGATGGGCCCTGATGAGCCCTGATGAGCACTGATTGCATCCGATGGGCAGGTAAGTCGCGCCGAGTTCCACAGAGCCATGCCCGCCCTCGGCCTCGACGTACCCAAGGAGACGATTGACGAACTCTTCAGCGAATGGGATAAGGACGGGGGGGGCGAGCTCGGCTACGGCGAGCTGCGAAAGATCCTCTCGACGTCGGGACGAAACTCGAACCCTAATCAGCCCGCCGCCGCTAAAAAGTCTGCAGCGGGCACCTCGGGTAAAAAGTAGGGAAGGGGCCTTGCTTGCAGCCCTCCTCGAACAAGGGCACGCAACCGTGAACAAGGGCACGCGACCGTGAACAAGGGCACGCTGAGACGGTAAGGAGGGGGCTGCTCGTCGTTGAAGAAGATGGGCGCCGTGGGGATCGCGGCAGCGAGAGGGATCGCGTGATGGCGTGACGTGGCTGAGGAGCATGACGCATGTTACACAAGTAGCCGCGAGAATGTCTGTGTCGTGTCCGGTCGTGTGCGAAGTAGCAAGTACAACGGTAAGTTGCAAGTACGTGACGGTCGACGTCATTACGAACCGTTGCACAACCGTTGTACTTCGAAGTAGCAAGTACAACGCAACCCGCACAGGAGCACAGGAGGCCCCCCACAGCATACTCTAGATACTAATAGCCGCTCACGCGGGCCGCTCCGCTCTACGTGTACCCGACCGGCGCGTACCGGTGCGGCAGGGGCACGGTGCTCGGTGCGGTGGCTCGACGGACGACGCGTCGTCCGCGTGGTGGCGACTTTTGTGAAAAAATTATAGCGCGGACATGAGGGAGCGCGGATTGATCTCGGTCTCTGCACTACCGTACGTAGCGAGCGAGACCGACGTCATTACGCCAGACCGTAAAAATACGGCTACCTTACGCGATGCCGAGACCGCCACAGCTGTACGTCGGCGCGCGTCTGTGCGGGCGTGGTGCGGTGTGTTCACCAGTTCAGCCACGTCCCTCACGCCCCCTAGCTCAAGCTCTTCACACGACACCATGATGCGCTCCCCTTCACACCCAGGCTAGCTGGCTCACTCACACCCAGGCTGGCTGCTCGCAGGCCAAGTAAGCACGCTCCGCCGTCGCCTATGTCATCCACATTGTCGCCGAGTCGATGGCTATGGTCTTCTGAGGCGTCGGTCAGATCTCGGTTGATCTCGATCAGATCTCGGTTGATCTCCGGCGCCTCGTCCCCTCTGCCCGGAGAGTACCGGAGATTAGGGCTGATGAGCTCAGATCTCGGTTGATCTCCGGCGCCTCGTCCCCTCTGCCCGGAGAGTACCGGAGATTAGGGCTGATGAGCTCAGATCTCGGTTGATCTCCGGCGCCTCGTCCCCTCTGCCCGGAGAGTACCGGAGATTAGGGCTGATGAGGAGTTATGCCTTATTCTTCTCCATCGCCTCCTCAAACTGCCCGGAGAGGGAGCGGGCGGCCTGGATCCACGCCGCGATGATCAGCCCGAGGATGACGGCGAGGTAGGGTGTGGAGAGGGCGAGCGAGCCGACCGAGACGATCAGGAACTGCCAAATGGGGAACACGGAGGAAAGTGCTCAGAGGGCGCTCAGAGGCACTCAGAGGGCACTCAGAGGCACTCAGAGGCAATCAGAGGGCACTCAAAGGTCCTCAGAGGGCACTCAGAGGGCACTCAGAGGGCACTCGCCTGCTGGATGAGCGAGCCACCCGACTTGCCGAGGGGTCCGCCGATCACATCGACTGCGGCCTTGCCCTTGGTCTTCTGCTCGGCGTCCAGCGGGATGTAGGCCATCTCCTTGCACGGGTCGAACAGGGAGTACTTGGAAGCCTTGGACATGATGTTCTGCACCGCTCCGACGAAGACGGCGACGAGCAACGGCGTGGTGCCGAAGGTGGCGAGGACTGGCGCGAAGGTGTTCCCCGCGAGGCAGAGGGCAAAGAAGGCAACACCGGTGGCAAGGAGGACGGACGGCGTGATCATGGCGGCGGTACCCCAGCCATACTTGTTGAGCACGAAGCGCCCGAAGAGCATCATGAACAGCGTCGAGACGCCAGTCGCGGACGAGAACGTGCCCATGAATGCCGAATAGTCCATCGGGTTGGGGAAGGCCTCCTTGAGCTTCGCCCTGGTTTCGACATTCACATTCACACCAAGGGCGGCGAACATGCACGCGCGTGAGAGCCAGAGGGAGGCGGCACGATGCATTTAGTCAGAGGGAGGAGGCACGATGCATTTCGTCAGCAGTGGCCGGACAGCCAGCCTGGCGCCATGTTGGGCTCGCGCCATGTTGGGCTGGCGCCATGTTGGGCTCGCGCCTTGTCACCACAAAAGTGCATTCACGCTCCAATGTGCATTCACACTCCAAGATTCAAGGTGAGCGACGCACTGCAAGTGAACTCGGCCATGCAATCAAGGTCCATCAAGGTCAACCAAGGGCCATCAGAAGCAACTGTAGCGCGCACTTCCAAGTGACCTCGACCAGGTTGATCGACATGCCATAGCACACGACGAGGGTGGCGAGGTTGCGGATGTACTTGGAGGCAGCGAGGTACCTGATGAGGGAGGCCATCAAGGGAGGCAATGAGGGAGGCAATCAAGGGAGGCAGTGAGGGAGGCAATCAAGGGTACCTGATGAGGGAGGCAATCAGAGGCAATCAGAGGCAATCATCGTCTCTCCCTAGAGCGACTCGCCAAACAGCATCCATCTGTCGCAATCTGCCGCAATCCGACGCAATCTGTCTCAATCTGCCGCAATCCGCCGCTATCGATCCCCTCTCACTTGAACGACTCGCCAAAGGTCATCGATGGCTTCTTCTTCTTCGGCGCCATCTTGCCGGCACCGGCAGCCGCCGCCTCAGCTTTATCGAGCACCGCGACGTTGAGGTAACGGAAGCAGCCCGCGATCACGCCGCCCAGCACGACGACCGTTGTCATCAGCAGCTTGAGGGCCACGCCCCATGCGTCCACACCTGCATGCAAAGAGGGGCTTCATCAGAGACGCTCTCGGATGCACACGAGGGAGGCAATCAGGCGCCATCAGGCGCCATCAGGCGCCATCAGGTGCCATCAGGTGCCATCAGGCGCCATCAGGCGCCATCAGGTGCCATCAGGTGCCATCAGGTGCCATCAGGCGCCATCAGGTGCAATCGGGTGCAATCGGGTGCAATCGGGTGCAATCGGGTGCAATCAGGCGCCATCAGGGCGTGTCCTCTACCGGCGGGGAGGGTCGAGTGCAGCGTGCAATCAGGCGTCATCAGGTGCAATCAGGTGCAATCAGGTGCCATCTACCGGCGGGGAGGGTCGAGTGCAGCGTGGAGACGTAGCGCACAAACTGGCCCGAGAAGACGAGCGCCACGTTCGCAAACATGCCGAAGAGCGGGTAGTACTTCTTCGCCTCGGACACGGTGGTCACCTCGTTGGCGAAGCCCCAGAACAGTAGCGAGACCACAACGCTGCCCCACATGTTGGCGAGGAAGTAGAAGAGAGAGTAGGTCCAGTTTTGGAAGACGGCGATCGGCGCGGCGAAGCCGAGGGGCAGCACGCTGCGCAGGTACGCGCAGAGCGCCACCGGGTGCAGCAGATCGCGCATCGGGTAGATGATCCATGCGAAGCTGCCGAAGAAGCCCAGGAACGGGCCGAGGACTGTGTAGAAGAGCGCCTGGCGGCCGAGGCGGTTGGCGAGGCTGGAATAGAGCACAGTGAACGCGACGGCGCCCGGGAGGTTCACCCACGTCTTCAGAAAGGGAATCGCCTCCGCGGAGCTGCCTGGCGCCGTCACGACCAGCACGTCCTTTGTGTCGCGCAGGATGGTGTAGTTGAAGAGGATGCAAAAGAACATGATGGCGAGTGGGATGATCTTTTTAAGCTCCTCCTTGGGCGGAAGGCTCGCTTTCAGCGTCGCGAAGCCACTCAGCGGCGCCTCCTCAGGCCCAGGTGCTGCTGCTGCTGCCGCCTGCGCCACAATGGGCCTGATGGTGAAGGCACGACGCGACATCGTGCTGACGGCGGGCCGATGCACCGGCGCTCGCATGACAGCCGCGTGCCACCCAGCCGCACCGGCGGCGCATGCGAGAAGCACGCACACGGTCTTCGCCCGCATGCTCGTCGAGGAAAGAGATTGAAGAGCGGAGCGGCCGGCTCTGACAATCACCGCGCTGTTGGGAGAGACCGCGACGAGGTCGTGATGAGACGCGCGGGACCTCGCTGATGACATCAGGCGGAGATCTTATGAAATTGAAGGCGAGATCGAAACGGTTTAAGAAGATGGCGAAACAAAAAAGGTTTTCGCCGTGGGGCCGACGGGACCTTTCGGCTGGCTTCGAGAGGACTATCTCGTGAGCGCTATTTAGATACATTGTGTGTGTTTCGACGACTGTAGAGTGCCACGCTGCCTCCACAGGTGGGGATGGCAGGAATCTGTAGGCTTCTGGGGGCGAGGGGGCCAGCCTCATGCCAACATGCGTCGGAGGAAGTCGGAGGAACCCGCGGGAACCACTGTTAGTGAACGGTAAGGTGTATCGCCTACGCACACGACTAACACGACTAACACTAACACGACTTCTCCACTTCAGCGACACATACGCTCAGATCAAGCGCGCGGTACAAGGCTTGCCGCCACGCGCGCGATCGCACGCGCCAACAATGAACCCAACGTCTCGCAGGGCCGTCTCGTTGACGTCGTAGCGCGCGTCCGTAGCGCGAGTCGCGTAGCGCGCGCTCGATGGCGGAATCGTCCCTCATCGACGCCTCGAACTGCTCCCGGCCGTATCCACCGCCATCGCACCGAGCAGCTGGATCGATCCGATCTTGCAGGTCCGGGACGGCACCTACAAGACGCCGTTTTGAGCACTTGCATGCTAGGTGCCCGAGAATAGGCTAGTCTTCCTTTTTGGGAGAGAAATTTATATGTCGGACCATGATCTCGCCGACTCGCGTCTGCGTGCTCGCTTCGAGCCGCTCTCGCACGAGGATTTGCTTCGCTTCGCTGAGTTCAGCATCACTGCCATTCGCAAGGGCGGTGGGGCAAACGACCTCACAGCCTTCATGGATGCCCTCATTGCCTCCCGCAGACAACCAGCAGAGCTTTACGGGCGCGTACTCCAGTCAGCCGACTTGATGCGCGTGATCATCTCGCACCTTGCTCTTGTGGACGGAGGGCGCGCGGCCAGGACGTGCAAAGAATGGCGTACAGCTTGGGAATTGTTGATGCCCACCAAAAGTACGTTCACAGAAGCGGAATGGTACTACGGGGTGCCTGCTTTTCTGGAAGGAATGGTGTGGGTTTATGATAACATCGATTATCCGGTCGAAGCGATGGCCAGGGATGTTGACAAGGACGGAGAAAGGCTGTACTTCTTCGGTAGCAAGATGTGGCGCCTGCATGCAACTGCCCTACAACTCAAGGAGAACCGAAGCGTGATCTCAAGGACAACCAACACTGCAGAGGCAGCAACTCAAGCAGAGGAAATACACGACGGGGAAGTCGGGGGATATGGACTTATCTCAGGTAAGACATATGGCGATGACGATGACAGTCCTCCGGTAGGACCAGATGGTCATCGCGGACAATACCCCATCGGCGCGATTCTCACAGCATCTCATGCGTACTTTTTGACGCGCTGGAACCTACGCAAAATGGAGCGCTCAGGTGAAGCTGGCTTGAGCACTATGACACTTGACAAGCATGTCAGCTGGTTTCAATTGTGTAAGGCTGCTGGGTGGCCTACATCGCCTAGCAACTTTGACGGCCCGTCGATCACGGCAAGCCGCCTACTTGTTGATTGCGAGCCGTGCTCCTTTGACAGCCACTTCCTCTTCAGCCTGGCTTGGAGCGGCGACGAGATTTTCGTTCTGTTGCGATGCAAACAGCCACATGGACAGCCTTCGTTCGCAACCTCGGCGGTCGTCGCGATGGATGAGCATCTCGACGACATGCGCAATGTGCCGCTTCCTGACTGCATCAGAAGTGCGCGCCAAATCGCGGCGACTCCCTCCGTCTTGATCGTCGCTGCGTTACGGTACAATCCGAGCTCGGGCCCATCGGAATTTGGCGCTGCCGACATTTTCATTCTGACCTTGCCGAGCCGAGGGAAAGACGCGGCATCTTCACGCCCAGGCGGCGCCTTGCTGCGTCGGATCCCGATTGACGAACCAACGCGTGATCTGTTTGTTGCCGTAAGCCCATCTGGTGCGCACTTTGTCACCGCTGCAGCTCCGACAAGGTCAGACTTGTCGGACCAACAGCGGGCTACACTGCCGACGCTACGCCTCTTCACGATCAGTGGCGTCTGCTGCAGCAAGCTGACGGTACCAAGCCGGCTCCAAGGTATCAATTATCTGCAACACGTGGACGGTGCAGTCCTTGTGGGATGCAAGACCAGACGGCCTGACAATATTGTATTGCGTGTGGCCCTCGCCACGGGGCTGACTAGATCAGAATGCAAGAGCCTTCATCAGTTGCAGGGGCAGCATGTTCACCTCACTGCAAAGGAAGATTACTCGTACGAGCACCGGGACGATGACAACAGCGACAGCTCCCCTTTGGATGATTCGGATTTTGAGGACGATGGTGAGGAGGCCGACGAGGCGGCGGATGAGGAGGAGGATGGTGGAGAGAATGAGCACGGTGGGTTCGAGGAGGATGACTAAGGTGTTCGCTACACGGCTACATGTCGTTGAGGGGGGGGTGGCAGGAATCTGGGCACTGGGGGCCAGCCCTTATGCGTCGGAGGAACCCGCGCGGGAACCACTGTTAGTGAATGGTAAGGTGTATCGCCTGCGCACACCGACCCGTAACACGTCTAACACTAACACGACTTCTCCACTTCAGCGACACATACGCTCAGATCAAGCGCGCGGTGCAAGGCTCGCCGCCACGCGCGCCAACAATTGACCCAACGTCTCGTTGACGTCGTAGCGCGTGTCGCGTAGCGCGCGCTCGATGGCGGAATCGTCCCTCATCGCCGCCTCGAACTGCTCGGCCGTATCCACCACCATCGCACCGAGCAGCTGGATCGATCCGATCTTTAGGTCCGGGACGGCTGGGCTCACCTGCAGAGGGCCATCAGAGGCCTTCAGAGAGGCCATCGGGAGGCCATCAGAGAGGTCATCGGATCCCGAGATTGACGTAATCGGAGGTCATCGGATCCCGAGATTGACGAAATCAGAGGTCATCGGATCCCGAGATTGACGAAATCGGAGGTCATCGGATCCCGAGATTGACGAAATCGGAGGTCATCGGATCCCGAGATTGATGAACTCACCTCGCCCTCAGGCGAGCGCACAAAGACAAAGGTCTGGTCGCCCAGGAGCACGACGTTATGGCACGGGCACTCGATGCAGATCCTGTCGAGAGCGAGAGCGACCGCCTCGGCCGTACCTCCAGCCAGCCGCACACAGCTCGCCGGCCAATCCAGCACGCAGGCCTCCACCTCACCTGTGGGGAGAGGCGAGGACGCCGTGGTGAGCACTTGCATGCGATCTTGGCCAATCCAGCACGCAGGCCTCCACCTCACCTGCATGCACTTGGCAATCAGCCATCCACACTCGGCAATCGGCCATCAACGGCCATCAACAGCACGCGGGGCTCCACCCCACACCTGGAAGCACCACTCGGGACAGCAATCAACAGCAATCAACGGCCATCAACAAAGCAAAGGTCTGGTGGAAGCTCCTCGGGAACGTCGATGCGCTGTTCAACTCGGGACAGCACGGGCGCCGTCGCAATCGGATACGCTTCGGGGATTGCCCACGCGTGCGCGTGCAGATGGTTCTGCGAGGCACCCGCGCGCGGCGCATTGAAGTTGACGCACAGCTCGCCCGCGCACGCGCGGCCGATCAGCACCAGGTCGATGCAGTCGTCAGTCGTCAGACGCTGCTGGCGCCGATTCGCATGCAATGCAATCTCCGGCACAAGCAGGTAGTGGCCGTTGGGCTCCATCGGGGAGATGTTGAAGTGGACGTCCCAGCATCGGCCGGTCTCGGGCAGAAGGGCCTGAGCTACCATGGGACGCAGCTCTAGCCGGAGCGGCCCGCTGCAAAACGAGCATGTTGCCTCGTCATGCGGTGGCAACCAGCCGAGCTTGGGCGCCGCAGGCGGCCGCAACGCCCGGTTGGCGCGCAGGACTACGAGATATCGGCCGCGGCGGCCGACACGCGTCTGCAGCTGAAGCGAATCTCCAGTCCTCAAATCCTCGCAGAATTCGGCGATCTCATTCTCACCCTCCGAGCCTGCAATCCGTAAGCCATACCGCACCTCTCGGCCGTCACGCAGGGTCGCTGTGCTGCTGATCGTGCCCGAGCGGACGAGCTCCAGCCACTCGGCACTCCAGCGTGCGACCGACACCGGCCCGCGGAGCGTTGGCGGCGTCACCGTGAGCAGGCACTGCATGATCCACGCGATCGCCATTCCGCAACGAAACCAAGTAGGAATTCGACGGCGCGGTCGTGACATGCAGATCCTATGCGTACGTACGTCCCCGACATGTGAAAAGTTGGCGCCCGAAACGGCGCCCGCTCGTCGCACTCATGAAGTCCCTCTTTTGCGTCGCGCTCACGCCCTTGTGCGCCGCTTTGAAGCCATCAGCTACCTGGTTGGGTGCCGGCCGGCCTCGTCCATCACTGCCAGCTGCAGAGCTGCCGCCGCTGCTCATGCAAGCGTTGCAGCTTAATGACTTTCCGGAGATCGATGCCGGGCTTCACGCCATGTGGGCATTCGCCGGTGATACGACGCGCTTCATCTACAAGAACAACGAGACCGAGTTCATAGAGGACGCCCACACGACAGCTGATACACTGCCCACCTCCTTTTATGGCATGGCGATGCACGGCCGCGAGTGGGAGATGGAGACCGAGTTGACGCTCGTGGGCAGCGACCTCGAAGCCGCGTGGATCGCCACGCAAATCATGCGCACCGTGTCCTCCGATGGGCGAATGCGGCGATGGCAGTGGGAACTGCGAAGGCACCGACGCCCGCCCAACTTGGGTGCCTGGTACGTTGAGTCGATAGGCAGCTCTGATGTGAAAGGCAACTTTGAGATTGACTGATGACTGACTATATCTATAATTTTTTTTTATTACAACGTGCTAACTTGGGCCTACATCGGGATCCCCGGTGAGAGATACGCCACGTGTTTTCCGTCCTTAAGAGTCGTGTCGTCCTTGTCGGCCTATCCCGGGATTCGTTCACAGCTGCGTAACGCACTAGTGAACGCCCCTTGATTACGGCAGAGACGAGGGCGAGAGGCAGAGGGAAGGGGTGCCGAGACATCAGCGTGGCCGCTCGCTCGAGCCGTCTCATCGACTCGCCCATCCGACGAAGGCTCGATCGATGGATGGATCCGTGCCACTCCACCAATCCCGTGTCTCATCGACTCGCCCATCCGGCGGCGGTTCGAAAGTCATCGCGCCTCGCCTCGCTGACGAAACTGACGAATCTCACGAGTCGCCCATTCGGCGGCGGTTCGCGCGCTCATCGCGCCTCGCCTGTTGCTGAGGTGCCCACAGCTTGATCGTAAAGTCGGCAGAGCCCGAGGCGAGGAGCGGCAGCTCGTTGTGGAAGTCGACCGCATACACACGGTCCGTGTGCCCGCGTAGCCGCTGCAGCAAGCTCCCTGTGCCTTTCGGGCCCGACACGTCATACAAGTACGCGTCACCATCGGCTGAGCCGGTGGCGAGAAGGACGGAGGCATGCACGGAAGGGGGCGGCAGAGGCGGCGCGCCCTCGACGGCGCGCGCCGTGTTGGGCAGGCGCAGCCGCTCGGCGCCGTAGCCGTCGTCGCCGTAGCCGTCGTCGCCGTTGCCGTCCACATCGACCAGCGCTCGTCGCGCCGGCGCGCCGCGCACAAAGTCCAGACCGACGTAGAAGGAGGATTTGATCGGGTACCTGATGAAGGAAGCCATCAGGCGCAATCAGACGCAATCAGACGCTTCAAATCCTCGGGCAGGTGCACGTACGCGCGATTTCGATGGCCGACGAGGGCATGGATGCACGGCGTGTCAAGGAGCTCGGGCTCGGTGAGCTCCTCCCCCTCACCCTCGCCCTCGCCCTCGCCCTCGCCGCCTCGTAAGACCAAGTCCATATTAGGCACCTCCAGAGCCGCGGCGGTACCGCCCAACACGGCACCGTCGGCGCCGTTGGCGGTGGCGCCCAGCACGACGCCCGCCTCCGCCTCGGCCAGCAGAGGGCCCCCCTGCGCGCCGTGTTGGGCACCGCCCCCCTCCTTGGCGCCCGCGAGCGCGCCCGCCATGGCGCCCGCCCCGAGTCCCGTGCTGCTGCGGCTCGACGGCCGGCGGAGGAAGGCGTGCGGCGGCGCGAAGCCGGAGTCGAAGATACGCAGCGTGTCGTCATATGAGTTGACTGCTAAGAGGCGGTCGAGGGCGCCATTGGTGCTGTCGAGGCCGGCGGCCGTTGACGAACCCCACTCGGCCGTTGACGAACCCGCGTTCACACCGCTGGCACTCGGCAGGCTGGCCGCGGCCACCCACGCGGACGAGACGGGCAGCGCGCGCGAGAGTGTCACGTGCGAAACGGGCTTTCGTGCGTCGCCCGCGTATGCGCAAGTGACACAGCGCCGCTGATGGCGCAGGTCCCAGGTGCGCAAAGCGCCGTGTCGATCACCCGTGAGTACGTGCTCGCCGCGCGGCAGGAAGAGCATCGAGTTGACCATCGTGCCGTTCGCGAGCTCGGCCGTTGGCTTATCGGCCGCCACCCTTGCATCGAAGAGGAGCACAGAGTTGGACGTGGTCGCGACCGCGAAGGCACTAGGCATGTTGGGATGATGCGCGACGGCCTGGACGAAGGCAGAGGAGGGCACGTGCCAGAGGCGCTCGCTCACACCCTTGTCGAGGTCCCACCACCGGATCGTGTGGTCGAACGAGCCCGAGAGCACCGACCGAGAGTCCGCAGACCAGCTCAAGCTCGACACATGGTGAGTGTGCTTGTCGAGGCAGAGCGTCTCTGTCGGCTGGACGCCCTCGACGGCCCAACAGCGCACGCTGCGGTCGAAGGAGCCCGAGGCGAGCAGCCGGCCATTGGGCGAGAAGGCCACCGTGTACACGGCGCCGCCGTGGCCGCGGAGCGTGCACGACTCCTCAAAGTGGCGGCTGTCGAAGCGTGCGGTCGGTGCACTGCTGCTCGAGCTCGGCGGCTCGATGAGCTCGTCCAAGTCGGCGCGCACGCCGCCGACACCCAATCGCGAGTCGTCGACGGAGCGATTGATCGCAGCTGCCGCGGCGTCACTCTTGCCGCCTTTGGGCGCCTCGCCGTTTGGCGGTGCCGGCGGCAGCCCAGAGTGATGGCTGCCCGCGCGGACGAGCGCCGTGTTGAGACGCGCGGAGAGGTCGTACACGGAGAGCTTGAGCGCGCGATTGTCCCGTTCCGCCGCCTCGAGCCGCTGCTTGAGCTGCTTGTTTTCGACCGTGAGCACGTCGAGCCGATTGCGCAGCGAGACCGTGCTGGCGCTGGACATCATGCGTGACCAGTTTTGTCGCTCTCATCTTCATTCATGTTAATACACACACCTTCATTCACAACACACCAACGCGCTCAGACCAAACTCATCTTCACAGGCATTCACACCCGATGACCTCTGTCATGTAACTGAAAACATGTGCTGCCACGCCAGAGGAGCCTCAGAGCTCGTGGATTGTCCCGTTCCCTCTTATCTCGGCTCCAAGCTCGGCACACCTCGGCGGAACGGCGGTCGACCTCCGGACGAAGATCTCATCTCCACGAATAAACGACTCAATCTCGAAGCTTATGAAACCTACCGCCTACATGTCTATATGTAACATTTGTGCTCCTTTTCAAATGCAAATTCGTCGACACGCCTAAACAAGCGCTTGCTACTTGAGCTCTTTTAGTTTCGTCTCTCCTTGCGTGACGTGTCCGGTGTCGATTTCGTGTGACGTTCACTCATAAGCAACTTTTCGTACCTTCGGAGGAGCGTTCACAAATCCAATCGCAACTTTCGGTCCTCGCGGAACATCTGAACACATTCGCAGCTTCGCGCACTCATTCGCAGAGCCGAAGCCTAAAATGCTCTCCTGCGTCCTCGCTGCCTCCCCCGCTCTGATGCTCGGCCCGGTCGCCGCGCCAACCCTGCGCCACGCATCGCCCGTGATGCAGCAGACCTTCCAGCGCGAGCAGGTCGGCTACGGCACCGCGACCTACACCGGCGGCGTCGTGCCCACGCGCAAGGCGCCCGTCAAGGCCGACTCGACCATCCTCGTGCAGGGTGGCTCGCTGCGCACGTGGTCATACCGCTCGCAGTCCGTGGGGCAGGTGCAGGTTGTCCTCAGCACCGAGGGCCGCCCTCTCGACGCCGACATCGAGCTTTGGCACGGCCCCGACAACACGCCCTGCAAGATGCGCGTGTACGTCGAGAACGGCCAGCTCCGCCCCTTCTCGGCGGTGATCGAGACGCCGCGCGGCCCGAACACCGTGGCCATCCGCAACATCGGTCAGATCGAGTTCCCCATCGCCGCCAACGTCGTCGCCGACCAGGTCGACAGCCCGTCCGCCGACTGCATTGCCGCCTCGACGACCATCCAGGGTGGCGCCCTGCGCACGTATCCCTTCGACCCGACCGTCGACAGCGTGCAGGTGCTGCTCAAGACCGACGGCCGCCCGCTCAACGCGCGCATCGAGCTCCTCCAGGGCCCGAACAACAACAAGCAGGTCATCGAGCTCTACACCGAGGACGGCCTCGACCGGCCATTCTTCGCCATCCTCGAGACGCCGGGCTCGGGCAACGTCGTCCGCATCGTCAACACCGCGCCGATCGAGTTCCCCATGACCGCCGGCGTTGTCCCGCACTCGATCAATACGGACATGTCCTTGGCCGATGTCATCATCGGCGGCGACATTGGCCGGTAATGTCGGCGCGGCGGCGCGCGCGCACAAAGAAAGAGTGCTTGTGTCCCACACACGGCGCGTCGCGTGCGTGACAAGTGCCTTTCGTTCTGGGCCGCTATCGGGATGGGGCGCGCGCCGAGAGAGAGCATACAGAGAGTTGCGAGCCGTGCTTCGCGGAGGAGGAGGAGGCCGGGCATTCATCCAAGGAGTTGAAGAGGAGCGATCAGAGTCGGTCGAGTACAGAAGTTTAGAAAGCGTTATTAGCTGCGGTGTGCAATCGGTCTGTGTCGGCTCAGGAGCATGCGTACGGTCGGTTAAACGGTCGGTGCACCACATATTACACAGGGAGTGGCTCCGAGAGAATGTTTATGTTACTGCGCGTATTGTCACGATTCAAAACAGTAACAGACAACGCCGCGCGAGTCTCCTCCATCGGCTCCATGGTCTCCTCGTGTACACCGGAGACCGGAGGGCTGGCGAGTCACTGGACACTGCCCGAGTCAGAGACGAAATTCGCATTCGGGTTCGGCCCCCCAGACGCGCATCCCCCAGACGCGCATCTTCGGACGGTCCGAAGGCTTCGTTCCGGAAATAGAATCTTGGCGGCGGGATTGTGAAACTCCTCACGAGGTCGCGCCAATCGCCGGAGCACGGTGCCCAAAGAGTGGACAGCGTCTGCAACACGTCCACAACATCCTCCACGTGCCCGGAGCTACCCGCCTCGAGCACGTGATATGGTCCAGACCACCCGGGCGGTCCCGCCGCCCCTACCCATGCATCGCGTCGCGACCGCCGCCGCCTCATCATCAACGCTGTCACAGGGGCCGGCCTACCACGTTCTGGCTGCACCAGGCGATTTTCTGGCAAGGCTTGAGGAGCTGGAGAAGGGTGCTGAGCCGGCTCCGCTTTGGGGGGGTGCCCCCACGGTGGTGCCCGCCGCTGAGCCCCCGCTCAAGACGCTCGCCCTGAAGCAGCGGACGCTGGTCCGCTCCACGCTGGATGACGACAGCCCTTCAAGCACCTTCAAGGCGCTCGAGCAGCAGCCGGCCCCCCTTTGGGGGGTTGCCCTCGCACCCGCCGCGGAGCCGCCGCTCAAGACGGTCGCCCCGAGGCGGCCGCTCGTCCGGACCACGCTGGACGACGATGACGTTCTGAGCTCGCTCAAGGCGCTTGAGGCGCAGATCGACCGCGCACGGCAGCGCACTGTGCTCGCCGTGAAGAACAGCCCGCCGGCGGCCCCGTAGGGGCGGCGTGCGAGGTGACATGCATCCCGACATGTGTGCCCAGCATGGGGCGCCTCCCTGCCAGCAACACGGGATGGAGCTCGCCGCACGTCTGTTGTGATGTGATGCTGTGCTGAATTCTTGTGCCGAAGTGGACATGGAGCTTCATGGAGCCCGGGGCGCATGTGTGATGACGAGCATGACGATCTCCGTGATGATGATGTGATGTGGCGCATGCCATGCGCGCGTTTCGTAGACAAGGACAAGGGCAAATGCAGGCTTCCATGTACTCCACAAACGTGGAAAACTTGTAACTTCGCGCGTGTGTAGGTGCGAATGAGTTTCAGTTTCGAGTGTGAGGGACCTGCCTATACACAATACTTGACTTCCCCGTCTGCCCTCGCAAGGCCCCGGCGGGCAGTAGTCACGTCACAAGGCCAGAGGTCGATCGGGAGCGGCTCGAAGCTCATGAGGCCTACCGTACGTGGCGGTTACGTGTGGGCTGTGCGCTGTGGGGCGGCACAGGCGCTCGCCGACGCCGTGGCGCGATGGCGCGCGGGCCGTTGGCCGCTCAGGGGCCTCTTCAGCACTTCAGGCTTCTCGTCTGTCGTGTCCGTCCCGTCTGGGCCGTGGCTGGCGGCGGCCACTGGTCGCCTCACTGCCACCTTTCAAGGACAACGTGGGGGTGAAGGTGCAAGGTCAGCACAACAGCAGGAAAGGGGGTCAATCGTCCGAAAGGCTCAGCCTCAGGGGGATGGGCCCCAGCAGTTGCGCTAAGGTGATACTTCGCTTTTAATGCCTCTCGAGATTCCCTGTGAACCCGGAATTTTTAAGATTCATTAGATTACATACAACGCGCGCAACCACGAAGTTGTGCGTCCGGTCGTCGCGGCTCTGCGGGTCGCTGCGCAGAACTCTTTCGATGTCTCGTGTGACACTCACCTCATCCAGCGCGGCGTCCGGCGAGCGGCGAAGCGGCGTACCGTCCGGGCACGCGAAGAACCGGCAACGCGCGACGTGTGCGACGTGGCAGCTGGCAGGACCCGGGGATGTCATAGATTTGGTTTCGCTGTCCGACACTCATCTCGGGTTCTTCACACTCATCGCGACCGCCGATTCGGGTTCCGCCTCATCCTCCGCCGCCCCTCGGTGCCTCCACACTCTCCGCCGAGGTCGCCCCGAGATCGCCCCGAGATCGCCCCGAGATCGCCTCGAGATCGCTCCTCGGTGCCTTCACACTCTCCGCCGGCTCGTCAAACTGGGCAACCTCGGGGCGATCTCGGAGCGACCTCGGGGCGATCTCGATGCGATCTCGGCGTCTCAGGTGCGCCTCAGATTGTCGAGGCGCCGCTGCAGCTCCGCATCGAGATCGCCGCCGCCCGCGTCGCCGCCGCCGCCGCCCGCGTCGCCGCCTGAAGCGCCCGCGGACACGGCCTGCGGCGCGGCCGCGCCCGCCCCGGCGCCCGCGGAGGACATACCCGACGGAGCCTCCTTCATTGTGTTGCCTACCTCGATGCCAAGCTCGGCCATGATACCACCTGCGACGGTGACCATCGGCGACGATCGGTGTCAGTGGAGGAGGGTGGGGTTGCAAGACAGGACGCAAGACGAGTCGCAAGTGATCGCAAGTGGGTTCGCAAGACGGGACGCAAGCCGGGACGCGAGCCGAGACGCGAGATGAATGCGTGGATGCGAGATGAATGCGAGATGAATGCGAGATGGACGCGAGATGAATGCGTGGACGCGAGATCGTACCGAGCACTGCATCCTCCTCCTTGGGAAATCAAGGGGAATCAAGGGAGATCAAGAGACATCGTACCGAGCACTGCATCCTCCTCGTCCTCGTCCTCATCATCGGCGAAGGCCTCGTCCATCGCGTCCGACATCATCTCCTCCTTCATCCCCATGATCTCGTTCTGCTGCTCGAAGTCGGCCATGATCTGCCCACGCGAGATCACGCGTGCGAGAGAAAGAGACGATGAGAGAGACGTCATCAAGAGACGCGGCAGCTGATCCGACGCTAGGCGGCGGCAGACGGAGCGGGCACGGGCGCCACAGCGCGCCTTACGGACAGATCCGGCGGTGGCGGCGCGAGCTTCACGTACCTTTTGGATCTGCGGCATGTTCATCTTCTGGTTCATCCGCGCCATGATCTTGGTGATGCCCTTCATAGACGCCGCCATCTGCTGCGACGACTGCATTGTCGTTAACCGGAGTGAGACCGCCTCCAAGTGCGACTTCATCTTGTACATCTTTTTGATGTAGTTGCGTGTGCGCACGAGGTCCTTGGCCTTGATCTTCGCCGCGTCCATGTGACCATCCTTGGCTGCCTTCTTGATTTCTGTCATCAGCTTCTTTTCATTGCGCTCAAGCGTCGTGCGCTCGCGGTCCATCTCGCGCACGCTCTTCTTGATACCGCGCTGGTACTCCTTCATTCGCTGCGCAGGCGTCTTTCCTACGCCAAACAGGTCCATGGTTAAGAGAGGAGCTTGCGAAGCGTGTGACTGCTTTGCGAGCGCTTCGCAAGCAAACCCGCTTTTCTTCACGACACGACACCGCATCGTTCACACGGTCGTTAACCTCCGTGCGTTGGGGTTGTGCCTCACTTTCAACCGAGCGCCGCATTTCTGTGACGAAATGGGTCATCATCTCATTTATCTCCGACCGACGCGTAATGCTTTTCGTGCTCGTGAGCGCCTCGGCGCTCGTCGTGGCCCCACGAGGCGCCGTTACGCACAAATTGCGCGGCGGCGATGTCAAAAACATGGACTTCTTCAAGCAGTTCATGCCTAAGTCGCTGCCGACTGATGCCCCAGTGACAACGACCGTGTACTTTGACATGACAATTGGTAACCCTATCCCTATCCCTAACCCCAACCCGAACCCGAACCCTGACCTACCCCCCCCAACTCAGGCGGCAAGCCGGCTGGTCGTATCGAGATGGGTCTCTTCGGCGGCGTGGTGCCGAAGACAGCCGAAAACTTTCGCGCGCTGTGCACGGGCGAGAAGGGCTTTGGTTACGCAGGTTCGCCATTTCATCGGGTGATTCCTGGCTTCATGTGCCAGGGCGGTGACTTTACGAATGAGAATGGCACCGGTGGCAAGTCCATCTATGGGAGTAAGTTTGCCGATGAGAACTTCGACCTCGGCCACGGTGGCCCAGGCTGCTTGTCCATGGCGAACGCTGGACCCAACACGAACGGCTCCCAGTTCTTCATCTGCACGTCAGACACGTCCTTTCTCGATGGGAAGCACTGCGTGTTTGGAAAGGTCACCAAAGGCATGGACGTTGTCAAGCTGATTGAGGCAGTTGGCTCCAGCAGCGGTAAGACGCGCCAGGAGGTGCGCGTTGCCGCCAGCGGCCAGCTGTAAAAAGTGAAGATGTGTGCGAACACAAGAGCGACCCGTCTGCTCATACGTGCTCTCAAGCTATCGACTGAGACGACTAACTTCTCTCGTCTCTAAGTACTAGAGGACCGCTACCAAGACTGAAAGCTAGTGCTAAAGAGAGTAAAGAGTTCTACGTTGACATGTACTAAGACTACCAAGCCAGCTCATCGTCGTCCTCGTCCCCCTTGTCGCCCCGCCCCGCCCTTCTTGCGAGGCTCCCCAAGTGGTCGACGGCGGTCGTGTACTGGCGCTGCAGCTTGAGGCGCGAGTACAGGTGCGGGCAATCGAGGTTTCGGCACTCGATCGGCCCCACGCGCGCCGCCGAGCAGCGCAGGCAGTGCGCCACCAATGCATGCACGCGCGCCTCAAGCAAGTTTCGTCTCGTGGTGAGAGCGACCGTTGAGGTCAACCGATCGTCGGCGCACTCAGCGCATAGGAGCGCGGGGCAGGGCTTGTCGCACAAGATGCAGTGGCTCGACTCGAAGTAGCCGACGATCGTGGCGCCGTGACGGGCGCGCTGGGCGACCGCTGCCGGTAGAGCGCGGTCGAGCGGCGCGCGGCGCGAGCGGCGCATCTCCTGCTTGTACCTGTGGGGAAGAGGCGAGGGCGCCGTGGTGAGCACTTGCATGCAGGGATCGCCATCGGCGCCTTTCGCGTGTACCTGTGGGGAAGAGGCGAGGGCGCCGTGGTGAGCACTTGCATGCAGAGGGGCCATGCGGTCGCGAGCGCATCTCGAGCTTGTACCAAATGAAGACGTCGACGCCGATCAGCGAAAAGATGCGCCCGAGCGCTGGCAAGATGCGATTCAGGATGTAGTACGATGCATCCGGGCGAGGCGCCTGCCACCGCGCCGCGTCGGGCACTCCGTGCGGCGGGAAGAGGAGGACTTCGGGGCGCTGTGCCGAGTCGCGCAGCCGAGCGGACTCCTGATGAAGGGGGTCATCAGAGGTCATCAGAGGGGGGCGCTGTGCCGAGTCGCGCAGCCGAGCGGACTCCTGATGAAGGGGGCAATCAGAGG
>Ga0210239_100581_pt1 | contig 32356 bp, 30 predicted proteins | sample ChrtobMetP5a_0mM_FD_155451 | JGI IMG/M metagenome (GOLD analysis project Ga0210239, IMG submission 155451) | Chrysochromulina tobin associated microbial communities from unialgal haptophyte culture, Seattle, Washington, United States - P5a_0mM | ecosystem: Host-associated > Algae > Haptophytes >... | reverse complement strand
CGGCGCGCTTTCTGCACATGGGAAATGTTTTTCGCCGAGGTGGTCAGGACACCTTGCTCTCGGAGGCGCGCCGCAATGCAGCGGCCTTTTTTCGTACGTGCGGGGCGAACCCGCAGCTCGACGGAGCCAAGTACCCTGGTCGTGACACCAAGAACCTCAAGTCCGATCTCAAGCCCAACGGCAAGCACGACGACTCAAGCAAGAAGCCCTGCGCGGATTTCAACGCCGGCCGGCCGTGCCGCACGCTTAAGGCTGACGGCTCGTGCGCTTTCGCGCACAAGTGCAATCAGTTCGTTTCCGACAAAGGGCCTCTGGGTTACTGCTTTGGCCCTCATGCTCGGTGCACAGGCTGCACCTACGCCGACGACAAGAAGCTCAAGTCGCCAGCTAAGTGAGCTGGCCGCGGCGTTCGGCCCGGACGCGGTGTCATTCTACGGGGGCGCGAGCTCCTACGTGAATGGCTTGCCGATGGGCTGGCATGAGGAGGTGGACGTGTCGGGCACCTTCTCCGAGATGTTCGCCTGGGCGCGGATCGTGTATGACCAAGGGGCATGCGCCCTGCCGGGCGTGAGTATCCGCATGAAGCCTTTCGTGGCTCACATGTGGGAGGCTGTCAGACTGGGCTTCGTGCAGGGGCAGCATGCCGAGTTCGTGCAGCAGGGGCTGCGATGGGGCTTCGAGATTGGTCTCCATCCTGAACCCTTTTTCCTTACGTGTTACGAACAACCCCAGGCCGAAAAACCGCCTTCTTTAGTTTTCGGACTTTGAACGGTCCACCGCTCCATACATCTTCACACTCCTGACGGGACCCCTGAAAGTCACAAGGGCGCCGTTATGGACGCCAATGTATCAAGGTCATGCCCATGGTGCGACATTTTACACGGCGATATGTCATATGAAGAACGTGTTGCCGACCATCACGCCGGTTTGACAACTGGTTCGATGACAACCGTTGTCGTCGACCGCGGCCTTGCAAGCGACCTTGCGAGCCTTGCGAGCCCAGAGAGGGAGAAAGGACAGCCGGCCTTGTGAACGGCGGCAGGGACGCGTGAGGACTCCTTTCCCTTGACGTGGGCGACAACCTCGCACATTGAAGCTTCGATTCTATCGACAGACTGCTGCAGCCTGTCAGTCGCGGCGGTGACGTTCTCGGCCTCTGCGACGGCCCTGGCAACCGCCGAAGGCATAATGGAGCCGTCCATCGCCGGTGAGGCGTGAAGAGGGGCACCATAGCCCGGACACACTTCGATGGCCTGCACCTCGATAAGGGCGAGAGCCGAGCTCACCGATGCCGAGCGGAGCTGGTTGCGCTTGATCACGAGCCGCTCTCGCTCCGCCTCAAGCGCGCCGATCTCCGCATGAAGTGCACGCACACTGGCGTTCAGGGCGTCGCGTGTGCCGCCGAGGCGTGTGAAGCCGGTGTACGGTCCTGCTCCATTCAAGTTGATGTTGAGCACGCGCGCAAAGGCGCCCGTCTGCATCGCCGATTCGACGCCGATGGGAGCGAGCAACTTGATCTGCATCTTCTGCACCGGCGGTAGCGGGTGACCGACGCGCGGGCTCTTCGTGATGGTCATCGGCGGAAGATCCACCTTCATCAACTCCTCCGTGCTGTCATCCTTCTCGGACAGAAGTTTGAACTCAAACCCCGAGAGCTCGACATTCATCTTGTGCCGTGCCGAGGGCAGACCAAGGAAATCCGAGAGCACCAGGAAGGGTGTCATGATCTTGATCTGCGCTGTGTGCCATTCCTCTCTCATCAAATTGTCGCACGCGCGGTACATCTTGCCGTGCTTCTTGCGGAGTCTCTCTGTCGCGCCGAGCTGCGACGCCCACTTGACGCGCTCTATCGGACGCAGGAAAGCTTCAAGTGCCACCCAGAATGGCGGCGAGTACTCGACAAATACCTTGCCCATCTGGATGGCCATTTCGTCAGCTACGTCGACCCTCGAAGACTTCATCGTGAACGCGCGGATGGCCGGCACACGGTCGCAGTTGGCGTTTTCTATAGATGCAGGGGGGTTGTCGCCTCCCGAGCTCGTGAGCGTACGGTGCGCAAAATTTCGCGCGCGTCCAAAGAGGCCCCGCAGCTGATCGCGCCGCAGGGCGAGGAACGCATCAATCGCCCCGGGAGACTCGATCGGGCCACCCAACATGCTGTCCAACTCTGCCTCTCCGTACATCGAGTCCTCAAAGCGAAGGATGAGCGGCTTGGGAGTCGCTGTGGGATGGCCGCCGTTGCCCGCGGGCCCTGCACGCGCGATGATCGAGGTCACGACAACGTTGGTCGTCGCTCCAACAGCCTTCACCACGCGCATGCGTGCGTGCACGCCAGCGACATTGAGCACCATGAGCTCGACCCCACAGCCGCCCGTGTACGCCGTGTAGCCGAGCCCTTGTTGGACCTGCTCGGTCGCATCGAGTGAGCGGAGCAGCTGCATCTTGAGCCCGTCGATCTGCACGTCGACTGCGCGACACACGTAGTGATCTGGGCCCTCGGACAGGCGAGGATCGGCCAGGGCATCTGCATCCAGCTCCTGCATCCTCGAGATGTCATCGGTCTCGTCGATGGGGTCCTCCCCGCCGTCGCCATCGTCGTCGCCGCTTGAGGGGTTCCGAGCCGAGGAAGGTCGCGCAAAATTGCCCTTCCGCTTCGCGACGGCGATGGCAGCATTCTGTGCCACGAACCGGCACCATGCGAGAGTATCCACCGGCAGCAAGTCTTCATACGTCTGAAGCTGCACTTGGCCAACTTCGGACAAGGCGGCGCGCGCATTGAGGCGCTTGACTGCCGATCGGAGCGCCTTTTCGGAGAGGCCCGAGCTTTGCAGAAACTCCAGATAACTCTTCTTATAGACCTTGGCTGTGCGCATGATCTCCGCCATGTTCGCGGTCTTGACCTTCGCCTTGTTGAGCGACAACGCCACTGCGCGCGAGGCGGCGCGCCACCTGCTCTTGGGTGGGATGCTGCCGGACTGAGGGAGCTGCATGAGCTGGCGCATGATCTGGTAGCTCGCCCACAGCTTGTATTCGGATAAGTGAGTTGTGAGTGACATCAGCGACGCGAGTTGCATCTCAGTCGCCTGCAGTGAGAGCTGACCCATGTGGCATGATGTGATCTGGAAAGGGCACTCGTAGTCAAACTTGGAGGGGTCGTCCTTGTGGCTGGAATCCATCTTGACCGCCGCCGAGAGGCAATGCGTCGCATCGCCCACTGGACGAAAGAGGAAGAACCACTGGCTGTCCTCCCAATGAGAGGCGGCCTTTGCTACCTGTTTCATCGCGTCCCGCATCGCATTCTGGTCGGTGAAAAACGCCTGCTGCCGCTCTTGCTCGGCCGCGGCCTCAGCCTTCTTCTCTACGTCGGACGGCGAGGAGATGATCCGTTTGTGCCCCAGCGCAAGCGCCCCTGCCTCGCCCACCACCTTCGCTGCCGCCGACATGCACACGCCACTCCTGCTGCCGTGATGCACGTAGACTCCCGCCTTGCCCATCTTCACTTCTGTGACGAGGCCGTCACCTGCCTTGGTGGTGGCGACGCTCATCGAAGGCAGGACCAAGCCGGCGCAGAACATTGGTGCTCCCATTCGCATCCCATCCTTGCGCTCGATCCGAATGTGGATGTCGCGAATCGTCACGGTCAGGTTGACCTGGTTGATCAGCCGACGAACGATCGATTCGATGAATGACGGCTTCTTCTTCTTCTGGTCGAGCGCCTCGATCTTCTTAATGAGCGCGGCGAGTGCGCCCTCGATGGATGCTTCCTTGGCTTTGCGCAGCGACTCGTACATCCAGCCCTCGCGCTCGAGCGGGTAGATGAGTACAGTCAGCCCTAGGACCTCAAGCTTCCAGTCGCCAGAGATCAAGTTCTCCCACGGAATGTCGATGGCGATACGGTCGGCACGCACCATCGCGACACGGAAGGGCAGACCCTTCTTTGACAGCGCCTCGTTGGCTACCGACGTCTGCACGAACATATTCTCAACGGACATGTCGCCAGCACCGTCCACGACAAAGTCGGAGCACTTTTCGCCCTTAACATCGGTGCCGATCTCAAGGAATGCCTTGAGCTGCTTAGTGACCTGAGAGTCGATAAAGTCGGACACGGACTTCAGGGCCCGCTTGCGAACGCCAGAGAAGAGCCCCATCGGACCCTTGTTTTCCTTGGCCATCCCGCGCGTCTCCTCACGAGAATCTTTCTATCACGCGCACGGCCACCTGCGCTAGCTCCTTGTTCGCGCTTAAGTGCGATACGTGCAGTACTCGTTTAGAGGCTCTCTTGCGGAATTTCGTATCGGCAGAAACTTCCTAGACACGACGTTTTTCCCGTTCCTTCTCTAGCCAGTATGTACCGTTATGCTATTTTGATCACACAGCACGGAGGTTCACCTCGTGCTCTGCGAAAGGTCACTGTCCGTGCGACGGTCCTCAAAGCGAAACCTTTGTTACTTGTGCGGGTTGTGGGATGCATCGCGTCCGCGGACGGAGCGGGGACGTCGCACGAACCGTGCTGAAGCAGGAAAAAGAGAAAACACTCAAATGTCGTTAAAGTGCTCACCGACGAAGGCATGCTTATCACGAAACCTCGCCTCGTTGCGCTCGGCCTCGGCACGCTCGCGCGCCTTGCGAACCTCGACGCTCACGGTGCCCTCGGCCATCGCGAGCGCCCCCTCGAGCGCGGCGCAGTTCGTTGTATCATAGTGGCGACGCTTGTACGCATCGAGCGCGTTGCTGCTGCCCGGCGATGCCGCCGACTCCTTGAGGGCGGCGCTCAGGGCGGTGGAGCATACCGCGCCGCCCTTGCCAGTGGCTGTGGTCAACACCTGACCGAGGGCGGCGGCGAGGACATCAGATGGCACCACCGGCTTTGCAGGTGCGCTGCCGGCAGCTCTGAGGGCGGCGAGCGCCTCGGTGAGCCCGGGGTGGTGAGCATCAGGCGCCGCGACCTTGGGCGAGTCGGCCGCGCTCTCTGTAGCGCTCTCTGTAGCGCCCACGACGACGCCCTCAAGGACCTCCAAACGAGGCGCCGTGCAGGGCAGGTCCTCCAAAAGGGATTGCCCCGTCCCTGCGCCACCCGCCGCCATCGCGCCCACCGCTTCCCAGCGCGCCATCCCGGGCGCCATCCCGGGCGCCATCCTCGTGCTCGTAGCGCCCGAGTGCGAGTACATGACCGCCTTGCGCGCCTTGCGTTGGCTCTCGGCGAGCTGCTGCGCGTGCGCTTGGTTGGCTGCCTTCCATGCTGCCAGCTGCGCCTCCTCAGCCTCGCGCCTCTTGCGTGCCTGCTCCTTGCAGTACGCCTCCATGCTCCCGGGCGCGGCTGGCCGCTTCCATTCCGCCGCACGCGCGTACGCTGCCACGCGCCCGGGGCTCTCGAGGGCCACGCGCCCAGGAATCTCGAAGGTCGCCCCAGCTCGCTTGGCCAGCGCCGCCTCCGCCGCTGCCGCCGCCGCCGCCTCGTCGAGCTGCCGGTAGGTCTCGGCACTCGGCTTCTTGGCTCGGGACACAGGGACCGTGTGCACCTTGGACGCGTCCATGTTGCCGGGTTTGAGCGCAACGGTGAGCGGCTCATCCGTCGCCGAGCGGGCCTCGACACTCACCTGATGAGGGAGGCAATCATCCTAATGAGGGAGCCAATCATCCTAATGAGGGAGCGGGCCTCGACACTCACCATGTAACGGCCACTCGCGCCGTCGTAGGCGAGCACGGTGCCGCACCGTCCGTTGAGCTCCTTGCGTGCCGTCAGCCCCTCGATGAGCACGCGCTTGCCCACAAGCTTGACCACAGGCTCCACCGGTGCCTCGGCCTCTGCTGGCGTTGGTGGTGGTGGCGGCGGTAGTGTCGCCCTCAGAACCGACGGTGGCGCAGCCGTCTCGACTCTGCGTCCGCTCGCCTCCGCCGCCGCCGCTTCGAAGGCGGCGTGCAGCGCGCTGGCGGCGTCGGTGTCGAGCTCGAGCTCAGCCATCGACTCCATGAACGCTGGCCTCGAGTCACTCGCCATCCAGCAGAGCGTCTTCAGCGTCAGCTCCTCCTCGACGAGGCGCGCCGCGTGCCGCGCGAGGCCGTGCCGCCTCAGCAGCGCCGTCATCGGATCGTCGTTCTCGTTCACAGGTTGCTCCTCGCCTTTGAGCGCCGCCGCAGGACCCGCTGGCGCTGCGGCGTCCTCGGCGCCATCGGAGAGTGTGCGCAGCTTCTGCTGCAAGTGCTTGGCATCCGGCACCGTGACGTCCAGCTCAGCCATCGCCTCGACGAAATCGGTCTCATAATCGTTTGCCATCCACGCAAGCGTCTCCAGAGTGAGTTCTTCCGATTCAAACGCTGGCAGCAGGTGCTCGATGCTGACAGAGGTGAGCACGGATGCCAGCGTCGGCGGCTGCATTCGGGATGATATATGCACAGCTACATGTACCGCGTGTCGTTTTCCGTGGACAAGCAGGTGCTCGCGGACACGGGAAGGGTGTGAAGAGAAAGCGAGCGCATGCGTGAACGCAGAATTTGCAGAGTCAACATACCAAAGGCGCGCGCGCGCACGGCGCGCCGGCGTGCGTGCCCAAACAACTCACAGTTGAAAAAGTCGTGCTTGGCAACGTCACCTGGAGAGAGAGGGAGCTGTTGTGTGGGGAACGATGTTCTCGCATCTCGGTGTCCCGCGTCACACATCCGTGCACACATGTCACATCACTCATCAGCGACATGCAGCGAGGGTGACCGGATCAAAACGCGCTCCCGCCGCCGCTCGGGTCGTGCAGCGGGCGATAGCATGGTACATGCACATGTACCGGCGCTTCCCCGGAGTCTTAGTCATGCTCGGGAGGCACATCGGGCGCATGGTCGCGCGAGTTATCGCGCGAGCTGCTGACGGGTCCGCTACCTGCCCCGGCCGTCTCCGGCGTCCGTCGCACGACGCCGCGCAAGTCCTCGTCTGTGGGAGCTCCGTCGTGCAGCAGCCTCGGATGCAAGAGCCGATAGCCCGCCGCCTCGAGCTTGTCCGTGGAGTAGTGCGCGGAGCCCGAGTTGGCGCCGTCGTGGGCGCTCGCGGGCAAGACGATACGCTCCCACTCCTTGCGGCGCGAGAGGCCATCGAAGAGGCGCTGCATGGTGAGGGGCGCCGCGCACACATGGAAAGCTCCTTGCAGTCCCGCCAGGAGGGCGAACACCGCCGCGCCCGCTAGGTCGGCAGTATGGGTCAGTTGCACCACAGAGCTCGCGGGCGGCAGCATCGCAGCCAGCGCTTGCGACGGGTCGACGGCGCGTGAGGGACGGCGCACCGGTAGGGCGTCGAGGTCGGCCAGGTATTCGGCCACGAGCTCCTGCAGCCCAATGGCATCGCCCAGCAGCGAATCGAATTCGGCCGCAGCGGTGCCCTCCTCAGCGAACAGAGGGCAGGCGCGCAGCACCGCCAGCCTCGCGGTGCTCGCCCGTTGCAGCGCCGATTCCTCATCAAGCATCATCGCGGCCACCGCATTCAAGTCCTCCTCCTCGTCCTCATCCTCATCCTCGTTGCCGTGCGTGCCCGTGCTCGGCTCCTCCGTTGCCTGTAAGCCCGCGGCCCTCTCCGCCTGTACGCCCGCTGCCCTCGTCGCTGCCGCCACCCTCTCAGCCTCCTTCGCCGCCACCCTCGCCGCCTCCATCGCTTCTTCCTCTGACAACCTTCCAAGTTCGCTCGCTTCGACGCCGGTGCCATGGACGCCCGTGCCATAGACTCGCACACTCGAGAGCAGCACCATTTGTTGGACGCCGCGACCGCCCGCGGCGCCCGCCTCATCCGCAGCCGAACCCGCCGCCGCCGCCACAGCCGCAGCCGCAGCACCCGCAGCCGCACCCAGCGCCGCCTCGGCAGCGCTGAGGTCCGACACGCCCGCGAGCGGGAGAGCGGCTCTGAGCGCATCGAGCCCACCCGCAGGCAAGCTGTCGGCGCACAGCACGAGCGCATTCACGCGCTGCAGCGCCCCCGCGAGCTCGCCTATGCTCGTCAGGTTGACGGGCCGCGCCACGCACCGTGGGTATGGTACGCTCGCGGTCCATGGCACGTTCGATGCCCCCTCGACGGTGCGGTCGGTGAGAACCTCGACGGTAGCACCCAGCTTGCAAAGCTTATCCGCCACGATCAAAAGGCACTCGGACAGCACCTCGCAATCGCTCGGCAGGATGATCGACACTCGCCGGGAGAGGAGGGTGCGGCCAGCCCGTAAGTAAGCAATGAGGTCGCTGTCATCAGGGCCGAGCCCGAGAACACGCTGGGCCTCGTCAGCGGATGGTGCAGGCGCCGTGGTGGCGGCGCGTTCCTCGTCAGTCGAGGCCTTCTCCTCCTCCTCCTCGTCTGCCGCGCCATCCTCCGCAGCGCACAATCGCACACGTCTATACCGGAGGATGTGCGGCAGATCACGCTGTGGCGAACGCGCAATTTGAGGTCTCCTGACGTTGGTATGGAACGGCCGGGGCGTGCCACCGAGAAACGCGGCCGTGGACACCGCAACGAGCGCGCAGCACAGCACGACATCGGAGCGCCGCATATTGCCGAGACACCAATCCTCCCTGTCCAGTGTCCACAGCACCACACAGGATCAGACGCACACGTCCTCACACGTCCTATTCACAACCTGAACCTCCTAAGCGGAGATTTTCATGGATTTTTTTTCTCTCACTCGAACGCAATCAGTTCCCAATGTATGGGAGGGGCATTCAACTCCCAAATACATGTAGAAGACCACTTCACTTTGCGTCAAGACCGAGAAAACTTCACGAAATCGCGCTTCGGGAATCAAATCACAAATGGGAGCGGGCGGACCATCGGCTAAGAACGATCGTGCAAGCGTCCACGCCCTCAAGCGTCAACGCGCATCTGCGATGTTGCGCCACACGAGAAGTAACGACTGCAACATTCAGGCTTCACGTGATTATCCAAAGGGGCTGTTCGCCAGGATGCTCGCGCAGGTTGCCAGGCTGACGGTTGACGCTCAAAGGCGTATCCCCTAACAAGCTGGTGCCTAAGTGCAGCGGCTTGTTCGGGTTCGTGGCGTTACGGCGCGATTTGCAACATGCACAGATACGGCGCGATTTGCAACATGCACAGAGCGCGAGCACGGCGAGTAGGAAGAGCAGGCAAACGTAGCCGCTGATGAGGGCCAGATCCAATTGCGGGTCATGGCGACGGGGTGGCGGTGATGGCGAGGGAGGTAGCGGCGACGGTGTGACCGATTCGATGAGCTGGACGGTAGCATCGATCACGTCCTGGTACCTACGACAGCCCTGTGGGTCGGTGAGGTCATGGCCGCACCCTGGCACCCTCATGTAGCTGAAGTTGGCGATCAGCTCCGCCGAGCCGTTGCGGGCCTGATCGTTGCACACGTCCGCCGTATCGTGTTCGCCACAAATGTAAAGGATGGGGAACTCCGTCACCAAGCCTACCTTGACCCGCTGGGGGCTGCCCTCCAGCGGATAGGGTGTGTGCTCTTTGACGTAGGACACGGGGATGCCCAAATCGATCGGCCCCCAATCGTCAGTGAGAGGAGGCATCCCGAGGGCGCCAGACTCGACGGCGCCGGTGTACCACCAAATTGCGGTTTGGCAGGCCTCGGGGGCAGTGTACCCATACGCTGTACAAAGCGAGTGGTAGATGCTTGCGTTGTAGGCCTTGACAGATTCGCCGGGTAGCGTGAGCGCCCAGAGGTACTGGAAGTTGATTGCTTGCGTCGGGTTCTGGTTGGGGCCGAAGAGCTCATCCGAGAAGACATCGGTGTGCGGAATGGAGAGTGTCGTGTACGACGCAAACCTGGAGCGCGCCGAGCTGACTGCGATGGAGTGAAACGCAACACGGGAGCCCTGGTCATGAGCCACAACGTGGAACTCGGTGCCCGCGCCAAAGTGGCAGTCCACGAGTGCGAAAAGATCCTGAGCGAGGTAATCGTAATTGTAATCTGACACGTTGTAGGGAGATGCGCCCGGAGAGTAGCCGCGCTGGTCGCAGGCCAAGGTGTTGTAGCCCCGACCTGCAAGTGTCTGCATCATCAGCGACCACATTCCCTTCGAGTAAGGGCCGTCATTTCCATGCATGAAGTAGACATTCCCCTTGGGGCTTGCGGTCGTGTTTACAACGGCGCAGTCGAAGAAGAGGTCACGGTCCTGGTAGGGGAACAGCTGGATGCACGTAATGCCCTGCACGCAAGCAGGAAAGATTTGGGCGGTGAAGAAGGCGGCGGCCATCCACGTAGCCATCGAGCGGCAGAGAGAGAAGAGCAAAGAGGGCTCCTCCACGCTCCTCTGTGTGGAGAACAGCTGAAGAAGATGCGGCTCCAGCAGAGAACTCACTTGTTCTTGCTTCGCTTCTCTTGCAGTTCCCCCCTTCGTCAATTACCGTGCCTACTCATGCATCAATTGCGCTGAATGTTTCGCAGAGGACTTAAACATCGGAAATATCCGGTAACCGCCGCGGAGGGAGGCAAAGCATGAATGCCAGCGTGCAAGAAGCGTAGCGACCTTCATTGCCCCCGTGCGCCAACCGACGCCACTGGCGACCTTGTGCTCTTGGCCATCCACGGCTTTGGCAACCGAATTCGATCGCTCGCGGCTGCATGGTGGCTTGCAGCGGAACAGCGGCGGCGCCTGCACATGAGGTGGCCTGCAGATGACTCATGTGGCGCTCGCTTCGAGGAGCTCTTTGAAACCGTGCTACTTACTGGTGATACGCTGCGGACAGACAGCCTTGTCGCCTTGAGCGCAGCTATGCACTACAGTGCCGGCCGCTTCTTGCACAACGACCAATCGCTCATCTCCATCTATGAAGGGCAGAGCGTAGATCGGCCGGCGGAGCTGTTCACCTCGGACCTGCTGCCGCTCGCGGCAGACAGCGCACGCGTCGTCGCGCTGCGCGGCGCCACCATCCCTGCGACTCTTGAGCGCAAGCACGCGCCACCTAACGCCTCCCATCGCGCTCCACTCACCGGAGCGAAGGCCGAACGCATTCGAATGCTCGAACACCATTCTGATGCGCCGATGCGCGGGGCATTCTACCGCGCGCTCGTGCCTGCGGCTGCCGTCCGAGCGCACATGCAGGCTGCAGTCGCGCGCATCGAAGCAGAGCGTGCCGCCGCTGCCGCCGATGGCCACAGCTTGCTTCTCGTGGGCGTTCACGTGCGGCAAGGCGACGCCCTCGACCTGGCGCAGCGATACTTTTTCCACGACCTGACAGGCGGCACGCACGACGCGGATTTCGTGGCGCGCTTCGCCAACGAGATGGCCGCGGTCGCATCGGCCGGCGTCGCCGAAGGCCGACGTGCACTCTTCTTTCTCGCATCGGACCAGGAAGCCGCACGCCGGATACTGCGGTCGCGCTTTGGGTGCGCGCTGGTCGAGCTGGCGCCGCCGTGCGTGGAGGGCGCCTGGCGAGCGGACGAGACTCGAGGCGATCCGGTGGCCGGCGTCGACGAGGGGCGCGTGGGGCGCGGCTGCCATGAGATGCATCACGCGGTGGCTGAGTGGCTCATGCTCGGCCGCGCCGAGATCCTGATTCGATCTCGCAAGTCGAGCTTCTCGGATGAGGCCGCCCTGATCAACGGGGTTCGTTGCATTGATCTGGGGTAAGCCACAGCCCTAAAAACACCCATAAAAACCACACGATGCACGTGTCGCGTGGATGCGTGGATCGCCTCGAACGATTCAGATTTAAGTGTCACGCTTATACGTCAATTCAAGTCAAGGGACAAGGCAAGCATGAAGGCAAGGCCTAGACGAGCACACGTGCGCCCACGTGTCTTGGCGCGCGTCAGAGAGGACCCTGACTCTGCTGGAATGAATCATCCCGCCCGCCCGCCCCCCCAAAAGAAACCGATTTCGTGCAGCTTCATAAAGGGGGTGCCTTTTTCACTGGCTCCCGCGACGATGAACGCAGACGGCGCGGCGCCGGCGACGGCGCCGCCGAACACGCAGCCTCTCGCCGCCGCGCCAGGACCGGCACCGCCGCCATCAGCCGAGCAGCAGCAGCTTTTGCAGCAGCAGGCGTTGATCATCATGCACCACCAGCAAATGCTCCTTCAGGCGGCGGCGCAGCAGCAGCAGACTGCGCGCCCGGCCGTGTCCTTGGCACCTGGCGCACCCAGTGCCTTGCCACCTGGAATGGTTATAATCCATCCATCAACCGTGGGCGCTCCGGCCGCCGTGGCTCTCTCCCCGTCGCCACCGATGACGATACCAATTGTGCAACTGCCCGTGCCATTTGAGGCGTCCTCGAAGGTCAAGTCGTCGGCGCCGCCTGCCGCGGCATCGGGCACGAGCTTATCCCAAGCTCAGGCGGCGGCCGCCGTCGCCGCGGCCGCGCAGGCGGCCGTCGCTCGCGCCGCAGCGCTCGCTCCGCTGCAGCAGAGGGCGTTGGCGTCATTGCCGGCGCTGCCGGCGCCACCGGCACGGCCGTGGCCAGCCGGGCTGCCCGGCCCATCATACGTGCGGCTGGCGAGCACCAGCGTCGCTCCCGGCCTCGGCATGCCGCCGAGCTGCCTGCCGCCAGGTAGCCTGCCGCCAGGTAGCCTGCCGCCAGGTAGCCTGCCGCCAGGCAGCCTACCACCCGGCACATTCCCGCCCGGTGGTACCTTGCCTCCAGGCTACCTGCCGCAAGGCTACCTTCAGCCCTGGATGATGCCACCGGCTGGCCTGCCTCAAGCCGGGATACCTCCGCCCGGGCTGCCTCAAGGCAGTGCGATGCTGCCGATGACGGGCTTTCCGGGCTTCGCGCGGCCGCTCTGGCTGCCCACTGCCATGCCGGCCGCGATGGTCGCGCCTCGACCGGCGCCCGCACCCGCCGCCGCGCCCAAGGGCGGCGCCGGCGCGCGGGGCACCAAGCAGCCGGCAGCCGGCAGCGATGCAAAGAAGCCAGCTCGCAAGAAGCGAAAAAAGTGGTCGTCCGATGACGATGAGAGTGACGAGGAGAGCGACGCGAGCTGGGCGGGGAAGCCGAGCGCGAGCCGCGCGCCGCGCGCCGACGCGGCCGAGGGTGGCCGGCCACGCCGTCAGGCGGCCCAGGATGCGATGATCAAGACCGACATGTGCCGTTCCCTCGAGAAGGCGAGCGCGGAGACATTCGTCAAGGAGGCACACGCGTTGATGCTGCAGCAGCTCACAAGTCAGGAGAGAGAACAGCGCGAGCGCGAGAATTTGCAAGGCGAGTATGCGGGAAAGTTCATTCGCGTGGGCGACGAGTTCCAAGCCGACGTGGCCGAGCTAGTTGAGGGGGAGCTGCCGCCTCCGAGCGGAGAGGAGAGCGACACCGAGGAGCGTGGGGATTCGCGCGTGGAGATTGAGTACACCCCGCTCGCCGAGCCGCCCAAGTCAGTGCCCATCCTCACGCTTGAACAGGTCAAGGCAGCCGAGCGCGCGGCCGCTGCGCTCGCCGACGCCGCTCCCGCACCCGCCACCTCCTCACCCGCTGCTGCCGACGGGTCATCAGTGGAGCTGCGCGACTTTGATGAGGGTGGCGAGCCGCTGCTGCCGTCTGGCGTCGTGCTGGGCGGCTTCTGTCGCGCAATCGGCAAGCGAGCTGGCGAGCGCATCCCATTTAAGGCAGTGCTCCTCTCGACGCGGCGAACCTCGCCCCATCTGCTCGTCAAGTATGTGGGCACGTCAGATGGGCGCGAGGCTCACCCAAACTCGGGCTTGCTCCCAGAGTCGCTCAAGGCTTTCTTGTCATGCGTGGATGTGAGCGCGTGGGTGGAGCCGGCCAAACCCCCTCCCGAGTTGATCACCCTCTTCGGCCTCCCCTCCGCCGCCGCCGAGCGCAAGTTCCGTGCGCGCCCCGCATCGGCCGAGCCGAAGCTCGAGCTGCTCACCGAGGCGGGCGGGCTGCGCCTTCACCTCGACCCGCGCCGAAACATCGACGGGTACACGGGCACCGGCTATGCGGGCGTCTTCAACGACTACTGGCCCACCGGCTTTAAGAAGTTCAAACCCTTTGTGGTTACCTACGAGGGTCGTTACGCGGGCCGGTTCGCCACCGTCGAGCACGCGGCCGTGCAGTACGCGCGGCTCGACGAAGGTCTGCCGCCGTTGCACTTTGACGCTCGCGCCGAGTTTGAGGCGAACATGCTCGGATGAGGCGTGCTGACCTCACGCCATCTGATTACAAGGTACGGATGTCATGCGTGGCGCTCACTTGCTGCCGCGTATGTGGACCAGTTGTATGAGAACTCGTGCGACACACTGGAGGGTGCGTGGACTTGACGACGCTTGGAGAGCATGGCGCGGCGTGCGGTGGCGAGGTGGAGACGCCAGCACGGATTGAAGGGACACCGGACAAGCTCGCAGCAGGGTTTCTTTTCTTGCCCTAAACTCCAAATGAGGACATGTTGGCACAGCGCACGAGCCACGGCGTTTCCATGGCGCAGCCGCGCTTTCCCGGACCCAAACCCGTTAACCGTTTGTCCGCTCTGCGGTGTTCACGCCTATGTCATGGCCTATGTGCGTCGGCGGCGAGCCAGCTGCTGCACCGACCAAGCGCCCTTGCCGCCGTCGCCGCCTCCTTGACTCACCCGGCTCGGGGGCGCAACGCGTATATCGTGCACGCTGTTCTGAAGCGCAGCTGACGCCGGAGCTGCTGCCCTCGGTGCCTCCGCCAGCCGCCACAACCAGCAGCTGCGCCCAGCTGCCAGCGAGCCTGCCGCGGCCTCAAGCTTCTTGTGCCTCTTGCCAGAAAGATGTGCGTCCACATATTCGTCTGCAATCTCGATGTCGCAGTAGCGGCACACGCGCACGCGCATGCGACCATCGCTTGGTGGCTCGACGCTTGGCTCGACGCACCGTGGCTCTGGAGGCACTGCTTTGGCTGCCGCTGCTTTGGCAGCCGCTGCTGCCACAATGGCAAGTTGCTCGGCTAGGAGCAGCTCACGCGTGGCCTTATCGCGCTGCCAGGCACGCATGCACTCGTGCACCTCGCGCACAATGAGGATGCACAGCGCTACGCACGCAGCCGCCAGTCCGTGCACCGCCCAAAATGGCCAATCCATCTCGTCGAGCAATGCATGTGCGATCGGCTCAGGCAGCCAAAATGGCCGCTCGCGCTGTGCGTAGCTGATATGCTTGTAGGAGGCCGGGTCTCGAAAGTTGGTAGAAAAGCGCATCGAGCCAGCGCCCTCTGCCTCGTGCCATGTCGCTCGGAATTCCGCGTCGGCGGACCCCATGCGTGTTATATATACCGTTACCGCGGCGGGTAGAAAGCACATTCACATTCACACATCCACCTTAACACCATCGCGGGTACCACACGGGGGCGGTTTAGAAGGGCGACATGCCCATGGTGAGCTTGAAGCTCATGGCGGGAGCGGCGAGGAGTATGGTAGTTGCGTCCGCGAGAACGACGGCTGCCGAGATCCGAAAGATGGGGTTTCGTCACTACCTCCGAATGATTAGATATAGCCTCCGAGCGATATAGATATAGTAGCCGCGCGGTGTGGTGTGCACGGGGGTGTGCAAGGAAGGTTCGGGGGAGGACCGCCAGCGCGAGAGGCCATACCGGATGGCATTAAGTTTCGGAGTCATCAAGGGGAGTCATGGGTGGTCGGCGCGCGTGCGTGCTTACCGAGCTCTCGCAGGGCGCGGTCGAAGGTGGGGGAGAGCGCGCCTGTGGTCTCGGTTCTAATCAGCACTCAGGGTCACCGGGTGACTACCGCGGCGCTGGGCGTCGGCATAGTCGTGGTCGCGTGTCTCTCGCGTCTCAGACCCAGCCGAGCCGGTGCCCGTGGCGCGGAGGCGCGCCGCCAAAGGTCATTGGCCTTCGCGCCCCGCTCTGGCTACGCTCTGGCACCCTTACTGGCACCCCGAGGTTGGCGATGATGAGGGCTTGATCCTCAGTGTTACAAGGCTTAGAGGGTTAGCATCAGGATACACCCCATCGGATACCTTGCCGGATACAAGTAAAAATCCAACCCTGGATACATTCAAGATACATCAAGATACATCAGGATACGTATCCGATAACAATAACCCACCCGCGCCCATGTGCCCAGATCCCTATTGAGAGCAGCTGAGCAGGTGGCCACGTAAACGCTGATTAGGCCGGGCGCCCGGGCCTGGCCTTAGGCCTGGCCGGCGATGCGGCGACCTGAGTGAGTTTCCTCGCTCCTAACTGCGTAGGCAAGTGGCAAGTGTGTAGGACAAGTTTAGCCTGCTGCCTGCCCTTTATGTCTGCTCCTGTTGCAATCTTGCTTGATTCCGGCACTTCTATGAATCGTTGGCAGAACCGTTAGGCCGATTTTGGAACAGATGCAATGAACCGACCGGTAGATGCATAGACTGCAGAAGTGAGGCGCGACCTGGGCACGCTGAGTCTTTGGAGTGCGCGAGTTGCAGACGACTCTCTCGCCGACGATTCAATGCTCTCCTTGGCTTTCGTCGCGGCTGCCCTGGCGTGGTCGCAGCCAACGCTGCACCGCGCCAGCCCTCGCGCCGTTCTCGTCCAAGCGCAGCCGGCGCAGCACCAGCTCCACGTCTCTCCGCGAGCTCGAACTGTGCGTGCAGGCGGCGGACCTGTTGAGAAGCTGGACTACGTTCCGCCGACGCCGCTCGCGGACTCGCTCGCGGGCGTGACGGTCGGCTTCTCGCTCCTCTCCAAGGCCATCGCGTCCTCGGCGATCGCAGGCGTTGACCCGCTCGTCGGCTTGTGGTCATCGGTCGTCATGGGCGTGTCCGACGTCGCGCTCGGCACGCGCCCTGGCGTCATCTCGGGCGCTGCGGCGGTGGTCGTCGTGCCGCTCGGGGCCATGGTCGCCACGCATGGCACGAAATACATCCCACTCGTCATGTTCTTGTGTGCCATTTTCGAGGGCCTCTTTGGCTTCTTCAAGCTGGCGAAGCTGACGCGCTTCATCTCGGAGTCGGTGCTCAACGGCTTCCTCAACGGACTCGGCGGCCTGCTCTTTATGTCGCAGCTCAAGGTGTTCTATTCGGCGCCTGCCGTAGTGCCGGCCGTCGCCTGCGCCGGCATTTGCGGCTTGATCACGGAGCTGCTTCCTCGTGTCAAGTCGATGCCCAAGGCGCTCAAGGCTGTGCCGGCCTCGCTTGTGGGGCTTGCCGTCGCTACGGGGGCGGGCATTCTGAGCGGCCAGCCACTCAAGACGCTTGCGTCGACGGCGCCCCCGTCCACGTTTTTGGGTGGCTTCTCGGCCCTGCCCTCGTTTATCGATTTCGGGCAGTTTGCGGCCATGTTCACCTCCGTGCCCGCTCTCAAGATCGCGGTGCCAGTGGCCATGTCCATCGCCTTCATCTCCATCCTCGAGACGCTACTCGCGGCCAAGGTGGTCGATGATATGAAGGGCGAGAATCTGTGCACGCCGGGGAATCTGTGCGCGGTGCCAGGGGATGATGATTCTGCGTCCAAGGACGAGGGTTTCTCCGTGCCGGACAAGTCGGTGATCGCTCTGTCCGTTGGAAACATGGTCTCGTCACTCCTGGGTGGCTTTGGCGGCTGCGGACTCATCCCGCAGACGGTCCTGAACATGAAGAGCGGCGGCGGCGGGCCGCTCTCGTCGCTCGTGTATGCGGTCTCGATGTCGATCTTCGTGATCGTCCTCGCACCCCTCGTCGGTAAAGTCTCGCAGGCCGCCCTCGCCGGCATCATGCTCTCTGTCGCCTTCTCGACAATTCAGTTTGGGCCCTCACTCACCATTATCAAGCGCGCCTTTGGGATGGCGCCGCCCGCCCCTCTGCCGGCACCGGGTATGCCGGCCGAGCCGCCGCCGCTTGTGGCGCTCGTCAGCCTTGCCGTGACTAGCTACCTCTGCTACGCCGTCGACATGGCGACTGGCATCGTGGCGGGCGTGGTGCTCGAGAGGGTGCTCGGCGCTATCGGCGGTCTATTTTCCGGCCCCAAACCCGCCACCGCCTGAGCCGGTGGCGCCGCCAGCGTGAGGGCGGTGAGCCAACAGCGATCAGATGCACGCCCTCGTCGTTACGCTGGCACACGGGTCGAGGCGCGCGGCCACGAGGGCTAAGGGGCATTCCGGACACGCGCGCCTTCCCGCCAGCACCACTGCAGCACCATGCGTTTGTGCAGGGATGATCGCTCTCCCATAGCACAAAGCACATCCTCCCGGGGACGTGCGAGGCGTGAGTGAGGCACCATGTGAGGCGTGGTGAGAGTTATGGGGAGGGTGAGTGAGGCAGTTGAGACAGCAGGGCGCGGGGTGCTACGGGCTTGCAGAGTTCGGATCAATAACGAGATGGTTGGTCTTATCGTATATCTGAGCTGGCCACAAACGCCGGGCTCCTGAGTAGCAACGCAATACTGTAGGAAATCTCAATTTTGATTTTTGTGGTTGTGTGACATTACAGGGGATAAGTGTTGTTTTTTCCCGAAAGTGGTGTTGTTTTTTCCCATACGCATTTAAGTACATACTCATGCATTTTGATGCATTTTCAACATTTTCATTGCATTTCATCAGATTGCATTCTTCACCTGCTGCATGGTACTGCATATGATTGCATTTTTACGCATTCATGTATGTTGCATTCTGAAGTTGATGCATTTGCTTACCTTCATACGCATTTTCATTGTTGCATTTGGTACAAGGTGCATTCATGTGCATTTAAATGCATCCAAATTTGGATGCATTTTCATAGCATGTTGCATTCTCGTGCATTCATCGCACAAGATGCATTCACGTGCATTCTTTGTATGTTGCATTCTATACATGCCGCATCTTAACGCATTCCAATACATTCTCAGCTTGGTGCATTTTGAATGTGCTGCATTCTACCTGTGATGCATTTATGTGCATTATTGTGATTTCAATGAACTCGACGCGGTCATCGTCTCTGGCGGCAAGACCGTGGACCAGATCAAGGCCATGCACGTCCTCGAGAAGAAGAAGCACGCTGATGTGTGCAACAAGAACCGCGCAATCTCGCGGCGCAATCCGTCACCGAGATGGGCTGCCCGTCCGAGTACACCACGAAGCTTTCCAAGCTGGGCTGGATGTTCCTGCAGCTGCATGCATGAGAATGCATGCGAATGCACACATATTCATACGAATGCATACAAATGCATATGAATGCAAAAGGATACATATGAATGCATACGAATGCATACACGAGTGTGCATACACGAGTGAATGCATCTGCGTACACTAGTGAATGCGTGTGTGAGTGAATGCATCTGAATGCGCTTGAATGCGTAAGAATGCGAGTGCGTCAGAATGCAACGTGTCGACAGAATGCACCTTATGTGGGGAGGCATACAAATGCATTTGAATGCAACTCATGTAGAATGCAACGCACTGCAAATGCACAAAAATGCATATGAATGCACCGTATTTGGAATGCACAAAGATGCAGCTAGTACAACTACATAGAAATGCATTACAATGCGTCACGCCACGTATGCATCACGTGGCGAATGCATCAACATGAAGCGGACCTTCTGGATGCATGAAAATGCATTAAAATGTAACATGTCGAGAATGCAGCAGGTATAAAAATGCATCAGAATGCAGCCGTCTCGCATCGGAAGAATGCAGCAGCTCAAAGTGGTTGCAAAATGCGTTCGAATGCAACCGATTTGTAGAATGCAGCGCGTCTGAATGCATGCAAAAAACAATGAAATGCATATGAATGCACACGCATGCATACGAATGCACATGAATGCGTATGGGAAAAAACAACACCACTTTCGGGAAAAAACAACACTCCACCCTCATCCTCGTCCTCGCAAAAGTCAGCACGCAGCAAGTGCGGAGCCCCTACGGAATGTCAGTATCATGTTGTATCATGTTGTATCATGTTGTATCATGTTGTATCATGTCACAGTATTGTATTCATCAATATCATTGTATATCATATCAGTATCAGTATATCATATCAGTATCACATAATCGTGACGTACGTGATGGCTGCCGCTTGACCTTCTCCTCTTGTTCATAGGTGAGGGCCGAGTTCTTCCTCTTCTTCGTGCGTGCCTCTTCACCGTGCTCCTTGGACAGGTCTATCGCCACCACAACTGCGTCATCAGCCTCCTGCTCCTTCTCCTGGAGGCAAAGGCGCACTTCGCAGTCGACGTGTGCCGCACACTTGTAGTAGGCTCTCTTTCCAGTGATGGGAGAAGATGAGTTGGATGCCCATTCCCACTTGCCCTCTATGGTGCCCTTCCTCATGGCAGCTTTAGCCTCCTTCCAGGAAGGGAACTGCTTGATGGTCTTCCACTGTGAGCCTCCGCGGCCCATCCGGATGACCTCTGTGCTGGGGCCCTTGGCAGGGCCTAAGGGTGCTCCTTGCGGCGGCTGGAGGACTCCCTTGTGGCCAAGTAAAGGCTGAGCCTCATTGCGCTGATGGACTCGGCCTGCCTCGTAATCTGCGCCAGTATGACGCTGCACTTGGGGGTGGCGCGCTGGTTGGCGCGCTGGCGCGCGCGCTGCCATTTTGTGACGAATTCTGAAATATTTCATATGATACCGGTAGATACCGGTATTAGAGTAGCCGACTTCAGATTTATCAGAGATTTCACCGCATCTGCAAAAAGCACTCAAGGGCCATGGAGCAGAAAAGCGTGGTGGAGAGGCTGATGGAGCAGCTGCGCGTGATGGGGGAACTGCAGAAGCTCTTCGACTCCTCGAAGATGCTCAAGAAGCATGAGAAGATCGAGATGATGAAGGTTGAGGAGCAGAAGCTGGCTGCCCTCAAGCAGGAGCAGTTGGCGCAGTCTGCACCTCGAGTCCTTCCAGCAGCAGGACAAGCACCAGACTGGTCAGCTGCCATTGCCGCCGCGAACGCGGAATCGAAGGCGCGCAAGAAGCGTCAAGACTACATCGACTGGCCGTGCTCCAAGGTCGACAGCAACCCCTTGATCCAGCAGCATGGCACCTACACCACCTGGAAGCTCGGCCGAGAGATCATCCGCAAGGCCATCACGGACAACACCCTGTACGAGGACGTGCAGCGCACCAAGGAGTTCATGACCGAACGCATGGGTGGACGTGTTGGCGGCGCTGGGGTGCCAGGCGAAGGCAAGATGGATTGGGAGTTCCAGGATGGACAAGGATTCAGGTGAGACACAATGATACTGATATGATACTGATGATACAATATGATACAATATGATACTGCCAACGACATGATACTGATATGATACTGATGATATATTATGATACTGAATGACGTCCTGCATCACAGGCTTGTGGCCACAAGAAAGGCTTCCCAGGCATACAAGGGGCAGAAGGGGAATAAGACTCACAAGCGAGATCTCGACGGGCCTGCAATTCTCTATTATCTCCCAGGTCCTTGCAATGAAGCGCCCTCTGACGCTGTGACGGAGCAGGTTTGATGCTGATACAGAATGATATAGAATGATCCTGAATGATCCTGAATGATACTGAACGATACTGAACGATACTAAATGATACTCGATTCTCAGGCTTTCGCTGCTGCTCTTGAAGAAGATCGCGACAACAAGACTGCCCGGCAAGAGAAGCCGAAGAAGAAGAAGGACTCCCAAAAGACGAAAGTCTCCACAAAAAAGCAGGTGAGATTCGATGATACTTGATGATACTTGATGATACTTGATGATACATGATGATATGATATGATATATGATGATTTGAATGATACCACCACGCAGGCCGACGACGAGGACGACGAGGATGACGAGGACGAGGAGGGCAAAGAGGACGACGACGACGACGACGACGAGGAGGAGGAGGACGAGGACGATGACGATGACGATGACGACGATGACGATGACGATGACGGCGAGGAGGAGGAGGAGGACGAGGAGGAGGACGAAGAAGAAGAAGGAGCGGCAGAAGGAGCAGACAAGAAGAAGCAGAAGAAGCAAGACGAAGCAGATCGAATTGTCAAAGACTCCAAGAAGGTGAGCCTGATGATATGAAAAGACCAAGAGTGTGTAATCTGAATGATACTGAATGATACTGATTGATACAATGTCTATACTGATGATACTGAATGATATTCGAATGTCTGATACACAACTTCCCGAAACTGACCACACTCCCTACTGTCCAGGGCGCGACATCGGCAGCCGCTTCGGCAGCGGCTTCATCATCGAACGGAGCAAGGAACTCCAAGTCGCCTCCCGTGTCAAGGCCCGCGGCAAAGGGAGGAAAGGCTCCCGCGACCACGCCGGCGGTTCCCGCGGCAAAGGGAGGAAAGGCTCCCGCGACCACGCCGGCGGTTCCCGCGAGCGCAGCAAAGGGAAGAAAGGCTCCTGCGACCACGCAGACGGTTCCCACGCCAGATCCCACGCCAGCGGCAAAGGGAGGAAAGGCAACGGGCACGGTGACCGTGCCCGCGGCGGCGCCCTTGCCCACGCCCACACCCGCGCCTGCACCCGCGCCTGCGCCCGCACCCGCACCCGCGGCGCCAGACAGTACGAAGTGCTGCGTCTTCAACACCTTCAAAAGCCACTGGCAGCCTAATCTGCCGACTCTTGGTTGCGATGCTGACGCATCTGGGCTACGCGCGTGCTTGAGCGGTAAGATACTGAATGATACATATGATATGAGCTGATATCGATTGAGATGATATGATACTGAATGATACAGATGATATCGAATGAAATGATATGATACTGAATGATACTGATTGATGTTCGCAGGAGATGCTTGCCAGGCAAGGGTAGGACCCAAGCCTGCTCTCTTTCATCATTTCTGCTACGAGAACTACTGCAAGACGATCTTAAAGACACCAGTGGCCGACGACGAAGAATGCAACTATTGCATGGATTGCAGACACCCAAAGACAACTGGGCCCGGGCCTGATCCTCTTATGGCTGACCGGGACCTGACTGTGGAGGAGCCCACGGGTCCTGCGGCTGGCAAGCGTGTGGCTGGCAAGCGTGTGGAGCCGCCCCCGTTTGATGACCCCCTGACAACAAGCGCAAGCGGGGGGCGGGGAAGAAGTAAGCTGCCATGTTGGGGCTACCAAGTCATCTCCATATCATCGAATATCATCATATATCATTCGATATCTTGGGCTCATCTCCGTGTTCTTGTATTCGTGTATCATGACGTGTATCACGATGTATCATGTGGTATCATGATTCATGATACTACATGATATATCATGATATCACAGTTTGTGCTCTGGGGGCTTGGGCTGTGGTCGGGGGACATGATATCATGTGATATCATGTGATATCATGTAGGGTGGAGGGCGTGGAGTTCGAAGTCCGATTTTGGCGTTATATCATCATATATCATCAATATATCATGTGTCCGTATCATGTCCATGTATCATCAAAAACGCGACATGAGATCACATGATATAACATGACGAAGGAAAAACGATGATACAAGCGATATATCATGTGTCGACGAGGGACATGATATATGAGATACACGATGATGATACACATGATACACAATGATATAATCACGATATATGATGATATATAATGATATCTTGTATTGAAAATAGCCTTTTCTTGTATTGAAAATAACCCCAATCCCTGAGTCGTGCTAACGTTCACACGAGACCCTTTGGCGTACGGGTACCGGTACAGTACCGGTCATGGTTGTGAGGTTTGGCTGTCCGTGTGTCCCGTGTTTGTCCCGTGTCCCGAGTGTGTCCGGCTCCCCCCGGTGTCTTTTTACCGGTCATAGGAAAATTCATGGTGAATTCATGGTCGCGAAATCAGGATTTCGCATGAGGAGTCGCTCCCGATGAAGAAGCTTTCCAAGAAAGACGCGCCGGCCAAGCAGCTCTTCGCGGTCGGTGCAGTGAGCGCCATCGATCCCGACGGCGAGCCCGCCTGGACGGAACCGTCCGAACGTTGGTTGAATGAAGCATCCGAGCATGACGCTAACAAGGCCGTGTCTGCTAAAGAATATCTGCGAGCGCATAACATCCAAACACACATCTCCACGGCCATCCACCGCGTGCTCGCCGAGCGCCCCGCCGATCCGAAGGCTGCGATTGCCTCCTACCTGACCGAGTCCGCCGCGGAGCTATTGGTTGACTACGACGCGGTGGTGTACGGTGCAGGGCCTGTGGGCGCTGCTGTAGCCCTGGGTTTGCAGCAGCTCGGTCACCGTGTGTGCGTGCGCGAGAAGCGCACGGAGAACCAGGTGGTCATCGACGCGGGCAAGAGCATCAACTTGTCGCTCAGCACCCGCGGCCGTGCGCTGCTGACGGAGATTGGTGCCCATAGCGTTCTAGAGTCCACGCTGGTTCCCATGGTGTCGCGTCGCTTCGCAGACGGGAGCGTCGAACGCTACCGCGAGCCGCTGCTGAGCATCAACCGCAACCTGCTCACCATCAAGCTCATCAAGGCTGCCGAGGCCGCGGGCGTGAAATTCGAGTACGGCACGGGCTATACAATGGGCGACGTGGACGTCGCCACTGGCATTGTTTGCCTGGGCGCGGGGCGCCGATGTAAGCCACGCGTCATCATCGGCTGCGACGGCGTGCACGGCAAGCTGTGTAAGCTGATCAACCCGAGTGAGCCAGAGCGCAGCAGCCGCGCGAGCGAGTGGGGCTACTACGAGCTCTCCATCCCGCCCGAGGCCACCATCTCCATGAGCAAGGACGTCTTCGAAAACTTCCATATCTGGCCTGGGCGTGGTTCCGGCAAGGGCCATTTCATCGTGGGCCTGCCGAACGATGACGGTACCATCACGCTCACGCTGTTTGCCCTGATGAGTGACATGGGATCCATGGGCTTCAGCGCCGGCGGCGCCGCGGAGTTCCGCAAGTACCTTGGCGAGGCGTACGAGGGAGGGTTGGACAGTCTCGTACAGGGCGTCGAGGAGGCGCTCGCGGGCGGCTTCGTGCGTATTTGGCTCAACGACCACGAGCAGCTCGCGGGCGAGCTCGGTACCTCCGGCACCTTCCTCTTCCTCTTCGGTGACTCGGCACTCGGCATGGAGCAGTTCCTCGGGCTCGCTGTCAATCTCGGCTTCGAAGGGGCGCACAGGGGGTTTCTCGAGCATTGGGCACGTCCAGGGGAGAAAGATGTGGGCTTCTGGCGTGGCCTCGTGCGCGCGCGCAACCATCTGAATGCCGGCGCGAAGGCGCTGCAGCTCGCCTCGAGCAAGAACGCCGCTTCGATGCGCGACGGCTGCGACGATCCTTTGGGGAAGGCGGTGCGGGCGGTGATGGAGGCGACGTTTGGGAAGCCCGACATCGACCAGAGTGCCTTCGAGAGCACTCATGACTGGTGGAGCTTCTGCACCGTGCCGCTCAAAGTGATCGAGGCCATTGTGAACGCACAGGATGAGCTCGTACGCACGATTAAGCAGGAAATCAAGGCAGAGCGGGGCGGCGGCGAGGAGGAGCCATACGAAGGTGCGCTGAGCGAGGCGGAGAAAGACAAAGTTCTCTCGCTGGCTGCAGAGGGCGTTCCCCGCCTGGTGGCGCTGCGCGCCCAGCTTACTCAGGAGTATCAAGCTGCGATGCAGGCCTGCTTTGCGTAGCCACTCGTAGCTTTCCGCCATTTGCCGGATGGTCAGTGGTGCTGCGATCATGAGGAACGGTGCCACCTGCGTGTGCCGTGCGGGCGGCGGCCCGTTTCCACGTGGCCAGGCCCGTTCCCACGTGGCCAGTAACTCGACGCGCCCGGACTCCCTCGACCCTTGTCTCTTTGGGCACGCACCGTTTGAGGGGTGAGTGTGTGTGCGCGCACGGTGTGGCGTGGCGGGTGCTCTTGTGAGCCGGGTTTCGTGAATCAATGCGCCACGGTGTGTGTCAAGAGTACTACGTTCTACATACTCTCGAGTCCACTTTCGAACACTACGCCCGTGCGGTGGTAGCTAGGTGGTAGCGGCGACCAAACTGACAACTTTCGCGACGAGTATTCTCGAGTGAGGGTTAGAAACGTATGTGGTATGACGATGTAAATTGTAATGCCACGTGATGAGCGCTTGCGCCGTGCCCGCGCGGACGACCGGGATTCGGAGATTCGAGATAGCAGATACAGTACATCTCCAAATGTAAAATGAATCTCTTCAGGTGTAGCTTTGAATCAGAATATCCAACACTTCGTACCGTACCAGCTACCACGTGCACCAGACGTCTCTCGCTCTCTCGCGGACCGCGACGATGCACGATCCACGATGTGCGGCATCATGTGGGATGCGGCGCCTAGTTGCTGAGGGCGCGGACGTAAATGAGGACGAGCATAGAAGGTCAAAGCGATGAAGCGAGCACACCGAGAAGCGGCAACATGGGTGCGTCGGTGTTCGGTGAGCAGCGGGGTGTTTAATATCGACCCGTCCGTAACGCAATACGCAAAGGCTAACCTTCGCGTGGGAATGCGTGCAACACGCGACGTGATTTAAGAATACTGTTGTCGCAACTGGCGGATTCTGGCGGAGTCTCTCTAGCACTCTCTATACCCTTTTACTCACGCTCCCGCCATGTGCGGCATGCGTGTAACACACCGGTAACGGTACCTCGACGCGAACCGCGGAAGACCCCACCCGCCCCGCCCCCGCCTCCGCCCCCTTCGCCCGCACACACGCGAATCCTGCGCCAAGAGAGCCAGGGCCCCTCCACGCACCCTCCAAAGTCCGAAGCAGCAGGTCTCCTACAGCCTGCTTCAGCTCTATGTCCCCTCGCCTCGCCTGTGACTCCCGTCGCCTCGCCAACAACAACTACTTCATCCCCTCCAGGGATTCGGGGCACTCGAGCTCAAAGCCGTCCATTCCAGCTGCGGCCGCCAGCAACCCCGGGGGCAGCGGCATCAGCACGCGACTACCCGGGGCGACCATCAGCGGCGGGTGCGCTGGAGGATGGTTTGCCTCCCGTCGAACTCGGTCTGAAGAGGGCACAAACAATCTCGAAGTGAGGGGCTGCTCACCGACGCGTGCAGTCCTCCAAGATCTGTCCGACGGAAAGGGCACAGAGATTGCAAACGCTGCAGAGTTGGCCTCGGCCGCCCCCATGCCGACGGCCATCGCATCCTCCTCGTCCCTTAATCTGCGCGAGCGCACCTCGCTGAGTGCGTGCTTCTTCTCCACTTGCGTGATCAGCCGGTGCATGCACGCCGTCACGGCCCGCTCAATCGCCATCGTCTCGCTTGAACGGGGCCACTGCCTATGAGAAGGTCGCATTGCCTGCTCATCGAGCGCGGCCGAGCCCTCGTCCGTGGAAGGTGTCGAGGGCGATGAGGATGAACCACGAACCCCCCCCGGAGGACGCGCACGGCGTGGCAGCGTGTTCAGCACGAGGAAGGGTTCGGATACGATACAGAGCCACGGCAGCGCCATACGTGCGAGGGCGTCGAGCGCTTCGACCCGCCAGCAGAAGCGGCGACCATCATGCTTCGAAGAAGTCGAATCGCGCCCGAGCTTGAGCCTCGGGAAGCTTGCGAGCCCCGTGACAGGGTCGAGCGTCGCCGTGCCGCCCTGCGCGATGAGTGGCTCACGGTGCACTTCGGGATCGAGGGCGATGGGGGTGTGGTCCTCGGAGACGAGGAGCACGCGCAGCTGTACGGGCTCCGATATGCCTGTGATACGCACCTCGAGGGGGCTGCAGCGCTGGCAGCTCACGCAGCTGTCCAGGCCGCCTGACGCATTTGGCCGTTGCACGTGCACCATCTGTCGCTTGATCTCGACGGTCTGCGAGCCAAAGCCCAGCGCATCCATCAGCGCTGCGCCCCAGGGGCGAGCGACATCGATGCCGCCCGCGCACGTGTGTCCTTTGGTCGGGCTGACGCCGCAGACCATGCAAGCTCTCGTTGAGTCGGTGGTGTCCGCACGCATGCGCAGCCAGCGGTTGCGGCACATGGCCACCGTGCGAGCAGCGTATCCGGCGGCATCCATGTGGGCCTTCACCTGGCCCCAGGGCGTATTCTTCACGAGTTCGGTATTACCAGGGCTCTTACTGTACTTGAATACGGCCTCCTTGAGCGCCGTGTCCTCTTCGGATGTCCAGCGGGTGTTCTCGTCGGTTGTCCAGCCCGGCGGCTTGTGACGCGGCACGCCGTCAGCGGGCTGGACGGGGGGGTCGCTTTCTGCAGGCGCCTTTGGTGAAGACGCTGCACGGGAAGACCGGCGAGACGCCGGCGGCGCCGGGATAGACGAGGTTTGTGTGCGCGATTGGTGCCGCACAAGTTGTGTGCGTGGCGGCAGTGCCACATACGGTTCGAAACGTTTTGGGCACCGCACGTCTCTTGTACTCGGCATCCAGATACGACGATGTGCTGGGACACGACACACGAGTGAGCGTGCCGAGACACGTGACTCGAATGTGCGTGCGTGGTGCGAAGGATTGGCGCGACAGAAAGGGAGAGTGGTTCCGTTACATTTTTTCCACAAGTGCAAACACATCCGTTCATGCATGCGGACCTCAAGCGGGACTTTCTCCGAGAAACATTGTGCATGTGCCGTCCGAGTCGGCCTCTTTCAAACTTAGGAGTCAATCAGAGAATCGCACTTACTAGTATTATTATTTGACAGATTACAGATTACACGAGAGCGCATATTATTTACACGAGAGCGCCGAAGGCCCTGATCGACAGCGCTCGAGCTCGAGGATCGCCCTGTCCGCGAGGGCGCGCAGATTGAGGACGAAGGGATCATCGGGGATGTTGCACGTGTGCAGGAAGGTGTGCCGCGCGAGCTTCTCGAGCGTCTGCAGCTCCGTCCTCGAGATCGCGCCCTCGGGCACGCCCGCCGCCTTGGGTCCGCCTGCGCCCGCACCCATCGGCCAGGCGTTACAGGAGACAAAGTGGAGCTGCACGAGGGACGTGACTGCCTGCAGCGCGGCGCTCGCGACGCCCAAGTGGCTCGGGTGCTTGGCCAAGGCGTCCGCGGCCAAACGCGCGGCGCGTGCCACATGCCCGGCCTTGAGGAGCGCGACGAGTTGCTCGTTCGAGTTGGCACTGAGAGCGAGCACGCGCAGCCTCTCGCGCGCGAGAGCCGCAAAGATTTCGCAGCAGGTAGTGAGCACAAAGGTCGCCTGGTACGAAGCGCCATCGGCCGACATGGCCATTGTCCCCTTGATTGCCACATCGGCCGCTGTGAACGCAAGCTCTTCGAGGCGCATCCCTGTGAGGCGCAGCGCGCCAGCGGGTAGGTCCTCCGCCATCGTGAGTAGCGCGCGCGCGCCGCACACAAAGACTGCGGCGCCGCCCTCGGTCGTGGTCGCAAAGTCTTCAAGAGTCTGCTCGATGAGTGGAGGCACGGAGAAGTCGAGCAGCATGTCGAGGACCGCCTCGACCCGGTCGGCGAGGGCAGCGAGCGCGCCACATGCCTATGGCGCAAGGCACCGTGGTGAGCACGGGCATGCAATGCAGGTCATCAGTGGCAATCAGGGCTCCACGTGCCGAGGCTTGGAGCCGGGCGGCTGAGTCGGTGCGGTAGGTGCTCATGGCCTTGGTCACGAGACGGACGCCGTCGTGGCGCACCACCTCCTCGGCGAGGGGTGTCGAGCGGCATGCGAGAGCATGGAGCGCGGCGCAACCATGCCTCTGCACGTGCAAGTTGGAGCGGTGCGTGCCCATCGCCACGCACACGAGCGCCGCCGCCTCGAAATCATAATGCGAAGAGAGCTCAGGCGGCATCCCGGCGTATGGCGACGCGAGCGCTGCAATGAGTGCGGCACAGCTAGCTTGGAGAAGGGCATCCCCGAGCAGCCTTGACATGAGGCCGGTCAGCAGCTCGGAGGTGCCGCACCGGCGCATCAGCTGTAAGGGAAGGTGCGGCAACCAGTGGCACTCAGTGGCACCCAGCGGCAATCAGTGGTCAGCACATGTGACGCGCAAGTTTTGCGATGCGTGGCCATCATGAGGGCCAAATTGGTGGCCCTCAGCCATCGTACTCCGCGGCCATCAGCAACCAATGGCGATCGGTGGCGATCACGCACCTGGCGCGCGCTGGACGGGAGCACATGCAAGATCGCAAGCAGATCATCAAGGGAGATCGCACCTGGCGCGCGCTGGACGGGAGCAGATGCGGATTCTCGTCGAGCGCAGCGAGCGTCGCGACGATATCCACGGCCGTCTGGTCCGCCGCACTACGGACGGGCGCATCAAAGCTTGAGAACTTACCGCCCGCGCCAAGAGCGCTGCTCCTCGAGGACGAGAGGCCGTTCCGATGGCTGAGCTCAGTCCGCAGAGAATGCAGCCGAGCACTTGGCGGCGGCGCCGTCGTCGGCGTTTGACCCTCATCGCTCCCTCGTCGTCGTAGTATGGCGCCACCACCGCCGCCGCCGCCGCCGCCGCCGCCGGGGTCGCTTGCGCGTCGCACGAGCGCGGGCGACGCGCCCGGCGGCGGTGCGGGCGGCGAGGTTGCCGGGTACAAGCCTAACGCATGAGACCCTAGTGCATGTACGAGCGTTGAGGACGGCTTGGCGACGGTTGTCGACTTTCGCAGGTGTGCACACAGCCACTCGACGGCGCCCGCGTCGACGCACAAGCGGACGGTCGTCGCGTCGCTCGACTGCGCGAGCGCGAGCAGCCGCTGCGTGCCGACCGACGTGATGGCATCGTCGCGCGGGTGTGCGCGCAGCATGGCGAGGCTCTGCGACATGGTAGCCGTTGGCAGCGACGCCAGGCACGCCTCGGCGGAGGTGCCAACCGCCACGTACGGCGGCATGCGGCAAAAGGCGGCGAGCGTCGGCAGCGGCTGGCTGCGCGCAGCTGCAACGACCGAGTTGAGGTAGTCCTGAAGGAGGATATCGCGCTGCTCTCCAGAGAGCCATGCCAGCGGCGCGGGTGTCGCCGGCACCGGGAAGGTCACCGGGAGACCGAGCGCGACCTGTATCTGCTCGTGTAGCGCCGCAAATTCGGTGTAGCGCCGTTCGGTGCGGAGCGGCGGCCCGTCGGCGCAGTGCGCTGAGATCGGATAGGAGACAAACTTGGCACCGTTCGCATCCTTCCGTGAGACTGGAATGCCCACAGTGATGCGCTCGATCACGACCGGCGCCGCAAAGGCGCTTGCGGGCCGTGCGAAGAGATCCGCGATCATGTGCGGCTGTAACGAGAGCGAGCCGCGCAGCCCGGTGCCATCGGCCATTGCGCGCCGCTCCGAGTTGGCGTGAACCACGCGCTCGGTCGGAGCGTCCGTCCTCTCGGCCGAAAAGGTGTGAATAGGCTTTTCACACCATGCCGCCTCCCGGCAACAAAAAGGCGCCGTGAAACGCCGGCTGGGTGTGAGGGCTTTCTCAGATTCTCACACGAACGTGGAACGACTCGCCGGCCAGTCAGGTGACCCGCAGTCAGTCCCAGTCAGTCAGTTTCGTCGCGGTCCCCCCACCTCCCGTACAAATACCTCGGAAAGGGGTGGGGGAGTAGGTGCACACGCTCACGCGTGCGTTGCCTCACCGTCTCAGAGGACGGCTCCGCCGGGCGCCGCTCCCCTCGGTCAACACAAGTACTGAGTACTCGCTCGGACGCTCGCTCCGGGGCTACTCAATTTCGCTAGTGAGCTAGTGAGGTCGTTCTCTCCCAGCACACAGGGTGATCTCTGAGGTGCAGCCGCTGCCCTATAGACTATATACTGCCGGGTGGCCGGGTGGCGGGTGGCCGGGCGGGGTTGTCGATTCGCCGGCCGTCCCACCAATTGCGCCCCAGTGACGCCGGTCCGCCCACGAAAGGTGGTTTGGTGACACATCTGTTGTTTCTGTCAAAAGATCCACTCGTTCACACCGTACAGACTCTTCAGATCGAGCCAGTGTAAACTATACTAATCTCACAACTCGATGAAGTCAGAGTACAGGAGCGTAAACAGAAACTGCTGTCTCGGAATTTGGAATCTGTATTTTGTCTTTCAATTTCCAAATCGCAGGGCGAGGTGCGTAAGTTGGATTCTGCAAGGCGATATCTGGATCTTGAAATCTGTCCAGGTTCCAAAATCCGCGGCGAGGCGCGGAATCTGGATTCTGGATGGCCCGCGCCGGTTTTTGGAAACTGGTAACTGTTCCCCCCTGTGTTTTAACTCTGACATAACCGATGAAGTCAGAGTACAGGAGCGTAAACAGAAACTGCTGTCTCGGAATTTGGAATCTGTATTTTGTCTTTCAATTTCCAAATCGCAGGGCGAGGTGCGTAAGTTGGATTCTGCAAGGCGATATCTGGATCTTGAAATCTGTCCAGGTTCCAAAATCCGCGGCGAGGCGCGGAATCTGGATTCTGGATGGCCCGCGCCGGTTTTTGGAAACTGGTAACTGTTCCCCACGTACCGCTCCTTTCTTTTTTCTTGGGCCTTGGGAACTCGGAATCTTGGAAAGTGGAAACTGCGATCACTTTACCGGCACTGCATGTATGCACGTTTCCCGCAACGCGAAAGGCCCAGCAACGTTGCAAGGCCCCCGGCGCGCGCAACGGCTTGGCCAGAGCGCGCGTCGCTGCAGCGCGCGCCGCGGGCGGCTCGGCATCGCGTCGGAGCACGCTCGCATCCTCGCCGCACCGGCTGATGCGCGGCGCATTGAA